>Ga0209952_1002204_pt1 | contig 14952 bp, 26 predicted proteins | sample ThiBiot_750_biof_2_FD_183951 | JGI IMG/M metagenome (GOLD analysis project Ga0209952, IMG submission 183951) | Wastewater bioreactor microbial communities from Cape Town, South Africa - Thiocy_cont_750_biof (SPAdes) | ecosystem: Engineered > Bioreactor > Thiocyanate-remediating >...
CGAATCCGTCTATCGACTGAGCGCCAGCGAAGCAGGCATCGCACTGATCCCGCTGGTCGCGGTGTCGGTGCTGGGCGCATGGAGCGCGGGACAGTTCATGGCGGTGACGGGGCGCTACAAGTGGGCTGCGGTCGGCGGCGCGGCCGTCGCCACAGGCTGTCTGCTGCTGATGGCGTTGCTGGCTGGATCGTCGCTCTGGGTGGTGCTGACCCTGCTTGCCGTTCTCGCGCTGGGAATCGGCACCTGTTTCCCAGTGAGCGTGGTGTCGATCCAGAATGCGGTGCCGCGTTCGCAGGTCGGCACCGCAACGGGCGCAATGAATTTCTTCCGTGCGCTGATGTCGTCCTTCGCGGTGGCCATGTTCACCGCGATCCTGCTCGCGGCCGTCGGTCAGGATATTCCAATCGGCGAAGGAGCCACCGGCGCTCACAGCGTGGCGTCCGGCGATATGATCACTGGCTTCCGCTTCGTATTTCTCGCGGCGGCGGTTCTGATGGCGATATCCGCTGTGCTGTTCGCTTTGATGGAAGAACGCCCGCTGGCGGGCGGCAAGCCGTCACCCACGACGACGATGGCCGAGTAGGCGCAAGTCCCTTTCAGCTTTTGTATCGCGGATCGTGCGAGTGGTGCTTGTCGCGCTCGCCGCCGCCGCCCGAAATGCGCGACGAGTTCGTGTTGGTCGGCTCGCCCGGCCTTGGCTCTTTCTCCCTGACGAATTTTTCCGGATGCTTTCGGTCTTGCTGCGACGATCCCGGACCGCCGAAGCGCTCGGTGTCTGGGTTCTTGCGCGACATTAGCGATCCTGCTGACGGCTTTGATTGTGGGTGTTCTGCTTGATGCTGTCCTGGCGGCGTTGTTCTTCGAAATGTGCGTGGCCCGCACGTGCGTCACTCTGGACGGTCTTGGGGCTGCTGCCCGTGCCTTTCGGACTTCGCTGCGCGGGCGGGACCGGTGGCATCCTGGTCATGGCGCTCTCCTTTTGCGCTCTCATGGTTCTGTGTTGGGAACGGGAAGAGAGCCTTATCGTTCCGGGCGAACGCCTTATCGCCGAACAATTCAGGCTCTTTGAACCGGGGGGCGGCGTTCGGCTACCAACGAGAACGAGGGTTTCTCACGGAGGCAGCGGTGATCGGGACGGTGAGAACGTGGGAGCGGACGGCTCGGCTTGCCAATCTCATGGGTGCGATATGTTTGCTGCTGTCGCTGCAGGCGATGCCTTCCGATTTTCGCTTCGTGACTGAGACGAATGCCTCGCTGATGCCGGGAGACGACGCGGCGACAAGCCATGCTTACGCCGTTTGCATCCGCGACCGCACGATGGCGGCGGCCGATTCCCGGGGAACGGTCTTCATTGGAGCAAGGAAGTGTCCCGACGGGGACAATGCGATATCCGCGACCATCGTAACGGCCCGATATCCGCCCTTGCTCTATCTCGGATTAGCTCTGCTCATTCTCGGCTTTTCCAGTCAGTTTCTGATGACGTTCCGGCCAATATTTCGATCTAGGAAAATAGTCCTTGACAGCGTGACGCTGCCGAAGTAGGGTTACGGCATGCTCAAGAATTGGGTTCGCAGGAACCCGCCTTTGCTTCCCGCGTTTGACTGACATGCACCATCGCTTCCGAGCGATGATGGGTCATTCAACGCGAACGTGAAGTTTGAGGCGGATATGGTGACAAAGCAGCACGGTCAGATCGTTGAGACGCCGACCGAGGCGCGTCAGGCTGAACCCGGGCCGTCGGTAGCGGCGTTGCTCGTCATCAGCACGGTCGCCGCGATATTCACTCTGGCGATCATCTGGTTCGTGTTCTTCCGCACCTGAGGCGGCGGCCGTCCAAGACGGCAACAGGGGATCGTTCTTCGACATGCCTGTGAAGAAAACGACCGTGCCGGTCAGGCGACCGGCGGCGGCCAAGCGTGTTGTCGGCATCCAGAAGAAAGCTCCCGCGAAGAAGGTCCTCGCGAAAAAGAAAGTCACTGCACCGGCTGACACCAAGCCGGAGAGGAATCGCGTCAGTCATAAACGCAGTGCGGTCGACCGTCTCAGCGATCCGCCACCTGCGCCGTTGCCGGCTTTGCTGAAGCGTGTGAGCAGCGCCATCGAGCGTGAACTGACACAGATCGAGATCATCATTTGCGGTTCGCATGTGCCGCCGCGCCATCGCACCGAGGCCGAACGCCGTGCGCGGACGCTGGCATCGCTGGCGCGCACGCTGCGCGAGGTGATGTTGTTGCGCGACAGGGAGGAGAAGAACCGCGAGGATGACGACACCGTGCCCCGCGACCTCGACGAGTTTCGACGCCAGCTCGCGCAGCGACTGGATGAACTTGTCGCCGACGCAAAGGCTGCACATCCTGGCGAGGTTGAATAGCGACGAACTCGATGCCATCGCCTCTGACTGGAAACTGTTCGCGCATTCGCATCAATGGCCGCCGGAGTTTGCTGCCAATGGCAAGCCCTGGACGACGTGGCTGATGATCGGCGGACGCGGCGCGGGCAAGACGCGCGCGGGCGCGGAATGGATTCGCGCGCAGGCTTTAGGATTGCCGCCGCTGGCGATGGAGCCAGCCAGACAAATCGCGCTGGTCGGCGAGACGGAACACGATGTCCGTGAGGTGATGATCGAGGGGGTCTCGGGATTGCTCGCGGTGCATCGCCGCGACGAGCGGCCGGTGTGGCTGCCTTCTCGTAAAAGATTGGAATGGAACAATGGCGCGGTGGCCTATGCGTTCTCGGCGGAAGATCCCGAGAGCCTGCGCGGCCCGCAATTTTCCTGCGCGTGGTCGGACGAACTGGCGAAATGGCGATATGCCGATGCGGCTTTTGACATGCTGCAGTTCGGCCTGCGCCTCGGTGCACAGCCGCGACAGTTGATCACCACGACGCCGCGCCCGACCGCGCTCATCAAGCGTTTGCTGAAGGACGAGACTTGCGTGGCGACGCGCGCGGCGACCAAGGCCAATGCGCTGCATCTCGCGCCGACGTTTCTGAAGAATGTGATGGCACGCTACGCCGGCACCCGCCTCGGGCGGCAGGAGCTCGACGGTGAGCTGATCGAGGACCGCACGGATGCACTGTGGACTCGCTCGGTGATCGAGCAAAGCCGCGTGACCGAGGCGCCGCCGCTGCAACGGATCGTGGTGGCAGTCGATCCACCCGCGACCTCGGGCAAGCGTGCTGATTCCTGCGGCATCGTCGCGGCGGGCATCACGGGCGAGGGCACGCTCTACGTTCTCGCCGACGACACGCTGGCGCAGGCCGCGCCACAAGTCTGGTCCATGAAGGCGATTGCGCTGTGGCGCAGGCTGGAAGCCGACGCGCTGGTGGTGGAAGTCAATCAGGGTGGCGAGATGGTGCGCGAGGTCATCGCGCAGGCCGATCCCGATGTGCCCGTGCTTTCGGTGCGCGCGCATCGCGGCAAGTGGTTGCGGGCCGAGCCGATTGCCGCGCTCTACGAGCAAAGGCGGGTGAAGCATGTGGGCCTGTTCGCCGCGCTCGAAGACGAGATGTGCGACTTCGCGCCGACGGGATTGTCGTCGGGCCGCTCGCCGGATCGGCTCGATGCGCTGGTGTGGGCGCTGACGTCGTTGACGCACGGCGCGCGTGGTCAGCCGCGAATGCGGAGTTTCTGACATTGGAGAGACGATGTTCGATCGTTTGAAAACACTTCTCGCGGCCCCCGAATCTAAAGCGAGCCGTACCGCGCAGGTACTGGCTTTTGCATCCGGTGGCCGCGCACGATGGACGCCGCGTGACTACGCGGCGCTCGCACGTGAAGGTTATCTCGCCAACGCAGTGGTGCATCGCGCGGTACGGTTGATCGCGGAGAACGCGGCGGCGTGCGTCTATCTTTTGTATGAGGGAGCGCGCGAGCTTGAAGCGCATCCGCTGTCGCAACTACTGGCGCGCCCCAATCCGCGGCAGGACGGCGCGAGTCTGTTCGAGACGCTGTATGCGCACATGCTTCTGTCCGGTAATGCATACATCGAGGGCGTGGCGCTGGATGGCGACGTGCGCGAGCTTTATGTCCTGCGGCCGGACCGTATGAAAGTGGTGCCAGGCATGGATGGTTGGGCGGAGGCCTACGAATATACTGTCGGCGGCCGCAGTGTGCGGTTCGATCAATCGGCGCAACGCGTGCCGCCGATTCTGCACCTCACATTCTTCCATCCGCTCGACGATCAGTATGGCCTCGCGCCGCTGGAGGCGGCGGCTGTCGCGGTCGATATCCACAACGCCGCGGCAAAATGGAACAAGGCACTGCTCGACAATGCGGCGCGGCCGTCGGGTGCGCTGGTCTATGCCGGACCGGAGGGTGCAGTGCTCTCCGACTCCCAGTTCGAGCGGCTCAAGCGCGAACTCACCGACACCTATCAGGGCGCGGCCAATGCCGGGCGCCCGTTGCTGCTCGAAGGCGGGCTCGATTGGAAAGCGATGTCGCTGACGCCGAAGGACATGGATTTTCTCGAAGCGAAGAACGCCGCCGCGCGCGAAATCGCGCTTGCTTTCGGCGTGCCGCCGATGCTGCTCGGCATTCCGGGTGACAACACCTATGCGAATTTTCAGGAAGCCAACCGCGCGCTGTGGAGACAGACGATCCTGCCGCTCGCGTCCCGCGTCGGCCATGCGCTGGCGCAGTGGTTAGCGCCGCAGTTCGGCAACGAGCTGCGCCTCATCGTCGACGCCGACCGCATCGAGGCACTGGCTTCCGACCGGAATGCGCTGTGGGACCGCATCGAACGCGCGCAGTTCCTCACGCTCAACGAAAAGCGCGAGGCGGCGGGCTACGTGCCTGTTGATGGTGGGGATAGATTTGAGTGAATGTGGGAACCCACACCGGGAGCGTTGCAAAATCGAAAGAGACGACTACCTTGTTGTTATCGTCAACAATGAAAGGAGGTGGTCCAGTGTCTCATTCCAAGCGCTGTCACCTCGCTGAGGCCGCCCGCTAAACTCAATTGAGTTTCGGACAGGGCGGTTCTCCCGCCTGGTTCAGCGAGATTCGGAAGAGAAGGCGCATCGAGCGAAAGTTCGATGCGCCTTTTTCGTCTCCGGGATTGGCGATTCCAATGAATGATCTTGTCCGCACCTTTGCCGAGCGCGGCGATCTCGCGCATCTGGCGCTGTTTCTATGGGCGGCGGCGGCCAGCGCCGCCTTTCTTTTCACGCTGCGTGAACTCGCGGCCGCTTTGAGGCGGTTCGACGATTTCGTGCGCGAATTGTCTCTTTTCAACCGGCGGGCACGCCGCCGCAAACCGATGGATTAGATGATGGACGAATTGCATACGGTGATTCAATCGATCAGCGGCGAGACGAAAGCGAAGCCCGTGCACCTCACGGTGTTCCGCGAATTCCTCGCACATCTTGAAAAGATACAGCAAAAGGCGCCGCGCGCGCCTGTGAGGGCCGTCACCAAACCGGCCAGGCGCAAGCCACGCCGCGTGAAGTAGCGCGCCGCATCTCAGTCCATCCCACCGAATTTCTTTTCCAACTTGCATTCTGCGAGAACGCCCATGCATGCGCCGCTGCCATCCGCCTCGCGCGTTTCGTTCACTGGCGACGGCGCGGTGGAAGGTTACGCCAGCCTGTTCGGCGAAGTTGATCAGGCGCGCGACATGGTAATGCCGGGCGCGTTCACGCAAACGCTGCGGCATCGCGGGTTGCGGCGCATTCCGATGCTATTCCAGCACGACCCGTCCGAACCTGTCGGCATCTGGCTCGAGCTGCGTGAGGACATGCGCGGGCTGTGGGCGAGGGGGCGTCTCATTCCCGAAGTCGCGCGCGGACGCGAACTGATGGCGCTGGTGGGCGAGACGGACTCGCGCGCGCAGACCACATCGCCCACGCTCGACGCGCTCTCGTTTCCCGTCATGGAGCTTTACGCCATGCCGGCGGCGACCGCGACACTGCTCGACGACGCTGCGGTGAACATCGACGACTGGATCGCCTCGGAGGTGGAGCTGACCTTCGCCGTGCAGGAAGGTGCGGCCTTCGTCAGCGGCGACGGCAGCAGCAAGCCGAAAGGCTTTCTGCAATACGACACGGTGGCGAACGCTTCATGGGCGTGGGGCAAGCTCGGATATGTCGCGAGCGGCAACGCAGGCGCGTTTCCAGCCAGCAATCCGTCCGACGTGCTGGTCGATACGATTTACGCGCTGAAGGCGGGCTACCGGCAGAACGGCAGCTTCGTGATGAACCGCAAGACGCAGGCCGCGATCCGCAAGTTCAAGGATTCGGGCGGTGCGTATCTGTGGCAGCCGCCGGCACAGGCGGGCGGCCGGGCTTCGCTGATGACGTTCCCGCTGGTGGAAGCGGAGGACATGCCGGACATCGCGGCGAACTCGCTGTCGATCGCGTTCGGCGACTTCAGGCGCGGCTACCTGATCGTCGACCGGCTCGGCGTGCGGGTGCTGCGCGACCCGTATTCCGCAAAACCTTACGTGCTGTTCTACACCACCAAGCGCGTCGGTGGCGGCGTCCAGGACTTCGACGCCATCAAGCTGGTGAAATTCGCAGCAAGCTGAGACACGTCGTTCAATGCCCGGCTTGCCTGCATGTTGCAGGCGGGTCGGTCCGCGCTTAACCAGTCGTTCACCTTTGACGTCATAATGTTACCGATTATGGCGGTTTGGGCCGTGGATGTCGGCTGCCAGTTTCGAGGTGGTGCGTGGTTCAGAACAGACGTTTCGCGCGTGTCAAACCTTCGGGGCGTATTTCAAGCTCCGGCAAGATTGCGATCGATGCCAAATCGCCGCTGATCGATTGCTTCATCATCGATTACGGTGCCGGGGGCGTGTGCCTGCAGGTCAACCCCGGCGTGGTGTTGCCGAAGCGCTTTGAATTGATCCACGGCGCCATCAAGAAGAAGTGCCGCGTCGCCTGGACGAACGGTCGAAAGATCGGCGTCGCGTTTCAGTAGATACCGGTTCTGTGATTGCACATCGGTTTGCTCGACTTCACATCGCACGCAAAAAGAAATGGCCCCGATGAAGGGGCCATTTGTTTTAATAGTCTCGACGATGCTCCTTAATCACCACTGTCTTATGGCCGTAGCCGCGATCATGGTGCCAGCCGTGATGCCAGCCACGATCCATGTGATGGTGGTGGTAGCCTTTCTTGATCACGACGGTTTCCGCCGAGGCAATGGTCGGTGCTGCAATAACCAGCGCAACAAGCGCTGCGAACGCGAAAGAAATTTTCTTCATATCAAGTCCTCCTCCATTTAGTGGAGGGTGAACCTGCGATCGATGATGACGTTCCGGCGCATCGCTTATAATTTTCTGAATGCTTGTTCAGAAATCCTGTTTCGCAAGTGTGTTGTATCGTGGAACGACATCTCGATCAGCGTTGTGGTGTTAGAATCGGCCTCCGACATCCACGCCGACATAACCGCCGATCCGAACACAGGTGTCGCTGCCCGGCGCGCGGACGAAGCCCGCGCCATACTGCGCGCATGGATTGTGTGAGGGGGAGCGCGGTGCGAGCGTTGTCGCAGCTTCTGGCGCGGGATGTTTTCGCGGCTTGTGTTTCTGCTGTTGCGCGAAGGCACCGTCTGCCCATGGTAACGCGAAAAGCACTGACAGTGATAGAACAACAAACGATTTGCGCGGCATCAACGGTCTCCGCCTGGTGAGCGTGTCGTGCGGGGCTGTCAAAACGTGGCACCCCAGCTTCGGGCCGTCTGCACGACCCAGTCTTTATATAGTGTCAGTGGCGTCACGCCGGTCATGCCGCCGCAGCCGTTGGTGAAGTTCGGTCCGGTGGACCAGCTTACCACGCCCGCGACGACGCTTCGTCCGCCCTGGTCCTCGAGCATCGGCGCGCCGGAATCGCCGGTGCAGCCGCCCATGCCCGTGCGCTTGTTCTGCGTCTGCGGATCGGTGAGACGGATCTGCAACGTGCCGGGCTTGCCGGTGACGGTGAGGGAAGCTGCGCGCGCGGTGCCGACATCGTTGCCGCCGGGTGAGCTTGAGCCGATGCCCGCGATGGCGAACATCGCGCCCGGCACCACAGGTAGATTGGGCGTGCCGAGCGCGACCGGCGTCTTGCCCGGTATCGGCGCGGGCAATTGCACCAGTGCGATATCGGCGGTGGCGCGATGTGCAGCCATCGCCTGCGCGCTGTAGAGCGGATGCGTCAGCGCCTTGCGCGGCGTGATGAGGCGCGGCGGTTGCGAGGAATAATCGACGAGGCGCAGCGTCGCGCTCGACGTCACGCAATGCGCGGCGGTGAGCACGACTGTTGGCGCGATCACCGCGCCCGTGCAGACAACGCCATTTGGTCCGATCACGGTGACGAGCGACTGCGCGATCGCAGCACTCGGCGCCGAGCGGCTGCCGGTGATGGCATGTGCGGGAAGCGCAAGCGCAAGCGGCAGGATGAAAGCGAGGGGGAGGCGAAGCGGCGTCATGCCCGCAGCTTGAGCCCACGCGCAAGGGTTTTGTCAACTGAAAGAGAAGTGAGCCGATGGCCGCCATTCTTCTGACTCCGCCGGAGGTCGAGCCGATCTCGGTGTCTGACGCAAAAGCATATCTGCGCGTTGAGACCGACGACGATGACGTGCTGATTGCGAGCTTGATCGCGGCGGCGCGCAGCTAATGCCTAACGCTACTTCGGTGGCGCGCGTCGTCGTGCCTGCAACGATGAGCGAAAGCGGTCTTGAGCTTGTGAAGGCGTTCGAGAGCTGCATGGCGCGTGTGAAAAGCAGGTCTGGTTGTTTTCGTCCCTATCGGGACAGTGCCGGCGTGCTCACTATCGGGTGGGGCCACACCAATCATCACCTGCCGCGGTTCGATGGAAAGGCGGTCTGGACTCAGACCGAGTGCGATACGGCATTGGCGGGAGACATGATGGCGTTCGAGCGGCACGTCCAGCAGCTTTGCAACGTAAAGCTCGAGCAGTACGAGTTCGATGCGCTGGTGTCGTGGTCGTTCAACACGGGCGGCCCGGTGAGCGCCACGCTCTGGAAGAAGCTCAACGCAGGAAACAAGATCGCGGTGCCGAATGAGCTTGCGAAGTGGAACAGGGCGGGCGGCCGCGTGCTGGCTGGCCTGACACGTCGTCGCAAGGCGGAAGGGCTGATGTTTGCCGGCGACGTGAAAGGCGCGCTTGCGCTGGCGCGGTCCTGACAGATCAGGACACGAGGCTTGGCGCCGCGCGCACGGGAATGTAGCGGCGATCCAGTTCGTCGGTCAGGGATGATCGATAAGCGCGCGTGCCATCTTCGAAAAAGGACAGAGGTCTTTTCGACAGAGGGTCCTGCGAGCGGTCGGGAAGGAAATGCCGGAGCAGGAGCAGGCCGGTGCCGATGATGATTCCCGCGCTTACGATGCCCCAGATGATGGCCTTCAACAGGTCTCTGTTCATTCGCACTCCCCGAACGGTCTTCTACCGCGCCTGACGGTGTCAGGCAATTTGATGCACTCAAAGGAGAAATCATGACGTCAGACACGATCTGGCAGCTCGTTCGCTATGCGCTGCTGCTGGGCTTCGGACCGCTCGTCACCAAAGGATATCTGTCGTCCGACCAGATCACGACGCTGATTGGCGCGCTCGGCTCGATCTTCACTGTCGGTTGGGGCGTGTGGGTGAAGTACGGCACCAGAACCACCACCGCCGATGCTGCCGCGAGGCCTTCCGTTCCCGTCGTCAGCGCGGTGACCGGCACCGTCAAACAGTAACGCTTTCTCACATTCGAAAGGACGACCTCATGCGAAAGCTTCTTGCCGTCGCAGCGATGGCCTGCGGTCTCGCGCTTGCGGGCTGCCAGACGACGCTGCCGTCGCTCGATATTTCCAATGCCGTGGCACTCAATACCATCTATGGCATCGAGAACGCCTATGGCATCGCCGTCAATGCCGCGAATGCCTACAAGGCTCTGCCGTTGTGCCGGACCGGCACGCGGCCGAGTGCGACAAACATCTGCGCGAAGCGTTCGGTGATCGTGAATCTGCAAAGCGCGATGAGCCGGGCGCGACTTGCGGTGAACAACGCAGTCGCGTTTCAGAAAACCTATCCTACTCTCGACGTGACCAATGTCGTTGCCGCCGCGCAGGCTGCACTGAGCGACGTTCAGGTTGTCCTTGCTTCAGGAGCGAACTGACATGGTGACCGCAGCAGAAATCCAGGCCGGTGTGGCGATCGTGGAAGCCATCGTTAGTGCCATCGTCAAGGTCGCACCTGCGATCCAAGAGGGCGTTGTATCGTCTCTGCCTTATGTGCAGGCGATCGCCGGGCTCATGCAGGGGACCAACGCGACGCAGGAGCAGATCGACGCCACTCTCGCTCAGATCAATGCGGCAACCGATGAATTCCTGAAAACACTGCCGCCCGACGATGGCGCCACTGCGACGTAATGCCCTAAGCCTGATCGTGGTATTTCGGCACCGCCGTCGGCGCGCTTTGTCGAAATACGTGCCGTAAATACCCGCAGGCGGTCGGCCACAATCGTACCATTTAAGCGATTTTTCAATTTCATACTTTATTCATAGAGCAACCTCATTCAGCACTTTGGTATTTGAGATGGAGCAGCAGAAGCAGAGGCGCAAAACGGAGCGCGTTCAGTTCGGCAAGGGCTTCGCCATGAAGATCATCGCCATCGATGGTTCATGGTATCGGACCTGCAACATTCTCGACGTGTCTGAAGACGGCGCACTGCTCCAGTTTCAGCAATCGCTGGGCGGCCTCGTTCTCGATGAATTCTTTTTGGCGTTGTCCTCGACGGGTGTCGCGTTTCGCCGCTGCAAGATGGCCTGGATCAATGGCGATCAGATGGGGGTCCACTTCATCAAGTCGAACGAGCGCCCTCCCGCCAAAAGCGGCAACCGCCCGGCCTGAAGCCGATCGGCACCTTTCAAGCGGCTGCGCGTTCTCCTGACCAAAATGTAAGTTTTCCCGGGCGGGGCATTCATTTGCCATTCACGCCCGTGCGGGTCATCTTGAGCCCGTTCAGTTCAGGATGCCGGAGCGACCGCCTTGCGCCTTCTCGTTGTCGAAGATGACCCCGACCTCAACCGTCAGCTGACTGCCGCCCTGAGCGATGCGGGATATGTGGTCGACCGCGCCTTCGACGGGGAAGAGGGGCACTTTCTCGGCGACAACGAGCCTTACGACGCTGTCGTGCTCGATATTGGATTGCCGAAAATGGACGGCATTTCGGTGCTGGAATCCTGGCGGCGCAACAAGCGGGTGATGCCGGTCCTCATCCTCACGGCGCGCGATCGCTGGAGCGACAAGGTGCAGGGCTTCGATGCCGGCGCCGACGACTATGTTGCCAAGCCCTTCCATCTGGAAGAAGTGCTGGCGCGCATTCGAGCGTTGCTGCGCCGCTCGACCGGCCACGCCCAGAGCGAACTGTCCTGCGGCCCGGTGGTGCTCGATACCCGCACCGGCCGGGTGACGGTGGACGGCAATCCCATCAAGATGACGTCCCACGAATACCGGCTGCTGGCGTATCTGATGCACCATGCTGGGCGGGTAGTGTCGCGCACCGAACTCGTCGAGCATCTCTACGATCAGGATTTCGATCGCGATTCGAACACCATCGAAGTGTTCGTTGGTCGCATTCGCAAGAAGCTCGACGTCGACATCATCCAGACCGTTCGCGGCCTCGGCTATCTGCTGGCGCCGCCGCCCACGACCGATGCGCGCTAATTCCCTCGCCATCCGGCTATTTTTGTCGGCGGCGGTCTGGGTTGCGCTCATTCTCACCGTTACGGGCTTCGCGCTCTCCTCGCTGTACAACCATTCGGTGGAGCGCGCCTTCGATCGTCGCCTCAACCTATATTTGCGCACGCTGATCGCCGAGGTCGGCACACCTGACGATCCCAAGAATCCTGAAAAGAGCATTCCCGCGCTGGGCGAGCCGTTGTTCGAACTTCCGCTATCGGGCTGGTACTGGCAGATCGAAAGCATCGATTCCAGCAAGCAGGAAGCGCGCGCGTCGCGTTCGCTATGGGATGCGACGCTGCCGCGTCTCGACGAGAAGAGCATTCCGCTTACGGCGTCAGGTGTTCGGCTTGGTTACGTCAAGGGACCGGAAGACCAGCCGCTGCGCATGGTGGAGCGGCCGATCGACCTTGGCAGCGATGGCAAATATCTGGTGACAGTGGCGGGCGACGCCAACGAGATTTTCGACGAGACACGATTGTTCGACTGGTATCTCGGTGGCACGTTCGCTGCGCTGGCGGCTGTTCTCCTGCTGACCACGATCTTTCAGGTCCGCTTCGGCCTCGCGCCGCTCAAGCGCATTTCCAATGCGCTCGCCGATATCCGCTCCGGCAAGGCCGAGCGCCTGGAAGGGCGTTTCCCCGTCGAGATCGCGCCACTCGCGCGCGAGACCAACGCTTTGCTCGATGCGAACCGGGCCATCGTCGAGCGCGCGCGCACCCATGTCGGCAATCTCGCTCATGCGATCAAGACGCCGCTGTCGGTCATCATCAACGAAGCCAATACGCACGGCTCCGATCCGTTCGCGGCCAAGATTCTGGAGCAGGGCGATGTCATGCGCAGCCAGGTCGCCCATCATCTGGAGCGCGCGCGTATCGCCGCGCGGCTGACGGTGGTGGCCACCATCACGGAGATCGAACCCGTGATTGAAGGGCTGGTGCGGACGATGGAGAAAATCCACCGTGACCGGGGCATTGTGATCGACTGGGAAGTCGCCGACGGGGCGAAATTTCGCGGCGAGCGGCAGGACCTCGAGGAAATGGTCGGCAACCTGATCGACAATGCCTGCAAATGGGCGGGGCGTCGGGTCCGGATCGGCGTCTCGGTGGTTCCGCCGGGGGACGACGAACTGGACCCCACGCTCCATATCATCGTCGACGACGATGGAAAGGGCCTGTCAGTTGCCGAGCGGGCGCAAATCGTCCGGCGCGGGCAGCGGCTGGACGAATCGAAGCCCGGTTCGGGGTTGGGACTCGCCATTGTTGTCGATCTGGCAGGGCTTTACGGCGGGAACTTGAAGTTCGATAGCGCCCCGATGGGCGGCTTGCGGGCCGAACTGGCGCTGCCGGGGGTGGCGTGACCATCTGCTAACACCTTGACCGGGCTTGAGATCGCGGGGCCGGATCGGCGACAGGCGGCAGTCAGCCCTAACGTGAAATTAACGACGTGCGGGGTAAGGCTGAGAGAAGTGTCGCCCCGTCCCGGCGGCTGGCAGTGTTTATGCATCGATGGGTCCCTCGTCACTCGAACGTCTGAGAGAATTTCTCGCGCAGCTGCCGCCAAAATCACAGGCGCTGCTGATGCGGGAGTTCGAGCGCGCCATCGAGCGCGGCGGCGAGGACGCGACCATCGCCAACATCGTTCTTGCCGAGTTGCGCAAGATCGTGCGCGCGCCCGATGAGAACGCTGCACCTCGTACGGATGATCCTGCACGCCTGTTGTTCACGCCCGTCGAGTCGTTCCTGATCGAGGGGACGGGCGCCGTGAGGCCCGGGCAGATCCGGCGATCCTCGCTCGTTCCGGTCTGGCTGTGGCTGTCGCGCGAAGGCACGCCGACTGAGGTTCAGGCCTATGAGGCGGTGCTGAAAAATCCGCAGGCTACGGCGGCCGAGATCGATCGCGCCGTTCGCCACATGCAGCTCGCGGCGTCGCAGGCGATTGAGGCGGCGGCGAACGGCACCGACCGCCGCGGCTTCGGCCGCATCGGCACGCCCGCCGCGGTGGAGGATATTCCCGCGATCGGCGCCGTTCTCAAGATTCGCGAGTCCCTCGAGGTTTTCGGCGCCCGCCTGCCGGGCCAGATTCGTGTTTTTACCGACGCGCAAATCGCCTCCGTCACCACGGCGATGAATATTCCTTCGCTGCAAACCCCGCAGGCGTTGCCTTTCGCGCTGTCGGTCGTGATGCAGCGGCTGATGTTTCCCTGGCAGATTATCCGCGTCAGCATCTCGGTGGCGGCCTCCGACGACGAGGTTCGCGTAGCGAGCACGCCCTACGGCGTAGCCGTCACCATGGCGATCCACGACCTGTCACGTCTCGTGGGCGAACTGCGCAATGACGTCCGGCGCGGAAAGTTCGACGACACCGCCAATCTCCTGAAAGTCCTCCACGACGGTCTGCGTGGCTTGCGCACCGAACTGGATATCCGTTCCGATTCGGCGTGGGGCAGGCAGCTCTCGTCGATGCGGGCTGAAATTTCGAACGCGCTCGACTCCGAAATTGGCTCCGTGCCCGGCCGCGTCCGGCGGTTGCTGCGCCAGCGGCCCGACAAGGACATCACCGCGAACAGCCGTATCGACGATATGGAGGTGGACGAGACCGCGGCGTTCATCGATTTCGTCGCGACCTGCCGCAATTACGCGGGCGAACTCGCCATCAACGAGGTGACGCGGCGCACCTACAGCGATTTGCAGCAATACATCGAGAAGGCGACGGAAGCGCTGGTGGAAACGCTTCGCGCGAGCGATGCCAGAACGAAACCGTTCCGCTATGCCCAGGCACAGGCCGCGATCCGCTTCTGCGAAGTGCTGTTTGGCCCCGATTATGCTTCGCTGATGAAGAAGGCAGTCGAGGTCGCGAGGTCCGGCGAGCGGAAATCTGCACGCAAAACCTGATTTTTTTGTTCTATGTCATTGAAATTGCTGTTTGCAAAGCTTGACTGCGCGTGGTGTAACCCCGCCGCATCCTGAAATCGGCCGGGCGTCGGCCTGTTCTGTGCGGAAACCCGGAATGTCGCTTTGGTTCATGCTCGCGTTGATGACGGCTGTGGCGGTCTTCGCGGTACTGTGGCCGCTCGGGCGGCAGGTTAAACGCGGGCCGTCCGCCAGCGAAACCGTCGTCTATCAGGACCAGTTGGCCGAAGTGGCGCGCGATGCCGATGCCGGTCTGATCGGCCCGGTCGAGGCGGAGGCCGCACGAGTTGAGATCAGCCGTCGTCTGCTGGCCGCAGCCACAAATGAAGAGGGCGGCACGCCTTCCGTCAGCCGAAGCTGGCGTCGCGCCGTG
>Ga0209952_1002212_pt1 | contig 14925 bp, 16 predicted proteins | sample ThiBiot_750_biof_2_FD_183951 | JGI IMG/M metagenome (GOLD analysis project Ga0209952, IMG submission 183951) | Wastewater bioreactor microbial communities from Cape Town, South Africa - Thiocy_cont_750_biof (SPAdes) | ecosystem: Engineered > Bioreactor > Thiocyanate-remediating >...
ATTTGAAATTATCAATGCCAATGCCTGAACTGGAAAAGAGTGTTCGAACGCACATATGAGCATAGCCCTGATATGAACCTAAATTAGGGAAAATCCGATTTTTAATGGGAAAAACCCAATAACCAACGAAAATTTTCGTACGATTAATTGCTGTTACAGCGACACGTCGAATTAAATCAGCCATCTAGAACGATGATTAGAACGAGGTCGAGTTAAAGTCGATTGTGTTTACGTAAAAATAGTAAAAGAGAGAAAAAAACAAAAAACAACAATTCAGAGATATGCAATATATGGATTATCAGAAACTGGTTTTATTGGAGAACACGATCTCCGTTTCATTTGGAAAAATTCCAAGAAAAATATTAATTACAACGAATTTTTAAAATTTAATCACAATTATTTATAATATGAATATATCAGACACAGTCTCTGACTATTTTTCATGATAGATGTCGCTTTTTGATTTAACAGATATTAAGAGAACGTAGGACCAATGATACTAACTGATGTTCGATGGATGGATGGATGGATGAAAATAAATAGATAGCTATATACTAAAAGTTTATTGATCATCAATAAAAAAGAAACGATCACTGCAAAATGCGGGGTTAACTACATCAAATAAACTGCACTGTTTTTTTATAGCGAATGCCAGGAAAAAACAATATAAAACACTACCGGATATGAGAAAAAGAGAAAAAAAAACGAAGCAGATTTGTTGTTTTCTATGATTGTTGATTTGTACTTGGTGCAAGATTGATTTGATCTTTGAAACTTGTTAGAATAGGTCCATCATGCGGAGTTGATGATGGTTCAAATGATGATGTATTACCAGCGTGCGGTGTTTCCTTGAGAAGATCAGGCGTAGCAAAATTCTCTTGTGTCGATATTGAAGCTTTTCGATCGCCGAAGAGATCTTGTCTTTGACTATCGTGCGGGTCGCTGAATGCGCCATGTGCAGGCAAACCGAAATCGACTTTTTCCTTGGGTACTTCAGATTGATTTTCTTTGCCCAATGTTATTTGACTGACTTCATCATCGACAGCATTGGACAAATCGGGTTCTACAGCTGCAGCTGCATTGGCTGCAGCAACAGCAACGGCACGAAATTGTCGATCTAATGGAAGATGATTAGCTGATGCAGCACGAGGGAATGATGGTTTCTTTTGAAGAGAAGAATATGTAGAAAGTGAATGTTGGGAGTTTTTGTTCATTTGACTTACTGGTTCAGAAGAAATTTGTGCGGGTATTTGATTAGTTTCGTTGACTTCGTCGTCGGTGTCTTCGTCGTCGTGTTCTGGCGGTGCGGGTGTCGATGAACGAGAAACAGCAGGTGTTGATTGAGTCGATGAGCCAGTTGACTAAAATAAAAAAAACAGAATTCACAATGAACAATTACGTATGAAAATCTTCTTACAAATCGAAGTAATTCTTCTTCATATTCTGGATGAATTTTTGTTAAAGCCATTTGTCTTGCACGATAATAATACTAGAGTTACAGAAAAAAACAACAACAACAATAGAATAATTCGATTTGTCAAGGTTTTTATTTTTGTTACAATTCCGAGTGTATTCCAATCGAGTAATTCACTCAATCGTTCGGTACGATTTCTTAAAATAATACGTTGTCGTCGCGTTAATTTCGTAAAATCGAACATATACTAAACAAATTTCATCATTAAATATCTATTTCAAACAAAAATTTACTTGTGCAAGTTGTTGACAAGATTCATCTCCACTCTTGAATCGTCTATCTACAACATAGATGCCATACGATTGCGGTTCATGAACATGTTCTTCCATGAAACAACCGAAGCCACTTAAGTTCGTTGAAATATTCGGCACACCTAACACTGTACATTCAGCTGGTGTATAACCCCAAGGTTCGTAGTACGATGGGAAAACACCTAAATGACAACCACGAACGAATTCTTCGTAGTCAAGTGGCAATAATGGACTTGTTGAACGTAAGAATTCGGGATGAAAGATAACTTTAACACGATCATAACGATCGTTGAATAAACGACAACGACGTAAAGCATTGAGAATAGGATCGGTTCCATCATTATTCACATTGTGAGTACAGATTGGTGGTAATGATGAACGCTAAGCAATGGATATGAGAACAAATAATGAACGAAAAAGATTTTAAAAAAAAAGAAATCTACTTGAGAACCATAGATGCATTTTTTTAATTCGATAATGTCACTTGGATGTAAGATTTGATCTTCACTTGGAAGACGACCTCTGAATAAATGCAAATGAATTTTGAGAACACAAATATAATAAACTAATCTTTTACTTTAAACATGTTTCATAAAGTCTTTTACCGATTTCACTTTGAATATTTTGTACTGTATCTCGAAACATTTTCGCAATTGATTGACCACGTAATGATTCAACATTGAAATTATTTGTTGGTGTTGGAAAGATCATAAACGCAACAACGGTCATATCTGAACCAGATGCCTTGAAATAAAAATAAGATTCGAATAGATTCATATTTAGTATCAAGTTTTTTTTTTTACTTTCAACATATGATTTAATCTTGCTAAAGATTCAATAAACATATCGGCACCTTTGTTTGTAAATTCATATCGACCCGCAGTAAAGAAGTACAAGGTTTTATCAAGATCGAAATCATAATGTCTGAAGAAATATTTGTAACAAAAGAATGACGATTAGATCTTTGAAATTACCCATAGAAATGACCACGAACAAAATTATTCAATTTTTCTTTATTTCGTGCGTGCAAATTTTGAAATTCATGAAGAGCAGCAAATGTTTGAACATTCAATCCATTCGGTGTGACAACATCTATTCAAAAACTCTTTTGTTTCTGCAAAATTTTAAAATATATTTCAAATAAACAAACCTGGTCGTTTTCCTAGAAGATGTTCGGATTCAATGCCCGTTATTTTCGAAACAGTCGTAAATGTATGCGCACAACATGCAGCTGCACGTTCAATACAATATCGATGATAGATCTGCCGATCGCCTGCTTCTTTATCGAGATTAAACTAGAATAAATTTCGACGATTTTTTAGATAAATAAACAATCGATTATTACATAAGGCAAATGATTGTAGAAATCCGCCGAACCAGCACATAAATATCGTCCCAAGAGAGTTGCATGCGTTGTAAATACGAGTGCACAATCGTAACCTCGAAGACGTGTCATTATCAATCCAATTCCAGTCAACCATTCATGAAAATGTGCAATAACATAACTTTTCTGTCGACGTTTGATTTGATCAAGAAATGTACCAATAAACCAAAACACACAAAAGCCAAATAGAAGTGCATCGTTCGATTCACGATCATAGTACGGTATGCCGATACGTGCATGTTCGAAGAAATCACCTTTCCATCCGTCTAATCGATGTGCTGCCGAACCAATATCGAAGAGAACAACTTGAGGAAAACCATCGATCAACCAATTGCCAGTGACAACCTGTTTTCAAAATACAAGGAAAATTCGAATGTTTTCAATGAAGATTTCAACGTACGTGAATACCGAAGCGTCGCATTTCATTGACAGTTTCTCTGATAGCTTCATTTTTCGATTCACTAACTTCGACTTCGGTTTTAACAAATGAATCGTTATATGGACCCAAACAAATATAATTATTTCCGTATTCTTTCTTAGTAATAGGCACTTTCGAACGAATAACTGTATAGATACCACCGACTGACAAAAAACAACAACAAATATTTACCTTTTTTGATTGAAGAAAAGAAGACAAACCTTTATTGGCAACTTCCCAGGATACTTCAATAAGCCATTTATTTAATTCATCAGCTATTCCACCATCGTCTAAATATTCATCGAAATGAATACCTTGAAAGGTTTTCAATGATTTTGCTGCATGTTTAATTTTTGACATCGACATCGTTCGCGTTTCGTTTTAATTAATTAATGAGATAAAATTATTTCAACCGTGAATATATTACACTTAATAAACCATCAAAATTTGATTCGATCTAGAGACGAAAATGCCTAGAAAATCGGCCAACAGTATAGTTTTATTTTATCTATTTTATCCTATTAATAAATCGTGCTTTTTTTTTTCTTCAATGATAAAACTTCACGAGAAAAAAAAGACATATTAAATCTCGTGTTTCTAGTACCGAAAATATTTTCTTGCTTTCTCGAAGAATAATAATAGTACGCAAGTATAAGTACATTAAGGAATGTTTTTCATTTGTGTATTCATCGAGATTAATGTAGATGTCGTTCGTTATCGCCTCTGGTAGATTATTACTTTGCTTATTCTATATATTTTGAGTAACAAATTAGAACATGTTGAAATTTAATAACGGTTTTAAATCATAAATAAATAGAAATTCGATCGAATATATTTTCGTTTTTACTTTTAAAGTCTGGACAAATAAATCAACTCGAACTGCTTTTGAAAAGAATTCATACGAAAAATATTGACATGAATATCCCTTTTCAAAATCTATTTATCAATATTAGCTTTCCTTGATATAAAAGTCAAGTTAAATCCAAATTTGACTACTTGTTGGCTAACAATGAATTTTTATGTTTTTACATTTGCTCTCTTTTGGAATATAATCAATCTCGATGCGAAATATTTTCAATGTGATCCTCAACGACCTTGTGGATGTGGTCGACAACAAGTCGAAATCAATACAAATCGAATAATCAATGGCGAAGAAGCGATACCATCGAGTTGGTCAATGATTGTTTCAATTCGATTCGATTTTTTTCACGATGGAAACGCATTTCGACATGCATGTGGCGGAACAATTCTAACCGATTCGTATATTTTAACAGCTGCAAGTTGTTTAGAAATTGTCATTGACAATATTCAAACGGCTAATGTAACGATTGCTGCTGGTATACATCGACGATCACAACCAATACAAGTCATTCGAGATGTGGATGATATTATTATTCATCCGAATTGGACGGGTTCATCATGGGCGAGTGATTTTGATATTGCTCTACTACATTTAGCTGAACCATTGGATATTCAAGCCAATACATTTTTAACTCGAACATGTATTCCATCGCAAATCGATGATCATGATCAATTATTAAATTATCCAGGTGCCAATACGACATTGGCAGTTATTGGATGGGGGCGGATAAATCCATTTGGAGATGATTCGGATGCATTGAGACAAATGATGGTCGCAGCAATAGATCCAACAAATCCGAAATGTATGCAAATCGTGCCCAATGCTACTCGACAATTTTGTGCAGGCATTCTTTTCGATAGTATTGGTAATAGAACAAAAAAAAAGCTTTCCATTTTGTTTGTTAATTTATAAAATTTTCTATTTGTAGGTCCTTGTTATGGTATGTAATCTATCGACTATGAAAAATTGTCTTGATAAGATGCTTTTTAGGTGATTTCGGTGGTCCAATATTTCAATGGATGAAAGATCATTGGGAACAGATTGGTATTGCATCATATACGCAAGATGGTTGCAGAAAAACATCTGTGATTAGTTATACACGTCTTGCTTATTTTCGAGATTGGATTGATGAAAGTCTTGAAAATGGAAACGATACAATCGAAGAAATTCCTGTTACTGCTACTGTACCTCCTACAACTGAAAAACCTGCACGTATCTTTCAATGTGATCGAAATACTGTTCCTTGTGGATGTGGTCGTCGAAATGTTCGTTTATCCTCTCAAAATTCTACAGAATCCGTTGCTCATAGTTGGTCAACAATTGTTTCAATTCGTTTAAACAATCAAACTAAACATTCATGTACGGGAACAATTCTAAGTGAATCATTTATTCTCACATCAGCTTCTTGTCTTGTCAATGCATCAACATTCGGAATAATGATTCGTGCTAGTTTACATAATTCGTCGGATGAAAACGCGATTGTTCGTCGTGTGGATCGAATTTATTTTCATCCACAATATCAAGGCTTTCAAATCAATGAAAATAAACATGATATTGCTATTCTACATTTAACTGAAGAATTGATTTTTGAAAATAATCTTTTTCTCAATCGAATATGTTTACCAGAAAGATTCATTTTTCTACCGGATTCAACTTTTTATCCGCAACTGGGCGCATCATTAGTTACTGTCGGATGGGGTTTGATGAATTGTCCGACAAATAATCAACAAGATCTGTTACAACAAATTGAAGTTACAGTGCAAGATGGTTCACAGAGTAATTGTTATGTTTTAAATGAAAATCACGCAATTCAATTTTGTGCAAGTTTAAATAAAACTGAAAGTGGTAAAAGAAAAATTCTGATTTTGAAAATTGATAAATACAAGATTTTTTCTTTGTTTTGTTTTATAGATACATGTGTTCGTATGTAGTTTTTTTTTCCATCGATTTGTTTTCTTTTTGAATTTGAGTTGAATTTAGGCGATCCTGGAAGTCCTATATTTGAATGGTTACGTGATCGTTGGCAACAAGTTGGTATTACAACATACGGTATCGATTGTAAACAATTTCAAAATCAAGGAATTTATACTCGTTTAATTGATTATATTGATTGGATTAATTCGATTATAAATCTTTGTGAAATAACTTCAACAACAACAACAATTAGTACAACAACACCACGGATACAACCAATAACAACACCAATAATCACAATACCACCAAATACAACAACAAGAAAACCGAGTAAACCTCCTCAAGTTTATCAATGCAATACTTCGTCAACATGTGGTTGTGGTTCAGTACCTGTTGTTCTATCGCCATATAGAATTGTTGGCGGAGAAAACGCTTTGAAATATAGTTGGCCAATGATGGTCGCCATTCAATGGCATCAAGAAGATCAATATTGGTGTGGTGGAACAGTTCTATCAGAATCATATATTTTAACTGCAGCTCATTGCGTTGAACCTTACAATTCAAATCCTCCTAATCGTCTTTGGATTACAGTTGGAACCAATGATCGAACTGATTTTCAAAATATTCGACGTACGATTGATTATATGCATGTGCATCCAAATTTTACAAATGTTGAACGTGATCGAAATCATGATATTGCTTTATTACATCTAAGTGAACCATTGCCATTCGACAATAGATTATTAGTTACAAAAACGTGTATACATCCACTTCCACCATCGATTTCCAATCGAGATTCTATTGCAAATGGCACGAGATTGACAGTCATTGGCTGGGGAAAATTAGGTGTCTTTGAATCTAACCTGCCGATAGAATTACAACAAGTTGAAGTACATGTTATTCATAATGATGAAGAAGTATGCAATAATTCAATTCATGATAAAGCTGCACAATTTTGTGCTGGATTAACAGAAGGTGGAAAAGGTTTGCAAACAAAAGAAGATATTTGTTTGTTGATTATTTGAAATATCTTGTTCTATTCTAGATGCCTGTGGAGGTTAGCACTGAGCAGCAAATTCTCAGTTTTATCATAAAAAGAATGTTTTTGTTTATTTTAATTAGGAGATTCTGGTGGACCGATATTTAGATGGACTGGACAATATTGGGAACAAGTAGGTATTGTATCTTATGGATACGGATGTGCTGATCCTTTAAATCCAGGAATTTATACACGTCTATCATATTATTATGATTGGATAAATAATATTCTAAAAAATGATAATGAACATATAGAACCAAAAGTTTCATCTAATGAAACGTTGGTTACTTCTTCGACTACAACAACAACAATAATAACAACAACGACAATAATTGTTGATGTACTTAATAATAATACTGCAAGAAGTAATAGTTCAGTTTCATCGGCACGAAACAACAATTTGATTTATTTTAATCATATTTTTCTTTTCTTTATCTATATATTTTTCAAACTTTAATATACTAAATGAATAAAAAGCATCTTCGTAACTAATTAACGTCAATTGAATTTATTACGAAATGTTATTTTCTCATAAAATATGTTCAAGGCCATTTTTACTACATTAATTAATGCCTAGTAATCATTTACTTATGACGTACTATTTTGTTATTTGATTTGATCAGTGCATAAGCTAGTTGAAGGACATAACACAATATGGGGAAAAAAACGAGTACATTATATTCAGTCAGCGTATCGACGTAGTTACCCTCACTGAATTAAGTGAACATTATCAAATTTTAAACTGTATATTCATGAATAGAATTTTGAAAAACAAAATCAGTACAGTTATATACGTAGTGCGTATAGCCAGTAATCGATTAAAACGTCACACTATAAAACTAGTATATGTTATGTATTTTTGCAACCTTGATTTAAATTATAGTACGTAATAATAAAAATACAAATAATAAAACGTAATTTGAAAAAAAATACAAAAATATCGTTACTCATCGGCAACTATAAAAATCGAGTATCATCTGGAGTTGTCATATCAATATGGCGAACATTACAACTATTTTATTTGTGATATTCACATATATCACTTTTCTTGCCGTGATTTCGGGAGAAGAACCTCAGCAAGGAACATTTCTACAACGACTTATTCGATCTTCACAAACGGCCATTTCTAAACGTCAGGGCTTCATTGGATGGCCAGGATATCCATCATGGTATACCTATCCACCATGGTATACTTATCCACCATGGCTCACTTATCCACCTACAACAACCACTACAGAACGAACAACAACTAAAAAACCTATAAGACCTAAAAAGACAACAACACCAAAAGTGACAAAGACTACAACACCAAAAGTGACAAAGACCACAGCCAAAACAACAGCCAAAACAACGGCCAAAACAACAGCCAAAACAACGGTCAAAACAACGGCCAAAACAACGGCAAAAACAACAACAACAACAACCAAGACGACAACTACGACTCCATCTTCATCGTTTACAGAATTTCAAAACCAAGCACTCGCTCAAACAAATAAATATCGTGCTCAACATTGTGCGCCAAATCTTCAACTTGACGCAAACCTCAATTCTATTGCTCAAAGTTATGCACAAAAATTACTTCAATTAGGATCTTTACAGCACAGTAACAATGGTTATGGTGAAAATTTATATTATTCATACAGCAGTCAAAGTAGTAGTCTTGCCGGTAAAATATAAACTTAATCTATTTATTAAATTCTAACATAAAAATGAATATTATATATATAGGATCAGTACCAGTTGATAATTGGTACAGTGAAGTTTCTTCCTACAATTTTGGATCACCAGGATTTTCATCTCGTACAGGTCATTTCACTCAACTTGTTTGGATTAATACCAAAAAATTAGGCATGGGTATTGCTTGTGGAAATAATAAATGTTTTGTTGTTGCTAATTATGATCCAGCTGGCAACTATAACAATAACTATTCAGCTAATGTCAAACCAATAGGATCCTGCAAATAACTCATCGGTTTTTTTCTATAACTCGTGTTCTTTTCTTTATTTTCATAATAAATTTTTATTTGGCAAAAGCCGGTTATAAAATGCACAAATTTTTATTTTTCTTTCCTTTTCTTACTAACATTGTCAGTGGCATCTGTGACTAGAGAAAACGCATTTTTCTTTGTTATTATTCTGTTGGTTTTTCTTTTTTTTCCTCTTTAAATGTCGTTCGTTTCTTAGCAAACAAAAGTGTCATTTACTAAAATTTTCTTTTAAAGACAAAAGAAAAAGAAAGCAAAAAACATACAGGTAAACCAACGCAATTAATTACCCATTCATCATGTCAATTCTTTCATCACCTTATTTTAAATATATTTCGATTTTTATCTTAACCATCTCAATACTTTCTCAATATGAAATCTCCTCAGACAAAACAACTCTTATTATCACTAAACAATCAACATTAGCCTACAATCGTTCGCATGTTTATCGAGTTTTGACAGATATTGATAAATATCCATTGGTTTGAATTCATAAAACTTTAAATCATCTAAATGATTTCTTTTCGAATTTAGTGGTATCCAACAATCATTGGTATTACACATATTCAAGTAACCAAAGTTCGTAAAGGTGATAAATATGGTTTAGTTACGAAAATGCCAGTCATTGGTTTGTATTGAATTTAAAAATTGAAAATGATTTTATTTGTTCTTGTTATTTTTAAATAGGAAATCATACTTCTGTATTAACAATAGAAAAACTTGATCAACCTAAACAATTTATATTTTCCATTGATTCTTGGTTATTAGAAATAAATTCAATTGAATTCAAAGATCATGCAAATGATCCACAGAAAACATCGATCGAATGGAAAGTCTATACAAAACGACGTAGTTTTCTTTTTCAAGTAAACACAATTATTTATCATCTTTTTCAAAGATATTTTGTTTTTTTTTCTAGTATATTTTATTTCCAATGGCTAAATTCTATAAAAACCAATTCGTTCGTGAAGTACTTTTCACATTGATGCTTCAAATTCGTGTCCTTTAATTTCACAATACTCAACTATATACATAGATAATCATTCGGCTTTGTTTTGTGATATTATTTAGTCAAATAAACTCTAGTCTATAACATTGATTTTTGGAAAACGATATTTAGAAAAAAAAATCTCGTCTATTGCATGTGAACTATTTACTTAGAGAAATTAAATATTTACTTTTATATTCTTCGTAAGGAAAAAAAGTAAAATCTACTTCGATTCTGTATATTGGATTGCCTTGTTTTGTTTTCTGAATAGGACAAGTTATCATTAAAAGATTTTACTACAAATAGAAAAATGATTGCAAACATATTTTATAAACAACACTTCGTCTAAGATTTTGTCTATCAAACAGAGAACAACAAAAGGTCAACTCACAATGGGAAACTTGTTCTTTTCTATTCTAAATTGATATATAATCTTCTTTACGTTATTTTTCTTATTGAATCACAACACCAAAAGCACAAAGAAGAGTTCATTATATATATATTTTTTTCCATCTAATACTGTAAACGTAATTACATATACTAGACAACAACTTCATAAACAGTTTTCTTATTCAATGATGAATGTTTCATTGGTGTTGAATAGCCACTTTCATCCTGGTCATCTTTAACTGGATAACTGTAGCCAATGTATTGTGCTTGAGAAAGATTAAGATCTTTTTCGATTGACATCGATTGTCGTTCGAATGGATCACAAATTGATAATGATGATGACGAAAGAATTGGATCACTTGAATGCATTGAATGTTTACGTTGATCGACTTGATTGAATCGTTCAAGTTCAGGTAATTTCGTATAGATCGATGGTTCGATATTCGATTCAGGATATGTGACATTGGAAAAGAGTTTCTTCGGACTAGAAGACAAATATTTCTTTGTGTTATTCAAGAATTCAATTCGAGTTTACTTTGTCGAATTTGATAAGACCGGTTCGATGATAACTGGTTGTTCACTTGTTGTTTTATTTGATGTTAAAATCATGAAATTATCTCGTGGTTGATGAGTATTCTCTCGTCGTCTTCGTCGACATTTACATATTAAACAAATGACACCGACAACGAATAATAAAAAAGCAAAACAAATTATCGAAATAATCATGATTAACATCCAATCGAATGTTCGAAATGATTCTAAAAGATTCGAATCAATATAGATTTTTGCTTTTGAAAATTCGAATTTTTCCGTACTGATTTCAATCGGATAGGTTTCTCCACAAAATTCTTCGTATTCATCCAAACAAATCGATACATTCGAAATCGAATCGATTGCCGATTGATTCAATTGAATGATGCCAGTTGATGTGACTATTTTCTCGCAAAGACTCGTCTCATTCGAAAGATTAATTCGAATACAAAGAGGAATTTTAATTAAATGAAACGTTTCATTATCTAAACGATATTCCAATGCTCGATCTCGAAGATTCAAGTAACATTTGTCAATAATTGATAAATCTGAAAATGTATCACAAAATGTTCGTTTCTTTTCTGAAGAAAATACACTATCATCGAAATAACCTTGATTATTAATTGGTACATCTTTCGTTTGAACAATGATCGATGTATAATTTTCACTTTGTCCTAATTGATTCAATGCTCGAATTGAAATATTATACGATTTCAAATGTTCAAGATCTAATTTATAAATAAGATTTTCTTTTCTTATAACAACACGTTTCTATTTACTTGTCAATTGTAAAGAATCTTGATCGGTTTCTTTCGTAATTAAATTATTAATTGTAACTAAAAATGTTTGTTTCGATCCACCATGAAAGCCTTGTTTCCATTTGAGTCCAATTTTCGAGTAAGTCACATTAGTAACATTGAAATCCATTGGCATGTCAGGTAGACCTGTAAGACAAATCGATGTTTAAATATCAGAGCACAGTAGGTGTCAATATTGATCTAATCTTCTTTTTCCGATCATTTACCTTTTGATCTCAGTTGGATAGTTGTCGAATTATATCCGAATTTATTCGAAGCATTACATGAATAGATGCCATAATCATTTGATGATTGTATTTCATTTAGAATGAGATAGGATGATGATGCATTTTGAATGATTTTGTATTTAGGTGAATTGAAAAGAATTCGATTTTGATATAACCATGATATGACAGATGATGGATAGGAATCGATTTGACAAGATAGAGTAACATTTTTTGCGTGGAGATCTTCGGCAACAATGGGCGCTTGAGTCGAGAGTTTTGGTGCGTCTAAATTTGAAGATAAAATCAATTTGTTTTGCCAACGTGTTAACTTACATTGAACAATAATTTGTGATTGACTTTTATTAAATCGTTCGATTGAACTTCCATTCGAATATTTCAGTGTATTTTTAACCATACAAATATACATGCCTTGATCAAATTTTGAAATCTTCTCGAAAATAAGTTTCGATGTCGTCGAACTAACATTTAATCTGTCATTATTCTTATACCATTGATAATAATCAACTGATGGATACGAATCAACTTGACAGATTAAAGCTACTCGTTCATTTTCATTTACTAAACCTCCACCTTGAATGTAAACAATCGGTGAATCTAAAGAAATTTGAATAGAAAACCTAAAAAATTCAATCGTATTTAAATTTACATTGAACACGAATGAATATCGATGATTGACCATAACCAATATGATTTCTCGCCAAACATGTATATTCTCCATTATCAATTCGCTGAAGATTTCGTAAGATTAATGATGATGATGTTTCCATTAATGAAACACTATCTTTCAGCCAAGTTATCGGATGATTGATTTGCGGATTAGAATCAATTTGACAATTGATTATTAAATATTCATTTTCATTGACAAGATAATTTAAATTCGAAATTTTTGTCTGATTTTCATATAGATGTACTTGTGGTTTATCTATTGAATAAAACAGAAAGAAAATTTCAGAAAAAAGAAAACAAACTCTCTTTTATTTCTATTTACAAAGAATATTTAATCGATAAACGGTTGTTAAAGGTTTATCAAGAGCTTGATTATCGATTTGACAGATTAACGATGAATTATGAAGACTTTTGTCTAAACGAATACTGAGTTCACTTGTCGAACGATTATTTGTCACTGAATTTCGATAAAATGTTCTGCAAAAAATACAAACAAAATACTTCGAAGTTTTCTTTTTCTTCTATCTACTGATTAATCGATTGCTGATTGATAAACCATTGAAAATTCGGTGCTGGATATCCACCATATGTCGAACAGACAAAATCTCCTTGAAGATCTTCAATTAAATGTTGACTAATTTGTTCAATTTTCGGTTGATTTGGCTTGGCTAAAAATGAATAAATGTTAGAATAATATTTCGAAAAACTTTCTCCTCAACGAAGAACAATTAAGTCGAACAGTTAGATATCAATCATTCGCATAGCCTTCACCTTCTTAGATAAATAGCTATCCAACTGTGAACAATGAGTGACATATGTGTTCGCTCACTTACTTAAAATTGTTAAATCAACAGTTCGACATAATTGTTGTTCGAAATTTTGACAAACATAATGGCCATTGTCTTGATAATCAACATTTTTTATAATTAAATCATATTTATTTAATATTTCATATTTTTTTCGATCGCCTGAAATATCATTTCGAATCGAAAGTATATGTTCATTTTTATTCCTTAAAAAAAAGAAAACACGTTTTTTGCAATTTGATGTCAAACGACAAATTTCATCATCATCTACCACATAACATGATCGTTTTCATTTAAATTATCAAATCGACATGTAAGTATGACATCTCGGCCTTGCTTTTCTGTTATTGTTCGATTATCAATTGTAATCAGACATGATGAATAATGAATTAAAATGTAGAAAACTAAATATATAAAAGAAAGATTTAAAATTCAATAAACTCAATTAAATTACCGAGAATCGTTCTTGAGCACATGATGATTATGATGGTCAAAGAAATAATGAACTGAAGACGTTAATCTGTATACAAGTGTCGAAAAAAAAAGACGAGGAGAATAGTAATTTTTTTTCCTATTACGTCAAGTTAAAGTTCAATCGAGAGGAATTCCTATGTATTCGTTTCTCTCTTATTCGATTCGAATCATAATGAATTTGTCAATAAAAAAAAATACGAAGAAAGAAACTCTCGACGAAAGAGGATCAATTCTTGATTCATATATAGATAACGATGATGAGTAAATAGAATATGTTCACAAAGAGAATCAATGATTACATATTCTTGTTCTCTTTCTCTCGGGAGAGACAGAGAGAGAGAGAAAGAAAGGAAAAGAGCATCAGTAGTTAATGTACAACCAAATATACAATTCTATTTTGTTCATTTGCACATTGATGTACAAGAGAAAAAGAAAAGAGACGACATCAGACATATTCAAATGATGATTGTCAATGGAATTATTGTTTCATGCACGAATGGATATTCTTTCAACTTGTCAAAATCAGTTTATTATTTCGATCAATCTCGTTGCTCTCCGAAGAATTTCTGACCTTTTTTCAAGTTTTCTAAACAAATACAATTCATCATTTATTTTCTACATAGTTTCAACAATGCAAAAGAAACACGAAGAGAAGATGAGATGAGGAATTTATTACGTTAGATTAATTATTTCACAGTA
>Ga0209952_1002229_pt1 | contig 14872 bp, 10 predicted proteins | sample ThiBiot_750_biof_2_FD_183951 | JGI IMG/M metagenome (GOLD analysis project Ga0209952, IMG submission 183951) | Wastewater bioreactor microbial communities from Cape Town, South Africa - Thiocy_cont_750_biof (SPAdes) | ecosystem: Engineered > Bioreactor > Thiocyanate-remediating >...
TCGACGGTCGGCTTGCGCGTGCCGCCGTCGGGTTCGCCCCACAGCAAGGTCACTTCGGTGCCGGCCTCGGCGTGATCGGCGTCCATCATCGCCAGCGTCAGCATCCGGCCTTCGTTGGCGCTATAGCCGATCCACGTCGATAGCCCGACGAGCTTCCCGTCCTTCAGCACCTGGTCATAAGGGTGCATCGAATAGACCGCCGACGGGAATTCCATATATTTGGCGCGGTCGCCTTTGGTGAATTGCGAGCTGATCACCCGCATCAGATCCTCATTGTCGAGCGCCAGCGTCACCTTGCGGCGATGCGGCTGCCCGGCCATCCGCTCCAGCGCGTCGCGGCCGATGAAATCGTGGTCGAACTTGACGAACGGGCCATATCCCAGATCCCACGGCGTCAGATAATAGCCCTCGATCGTATCCGGCACGTAGCTGCCGCCGATCGACGCCTTGCCCTCATAGCTGTTGGCCGACAGCCATTCGCGGAAGGCGCGGGTCCCTTCGCCGCTATAGGTCGCCGGCAAAGGCGACGGGATCCAGCCGGATTCGATCGTGTTCGACGAATAGGTCCGCCCGCCGACCAGCGCGAGGCCGAATTCGCGCCCCGCCTCGATCAGGGCATTGCGCACCACGTCATAATCCGCCCACGGCCCGAACAGCTCGTAACCCGGCTGCCCCGCCATGCCGTGACGCAGCGCGCGCACCTCGCGCCCGGCGATCGACAGCCGAGTCATGTGGAAGAATTTGAGGTCCGGCGGGGTCGCTCCCATCGCCTTCTCCAGCGTCTTCATCGCGTTCGGCCCCTGGAGCTGGAAGCGATAGGAGCGGCGGTTTTCCGGATCGGGGCGGACGGCGGTGCGCTCGTCGCGCGTGACGGTGACGTTCCAATTGCCCGTCGCGGCGTGATATTCGATCCATTCGATCGTCGGCGCACGGCCGACCAGGTTGAACTTCTGCTCGTCGAGATAGAACAGGATCACGTCCCCGATGACATAACCCTCCGGCGTCACCGGCACGAATTGCTTGGCGCGATCGGGCACGAAGCCCTTGAAGCTGTTGATGCCCAGATAGTTGAGCATGGCAAAGGCATCCGGCCCCTCGACCGCCAGATCGACCATGTGGAACGACTGGTTGAACAGCACGCAGGTCTTCGCCCACGCCTGCTGCTCGCTGCGCCAGTTGGAATATTCCGCGGGGACGCCGGGATAGACGTTGGGCCCGCTCTGCTGATTGCGCAGGAACTCGACGATATCGCCATTGGCGTCGAGCAATTGTTGCAGCGTCTGTTGAGTCACTTTTCCTCTCCTTCAGGAAGATCAGGGTCGATGGGCAAGGCGAGCCAGTCGGCGATCGCGGCGTTGAACGCCGCGGGCCGCTCGGCGGGAAGCATGTGGCCGGCGCCGGGGATCACGACGAGCCGGGCGTGGGGAATCAGCGCAGCGATCGCGCGATGCTGCGCGGGGGGCGACCAGCGATCGTCGGCGCCGACCGCGATCAGCGTCGGCACGGCGACCGCGCCGAGCACGTCCTCGGTCGCCGGGCGCGCCAGCAGCGCGGCGATCTGCGCCTCGAACTTGTCGAGCCCCGCCTCGACGCACATCGCGCGCAACCGGGCGTGGAGCGCATGATCGAACGCGCTCGCCGGCCCGATCATCGGCGGCAACCACGCATCGACCAGCGCCTCGTGCCCCTTCGTCCGCCCCAGATCGCGCAGCCAGTATCTTTTCGCGGCCTCGCCATCGCGCGGCAGGTGCATCCCGGTGCTCGCCAGCGCCAGCCGGGCGACCCGCGCCGGCGCCTGCCGCACGATCTCCACCGCGACCCGCGCGCCCATCGAATGACCGAGCAAGGCGAAGCGCGCCGGCGCTGTCGCGAGCACGCGGCGCGCCATCTCCTCCAACGTCGTCGCATCGCCATAGTCCGCGGCCGCCTGCGCCTGCGGAAAATGGGCGAGCTGCGCGGCGAAAATCCGCTCGTCGCAGATCAGGCCCGGCAGCAGCAGCAAGGGCTCTCCCGACCCTTCGCCTCGAGTTGAATTCGCGTCCATGAAATCTTCATGTACAAGAAGTTTGAACGCGAAGCCAGAGGCTATCCGCGCCCGTCCGCGCCGGCGGCCCTGGTCGCGCCGGCGAGCACCGCATCGAGCAGATCGGTGGCGAGTTGCAGCTGGCTGTTGTCAACCAGCGCGAGCGTTTCGCGCCGCACTTGCGCGAGGATCGGCTTGACCGCCTCGATCACGCGATAGCCTTCCTCGGTCACGTCGATCGTGCGCGAGCGTTTGTCCTGCGGATGCTCGTCGCGGCGGATCAACCCGTCGGCCTCGAGCGCGTTGAGCGTCCGAATCAGCGGCGGCCATGCCATGCCGAGTCGCGCCGAGAGCGTCGTGGTGGTGATCGCCGCATCGGCGAAAGCGAGCGCGAGCAAGGTCTGCCAGCGCGCGCGCGACTGACCGGTCGCGGCACGGATGCGCTCCTCCGAAACCTGGGTCCAGCGCCGCGCGGTCAGCACCAGCTTGCGGGTCAGCCGGAACTCGAGGTCCTCGCGCGATTGCGGCGCGAAGAAATCGGCGTAGCGCCCGGTCGAAAGCTCGAACGGATCGTGGCTCTGGTCTTCGCGCATTCGTTTCCCCCTCCTCCGGTCGGCCGCCTGCCGCCGCGACGAACCGTCTTCGGTCATTTCTAGCACCGCATCTTGACGATGTATGTACCATGATACATAGAATTCTACCAAAGAGGCGCGGCGGCGCCGAAATGAGGAGGGGTAGATGACGCGAATCCTTCGTGCCCGGTCGACTCGAGCGTGGCTCGGCGCCAGCGTGGCCGTATTGGCCTGGCACGCGCTCGCCACCGCCGCTGTGGCGCAATCGGCGCCCGCGGAGGCGCAGCCCGAAGCCGCCGCGCCGGCACCGCACGAGGCCGAGATCGTCGTGACCGGCTCGCGGCTGGGCAGCAATTTCAACGCACCGACCCCGGTCACCGCGGTGACCAACGAGCGCCTCGAAGCGCTGTCGATCACCAATGTCGGCGAAGCGCTGACGCAATTGCCGAGCTTCCGCAGTTCGAGCGGCCCGGCGCAGCAGGCCACCGCCGGCGGCCCGGTCGGCGCGCGGCTGCTCGATCTGCGCGGGCTCGATCCGCAACGCACCCTGGTGCTGGTCGACGGCCGCCGCTTCGTGCCGAGCACCCCGCAGGGCACCGTCGACGTCAACCTGATCCCATCGTCGCTCGTCCAGCGCAGCGACGTCGTCACCGGCGGCGCCTCCGCCGCTTACGGCTCGGATGCGGTCGCGGGGGTGGTCAATTTCGTGCTCAACCGCAAGCTCAAGGGCGTGCAGGCCGAAGTGGTCGGGGGAATCTCGCAGCGCGGCGACGACGGCAATTTCTTCGCCAGCATCGCCGCCGGCGGCGATCTTTCCAGCCGCGTCCATCTGGTCGGCGCGGTCGAATATGAAAAGCTCGACGGCCTCGGCGATTGCTATACGCGCGCGTGGTGCGCCAATCAGACGCTGATCCTCGGCAATACCGCGCCGGGCGCCGGCGGCCTCCCGGCCAATCTGATCATCGCCGGGGTCAACACCTCGACGCTCAGCCCGGGCGGGCTCATCAACCGCTCGTACAACGCCGCGGGCAGGCCGATCGGCACCAATGCGACCGATCCGCTGCGCGGCACGCAATTCCTCGCCAACGGAACCCCCGCACCGTTCAATTACGGCACCTTGGTCGGCCCGCTGTTCATGCTCGGCGGCGAGGGGCAGGGGCGCAATTCGTTCATCTCCCCCTTCCGCCTCAAGGTGCCGGTCGAACGCGTCTCCAGTTATGCCGCGCTGACCGCGGAGCTGAGCGATCGCGTCACGCTTGGGGTCGATCTGTCCTATGGCCAGGTGCGCGGCACCGTCGTGTCGAACGTGCTGCGCGACTATGACGGCCGCTTGATGGGGCGGATCAAGCGCGACAATCCATTCATCCCGGCCTCGATCGCCGCGGCGATGGACGCGAACGGCGTCGCCTCGTTCGTGCTCGGCCGCGCCGGCTTCGATCTCGGCCCGTCATATGCGAAGACGCGCACCACCACCTATCGCGGCGCGGTAAGCCTGAAGGCGGAGGTCAGCGACAATTGGACGGTCGAGGGCTTCTACCAATATGGCCGCACCGAATTCCGCCAGCGATCGTACAATGCGATCAACACGCTCAACCTGCCCAAGGCGATCGATGCGGTGAACGTCAACGGCCAGGCGGTGTGCCGCGTCAACGCCGATGCGAACCCGGCCAACGACGATCCGAATTGCGTGCCGTTCAACCCGTTCGGCGAGGGCCGATACGATCCCCGCGCCGCGGCCTATATCACCGGCAACGGCTTCCAGAACACCACCAACGAGCAGCATGTCGCGGCGATCGATCTGCGCGGCACGCTGGTCACCCTGCCCGCCGGGCCGGTGAAGCTGGCGGTCGGCGGCGAATATCGCAGCGACCGGATCGTCAGCACCACCGACCCGGTGTCGCTCGTCAACGGCTTCTGGACGCTCAACGGCAGCGCGCTCAGCGGCTCGGTCAACGTCAAGGAAGGCTATGGCGAGATCGCGGTGCCGGTGTTCGCGGATTCGGCGATCGGCCACGCGCTCGACCTCAACGGCGCGATCCGCCGCACCGATTACAGCACGAGCGGGGCGGTCACCACCTGGAAGCTGGGCGCGGTCTATGAGCCGATCGCCGGCGTGCGCTTCCGCGCCACCCGCTCGCGCGACATCCGCGCGCCCAATCTCAGCGAGCTGTTCGGCCCGCGCACCCGCCGCACGATCGGGCTGACCGATCCGCTGACCGGGCTGCAGACCAATCCGACGGTGATCACCGGATCGAACCCGAACCTGTCGGTCGAGGCCGCCGATAGCTGGACGGTCGGCGCGGTGCTGACGCCCAGCGGCGGCTTCCTCGGGCGCTTCCGCATGTCGGTCGATTATTACAACATCAAGGTGAAGAACGCGATCGGCACGCTCGGCGCGCAAACCCTCGCCGAGCGCTGCAATCAGGGCGTGACGCAGTTCTGCGCGCTGATCACCCGCGATCCGACGACCAATACGATCCTCGAGGTGCAGGATGTCTATCTCAACTCGAACGAGCTGCGCACCAAGGGGTTCGATATCGAATTCCAATATCGCCAGCCGCTCGGCGGGCTCGGCAGCCTCAACGCGCAATTGCTCGCCAACATCACCCAGGCGCTGACCACGGTCGATTCCGCCGGCGCGGTCGATCGCGCCGGTCAGACCGGCTTCCGCACCGGCACCGTGCCGGGCGTGCCCGATTATGTGATCGACGGGCTGCTGACCTGGACGAAGGGCGATTTCCAGCTCACCGGACACGGCAAATATATTCCGTCGGGGATTTACTGGACCAATTTCACTGGCCCCGATCAGCCGGGCTATGCGATCACCTCGCCGACCAGCGTCGACAACAACCGGGTGCCGAGCCGCTTCTATCTCGATCTCACCGCGCGGGTGAAGGTGCCGGTGGTCGACGGCCGCGAATTCGAATTGTTCGGCACGATCAACAATCTGCTCGATCGCGATCCGCCGTCGATCCCCGGGCCGTCGGGGGGCACCAACCAGATCCTGTTCGATCCGGTCGGCCGGGCGTTCAAGATCGGCGCGCGCGTGCGCTTCGGCAGCTGATCCGCGCGGTGGCCGGCCCCCTTCCCCCCGCCACCGGCGAACGGGCGATCGATGTCGCCGCGGTCATCGAGCGACAGCGGCTCAACGGCTTCGTCGTCCGGCTGGTGGCGATCTCCTGGCTGGTCACCTTCTTCGACGGGTTCGACATGCTCGTGCTGTCGTTTCTCGCGCCCTATATTCGCGGCCAGTTCGCGATCGATCCCGTCCAGCTCGGGCGGCTGTTCGGCATCGGCACGATGGGCGCGATGCTCGGCGGCTTCGCGTTCGGCTGGCTCGGCGATCGCTGGGGGCGGCGGCCGATGATCATCCTTTCGGTGCTCGCCTTCGGGCTGTCGAGCATCGCGCTCGCCTTCGCCGTGTCGTTCGAGGCGCTGATGGCGCTGCGCTTCGCCAATGGCGTCGCGCTGGGCGGGCTGATGCCGCTCGCCTGGGCGCTCAACATCGAATATGTCCCGGCGCGCTACCGCGCGACCGTCGTGACGCTGATCATGATGGGATATACGATCGGCGGGGCAATCGCCGGGCCGCTCACCGTGTGGCTGGCGCCGCGTTTCGGCTGGCATTCGATTTTTCTGCTCAGCGGATTGGTGACGCTGCCGCTCGTTGCCTTGCTCTGCTGGCTGTTGCCCGAATCCGCGCGCTTCCTGGCGGTGAAGCGCCGGTCGCCGGGGCGGATCGCCCGCGCACTCAACGCGATCGAGCCGGGGCTCGGCGCCGGCGCGCACGATCGCTTTCTCGTCCTCGACGAAAAGGCGGGCGCCGCGCCGCGCGATCGTTTCCGCATCGCCAGCCTGTTCGACGGCGCGTTGCGCACCACCACCCCCTTGCTGTGGATCGCCTATATCGGCAGCTCGCTGGCGATCTATTTCAAGACGAGCTGGGGACCGATCCTGTTCGAGGAGGTCGGCTTCACCCGCGCGGAGGCCGCCTATATCGCCTCGGTCACCTCGGTCGGCGGGGCGCTCGCGGGGCTGGCGCTGATGCGTTTCACCGATCGCGTCGGGCCGATCGCGATCGCGCTGCTGCCGATCCTCGCCGTCCCGGCGCTGCTGCTGATGGGGATCGCGCCGCTGGCCAAACCCGGCTTCGCGTCGCTTTCGCTGCTCAGCATGATGATGATCGGCGGGGCGCATTTCGGCATGCACAGCATCGCCGGGATGTTCTACCCCAGCGCGATCCGCGCCAACGGCGCCGGCTGGGCAACCTCGATCGCCAAGATCGGCTCGATCGCCGCGCCGTTGCTCGGCGGCTATCTGCTCGCCGCCAATCTGCCGCCGCGCCACCTTTTCGTTCTGCTTTCGCTCGCGCCCGCCGCCTGTGCGGTCGCGCTCGTCCTGCTCGGCCGCATCTATCTGCGCCGTGATCGAAGGAGTCTCCGCCCGTGCCCCTGACCGTCAAACCCATCCTGCCGCGTTTCGGCGCGGAAGTCTCCGGCGTCGATCTCACCCGGCCGCTCGATCCCGCGATGCGCCGCGAGATCGTCGATACGATGAATCGATGGGGGGTCTGCGTCTATCGCGATACCGGGCTCGACGACGAAAGCCATATCGCCTTCAGCCGCATCTTCGGCCATCTCGAACTGGCGCCGGCGATGAAGGATCGTCCGCGCCGTCACCGCTATCCCGAATTGTTCGACGCGAGCAATCTCACCCGCGACGGCGAGATCGTGCGCGACGAAAATCTGCTGCTGCACAAAAAGGGCGACCGGCTGTGGCACACCGATTCATCGTTCATGGAAATGCGCTCGTCCTATTCGCTGCTGCTGGCCTATGAGGTGCCGTCGCAGGGCGGGGAGACGTGGTTCGCCGATACCCGTTCGGCCTATGACGATCTGCCCATCGCGATGAAGGCGCGGATCGATGGGCTGGAGGCCGAACATTCCTTGTGGTGGTCGCGCAAGCTCGCCGGTTTCCCGCTCAGCGAAGCCGATGTCGATGCCCGCCCCAAGGCGCGCCACCCGCTTGTGCTCGACCAGCCGGCGACCGGGCGCAAGGCGCTCTATATCGCCAGCCACGCGATCGATATCGTCGGGCTCCCGCGCGACGAAGGGCAGGCGCTGATCCGCGAGCTGATCGACTTCGCCACCCAGCCGCAATATATCTTCTCGGTCAAATGGCAGCCGGGCGATCTCGTCATCTGGGACAATCTCACCTCGATGCACCGCGGCGGCGATTTCGATGTGCGCAACGAGCGTCGCGACATGCGTCGCACCACCGTGCGCGAAGGGCCGCCCCCGGCCGATGCCGACGATCCGTTCGGCGCCTATTTCCGCGCGTCGCTGGATCGGCCGACCGCGTGACCGCTCACCCCCGGATATTGCTGACGCGGCGCTGGCCGGAGGCGGTCGAGCAGCGGGCGGCGGCGCGGTTCGAGGTGACGCTCAATCCCGACGACCGCCCGCTGAGCGAGGCCGAGCTGGCCGCCGCGATGCGCACGCATGACGCCTTGTGCGCGACGATCACCGATCGCGTCACCGCCGCGGTGCTCGGCATTCCCGATCGCCGCGCCGGCATCGTCGCGAGCTATGGCGTCGGCTATGAGCATATCGATCTGGCGGCCGCGCGCGCGGCCGGGATCCGCGTGACCAACACCCCCGGCGTGCTCACCGACGCGACCGCCGACCTCGCGCTTACGCTGATCCTGATGACCGCGCGGCGCAGCGGCGAAGGCGAGCGCGAGCTGCGCGCCGGCGCCTGGACCGGCTGGCGGCCAACGCATCTTCTCGGCCAGAGCCTCACGGGCAAACGGCTGGGGCTGGTCGGCTTCGGGCGGATCGCGCAGGCGACCGCCGAGCGCGCGCGCTTCGGCTTCGGGATGGAGATCGCTTATTATGCGCGCCGCCCCGCTCCGGCGGACATCGCCGACCGGCTGGGTGCGCGCTTCGTCCCCGATCTCGGCGATTTGCTTGCCGACGCCGATTTCGTCTCGCTCCATGTGCCGGGCGGCGCGGAGACGCGGCATATGATCGACCGCGCGGCGCTGGCGCGGATGCGCCCCGATGCGATCCTGATCAACACCGCGCGCGGCGATGTGGTGGACGAAGCGGCGCTGATCGTGGCGTTGCAGGAACGGCGGATCGCGGGCGCCGGGCTCGACGTATTCGCCGGCGAGCCGAACGTCTCGCCTGCGCTGCGCGTGCTCGACAATGCCGTGCTGCTCCCGCATCTCGGCAGCGCGACCCGCGAGACGCGGGAAGCGATGGGGCTGCGCGTGCTCGCCAATCTCGAAGCCTGGTTCGACGGCAAACCCACCCCCGACACCGTGGCATGAGCCGAAGCGTCGCGGCGCTGATTACCGAGCACGGCCTGCCAGCGGATTATACCGCGCAGGTGAAACGCTGGTGGCGGCCGCTGGCGCACGATATCGCGGCGTGGCGCGCGGCGGCGACGATGCCGCTGGTCGTCGGCATCAACGGCGCGCAAGGCAGCGGCAAATCGACGCTCGCCGCGTTCCTCGAACAAGCCTTGCTGCCTGCGCTCGACCTCGGCGCGGTGACGCTGTCGCTCGACGATCTTTATCTGCCGCGGGCCGACCGGCTGGTGCTGGCGCGCGACGTGCATCCGCTGTTCGCCACCCGCGGCGTGCCGGGGACGCACGATGCGGCACTCGGCGGCGCGTTGATCGATGCGCTGCGCGCGCCCGTTAGCGCCCCGGTGCGCGTCCCGCGATTCAGCAAGGCCGACGACGATCGGCTGCCCGAAAGCGCGTGGCGCAGCGTGACCGCGCGGCCCGACATCATCCTGTTCGAAGGCTGGTGCGTCGGCGCGACGCCCGAAGCTCCCGAGGCGCTGCTGGCGCCGGTCAACGCGCTGGAGGCGGAGGAAGACGCCGACGGCATCTGGCGCAGCCACGTCAACGCCGCGCTCGCCGGGGATTATGCGGCGCTTTTCGCGCGGATCGACCGGCTGGTGATGCTTCGCCCGCCGAGCTTCGACGCAGTGTTCGCCAACCGGCTGTTGCAGGAACGCAAGCTGCGCGACCGTGCCGGCGCCGCCGGCCGGGTGATGAGCGACGCCGAGGTCGAACGCTTCGTGCGGCATTATGAGCGGCTGACCCGGCATATGTTCGCCGACCTGCCACAGCGCGCGGATCGGCTATTTCTGCTCGACGCGCAGCAACGCGTGATCTCGGCGCGTTAGCCTCCTCCGCGCCACCCCGGAAAAATTCCGGGATGACGCGGCGATCGCCCCCTTAATAGGTCAGCCGCATTCCGACTTTGAATGTCTGGCCGAACGGTGAGAACAGGATAGTATTGCCGGTGCCGTGCGCGCCCGGATTGAGCGGCGGCATCGTGTTGGTCAGATTGTCGACGCCGAAGAAGGCGGTCAGCTCGTGCCGGTCGCCGTGGCGGATGCGATATTGCGCAAGCACGTCGAGATAGGCGCGCGCCGGCACCTTGTTGGTGTTCGAGCTGTTGACCGCGGCGATATTATAGCCCGCCTGATCCGGGCCGATGAAGGCGGCGTTGTAGAAGCCGCTGTTGATGTAACGGCCGTGGAAGTTGAGCGTGAAATCGTCCTTGGTCCAGCTCACCAGCCCGTCGAGCGTCAGATCGGGGAGCCCCGGCGGGGTGCCGCCGCGCAGCCCGGTCTGCCCGGCGCGCTGGATCGGGCCGACCGCGTCGACAGTGATGAAATCCTTCACATAGGTCGCGAGCAGCCGGAAGTTGACGTCGCCCAGCGTGCCGAGCGGCTGGCGATATTCCAGCTCGGCGTCGATGCCGCGATTGATCAGCTCGTTGACGTTCTGCAGCACGTCGCGGACCTGGGTGATGCTGCCGTCGGGGCCGCGCGTGATCAGGTCGCAGCTCCGCAGCTCGCCCTCGAAGCAGCGGGTGGCGATATTCTGCTGCCCCAAGGTGCTGATCGCGTTGCGCACCTTGATCTCATAATAATCGATCGAGGCGCGGAACCGGCCGAGGAAACCCCCGCTCGGCTTGAATACGATCCCGGCGGTGAAGGTATCGGCGCGCTCGGGCTGGAGGTTCGGGTTCGATCCGCTGGTGATCGCGGGATTGACCTGTTGCCCGCCGCGCGCCGGATCGGTGAGGATTCCGCTCGCCAGCGTCGTCGGGCCGAACAGCTCGATCACATTGGGCGCGCGGATGTCGCGCGATTTGGTGGCGCGCAGCCGGATCGCCGGAATCGGCTCCCACACCGCGCCATATTTATAGGTGGTGACCGACAGGCTCGAGCTGGGCAAAAGCTCGCTCGACCGGCTGTAATGCGTGCGGCGGATCGCGCCATTGAGGCTCAGCTCGTTGAAGAACGGCGCCGCGCGGACGATCGGCAGCTCGGTCTCGGCATAGCCCTCGACCACCTCGATCTTCCCCGACACGCGCGATCCGTTGCCGGAGAAGAACGCCAGGCTGCGCGACAGCGGATCGGCGTCGCCGCGTACCGAATCGTTGCGATATTCGATCCCGCTCGCAAGCTGGACGGTGCCGCCCGGCAGATCGAACAGCTTGGCGCGGACGTTGAACGCGGCGACATGCTCGGTGGTGATCGCGGTCTGATAACCGTCGGCGGTGACATAATCCTTCGCCGCCTGGCTCGCCTGCGCGCCGAACGGATTGTACGCGACGCAGGCCGGATCGTGGTTGGCCGGGTTGGGATCGGCGTTGACGCGGCAGATCGGCTGGCCGTTCGGCCCCATCACCGCGTCAATCGCGCGGAGCATCCGCGCGCTGACCGTCTGGTTGCGGGTTTCGGAGCGGAAATCGTTGCGGCCGAACTGGTAATAGGCATCCCAGTCCACGCCTTCGGTGATCTTGCCCTTGAGGCTGCCCACCGCGCGGAACACATTGTTGGTGGTGACGATCGGCGCGCGGCCGAGCTCGGCGAAGCCCTTGCCGATCTGGAACGACGATGCCCCCGATGCGGCGAGCAGGGTCGGGATATCCAGCGTCGGATCGGCCGAGCGCGGGATGAAGGGATTGTCCGCGCGGATCGTGATCGCGGTATTGCGATAGGCGGTCGCGCTATATTCGGCGTTGAGGTGGCCGTAATTGACCATCAATGACGCCGACAGATTGGGCGCCACGTCCCAATCGAGATTGCCGGTGAGCGCATAGCGTTCGAGCGGGGCGTTGAAGAACAGATCCTTGAAATAGATGTTCTGCCCCTGCCCCTCGCCGCCGGTCATGTAGAGATTGTTCGACATGCCGCCGTAGACGAAGCGCCGCGGCGTGCCGTCATTGGCGAAGGTGATGCCGTCGATCGGGCGCAGCGCGGGGAAGGTGCGCCCGGTATAGGCACTGCCCGGCGGCACCGTCACGCCGTTGAAGGGCACGGTCGACGGGCGGATCGATCCCATGATGTTGTTGGCCGGCATCCCCGGATAACCGGGGTTGCGCCCGAAGTTGAGCACTTCGCTGCGGCAGAAATCGCGCGACTGGCAATCGCCGATCCCCGCGCCGGATTCATATTCGCCGCCGATCACCAGATGCATCGATTGCCCGATGCGCGTGCCGAAGGCGAGGCCGCCGACGAAGGTCCGGTTGTCGCCATATTTGGTGACGCTGTTCTGCAGCGACCCCTTGACGCCCTCCAGCCGGTGATCGAGGATCAGGTTGGCGACCCCGGCCACCGCGTCCGAACCATATTGCGCTGAGGCGCCGCCGGTCACCACCTCGGCGCGCTGGAGCAGGATCGACGGGATCATATTGGTGTCGACCGTCGCCTGGGTGGTCGAGGGGACGAAGCGCTTGCCGTCCACCAGCGTCAGCGTGCGCACCGCGCCGAGCCCGCGCAGATCGAGGATGCGCCCGCCGACATAGCCCCCGGTCGGGGCAAGTTCACCGCTCGCCGGGGTGTTCGACGGGCGGAAGGCGGGAACCTCGTTGAGCGCGTCGGCGACATTGGCGATGCCGCGCTGCTCGAGCCGCGCCGCGCCCACCACCGAAACCGGCGTCGGCGCCGAAAAGCCCCCGGAGAGACGCGATCCGGTGACGATGATGTCGTGCGAACCGCCCGCGTCGGCGGACGCCTCCTCCGCCGGCGCGACACGCTTCGCCGCGGGCGTATCGGCCGGCGGTACATTGTCCTGCGCATGCGCCGCGGGGGCCGAGATCATGAGCCCGAGCGCCAATGCGCTTGCCCCGTGCCGAACCCGATTCGCGATGCTTCCTCTCCGCATAAGCTCCCTCCTCCTGTCGCGGCGCGCTGCGGGGCGCCGTCGTTGGAACGTAGCCTAATGTAACAATAGGTATTATTCTACTTATTTTAGAAGAATGCTATTTTTCTTGGCGGCACCGGCTCTCCGCTCATTATTTTAATCGCGATATATCAGCAATTTATACAGGAAATCGCTCACCGGCCGGTCGGGTTGACAGCCCCGAAACGGAAATACATATAATGCTACCGAATTCCGGCGAGGCCCCGATCGGCCCGCCACGACCGATCAGAAAGCCGAACGGCAATGTCAGAAAATCCACCCGTCAAACCCACGATCCAGAGCGTCGAGCGGACCGAGGATCGCATCCTCACTTCCGATCTGTTCGAGGCGCGCGAGCGGACCTTCGCGCCGCGCAACGGCACCGGCACGTACCGCGAGCCGGCGCGCGATCTGCCGATCTATCACAGCTGCGACGTGCTGGTGGTGGGCGGCGGGCCTTCGGGGACCGCGGCGGCCTGGGCGGGCTTTCGACCGGCGGGCTGGTCATCTGGATCGACCGCATGACCGACTGGGCAGGCGAACCCGTGATCCGCGGCTTTGCCGAGGCGGTGCTCGCCCGCCTCCCCGCGGAGGGCATCGCCGGGCCGCCGCCCGAACAATGGGGATCGCGCGATCCGCAACATGCCGCTTACTGGATGCCGCGCACCGCCGCCTTCCACGGCATCGTCGCCTGGTCGCCGACGATCGACCCGGAGCGGCTGAAGCTGGTTTCGCAGGAAATGCTGATCGAGGCCGGGGTGCGGCTGGCGTTCCACGGCTGGGCGGCGGTGCCGATCGTCGAGGACGGATGCGTGCGCGGCGCGCTGTTCGAAAGCAAGATGGGCCGCCAGGCGATCCGCGCGAAGGTGGTGATCGACGCGACCGGCGACGGCGATATGTTCGCGCGCGCCGGCGCCGATTTCGACAATGACATCGAACCCGCCGACACGCATCACGCGATGAACACCGCCTTCATGCTCGGCGGGGTGGACATGCAGCGCTGGCTCGATTTCCGCACCGGCGATCCCGCCGCCTATCAGGCGCTGCTCGCCAAGGGACGGGCGGAACTCGGCTTCTTCCAATGGCCCTATGTCTCGTGGCGCAACGATATCGCGCTATTCCTCGGCCCGCGCCAGACCGGCATGTCCGCACTCGACGTTGACGAGCAGACCGAGATCGAGGTCCGCTCGCATCGCTTCATGGCCAGCCATTGCGCCTTCTTCCGCGAACATGCGCCGGGCTTCGAGGATGCCTTCATGCTGCAGAGCGCGCCACAGCTCGGCGTGCGCCACACCCGCCGGCTGGCCGGCGTGGGGCGCGTCGAGCGGCGTCAGTGGAGCGAGGGACAGGTGCTGCCCGACGAGATCGGCGTCAGCCCCTCGGTCTCGCCCAAATTTCCGGTCATCTCGGTCCCTTATGGCGCGCTGGTGCCGCGCCTGCGGCCGGCATGTTTCATGCGATGCCAATTCGCACGGCTTCCTGCGCGAGATCCCGCAATGCTGGCTGACCGGTCACGCGGCGGGCGCCGCAGCGGCGCTGGCGGTGCGCGACGGGGTGCAGCCGCGCGATGTCGACGTGACGGCGCTTCAGGCGCTGCTGCGCGAACAGGGCGCCTATGTTCGGGAGCCGGCCCCCGCCGCGGTCGCACGCGCCGCCAACGAATGACAGGCGCCTGAGCGCCGAGCACGGAGAGGAAAGATATGCCTGAACTGCGCAGCCTTGCCGCCAATTCGCCCACCCGCCGCTCGCATTGGCGCGCGCTGGGGCTGAGCGAGGCGGATATGCTCAAGCCCAAGATCGCGGTGGTCAATTCGTCGTCCGAACTCGCGGTATGCTTCGCGCATCTCGACGGGGTGGCCAAGGTGGTGAAAGACGCGATCCGCGCCGCCGGGGGCGTGCCGTTCGAGGTCCGCACCACCGCGCCCTCCGATTTCATCACCGGCGCGGCGAAGATGGGCAGCTATATCCTCGCCGCACGCGACGTCGTGACCCACGATATCGAGGTGCAGGTCGAGGCGGCGATGCTCGACGGGATGGTCTGCCTCACCTCGTGCGACA
>Ga0209952_1002235_pt1 | contig 14844 bp, 27 predicted proteins | sample ThiBiot_750_biof_2_FD_183951 | JGI IMG/M metagenome (GOLD analysis project Ga0209952, IMG submission 183951) | Wastewater bioreactor microbial communities from Cape Town, South Africa - Thiocy_cont_750_biof (SPAdes) | ecosystem: Engineered > Bioreactor > Thiocyanate-remediating >...
TTTTAGCTCGATCATTACGAGTAAAAAACGATCCTCAACAAGTAAGTGAAAAAAACACTCCAAACAACTTTTGTAGTAAAAAAATAAAACGAATTTAGACCAAAATGTTACAACGAATGAATAGTTCGCCAACGAAACAAGACGAACATTCATCGATGTATCAAATCGATATCAATGAGCAAACAGGCGAGAAACGATTCTCAATTAAACTACCAAAAGAAAATACTCCGTTGGGTATACATGTCATACCATTCGATGATAATGAACAACAAGTCAATGGACTTCGAGTACAAAACATCGAGCCCGATGGACGAATTAAAAAACACGGCATTCTGCAAATTAACGATCGAATTATCGAAATCAATCGAACGAATATTGAAAAATGTTCATTCGATAAGTAAGAATGACGAAGAAGACGAAGAATTTCAATATATTTATTGATTTAGAGCACAATTCATCTTTCGAACAGCTTTATTAGAATCCGAACTCGAACTACGTGTTGCACGACGAACTCGTTCGACTTTATCAGAAATCAATTTCAATTCCGATCACGATCCAAATATGAATTCTCTCAACACACGAAAGCTCGGTAAAATCATTCGAATCTCTCTGATCAAAGGTCACGATGGTCTTGGCTTTAAACTCGCATCTCGAGACAATCCAACCGGTTTAGCAAATCCAATTTATATCAAAACAATCTTTCCTAAAGGTGCAGCGATCGAAGACGGACGTTTGCAACGTGGTGATCGTTTATTATCAGTCAATTCGATTGATGTCACTCAAATGTCATTACAGGAAACTGTTTGTCTTCTACGAGACACACGTATCGGTGAAACAGTCGAACTGTCGATCTCCAGACAACGAGATGGTTCAATACCAGCCGATTTCGTATGTTGAAAAGTTCGTTTCGAAATTAAATTTTCGTGTTTTTTTTTGATTTTTGAAAAGAATAACGACGTAGCAACCGAAAGTGAAATCAAACCTCAAATAATGACATTTGATATTCCGTTAAATGATACTTCATCAGCGGGATTAGGCATTACCTTGAAAGGTAAAACATCGATTGTCGATGGGAAATCAATAGATTTGGGAATATTTGTGAAAAGTATTTTAAGTGGTGGTGCTGCATCACGAGTAAATCATTTGACAATTTCGTTCGTTTGTTTTCTTTGCATCGTGAAAATCATTTCAGGATAATCGTCTTCGTCCAAATGATCAAATTCTTGTTATTAACGATTCATCATTAGCTCAATTATCGAATTTAGAAGCAGCAACTGTTCTTCATGAAGCTGTTCGACGCGAGATTCATCCAGGTTTTATCAAAATCACTATCTCGCGTGTTTTGTATTCTGTAAATGAATCATCACGTTTTGTCAAAGAAGTTGATCTCTCGCCATTGCCGCTATTAAATCCAGTTAATAACGATGAAAATGAACTCGATTTAACGACATTTGTACCACCGCCACCACCATTGACACGAAAACCTCCGGCACAACATTCAAGTAGACGCGAGAGAAAACAAACAAATTCAAGATTAACTTTTTTTTCTTCAAATAGATCGATCGCGCTTAACGGATGTCGATGTACCTTCATCAAGTTCTCGATCACTTTCGTTATCAAGTCGATTGAAACCCAAAGGCAACGAACAACGTAAAACATTTTCTCTTTCTATTTTTGAAATAAATTATTTCTGTTCGATGTAGAACTATCGGATGATGTCGATAGTACCGATTGCAATCCATTCGATCGCGAAACTCCATTTCGTCAGAGTATCTCCGAAAAACGTCGTCTTACCAATCAACCAAACAAACAAGTTCTCCAATGGAAACAACGATCATTTCATGACACTCGTACTCAACTCGAACGAAGTACGTGTTCTTCTTGTTCGACTAACTAATGAATTAATTTGCAGAATCATATCCGATGTCATCGACAGTTTCAATGGACGTTCTTACGCCTGTGATTGATATATCCGATGATGACGATGATCCTACCGATTTGACTGAGGCAGATGACGAATGTCGGTACTCAGTATCGAGACGAGCAGGTCTCTCCTATGTTCTGTTTAACTGCATGTTAGAATACACAAAAAAAAACGATTTCTTCAAAAAAAAAATGCATGTCAATTCGCATGTGTTGGGATTTGTTGGATTGAATTCATTAACGAATTGTTTATTTTAGAACAACCAGTTCGACTATTACCGGATACTAATCTCGTTCGTTCATCGTCATTTGAAAGTCTTCAAGAACGTAAATCGCCGACAAATGATGACGAAAAAAAGCGACAAGCTAAATTACGTAGTCGAGCTTGTAATGATTCATTCCGACAGGCTGTAGACAAGTCCTATGGACGGCAAACAACTGTCGATAATGACGATGACAAATTCAACAAAGTCGACAAACAAAAATTTCGTTTTACAAATTTATTTTCTTCCAAGTAAATTCTTTTCTTTCGATCAATTTAAATCTTATTTTTTCTATTCACATAGATCCAAACGAAAAGATCAACAGTCTCAACAAGACGAAAATCGTTCATCGAAATCTTTCAATATTCCACCACCAGCTCCTGAATCTCGTCATCATCAATATCAACCCTATCGTTTTGATTCTTCAACATCGAATGAACATTTGCCAAATCAACATTATGAATCTCAATTAGTTCATACATTCCAACCGAAAACTATCTCATCGAAATCAACTCATCCGTCGATACCTCGACAATTCTATCACATGAATCTCAATGGTTCACAATCGTTGAAACAACATCAAACACTATCTCATACGAGTATTTTACCACCACCACCGTCGACTTATCCATCGACATTCGTTGTACAACCAACACAATTTACATCTTATAGTCATAATTTTGACAAACCCATTCAATCAACTCAACAACAAATTCGTCGAACAAATGTTTATTCAGCATCATCGAGAAATTTCTTTCATCTAGAAAGTCCAGCTAATGTTTAACTATGATAATGTTTTCTCCTTTTTTTTTTGTTTCTTTTATTTATCGGTGAATATTTTACCTCTCGAACATATATTTATTTTGTCAGATAATCAACTTGTCTGCTATGTATATGTGTATTTGATCTCTCCTCGCTCCTTTTTTTTGTGTGTGTCCTTGAACAAACTAATTTGTTACCTATATACATATATACATTCATTCTTTCTGCTTCTTGTTCGTCGTCTTTGCTCTTTGCACTCGTATCGTATCTTTTTTTATGAAGAGAATAAAAACGAAAGAAGTTCGATTAGTCGGAGGAAATACATTTCAAGGAAAGATTTTGTCGGACGCGCGTACGCGAATGTCTCTTGTCACAACATGCATGAGGTTTGTAAAAGAAAAATGTTTTTTTGTTTTTCAATTCGATAAAAACAGTGTGTAGCTACTCAACTGTGAATAAACAACCTTTTGATCAACAGGGGAGTAGCACATGACTCATGAGAAAGATGAAGAAAAAAACAAAAACATTGTTACGGATCATTTTGAAGAGCAAAGTTTTTTTTTATTGGAAATTCATTTCAATAAAGTTAAAGGTTAGAAGCGTGTGTTCGACGATCAAGTACAAGCTACCGTTTTGAGATATCGTTTAATATTTGTGTAGAAATCGCATTAGAACCATGCGAAAGGGCACATTGAAATATGCCTGACATACAGAAAAGGAAAGAAAACGCACGTATTCATCGTTCTCTCGTTTCTTTTTTCGACATAGAATAAAAAAAAAACGAAGCGAAATATCAAAATCTACGTCGATATGCGAAAACAATCTCGATTCTTATTGATCAAGAGCGAGAGAAGGAGGGAGAGAGAGAGAACGAATAATCTTGGATTTGATTTCATTACAGACAGCCTTGTGAGAATAGTAAATTCATGTCGATTTGTTTCTTTTATGAGAAAATAATTCTCGTCCATTGAATTCTTTTGTAGAAAAAATCTTTGAGTAATGTTCAGAAAGATTTTGTTCGTTTCATTGATTTTTTCGATCAATGGCCAATTAACAGCTACAATTAAATACTCATATTACTCGTCATTATCAAATTATTCAAATTTAACTGAAGACACTCAAACGAATGGCATTGTTTCGAGTAAAGGTAGTCAAGCAACTCTCGATACAAGTCCAGCATTCGTTTGGCTAACGAAATTCGGTCAATATGACGGTTGCCAAGACGCAGTTGATCCGAAAATTTATACGAATAGTATTGCAATTATTCAACGAGGTGGTGATTGTACATTTAGTGTGAAAATAACTCGAGCTAAACAATATGGAGCTCGAGGTATTGAATTCGAAATCGATGATAACGTGAAACATTTTTTATTGTTTAGGTGTGATTATCTACGATCCGAAAAATAACGGCAAAGACGTGTTTGATATGTTGCAAAATCATAGTGATATCGTTGCTGTTTATGTTCAACGATCGATTGGTGCGAGTCTATTCGAATTAGCATTAGATAGTCAAACCTATTTGAATATTTCAATCGAACCAGTTTCATCTGACTACGAAAATTACGATCGAACTGCTCTTTGGAACAGTTCTCGTGGTGCAATTCTGTTTCTTGTTGTATCTGTATGCATCTTGATTTTTCTTTGCTTGTCTTGGGTGATTTTCTATGCCGTACGACGATACCGTCTTCGTATGTCGAAAGATCGACTTGAAAATCGTTTGATCAATGCGGCGAAGAAAGCAGTTGCCAAAATCCCGTTGATAACACTCAATGAAACATCCGTTCGAGATGAATCCTGTGTTATTTGTTTAGATTCATTGAAAATTGGAGATACAGTTCGACAATTAGCTTGTGAACATCGATTTCATCAACATTGTGTCGATCCATGGTTGATCAATCATCGACATTGCCCGTTGTGTAATCTTGATATTCTCGTTGCCTATCGAATATCGATTCCGATGATGTTCACAGCTCGTCATCATCGAACTGCAGATAGTTCAATTGAAAGTTCTCGATCGACTTCATTGGCAACAACAACTGTTGCTGCTACGGCGCCGATGGCTGACGAACGAATCCATACTCCGATTCCGTCGATATCGGCTTCGATTAAAGACGAATAACACATTTGACATCAAGATAGTTTTGTATTGATTGATTTATCTTTCATTCGTTCGTTCTTTTTTTCTATCATGACAATAAACTCTCTTAGCAACTCGAAAGAAATTGAAATGAATTTTCAAGAATTAATTGAACTCTATCCAATTTTGAAACAACAACAACAGGATAGAATTCGAATATTAATCTGTGGAAAAGAATTCCATGTACAGAATCGACAAGTAAACATTGAAATATGTACAAAAAATTGATTTCAACTCGAATAGTTTTCAGTTGAAAATCTATCCTGAAACGTTATTAGGCGATGAAGAGAAACGAAAGAATTTCTACGATGAAACTCAAAATGTCTATAAATTTAATCGTCATCCAGCTGTGTTTGAGTCAATACTTTACTATTATCTCAGTCCAGGAATTCTTCTTCGGTAGAATGAAAACATGCAAAGATTTCATCATCAAATTTCATTTGATCTAGTCCTGTTCATATCGAACCAGAGATTTTCTATGAAGAACTTTGTTTTTGGAACATTCCAACGAGTCTCACTGAAACATTCATCGAAGATGATATGATACCTTTAGATAACTTCCGTTTTCTGCCTTCATCGGCATGGCGTTCGATTATTTGGAAATCACTCGCTTATCCCGATTCGCTTCGTGTTCCATACAGACAACTCGTCATTGGCATTAGTATTTTCTTTACTCTCCTTTCATGTTTACCATTTATGAACGAAATCGTTCTGACGAAATCCGAATTAGCTAAACTTCAATCGATATTAAACACAAATGAAATCTACTTTCCTCTCTACTTTCGAGTATTTTATTTGATTGAAATCAGTTCAATAGGCTATTTTACAATTGAATTCAATTTTCGAATTATTTCAACACCAAAAATCAGTCTTATTTTTAACGATATTTTCAATATCTTAGATTTCGTAATCATTCGAATTCACCCTCAACTAATACTCTTCTTCTTCGTCTAGATGCTTATCATCTCTGGTTCAATTTCTCTACTCATCTATCACTTACATAATATTCATTATCTCAAACATCTTCTCTCATTCTATTATTGCTTATTAATATTCAAATCATTTCGAATCTATCGACTCGCTCGATATATGTCCACTCTACGATTATTATATAAATCAATTGTTTTGTCTCTCCATGAACTCAGCTCATTGATCATTTTCGGTAGATTAAAAAAAAACGTCAAAAGTCAATTTTTCCAATTCGTTCTTTTGTCTCATAGTGATTTTTTGCGTATTATTTTTCGGACTATTGATGTACATCATCGATAATTCAGAAAGTGAATCGAATACTCGAAATATTCTCGATGGATTTTGGCTTGCATTTATAACATTGACAACGCTAGGCTACGGTGATATCTATCCACGATCAGTAAATTCGATCGAAATATTCGATAAAGAAAACAAATTGATGATGATTTTTTTCTCGCAATTAGTTTGGCGCTCGTCTTTCCGCTGGTCTATGTGCTCTCATAGGCATAATTATCTTCAGGTATTTATCGAATACGATCGGAAAGAAGAAAATTATTTTTTTGTTTCAATTTCAGTTTATCGACAATGATTGTTTTTGTTAAATATACGTCGTTGATACAAAATAAATGGAAACACAATCGAAATATTCATTATTTAGTTGAATCGTAAATTTTCTTTTTTGTTGTTCTCCTCTTGTGTTCTTGTCCTTTCATGCATGATCGATATTTTGTCACATATCGATACGGGATTGACGACAGATTCGTTGCAAGCAAAAATCAATCATATCGAAAAACTCCATATGTTAAACGTACTATATATAACGTTTTCTTTTGTCTATGCTTGTTATAAACAAATACGAGAAAGAGAGAGAGAGAGAGAAAAAGAGCAAAAAAATGAAAAAGACAGGTGAAGCGTAACGGTTGAAGTGCACATAGAGGATATTTTTTTGTCTCGATTACTGATCATACACACAACGAAATGGTTTTCGTTTTTTTTGCTTTTGTAACGAAATTCATCGGTTTAGTTTTATTTTAGATTATTTCGGATAAAATAAACATACAGGAAATTATGAGTCAACCAATAGTATACAATAATACTTTCACTGATAATAGTCTTTCGAGACGTTATACAGGTTTTCCTTTGAATTCAACTCTCGTGAGTTCATATACACCAGATACCATTCGGAGTATTATCACTCATGCCGCCTCCGGACAACCTTATTGTAAATTGATATACTTTTTGTTTTTTTTTTTAATAAAAAAAAATCTTTATTTCTTTTTTTGTTAAGCAACTGCTGTTTGGATCCGAATAAGCCGTGTTGGTATACAAGTAAGCGCCCAAGATCCTCAAGTTGCTCGAACACGTATTCCCGTATTCATACCCATTGGTCTTACGCATGATATCTTCATGTTACCTAGTGTAAACAATGTCATTTGCATTGTTTATGACGAAATTAAATCGAATATGAAAGGTGTTCTCTTGTATGTTGTTCATCCATCGGATGCTCAATTAATTCGTGATGATTTTCGTGTTGTTAAACAAGCAAATAATGCTCAATCGCACATGTCTTATGCGAGTTCAGCCGCAGATAATTCTCAAATCTATTCGCCAATTCGTTCGCCACTTTTGAATAACACAAATATTCGTCAACCATCACCTCGACGTGCGGTTTACGTTCGAGAAAATGAGTCGAATTCGATGTATCCACAAATAACTTACACGCCAGTAATTGAACGACGACGACATCGAAGCCCAAAAAAACATCGGTCACCGTCGAAACGTTCGACAGACAGTGTTATTAGTAAAGAAAATCGCAGACATAAATCACGTTCGCCTGAAAAACAACTCAAAACTAAACTACCTGTCAGTCGAAGTAGTCCAGAATTAGCCAAACAAGAAATTCAACAATTAGCTGCTATGCAGGCTCAACAACAACAAATGCCCACGATTCCAATGGGAATTTACAATCGGTAAGAATGAAAATATAAAAATTGTTGCTCAAATCGAAATCATTTCAGTTATGTTCCCAAAGCAATTCCATTGCCAACAGGCGAGACAATAAAAACTACATTACCACCAACGGCTGTGAACGGTGGCGGAATGAATGGCGCGCCTGTTGCTTATATCGAACCAGCTGCAAACGCATTGAATCGTTCTCGATCTCGTTCGCCATCGCCATCGCTCCGTCATCGACATTCTCATCATCGTCGTCATCATACAAATGATCCTTCGACACGACACCGTTCGAAACCCAATCCAGCTGTGAGCAGCGGCGACGATGACGATGATATCGATACGAAACAATATTTAAAATTATTAGTCGATGAAATGCAAGCAATGAAACTCGAAATGAATAAAATACGTTCATTACCACTCGATTCAGCAACAAGAGCACGTTCAGATTCGGTTCAAATCGATCTCAAAGAACTTCGTTCGCATATTGACACCATAAGACAACGTATGGCAATGACGCCATTAGTTCCGAAAACATACGGAAAACACTAGATCACTTCTTTTTTCCTTTCTTTCTTTCTTTCTTTCCTTTTATTTATTAAATAATAACAAATTTTAAGAATCTAATCGACGAATTTCGAGAATTTCACGTTTAACATCTTGAGAACAAAAATCAATAGAAATCATTTATAACGTATTTTCTTCAATTCTTAATTTACTTGCATCGATTACTCGAATAACTCGAGATTCGAATAGACCAGTTTTTGTCAAATATTCTTCGAACTGTCGAATACCACCTTGTACACCAAAATAATACACTTTCGCAGCGAGATATCTATTCGAATTTAAATTTAAAAAAAAGATTTTTCTTTGAGTTTATTTACATGATGCCGTTCGATTTCAAACAATGATCGAATAATCGAACTAATTTCCCGTAATTACTGGTACTGTAAATCGTTTCTGAGGTCAGAAGAAGGTCGTAACTAAAGAATTGAGTTAATAATTTTCTTTGACGAAAGAAAAAAAAACAACAACAAACTATTTCGATGGAAGAATATTGATCAAATCTTTCCAATCACCGAAATACAATCGATTATTCGAACGAGCTTTTGCTGTCTTCAGTTGCCGGCCGGTTTGTTCGATAACCTCTCGATTCTAGAATCTAAATTTCTGTTCAATGAACTCGTTTCTTCAAATGCAAATAGAAAACTCTTTACAAAATCTTGGAAATCAACTTGAAATCGATCGGATTTATTCAATTCCATGCCTGGCAAACCACTTCCACAACCAATCTACATACATTTCATTGAATAAATCGAATTTCTCTTTGAATTTTACTTCTAAAACAGTTGTTCGATCGGTAAAATCTCCTTGTCGAGTTTTTAAATAATCAACTAAATCCAATGAACATTCCCATGTTTTAAATCCACCTGAAAGATAAAGTTTTTGTTCGTTTTTTTGGCGAGATTTATTTGATTTTTAACCTTCGTACACATTGGGCAGAAGATCGGATCGATCGAGATCGTATTTCTTTCGATAGAATTCATCTGAATTCGAGTCATTCATTGGAATTTCATCGAGATTTAAACAACCGAATTCATGTTCGATCGAATCCGATTGTTCATTGTCTTCAATTTGTTGATTTTGGTTCGTAGTCACTTGATTTTCATCGACTTGAAAATTAAATTGAAACATTTCTTTAGCTTTTTATCTAGAAAACGAATTCTAATTTCGTTTGTTGTCGATTTTGTTATCGTCAGTCGAAAGTTTTCGTTTGAACAAATTCAAAGTCTCATTTCGAATTGGTTGTCTCGCATCGAGTAAACGTCGATGATGAGAATATTTCGGATCGTTTTGATGATCGCTTAGAAATTGATCGATACGAATTTTTAAATTTTGTGCCACGACTGGTTGTGTTCGATCAGTAAACGATTCGAGTGTGAATGGATCACGTGGTAAACGTGCCAAATTCATATCTTCATTGACGCATTTTTCTAGACTTGTTCGATCGATTAAATGACCACTTGGAAGAAGCATTGGAATGATCATAAGTTCGTTTGTTAGTTCATCGAGAAATTCAGATGGAATCTCTTTAGATGGGATAGCAGCAGCAGCAGCAACAGAAGGAGATTGAACAGGAGGTGAAATGAGAGATTGAAGATGAGATTTAATAGTCGAAGGTATCGAATTGGAATACGTGCCCCAGATTTGGAGATATTTTAATGCACATGAAGTCAATCGATGTGTGCGTTTGATCGTGATTTTAATTGTACTACAATTGGTTAAATGAGAATTAGCAGAAAAACGATATTGTCTTGTTTGATTTTGTTGTTGTTCGTCTGGATTTTGATCGTAGATTTCAATTCGACGAATATTCTCTTCGTCATTAAGAATTTGTGCTATCCGATAGAAGGACATTTGTTTAACATCTGATTTATCATCACAAGATTGAATGAGCCATGATTGATTTTCATCGATACGATTATGATTAACACTGATTTCGATCAATGTCGATCGATGATGACCAATCGATGGACTCAAATAAATAGATTTAATATCGAAATTAAATGGAAATTGAATGTAAACATCTACAGGTGGACGTTGTAACGAATCAGTTAGAAATCCATTACTAATACGAAATAGATTTGCGAATGTGTGAGTTCAGAGAGCGTTTACTTGCGAGCAAAATCTTTGGCGAGATTATCAGCATGAAAACCTTCGAGTTGCATTTGACTACAATGGAATTTTGGTTGAAAGATTTCTGTACAAAAATTTACAAGCATTGTCTCTTTTTGTTTTAAATCTAAAGTTAGAAATTTGACCTGATTTACTTTTTATTTGAATTTCATTCTCACAAAAAAATAATAATAATAATAAGACATAATTTAGATAGACATAAAAAAGATAATGATATCTGACATGAGTGACAAAAACATAGAGTTATGTATAAAATCTAATCCAATGGCATTTCATCTTCTGAAGGTAATTGACACCAGTCGATTTCTTTGAGACCAACTGATTTGAGATAAGCATTTGCTTTGGAAAAATGCTACGAAACGAAGGTAAATAATTCGAGAACATGGAATTTTATTTTAAGTTACTTTGCAACCCATGAAACCATTGTAAGCTGAAAGTGGAGATGGATGTGCTGCTGTTAAAACATGATGTCGACTCTAATCGATCAACGAGAAAAAGAAAATCAATTATTTCAATTGAATCTATCGGTTGAATTACTTTGTTAATTCTTGCGCCTTTATTTTGCGCATCTCGACCCCAGAGTAAAAAGACAATATTCGCTGAACGATCGTTTAAATATTGAACAACAGCATCCTAAAAAGTTCACTTCTTTCTTCTCGAACAAAAAGAAAATCGATTAGCTTACAGTGAATTTCTCCCAGCCTTTGTTTTTATGCGAATTCGCTTTGGCTTTCTCGACAGTTAAACAAGCGTTGAGTAATAGAACACCCTGTCGAGCCCAGCCGGATAAAGTTCCATGATTGGGAATTTCAAAACCCGGAATATCAGCTTTCAATTCTTTGTACATATTTTGTAGACTAAAGAAAAACCTCGATAAATTTCTTTGAACTGTTGTTTTTTCTTTCACAAACCTTGGCGGTGGTGGAACGCCTTTTCGAACTGAGAAACAAAGTCCATGCGCTTGATTAGGTCCATGATATGGATCTTGACCGAGAATCACGACTTTAACCTCGTTCAATTCACACATACGAGTAAAAGTAAAAACATGATGTGGCGGCGGATAGATCGTTGTGCCTTTGTCTCGTTCATCAGCAACGAAATTCGCCAGCTAAACCGATAATTTTATTATCCAACAAAACCAAGTCTTTGACTTTTACTTTTAGAAAATATTCTTTCGAAAATTCCTTTTCCAATGCTTTGTACCAGCTCACGCCCATGTCAACAACTAAACCTCTCGTTGCTTTGCCTTCCAATTTCATCTTGGCAGACAATCGATTCTGTTCGATTCGTTCAGCGACTTTTTTCTCCTCGTCGGTTTTCGGCGAGTTCACATTCGAATTTGTCTGAGCAAATCGCAACGGCGATGCCACCGGCGTATTCGATGCTGTTTTCACTCGTTTTGGGGTCGTTGTTACCGCCGGAACATCGACAATCGTCATCTTACCTTCGTCATTCTCGTCGACTTCCGAATGTTCACGTTTCTTTCGAAAAAAAAATGTTATTGACTTTTGTTGTTGAGCCATTTCACAAGACACAAAAAAAAACAGTAAGAAGAAAAGTATCTGAAAAAACGAAGAGCATTTCGTTCTTTGAATATTTCGAATTTTCTTTTATTCCGAAAAACATAACAACAGAGAAACAAACAAACAAAACAAAACGATCTAACGACGATCTGTTTTGCCCGTTGAACGTTTACCGGAGAACAAATGTTTGGGCTTCTTAACGAATATTCGTCGATCAGCTTCGCCAGTCTTCGCGCCCAAATTCGATTTACGTTGGCCGAGTTTCGTGATCTTACGAGCTTTATTAGCCATGGCCACGTCCCGCACGCCGGATCGATCTCGTGGCACTTTCGAACTACTTCGAACGTTACCTTCGGAATCTTCTCGTTTTCGTTTGGTTTCAGGTCGTGACAACGAACGACTTCGAGTTTCGTGCATTTTAGCCACATAATGAGACTAAACAAACAAAGATTTGAGGGTATGTTGAGCGTGTTGAAGGACTTACGTCTTCTTTGTTGTCCATATCGATGCCGAGATCGCTCATTGTGCCTTCGAGCTTCTCTCTCGACACGACTTTCTTCGGTCGAGGAACCGACGGTGTTCGTCGAGCTTGTTTCTTCGATCGAGCATCGCCGATGATCACCTGTCGTTTATATCGAATCTTCTTCGCTAGTTTTCTAATCGCCGTTGTTTCTTCATCGTCTTCGCTCTCGTCGATATCATAGAAGCCCGCTTCTTCTCGAGCTTCTTCTTCTCGTTCTAATTCCTCCAATTTCTCCATGATATCCGGATCGATGAAATCAGCAATGTTCTTATTTCGATAGATTTCCGGAATGACATCGTATCGTTCGTCGTTGTTCGTCAAGTCCCACGTTTTACGAAGGTCCAAATGATAATCTTCTTCGAGCTCGACTTCCAAGTCCCGTTCGGTTTTCTTCTTCGTCTTGGTCTCGCCGTCGGCGTTGGTCACTTGCATCGACTCGAGCCGTTGAATGACGCCCTCGGGGATGAACGGCGCTCGGACTCGATCGTCACGTTTCTGCGGTTGAGCAACGTGAAGACGGTTGAGAACGTCGTTGACCTTACGGCTTTTGAGTTTGATATCGACTCGGTGAGCTAAGAGACGATCGCAGGCCTAAAACAACGAGCGCTCATGAAGAGAAAAAACGAAAAGGACTTTTTTTTACTTCATTTCGAACTTCGATGACACCTTCTTCGGAGAACGTGCTCATTTCGATGATTCGAACGTCGTCTTTTCGAAATTGTTCGAAAACAGCTTTTTTCTCTTCGGATAGTTCGTCGAGTCGTTTGATGTCGATCTTATTCAACACAATCAACAACGGTTTATTGGTAAACAAAACTTTGATATTATTGAATAAATTTAACTAAACAAGCAAAACAACGATATGATTTCGAATAAATCGATCGAATCTCTCTACTTGTTCCTCGAGTGTGTAGCCGCATGTCTCGGATAAGTCCATCACATAGAGAATCGCCGCTCGTAAATGAGCAAGCGCTGTAATCGCTTGCATTTCGATCGTATTTCGGTCCTCTAGACAACGAAAAACCGCGAATTCGTTTTCTTTTCTAACGTTTTTTGCTTTTCCTACCGAGTGAATGATCGAGAATACCCGGAGTATCGACGACTTGCCATCGGAGATATTTGTAATCCGTATGACCGACGTAGAGAGACTTCGTCGTGAACGCATACGGTTGCACTTCGACATCGGCTCGCGTGATTTTATTCAAGAAACTTGATTTACCGACGTTTGGGTAACCGCAAACGAGCAATGTTCGAGTGTTGGGATCGATCGATGGCAAACGTGAGAGATGTTGACGGACTTGTTCGAGGTATTGTAAACTCTGACCTTGACGTTTCATGATGGTCGCCATTCTGAAAGGGAGAAAATCGAGTTTGGAAAATGATTGACGTTCGTTCGTTCTCACCGGCCGAGTGCAGCTCGTTTCAAGCATTTGCAACGGTAGAGTGAATCGGCGAATTTCATCATACGTCCGTAGTCTTTGGCGACGTTGTCGATTAGATTTTTTGCGATACTGATTTGACCAAGAGCAAGTTTGTAGTGATTTTTATCGTATAAAACATTCATTAGATCGGCGTAGAATGGATGAACTTCCTGGAGGAGAGATAGAGAGAAAGAGTTTTGTTTTTCGATTGATAATTGACACAAAAGTTTTTACTTCGAGTTTAGGAAAATCCGTAAGAATAAGTTGAAGTTTATCGTGAAAACTCTGTTGAGTAAATTTAATTTTTCGCAAGTAGAAATTACGTATACGAGAGATTTTATATTGTTTATGAACGACCGTTGGTGTTTTTCGTTGAGTTTTCGAAAGAATTATATCAATGAAATCCTATTGTGACATAAAAACAAAATAATTCGTTTGCCATTGCGTTAATTTTACCTGAGCCGTAGGAATTGTAACGATTTTTTTGAAGTTATACTGCGATGATGCCATTTTGCAGTTTTATTTTCGAGATCTAGTTGGTTTAAATCTGAAAAATATCGAGAGAATTTTCAGTGTTATTTCGACGTTATGTTTAGCCCGAACTGACGAAAAACATCAAGTGCCCTGAATGGCCTGTCCATAATCGAGTTCGATTTTCAACGAAAATCCATAT
>Ga0209952_1002239_pt1 | contig 14831 bp, 14 predicted proteins | sample ThiBiot_750_biof_2_FD_183951 | JGI IMG/M metagenome (GOLD analysis project Ga0209952, IMG submission 183951) | Wastewater bioreactor microbial communities from Cape Town, South Africa - Thiocy_cont_750_biof (SPAdes) | ecosystem: Engineered > Bioreactor > Thiocyanate-remediating >...
TCCACCTGATGTTCTGTGCCAAGAATATCGAACGGATCGGCGACCACGCCACGAATATAGCCGAAACCGTGGTTTACATGGTGGAAGGCCAGCCGATCACCGACAAGCGGCCGAAGGCGGACCAGACCACGTTCGCTGCCGCCGTCAACAAGTAATGGAACGATACTGATGAAGGCACGCATTCTGGTCGTGGAAGACGAGGAGGCGCTGACGACGCTGCTGCGCTACAATCTCGAGGCTCAGGACTACGAGGTGGAAACCGTGGCGCGCGGCGACGAGGCCGACACGCGGCTGAAGGAAAGCATCCCCGATCTGGTGGTGCTGGACTGGATGCTGCCCGGCCTGTCCGGCATCGAATTGTGCCGGCGGCTGCGGGCGCGGCCGGAGACCAAGCAGCTTCCGATCATCATGCTGACGGCGCGCGGCGAGGAGAGCGAGCGCGTGCGCGGGCTCGCCACCGGCGCCGACGATTACATCGTCAAACCGTTCTCGGTGCCGGAACTGCTGGCGCGCGTCGGTGCGCTGCTGCGCCGCGCCGCGCCGGAGCGGGTCGCCAGCGTGCTGGCCTATGGCGATATCGAACTGGATCGCGAGAAGCGCCGGGTCGCGCGCTCCGGACGGCCGATCGATCTCGGCCCGACCGAGTATCGCCTGCTCGAATTCTTCCTCGAACATCCCGGCCGTGTGTTCAGCCGCGAGCAACTGCTCAACAGCGTCTGGGGCCGCGACATCTACATCGACGAGCGCACCGTGGACGTCCATATCGGCCGCCTGCGCAAGCTGCTCAATCCCGCGCAGGAAGAAGACCCCATCCGCACCGTGCGCGGCGCCGGCTACGCGCTGGACGACCGCTTTCAGAAGGCGGGGTAGGGCTTCGTCTGTATGCCTATCTGAGTCGTCCCCGCGCAGGCGGGACCCAGACTCCCTGCGATCATGATACGATCGGCGACCAGCCGCGGTCGCCTCATGTACCATGTCTACATTCTTGCCCGTCGAAATCACGGCACCTTGCATATCGGCGTCACGAATTCCTTGCGCACGAGGCTTGAACAGCATCGACGCGGCGAAGGCTCAATGTTCGTCAGGCAATATGGCGCCAATCGCCTGGTTTATGTTGAGGCTTATGAGCGGCCGGATGAGGCCATCGACCGCGAGAAGCAACTGAAGCACTGGAATCGCGATTGGAAGATTCGGTTGATCCAGGAAAGCAACCCGGATTGGAGCGATCTCAGTCATCTTGTTGAGTGAGCATCGATCCAAACTGGGTCAGGGAGTCTGGGTCCCCGCCTTCGCGGGGACGACTCTGGTAATCGGTTCGACTCAATACTGCCGCGCTTCCGCCAGTCGCTCGGCGTGGAAATTATTGTCGCCGAACAATTCCTGGCATACCCGCGCGCGCTTCATGAACAGGCCGATGTCGAACTGGTCGGTCATGCCCATGCCGCCGTGCATCTGCACGCCTTCCTGCACCGCGCGGGTCGCGGTGGTGCCGGCGTGGGCCTTCGCCACCGACACCGCGTGGTCCGCCTTGCTCGCATCCTGATCGAGCGCCTGCAATGCTTTCAGCGTCGCGGCGCGGCTGATTTCGATGTCGATATAGAGTTGCGCGGCGCGGTGTTGCAGCGCCTGAAATTCGCCGATCAGCTTGCCGAACTGCTTGCGCTCCTTGAGATAGGTCACGGTGCGGTTGAAGACTTCCTCGCTCAGGCCCACCATTTCGGCGGCGACCGCGCCGCGGCCGACATTCAGCACGGCGTCCAGCAGGTCGCCGCCCTGATCGACCTCGCCGAGCACGGCATCGGCGCTGACCTCGACATTGTCGAACGTGATGCGGGCGGCATTGTGCGCGTCCACCATCACGGTGCGCTCGACGCTGACGCCATTCGCCTTCGGATCGACCAGGAACAGGGTCAGCCCGTTGCGTTCGCCGGCGCTGCCTCCGGTGCGCGCCGCGACGATCAGGAGATCCGCGACGTGGCCGTCGACCACCAGCGCCTTGGCGCCGTTCAACTTGAAGCCGTTGCCGGCGCGCAGCGCCTGCATCGCGATGGTGTTCGGCTTGTGCTTGGCGCCTTCATCGACCGCGAGCGTTGCGATCAGTGAACCGTCGGCGATTTTCGGCAGGTACGCCGCCTGCTGTTCGGCGCTGCCGCCGCGCACGAGCGCGGATGCGGCGAGCACGGCGGTGGACAGGAACGGCGAGGGCATCAGGTTGCGGCCGATCTCCTCCAGCACGATGCCGGCTTCGACCGCGCCGAGGCCGCTGCCGCCGAAGTTTTCCGGCACCAGCAGGCCGGCGAAGCCCATCTCGGCAAAGCCTTTCCAGAGGTCGCGCGAGAAGCCGACCTCATCGCGATCGTCGCGCATCTTGCGCAGGTGCGCGATCGGAGCTTTCTCGTTGATGAAGCCGCGCGCGCTGTCGCGCAGCAGGGATTGTTCTTCGGTGAGGACGAGGGGCATGGGAGATTCCGAATCTGTTTCCTAAATATGGATCGAAGCCGTCATCCTGAGGTGCGAGCGTTAGCGAGCCTCGAAGGATGGTGGCCGTTCATCCTTCGAGGCGCGCCGCGAGCGGCGCGCACCTCAGGATGACGGGATTAACGCCGGGCCAATCAAGCCCCCGGCAGGTCGAGGATGCGTTTGGCGACGATGCCCAGCATCACTTCGCTGGTGCCGCCCTCGATGGAGTTGGCCTTCGTGCGCAACCAGTCGCGGGCGCGGGCGCCTTCCTTGGAGCGCGGGCTTTCCCATTCCAGGGCGTCGATGCCGCCGGCCGACATCAGGATCTCGTGGCGCCGCTTGTTGAGCTCGGTGCCGTAATACTTCATCGCCGACGAGAACGCCGGATGGCCCTGTCCCGCCTTGGCGAGATCGATGGCGCGCTCGGCGGCGCAGGCCAGCGCGGCCTCGTCCACCTCGAAGCGCGCGATCTCGCCGCGCAGGATCGGATCGTCAAGCTTGCCCTGCGTGTCGCTGCCGATGGTGGCGGCCGCGACCTGGCCGAGCGGGCGTCCGCCGCTGCGTCCGCCCATGCCGGAGATCATCGCGCGCTCGTGCTGCAGCAGATACTTGGCGACGTCCCAGCCGCGATTGACGGTGCCGACCACGTGCGACTTCGGCACGCGCACGCCGTCGAAGAAGGTTTCGCAGAACGGCGACTTGCCGGAGATCAGCAGGATCGGCTTGGTCGAGACGCCCTTGGACGCCATGTCGAACAGGATGAAGCTGATGCCGTCATGCTTCTTCGCCGTCGGATCGGTGCGCACCAGGCAGAAGATCCAGTCGGCGTAGTTGGCGTAGGAGGTCCAGATCTTCTGGCCGGTGATGACGTAATCGTCGCCGTCGCTCTCGGCGCGGGTTTGCAGCGAGGCGAGATCTGAGCCGGCGTTGGGCTCGGAGTAGCCCTGGCACCAGCGGATCAGGCCGGCGGTGATCTTCGGCAGATGTTCGGCCTTCTGTTCCTCGGTGCCGTACTTCAACAGCGCCGGCCCGAGCATCCAGATGCCGAAGCTCGACAGCGGCGGCCGGGCGTTGATCGCCGCCATTTCCTCGCGCAGCACCTTGGCCTCGGCGGGATCGAGGCCGCCGCCGCCGTATTGCGTCGGCCAGTCCGGCACGGTCCAGCCCTTGTCGCGCATCCGCTCGAACCACACCTTCTGCGCCTCGGAGGAGAACTTGGTGTTGCGGCCGCCCCAGAACACGTCGTCGTCGGTGGCGACCGGCTTGCGCATCTCCGGCGGGCAATTGGCCTCTAGCCAGGTGCGGGTTTCGCGGCGGAATTGTTCGAGATCGGACATCGAGAGGGTTCCTGTTGGAATTTCGCGCGATGGAATGGCCGTGCGCGGATTGCCGGGAGATTAGCGGTCACCTCCGGAATAGCAATATCCCGGCGCGGGCGCGGCCCGCTGTGATAGCGTGCGTCATTCTGACCAGCCGAGAGAATGCCATGCGCCTGAAACTGCTGTCGCCGGACGAAATGAGCGACGATCAACGCCAGACCTACGACGAGTCCATCGCCAGCAAGCGCGGCAGCCCGCCGCCGCCGATGATGGCGTGGCTCAACAGCCCGGAGATGGCGCGGCACGCCACGCGGCTCGGCGCCATGCTGCGTTACGACACCCAGTTTCCGGCGAAACTGTCGGAGATCGCCATTCTGGTGACGGCGCGGCACTGGACCGCGCATTACGAATGGTATGCGCACAAGCGGCTGGCGCTGGCCGGCGGCATGGACCCCGCGCTGATCGAGGATATCCGCTGCCGCCGCACGCCGACATTCGACGATCCGAAAGCGCAGATGATCTACGACGTGGCGAAGTCGCTGCACGAGGGCAAGGGCATCGCGCAGCCGTTGTACGACGCGGCGATAAAACTGCTCGGCGAGCGCGGCGTGGTCGAGATCATCGGGCTGTGCGGTTACTATACGCTGGTGTCGATGACGTTGAACGCGTTTCAGTTCGACCTGCCGCCGGGCGAGACGTCCGAACTGGAGGCATGAGACGATGACGCTCACTCCGATGGAAAAATCCGCGCGTCCCGTCGCCGCCGGCACCCGCATCGGCCATGTGCATCTCAAGGTCGCCGACCTCACCCGCGCGCTCGGCTTCTATTGCGACGTGCTCGGCTTCGAATTGATGCAGCGCTACGGCGATCAGGCGGCGTTCATCTCGGCCGGCGGTTATCATCACCACATCGGGTTGAATACGTGGGAGAGCAAGGGCGGCTCGCCGCCCGCGCCCGGCACCACCGGATTGTTTCACACCGCGATTCTCTATCCGACGCGTGCGGCGCTGGCGGATGCATTGCATCGCGTGCTGCAAGCCGGCATCGAACTCGACGGCGCCAGCGATCACGGCGTCAGCGAGGCGCTTTACTTGCGCGATCCCGATCAGAACGGCGTCGAACTCTATTGGGACCGCCCGGAGGAGGCGTGGCCGCGCAACGCCGACGGCACGCTCGCGATGTTCACGCGGCGGCTTGACGTCGAGGGTCTGCTGCGCGCCCGCGAACCATGATCAGCGCGGCGGCGGCCACTTCCAGCGCGATGCACATGAGAAACGGCACCGTGTAGCCGCCGGTGAGATCGCGCAGCACGCCGATCACGCCGGGGCCGAAGGCGTAGGTCACCTGCGTCACGGCGGTGTTGAGGCTGATGAGCACGCCGAAGGAGTCGGCGGGGAAATCGCGCTGCACGATCAGCGCCGGCAGCGTGATCAGGTTGCCGACCGAGAAGCCGAACAGCGCGCAGGCGAAGTAGACCGCCGCGGTGTTGCTGAAATTGATCAGGACAACGAGCGCGCAGGCCTGGCTCAGGAACGACAGCGCCGAGACGAGGCGCTGGTTGAGCCGGTCGATGACGATCGAGAACAGCAGCCGCCCGATCATCGCCATCGCGGTCAGGAGCGCCACCGCGATGGCGGCGTGTTCGCGGCCGACGACCGGATCGAGAAACGCGATCAGGTGGACGATGACGCCGACCTGCGCGAACAGCACCAGCGCGAATGCGATCGCCAGCGTGAGAAACGCGACGTCGCGAAACGCCATGGCGCGGATGCGGGTGCCGGACAGGCTGCCGCTCGCGCCGTCTGCCGGGCGCGGTCGTGCGGGCGGCGCGCCGACCGCGAACAGGATCAATGGCACGAGCAGCAGCACCGCGACGACGGCCGCCGCCAGCATCGCGCCGGTGAAATGCCAGTGCGCGACGGCGGCGGTGAGCAGCGGCACGCCGACGATGCCGCCGCAGCTCGCGCCGTTCAAGGCGAGGCTGATGGCCATGCCGCGCTTGCGATCGAACCACAGGCCGAGCGTGTTGGTGATGGCGCCGAGACTGGTGCCGGCCCAGCCGCAGGCCAGCAGCGCATAGACCGCGTAGAGCTGCCACAGTCTGTCGATGTGCCCGAGCAGCGCGGCCGCCGTCGCCATCGTCAGGACGCCGGCAATCAGGCAGGTGCGTGCGCCCACTTTTGCGATGGCGTCGCCGACGAAAACCACCAGCGCCGCGCCGGTGAGGTAATAGAGCGTCGTCGCGCTGGAGATCCACGATGTCTGCCAGCCGTGCAGACGTTGCAGTTCCGGCAGGTAGACACTCTGGCCGTAGAAGCCGAGCCCCCAACTGAACGTCGCCATCACGAAGCACACCGCGACGATGCGCCAGCCGGGATAGCGGAGCGAGGTCTCGTCAGCGGTGGAGAGCGTGGCGGCGGTCATGCGGGCTCGTATTCTTGTTGGTTGCCCGTGTTGCGACAATGGACACGCCGACCATACCTGCGAATGACGCTACATCAAATGCACCGCGTGCGGCGCGAACAGGCCGATGGCGGTGAAGGCGATGCCGGCCAGCATCAACAGGCCCGCGCCCCAGCCGAGCACGACCATGCCGGTGATGATCGTCGCCGATGCCAGCACGATGGCGATCTGGAACGCGGCCGAAGCGACTTCGAAGTGATGGTACTTCGCCATCGCCAGATCGCGGGCGTGTTCGGCGTGCTTGGCGCGTTCCGCCAGTTGCTTGCGGCCTTCGCCGGTATCCGGTTCGTCGTCGTAGCGCGCCGCAGTCTTCTGCCAGCTTTCGATGCGCTTCATCAGCGCCGCTTTCACAGCGGGATCGGTCGTGCCGTCGGCCTGCACCTGAAGCGCTTCGGCGGCGGTCTTCACCGTGGTGAGGCGCACGCTCTTGGCCTGGAAGAACGCCCACAGGTTGGCGGCGGCGACGTTCTCGCTGATCGATTCGGTCTGCGCGCCCTTGCCGAGCGTTTCCGAGAGCGCAAGGCACAGCGCGATGACGGCGATCAGCAATGCGATCTTCTTGTTCGAGCCGGACGCGTGTTCGGCGTGCTCGGCGTGTTCCATGCTTTCGTGGGCGCTCATCGGCGCGGCTCCGTGCGTTGAGGGGCGCGCACGATTGACCGAACACCTCGCGCCGGACAAGGGGGGCGGCGCGGCGTCACGCAAATAATTCCGCGCTGAGGTGGCCGCGCATCAGGCGCGGGGGTGCGCCGTCCTGTAGACCTCGAGCAGGCGCTCGGTATCGATGCCGGTATAGATCTGCGTGGTCGAGAGCGAGGCGTGGCCGAGCAATTCCTGGATCGCGCGCAGGTCGCCGCCGCGGCCGAGCAGGTGGGTGGCGAAGGAGTGGCGCAGCGCGTGCGGCGTGGCGCTGTCCGGCAGGCCGAGCCCGCCGCGCAGCCGCGCCATCGCCAGCTGGATGATGCGCGGGCTGAGCGGGCCGCCGCGCGCGCCGACGAAGATCGGGTCGTCCGCCGGCAGCGGATGCGGGCACGCCGCGACATAGTCCTGAATCAGCGCCAGCACGTTTTGCAGCACCGGCACCATGCGGGTCTTGTTGCCTTTGCCGAGCACGGTAAGGGTGTCGCCCTTGCCGGGCAGCGGCACGTCGCGCTTCTTCAGGCCAAGTGCCTCGGAAATGCGCAGGCCCGAGCCGTAGAGCAGCGCCATGACCGCAGCATCTCGCGCGAGCACCCATTGCTCGCGATCCTCGCCGGCACGGGTGTCGGCGTCGGCCAGCAGCTTCGCCGCCGATACGCCGATCGGCTTCGGCAGGCTCTTGCCGATCTTCGGCGCGCGGATGGCGGAGAGGGCGCCGACCTTGCCGCGCCCCTCGCGCTCCAGGAAGCGGCCGAACGAGCGCAGCCCCGCGAGCGAACGCATCAGCGAGCGGCTGCCGATCGCGTCGGCACGCCGCGCCGCCATGAAGGCGCGCACGTCGCTGGCCTCCAGCGTGGAGAAATGCGCCAGTGTCACCTGCTCGCCCCGGTGATCGGCCAGAAAGCCGAGGAACTGGCGCAGGTCGCGCGCGTAGGCCTCCTGCGTCTTTGGCGACAGCCGCCGCTCGGAGCGCAGATAGGCCTGCCAATGCACGGCTTCCGCGAGCAGGCGCGGCTCGGCGCAGGCGAGTTCGAACAGGGCTGGGTCGGCGGCTGGTTTCGCCATAGTCTGCGGCCTCGAATCGTTTCCACTCGATCCCCGTTCTCTCGGAACGGGGAATCGAGATTCTTATTTTAGCGCGTTTTCCTCATGCGAACCGGCATCCACTTCGCTCGAAAACGCTATATATCGCCCGAACAGTATTGATCCTTCGCTAATCGCCGCATGGTCTCCTCACCGCCCCAAGCACCGCCGTCCGGCCCGCGCATCGTCGATGTGCTGGTGCCGGTGGCGCTCGACCGCGCCTATTCCTATCGCGCGCCGCGCGGGGTGGATCTGAAGCCCGGCGATGTGGTCAGCGTTCCGCTCGGCGCGCGCGAGGTCACGGCGGTGGTCTGGGCGGAGAACGCCAATCCCGACCCGCGCCTGCATAACCGCCTCAAGGATGTCTCCGAGAAGATCGACGTGCCGCCGCTGCGCGCGGAACTGCGGACGCTCGTGGACTGGGTCGCCAACTACACGCTGTCGCCGCGCGGCATGGTGCTGCGCATGACCTTGCGGATGGGCGAACATCTCGGCCCCGAGCGCGTGCGCCCCGGTGTGCGACTGGTCGGGCCGCCGCCGCAACGCATGACCCCGGCGCGCCGCCGTATCATCGAATGCCTGGGCGACGGCCTGCTGCACGGCAAGTCGGACGCGGCGCGCGAGGCCGGCGTCAGCCTCGGCGTGATCGACGGGCTGGTGGACGAGGGCACGCTGACGGTGGAGCCGCTGCCGAAGCCGCCCGCGCCGCCGGCGCCGGACCCGGCCTTTGTCGAGCCGGATTTTTCGCCGGTTCAACAGGTCGCGGCGCGGACGCTGCGCGAACTCGCGGCGGGCGAGGCGTTCAAGGTGGCGCTGCTCGACGGCGTCACCGGCTCCGGCAAAACCGAAGTCTATTTCGAGGCGGTGGCGGAAACGGTGCGGCGCGGCAGGCAGGTGCTGATCCTGATGCCGGAAATCGCGCTTACCGGACAATTCCTCGACCGCTTCGCGCAACGCTTCGGCGTGAAGCCGATCGAGTGGCATTCGGAACTGACGCCGCGCACCCGCGCGCGCAACTGGGCGCAGGTCGCTTCCGGCGAGGCGCATGTCGTGGTCGGCGCGCGCTCGGCGCTGTTTTTGCCCTATGCGAATCTCGGTCTCATCGTCGTCGATGAAGAACACGACCAGGCCTACAAGCAGGGCGACGGCGTGCATTACCACGCCCGCGACATGGCGGTGGTGCGCGCGCATATCGCGAAAATTCCCATTGTGCTGGCCTCGGCCACGCCATCGGTCGAAACCGAGGTCAACGCGCGCAAGGGACGCTACCTGCGGGTGCCGCTGCCGTCGCGCTTCGGCGGCCAGCACATGCCGCAGATCGAAGCCGTCGACCTGCGCCGCGCGCCTCCGCCGCGCGGGCGCTTCATCTCGCCGCTTCTGGCGGAAGCGATTCAATACGCCGTCGAGAAGCGCGAGCAGGCATTGCTGTTCCTCAACCGGCGTGGCTATGCGCCGCTGACGCTATGCCGCGCCTGCGGTCATCGCTTCTCCTGCAACATCTGCGATGCCTGGCTGGTGGATCATCGTTTTCGGCAACGGCTGGTGTGCCATCACTGCGGCTTCTCGATTCCGCGCCCGCATCAGTGCCCGCATTGCGGCGCGGAGGAGTCGCTTGCTGCCATCGGTCCCGGCGTCGAGCGCCTGCAGGAAGAGGCGGCGGCGCTGTTCCCTGACGCGCGCACCATGGTGCTGTCGAGCGATCTCATCACTTCCATCGAGACGATGCGCGCCGAGTTGAACGAGATCGCGGAAGGCCGCGTCGATATCATCATCGGCACGCAACTGGTGGCGAAGGGCCACAACTTCCCGCGTCTGAATCTGGTCGGCGTGGTCGATGCCGATCTTGGCTTGAGCAACGGCGATCCGCGCGCCGCCGAGCGTACCTTTCAACTGCTCAATCAGGTGATCGGCCGCGCCGGGCGCGAGCAGGGACGCGGCGTCGGCTACTTGCAGACCTATCAGCCGGAGCATCCGGTGATGAAGGCGCTGGTGGCCAGTGATCGGCAGGCGTTTTACGACACCGAGATCGAATTGCGCGAGCGCACGCTGTATCCGCCGTTCGGACGGCTCGCCAGCATGATCGTCTCGGCGGGCGATCGTCCGACCGCCGAAGGTTTTGCGCGCAAGCTGGCATCGGCCGCACCACGTGACGAGGCGGTGCAGGTGCTGGGCCCGGCGGAAGCGCCGCTTGCCGTGGTCAAAGGCCGCTATCGCTTTCGGCTGCTGGTGAAGTCGGCGCGCGGCGTCGATCTGTCCGGCTACCTGCGCGACTGGCTTGCGGTGGCGCCGAAGACGAAAGGCAATTTGAAACTGGAAGTCGACGTCGATCCGCAGAGTTTCTTGTGAGACCTCGTCATTGCGAGGAGCGCGAGCGATGAAGCAATCCAGTTTTTGCTTTGTGGCTGTCTGGATTGCGTCGCTTCGCTCGCAATGGCGGTGAGGCGGAATCGTATCGCCATGAAAAAGGCCGGTGCGATCGGCACCGGCCTTTTCAACTCGACGCGACGTAACGCGACTAACGCAACGCAACTCGACGCAACGCTTACGCAACCAGATCCGCGGTGCGCTTACTGCACTTCCGCATAGACACGGCCGACGCCGCGGCCGGTGAGGCCGATGGCGCGGGCCGCACCCTTGGAGAGATCGAGCACGCGGCCGCGAATGAACGGTCCGCGATCGTTGATGGTGACGACGACGCTGCGGCTGCCGTGGGTGACCTTCAGCCTGGTGCCGAACGGCAGGGTGCGGTGGGCGGCGGTCATGGCGTGCTGATTGAATCGCTGGCCCGAGGCGGTCTTCGAGCCGGCCTCGTTGCCGTAATAGGACGCGATCCCCGAAAAGCTGCGGCGGCCGGTCGGGCCGATCGACGCATTGGCATTCAGCCAGGAATTCTCGGCCTTATGCTTGTGATTGTGGTGATGATGGTGGTGGCGGTGATGCCGGGACTTCGCCGCCGCAGGTGCGATGCCTCCGCCGATCAGGAGAGAGGCGGCGATCAGGGCGACGGTGGTGCGCGCGCTGCCCGAACGTCGCGACGCGGATGATTTGGATTGAAGCATTCGAAAAGACCCCTCGAAACAAGTATTGCCGCCGATGCGGCAAATGGAACCCCCATACCTGTTGGCGGCGGAAGCGTTGGCTGCTTAATAAGGCGTAAAATTGGCAGGAGAGCCAAGCAATACAGCCATGAAATATCTTGTGATGGACTCAGGGAGTCGGACAAGATTTGGCATTTATTATGATTAATGAATTTGTAACTAATCAATACTTGAAAAATCAATAATACGTCTCGCGAAGACTGTAGTTCCCGGTCCCGCCAAGTATTCGCTCGCCGATAATTGTGCGCTGCACGCGCTACAACGAATGGGATGACCTTGCGTTATCTTTTCCTTGTTTGGGGCGGTGGGCCCGGGCCGGCGCGAAACGTCGGGCCGTGAGGGTTGTGGACGGCGGCGCCCCGGTGTTGCCGGAGGCCGCCCGTCTGTCCGTCGCTCCAAGGGTCATGCGACAAACCGCCCGAACGGCAAACGCAACATCGCGGCTTCCGTTGGTGCACGTCGTGTTGCGCCTGCGCGCGCGCTATGTTAGCAAGGCCGCGATTTTGACGTGGCCGGGATACTCCATCCCGGTTGAAAATCAAAGTTTCGATTGAATTCCAGGGGCTTAGATCGATTGGCGCCGCGCTTTCCGGCGACGGTTTTTCCCTTGCGGATTTGACAGCTTAAAGAGCGCGCGAGTGGCAGCAGAAGATCAACCCGTTTCCGGCGTAGCCGGTCGCTATGCGATGGCCTTGTTTGACCTCGCCCGCGACGAGAAATCCGTCGATGCCGTCAAGGCTGACCTCGACAAGTTCGATGCGATGCTGGCCGAAAGCCAGGACCTGGAGCGGCTGGTCCGCAGCCCGGTCTTCACCTCCGACATTCAGGGCAAGGCGCTCGGCGCCGTGCTGGAAAAGGCGGGCATCACCGGCATTGCCGCCAACTTCCTCAAGTTGCTGACGGCCAATCGCCGGCTCTTCATCATCCGGGACGCCATCACCTCGTTCCGCGCCCTGGTCGCCAAGTTCAAGGGCGAGGCCGCCGCCGACGTCACCGTCGCGGAGCCGCTCAATGACAAGAATCTCGACAGCCTCAAGGCCGCGCTGAAGTCGGTGACGGGCAAGGATGTCGTTCTCAACGTGAAGGTCGATCCGTCGATCATCGGTGGGCTTATCGTCAAGCTCGGCAGCCGCATGGTGGACAGCTCGCTTCGCACCAAACTCAATTCGATCAAGCACGCGATGAAAGAGGCAGGCTGATGGACATCCGCGCCGCGGAAATTTCCGCGATCCTCAAGGACCAGATCAAGAATTTCGGCCAGGAGGCGCAGGTCTCCGAAGTCGGCCAGGTGCTCTCCGTCGGTGACGGTATCGCCCGCGTCTACGGTCTCGACAACGTTCAGGCCGGTGAAATGGTCGAGTTCGAGAACGGCACGCGCGGCATGGCGCTCAACCTCGAAACCGACAACGTCGGTATCGTGATTTTCGGCGCCGACCGCGAAATCAAGGAAGGCCAGACCGTCAAGCGCACCCGCGCCATCGTGGACACGCCGGTCGGCAAGGGTCTGCTCGGCCGCGTCGTCGACGCGCTCGGCAATCCGATCGACGGCAAGGGGCCGATCCAGTCGACCGAGCGCAAGCGCGTCGACGTCAAGGCGCCCGGTATCATTCCGCGCAAGTCGGTGCACGAGCCGATGGCCACCGGCCTCAAGGCCGTTGACGCGCTGATCCCGATCGGCCGCGGTCAGCGCGAGCTGATCATCGGCGACCGTCAGACCGGCAAGACCGCGATCGCGCTCGACACCATTCTCAACCAGAAGCCGCTCAACGCCACCGGCGACGAGAGCATCAAGCTGTACTGCGTCTACGTCGCGGTCGGCCAGAAGCGCTCCACCGTCGCGCAGTTCGTGAAGGTGCTCGAGGAGCAGGGCGCGCTGGAATATTCGATCGTCGTCGCGGCCACCGCGTCCGATCCGGCGCCGATGCAGTACATCGCGCCGTTCACCGGCTGCACTATGGGCGAGTACTTCCGCGACAACGGCATGCACGCGGTCATCATCTATGACGACCTGTCGAAGCAGGCCGTCGCCTACCGCCAGATGTCGCTGCTGCTGCGCCGCCCGCCGGGCCGCGAAGCGTATCCGGGCGACGTGTTCTATCTGCACTCCCGTCTGCTGGAGCGCGCCGCGAAGCTCAACGACGACATGGGCAACGGCTCGCTGACCGCGCTGCCGGTCATCGAAACCCAGGCCAACGACGTGTCGGCCTACATTCCGACCAACGTGATTTCGATTACCGACGGTCAGATCTTCCTCGAAACCGACCTATTCTTCCAGGGTATCCGCCCGGCGGTGAACGTCGGTCTGTCGGTGTCGCGCGTCGGTTCGTCGGCGCAGACCAAGGCGATGAAGAAGGTCGCCGGCAAGATCAAGGGCGAGTTGGCGCAGTACCGCGAAATGGCGGCGTTCGCGCAGTTCGGCTCCGACCTCGACGCCTCGACCCAGCGCCTGCTCAATCGCGGCTCGCGCCTCACCGAACTCCTGAAGCAGCCGCAGTTCTCGCCGCTGAAGATGGAAGAGCAGGTCTGCGTGATCTGGGCCGGTACCAACGGTTATCTCGATCCGCTGCCGATCAACAAGGTGCGCGCGTTCGAGGATGGGCTCCTGTCGCTGCTGCGCGGCAAGCACGCCGACATCCTCGACACCATTCGCGATACCCGCGACCTCAGCGACGACACCGCGGCGAAGCTCAAGAGCGTCGTCGAAGGTTTCGCCAAGACGTTCGCTTGATTTCTTAACCTCTCCCGCTTGCGGGGGAGGTCGACCGGCGCAGCCGGTCGGGCGGGGGCTCTTTCGTTTGTGGAGTGCCCCCTCCCTAACCCTCCCCCGCGCGCGGGAGAGGGGACAAGCTGTGCCCAGGGGATGAACAGAGACCGACGAAATGGCTTCTCTAAAAGACATGCGCGTCCGCATCGCCTCGACCAAGGCGACGCAGAAGATCACCAAGGCCATGCAGATGGTGGCGGCGTCGAAGCTGCGCCGCGCGCAGAGCGCCGCCGAGGCGGCGCGGCCCTATGCCGAGAAGATGGATGCGGTGATTTCCAACATCGCCAGCGCCGCAGCCGGGTCGCCCGGCGGCTCGCCGCTGCTGATCGGCACCGGCAAGAATCAGGTGCATCTGCTGCTGGTGTGCACCGGCGAGCGTGGCCTCTCCGGCGCGTTCAACTCGGCGATCGTCCGTCTCGCCCGCGAGAAGGCCTACGCCCTGATGAACCAGGGCAAGGACGTGAAGTTCTTCTGCGTCGGCCGCAAGGGCTACGAGCAGCTTCGCCGCACCTTCGACAAGCAGATCATCGGTAACGTCGAACTGCGTTCCGTTCGACAGCTCGGCTTCGTCAATGCCGAGGACATCGCCAAGAAGGTGCTGGCGCTGTTCGAGGCCGGCGAGTTCGATGTCTGCACGTTGTTCTACTCGCGCTTCCAGTCGGTGATCTCGCAGGTGCCGACCGCGCAGCAGGTGATTCCGCTGGAGGTTTCCGCCCCGGCCGCGAATGCCACCGCCGCCAAGACGTCCTACGAATACGAGCCGGAGGAAGACGAGATCCTCTCGGGCCTGCTGCCGCGCAACCTCGCGGTGCAGATCTTCCGCGCGCTTCTGGAGAACAACGCTTCGTTCTACGGCGCGCAGATGACCGCGATGGATAACGCCACCCGCAACGCCGGCGAAATGATCCGCAAGCAGACCCTGATCTACAACCGCACCCGACAGGCGATGATTACGAAGGAACTGATCGAAATCATCTCCGGCGCCGAGGCGGTCTAAGTCGAAG
>Ga0209952_1002244_pt1 | contig 14795 bp, 14 predicted proteins | sample ThiBiot_750_biof_2_FD_183951 | JGI IMG/M metagenome (GOLD analysis project Ga0209952, IMG submission 183951) | Wastewater bioreactor microbial communities from Cape Town, South Africa - Thiocy_cont_750_biof (SPAdes) | ecosystem: Engineered > Bioreactor > Thiocyanate-remediating >...
AAAGTTGAAGATTCCCATCATGCTGGCGATGATTCCGAGCCCCAGCGTCACCAGCACGATGATCGCTCCGAAGCTCAGAATCTCGAATGCGGCAATGAATGCGCTATCCATGCGCCAGGCTTTCCGATCGCTGCACGCGATGCACTACATTTTCTTCCAATCGCCAGCCTGCTCGAAAGCATGCGCGGCACGATAGATCGTCATCTCATCGAAATGGCGGCCGACCAGCATCAACCCGACGGGCAGGCCTTCCGACATTCCGCAAGGAATCGACATCGCCGGATGATGCGTCACGTCGAAGGGTGCCGTGTTGACGATCATCTCAAACGCGCGCTGCACATACTCCTCGCGGCTTGCATCAGGGCCTGGTAGTGGCGTTGCCTTCATCGGCGTCGTCGGCATCAGAAGCAGATCGTAATCCGCCAACACCTTGTCATAGGCTGCGGTGTATCGCCGACTGAGATTGATGGCCTTTCCATAGTACTTCGGACCGTAAGTGTTGTTGATGTAGGTACCGAGCATCAACATCAGCTTGGTGGTCTCGGACAAGGCATCCGCTTGCCGCCGCCAGCCGCGATGGAAATCCATCATGGCGTTGGAGTACAGATCGAGGCGGCTGAGACCGTAGCCGTCACCGAACATCATGGTCTGCGTCATGCCCTCGGCGCCGATCGGCGTCCAGATCGGCAGACCGGACAGATGCATCGGGATTGAGACATTATCGACTGTGGCACCAAGGCTGCGCAGCCGCTTCGCCGCCTCTCGCACGCTTTCATTGACATCCGCTTCGGCACCCAGTTGCTGGAAGCCTTCCTCGACAACCGCGATTTTGAGGCCCTTGACGCCCTTGCCGAGCGCTTTGGTGTAATCTTGCACCTTCGGCACCTTGATCCGAGGGTCATAGCCGTCGTCACCGGCGATGACCTCAAGAAGCAGCGCGTTATCGGCAACATTCGCAGTCATCGGACCGGTATGGTCGATGACGATCTCGATCGGCATGATCCCGGTATACGGCACCAGCCCCCAGGTCGGCTTCATCCCGTAAGTCCCGCTAAAGGACGATGGCATGCGGATCGACCCGCCCTGATCACCACCGATTGCCATATCAGCTTCGCCAAGCGCGACGACGACAGCACTCCCCGACGACGACCCTCCTGCGGAATAACCCATCTTGTGAGGATTATGTACCGGACCGATCGCGTTCGTATGGCTTCCGCCGGACATGCAGAAGTTTTCGCAGTGGGTTTTTCCGACGATCTCCGCGCCGGCATCGAGCATGCGCGTCACCAGCGTCGCATCGAAATCCGGCACGAAGCCTTCCAGCGTCGCCGAACCGTTCATCATCGGCACGCCGGCCAGCATGATGTTGTCTTTCAGCGCGACAGTGCGGCCCTTGAGCTTGCCCTTCGATGCCCCCTTGATGCTGGTCTTGCGGTACCAGGCATTTCGCGGATTCTCCTCCGGTGCCGGAGCATAGCCGGGTGTTCGCGGATAATTCACCGTGGGCAGTTCGTCGGGCATCGACGCAACCGCGTTGTAGGCGTCGATCGAACCGCGCATCAAACCGAGGAAAGACGTGACATCATCCGACGTCAGCGAGAGACCGCACTGCGCCGCGACGGCACGCATTTGGTCCGGGGTTGGAAGCGACACAGACATGATCCCTCCACGACAACCGTTCGATCGGTCAACCGAATTGGATTGCTTGCGTTCGATATCGTCATCGAACACCGCGCCAGATCGGCGCGAGCAGGATCATTAGATACGGAAATATTTTCCTTTTCAAGTATTATCTGAATCGTCAGAACTGATGCATAATCTTGAAGTCGATACCATCTGATTCAGCAAGGAAGATGGGCATGGTGGCGCGCCCTTTGCGTACCGATACAGGACCGCGAACGCTGCTGTAGATGGTGTTGTTCGCGGCCGCGAGCAGTGCACGCGAGCCGGCCGAGCCCGCCTGTCGAACGACGGTTTCCAGAAAATGCAGCCCTTCGTAATTCGATTCTCCGACCGATCCCACGGGCGGCGCACAGGTTCCGAATGCCGAACGGTAGCGCTCCAAAAACGCCTCGTTCTCCGCCGATCGGATGCAATTGAAGTAGCCGGAAGCGCAGAAAAGGTTCTCAGTATTATCAGCGCCAATCCCTAACAGCACAGTTTCGTCCATGGCCCCGGCAAGACGCAGTATCTTGCCGCCCAACCTCGCCTCGCCGAAGGATCGGTTGAAAGCGATACTGTCCGCGCCGATCAACGAGATCACCACAACGTCGGGCTTAGCCGCGCGAATCCGCGCAAGATGAACGTCGTGATTATCGACCCCAAGCGGAACGAACTCTTCCCCAATGACGCGCCCGCCGGATTCGGCGATGTAATTCTTCAAGGCGCGATGCGAGAGCCACGGCCACACGTAATCGCTGCCGATGAGATACCAGCGCCTCGCCTGTTTAGCGGTTGCCAACCAGTGAATCGCCGGCCTGCTATGGCTGCGCGGCGTCTCCCCGATCGCTAACACGCCCGGTGTGCGCTCGCCCCCCTCATAGACGGGCGTGTAGATGTAAGGGACTCGCCCGGCGATCGCCTTCCGGAGCGCCAGACGCACCGCGCTGATATGGGATCCCATCACCAGATCGATTTCATCGAACTCGATCGCATCTTTGACATGGCGCGCCACGTCCTCGATAGCTCCGCCGGCTTCGCACAGGACGACCTCGATCTCACGACCAAGAATTCCCCCACGACGGTTGATTTCTGATGCAGCGAGCAGAGTCGCGTTGGTCGTGGCCGGCCCCCAGATGCCAGGGGAGCCGCTCGACGTCACGAAATTGGCAATGCGAAACTTGCGCCGTGCCCGTCTCTGGTCCGGAAGGTCATCGTGGGTCAGGCGAAATGAACTCGGGAGACCCGCCTGCGGCAACTTCAACAGAGCGTGGGGCGGCACCGTAAGTGGAATCTGCATTCCGCAATCGATGGATAGCTGCAAACCCTCCTCCTAACCGGCCTTGCTTCCAAGTCATTCAAGTTGCTGACTTCCAGACCGTTTGAAAAATATTTTAAGGGAAAATGTTGAATTTTCAACTGTTGGCAGGCATATGATGCTCTTCTGGTGAGCAACACGTGCTGATCTTCAGATCAACTGCGCAAGGCAAAGTCATTATCGTGGCCAAAACTCCTGCCCGGAAACCCGCCATTAGCGACCACCTCGCTTATCTGCTTGCCCAAGCCAACCGGGAAATAAATCGGCACCTCGAAAGCAGGCTCCGTAAAGAAGGCGTCCCTGTCGAGCAATGGCGCGTCCTGATGATCCTCGCCGATGGCAAGGGCCATTCGATGGGTGACCTCGCCAACGCCGTTCTTCTCAACCACCCGACTCTGACCAAAATGGTCGACCGAATGGTCTCCGACGCGCTCGTCTATCGTGTGCAGGATCCGTCCGACCGTCGACGTGTACTGATGCATCTGTCCGATCGTGGAAAAGCGCTCGCCAAGCGGCTTAGCTCGCTTGCCGAGCGGCAGGAGGCGGACATCATCCAAAGCTACGGCAACAAGTCGACCAGCGAACTGAAGCGACTGTTGGAAAGCCTGATCGACAGCGCCAGCTAGTCTTGGTCCGCAGCCGGATATCAAATCACACTCGTTGACGAATCCAGAACGCACGCGCAGCCTATATCAGCAGTTGGGCGCGGACGTGCTCCGCATCGATCTCATCTAATGTTGTCGCTATCCGGCCTTTCTCCATCACATAGCAACGTTCAGCAATTGCCAGAATCGTATCTAGATTTTGCTCGACGAATACAATCGTCGTTCCGATCTCGTCCCGGATCGACTTCAGAGCCTCGCAGATCAACTGCACGACCGATGGCTGGACACCTTCCGACGGTTCATCGAGAAGGATGAGCGCCGGATTTCCGATCAGCGCGCGGCCGATTGCCAACTGCTGCTGCTCGCCGCCGGACATCGTGCCAGCGATCTGCCGCCGCCTTTCCTTGAGGCGCGGGAAATAGTTGTAGACGAGATCTGGCAGCTTGCGCGCATCGGACCCACCGATCAGTTTGCCGACCTCGAGATTCTCTTCCACAGTCATCTGGGGGAATACATCGCGTCCTTGCGGGATATAGCCGATGCCTTCCCGGGCACGGGCGTCGGCCGTCAACGTGGTGATATTCCTGCCCTGGAATTCAATCGAACCCCGCGTCGCGCGGACGAGACCGATCAGGCAGCGCATCAGCGTGGTCTTGCCGGCGCCATTGCGGCCGATCACGCCGACAATCTCGCCGCGATGCACCGTCATATCAACGCCCTGTAGGATTGGCGTCGCACCATAGGCCGCCCATAGCCCTTGAACGGCGAGAACGCTCTCAGCCATGATGTGCTTTCCCGAGATAGATTTCCGCCACGCGGGGGTCATTGACGACATGTTCGAGCGTGCCGCCTGCAAAGATTCGTCCGAGATGAAGCACCGTCACGCGTTGAGCGATCTGCCGGACGAACGCCATGTCGTGTTCGACAACAATGACCGTCATGCCGTCTCGATTAAGCGACTTGATCAATTCTCCGGTTCGATGGGTTTCCTCCGGCGACATTCCCGCCGTTGGCTCGTCCAGCAGCAACAACCGCGGGCGGAGCGCAAGCGCCATGCCAATCTCAAGCCATTGTTGTTGGCCATGGGCAAGCGCACCAGCAGGCTTGTCGGCATCGTCGGCGAGATCGAGCAACTGAAGCAAACGCTCTCGCTCGACCGTCAGGTCATTGCCGCTTTGCTTCTGTTGCAGTGCTACATCAAGATTTTGTCGAACCGGCAACTCTTTGAAGACACTCGGCGCCTGCATCTTGATGCTCATGCCGCGCTGAACGCGGGCATAAGATCTTTCTCCAGTGATGTCCGTATTGCTGAACAAGATCGAGCCAACCGTCGGCTGATAGACTCCGACGATCAGCTTGAACAGTGTGCTTTTGCCTGCGCCGTTTGGTCCGATCAGGCAGTGTATCTCGCCTTCATCGATGCTCAGGTCGACACCAGAGACGGCAGTGAGACCGCCGAAACGCTTCGAGACACCCTTGATATCAATCAACGGCATGTCAGGATTCACCACTTTGCAACGAGCCGTTCCCACCCCTCTTACGGCCGGAAAGCTGCTGCCACCGTCGACCTACCGCCTGCGCAATACCGACGATGAACCCCTGCGGCATCATCATGACGGTGGCAAGCAACAGCGCGCCCATTAGAACCAGCGCAGCTTGCTGACTGTAGATTGTAATGGTCTGAAAGCCGAATAGCAGCAGAAACGACCCGACCAGTGTTGCTGTCAGATCGCTCCGGCCGGAGAATGCAACCCAAATGATCGGCATCGCCGCGGCAGGCAGACCTATACTCGATGGTGTGATGAACTGTCCCCACGACGTATAAAGCGCACCACTCAACCCAGCGAGACCGCTCCCGATGCAGAATGTCAGCAACTGATACTTTCTGACATCATATCCGAGCATCTCGGCACGCTGAGGATCCTCCCGAATAGCAACGATCACATTGCCAATGCGGGAATTTACCAGCATGCGAAGGCCAAGATAGGTGACCAGGATCAGCGCAATCAGAACATAATAGAGGATCGTCCCCTCGATATAGACTTCGCCGACGGTCAGCGGATCCATCCCCTTCATGCCGTTGAAACCGTTCAGGCGCGCACCCCCGATATGCCACTCGGGTCCCGCCGTCTGCCCAAGGAAAAAAGCCAGGGACAGGGTCGCGGCCAACGTCACGATACCAAAGAACATGCCGCTGATGCGGCCCCATATCATAAAGTAGCCAAGGACAGCGGCGGCAAATGCCGCGACAAACACGGACAATGTCAACGCCGCGATCGTCGCCGTCCCGCCACCCATGATGATCGCCAGCACGCCGTAGCCGTATGGCCGAATGTCAGCATACCGCCGTAGCCCCAGATCAAGCTGAGGCCGAGCGCCATGAATATCCAGATCAGAAAGTACGAGAAATTTCCGACATCGTAGGAATCAGCGAAGACGGGATAGATCAAGGCCATCGTCAGAACGGCCAGAAATGCCAGCCAAAATCCGCGGCCGTTGCCGTTGGTCTGTGGCCCATTGACGAGACTTAGCATCGGAAGTCCTTGAAACGTTGCATGTCATCGTCCTCGCCGTGCCAGAATGCTGGAGAAGCCCTCTGGCAGAATGCGAATGATGGCAATCACAGCAAACAACATACCGATCTGCCCGATGATCTGTCCGTAGGATGCGTTGAGAGACATACGCACCAGCGCAAGCAGCATCGCCGCTGGCGCGGTCCCGAGCAGAACGTTCGCGCCACCAACCACCACCGTAACGAAGCTCTCCACGATGAACGTCGCGCCCATGGTCGGAATCAGAGTCATGGTCGGCGCATAAAGTGCTCCGCACAACCCGGCTAGCCCGGCCCCGATACCGAAGCTCACGGCATAGATGCGTCCGGTGCGGGCGCCTAGTGCCTGTGCCATGCCCGCATTTTGCATGGTCGCGCGTGCGATGATGCCGAAGCGGGTTCGCATGAAGAGAACATAGATGCCCACCAGCACGGCGAGTGCACAGGCGAACAGGATCATTCGGTATGTCGAGAACGTATAATCACCGACGGCGAAGCTCCCCTCCGGCGTACCGATGCCCCGGATCGACGAACCAACGACAATCAACATCCCCTGCGTCACGATCAGACTGAGGCCCCACGTCGCCAATAGCGAATCGAGCGGACGCTTGTAGAATCTCCGCACCACAAGGATCTCGATCAGGATGCCGATGAGTCCCGCAGTAATGGCCGCGACGATCTGCGCCACTGGCAATGGAACGCCCAGATTGACGAGACCGACTGTAACGTAGGCCCCGCACATGATGAATTCGCCGTGCGCCATGTTGATGACGCCCATCATCCCGAACACGATCGCCAGTCCTGCCGAAGCGAGAACCAGAAACGCGAAGACATCGGCGAACTGATAAAACAACGAGAATAGTTCGGAGAGCACGAGATCCTCCGGAGCCGAGTCGGCGTAAGAGATATTGTCCGCACCCGGAAAGTGACGGGCGACGTGCAATAGCGCGCGTCGCCCCGACGTAAACTGACTACTTTTTCGGCAAATGAGTTGGCGTATACTGGTCCTTGTCGTTCTTCTTGGTCAGATCGCAGCCGATCTCGCTTAACCAGTATGGCTGGATCGTACCGTAGTCCTTGTCGACACTGATCTCATGCTTCGGGCCGACGGAGACCAGCCGCATGCGATGTGACGTGTGCTGGCTCTTCGGATCGATACAGACCTGACCTTCCGCTGCATCGATGCAGGCCTTCCCCGTCGCTATCACCTTTCGGAGATCGTCGAGTTTGGTCGATTTAGCCTGCTCCACAAGCATCTTGTACATGTAGATCGCGTGATAGGCGTTGTACCCCATGTCGTTGATGTAGATCTCGTCGGGGAACTTGGCGTGCCACCGCTTCTTGAACGCGTTGGCCTCAGGAGTATCGATTTCCTCGAACCAGTTCGCGGTAACATGCATGTTGTTCAAAGCCGGCGGAGCGAAGCGCTTGTGCTCGAAGCCCAGCATGATCTTTATCGAAGACCCCATCGGCAAGTTCAGCTTCGCGGCTGCAGCCTGCTCGAAAAATGAATCCTGGGCGGCGCCGACGTTGATCGTCAAAATCCAGTCCGGCTTGGCTTTCTGAATATTCTGGATCGTCTGCGCGAACTGCGAAACACCGAGCGGAATGAACTCCTCGCCAACGACGGTGCCGCCGAGATCCTTCAGGATCTTGCGATTCCACTCCGCCGAAATCTGCCCGAAGTTATAGTCCGCGGCGACAACGTAAACTTTTTTGCCGAATTTCTCGACCATCCACGGAATCAGCGTTGAGAACTGTTGTTCCGGCACCGCGCCCATGCTGATCATGTTGGCGTCGCACACGCCGCCTTCATACTGGTTGGTATAGAAATACGGGGTCTTGGTCCGATTGACGATCGGCCGCACGGCCTCGCGGGAAGCCGATGTGATACCGCCGATCAGGACATCCACCTTGTCGCGGTTCAACAGCCGACGCGTGAATTCCTGATAGCGCGCATTGTCGCCCTGCGGATCGAGATGAATGAGCTCGACCTGCCGTCCGAGAATGCCACCGCCCTTGTTAATTTCTTCTACGGCGAGCTGGGAACCGTGCAGCTTCGGCATGCCCATGAAAGCAAGATCACCTGAGATATCCTCCATCAAGCCGATCTTGAGCGGGTCGGCGGCTTGAACGCCGGTAGCGGCGCATGCCAGCAAGGCGATAGAGCTGGCTGCGACGAGAATAGTTTTGAATGCGCTCATTGCTGCTGAATCTCCCTTTGAATTTCTTTCTTGGTCGAAGCTCGGAGTATTTCTTAACGCTTATGCACCGAGGTACTTTTTGAGAATGGAAGCGCCCATCGTGTATTTTGGATCGACCATGTTACCGAGCCGCATTCGTCCGGCTTGGCTCAGCAGCATGTAGGCATCGATTTCGTCAAAGCCGTAGTCTGCACTCATCCACCGAACGAGCTCGCGGTAAGCGATCCGAGCAGCATCCTCGAGTGGCCGCGCACTGCCGATCGTCATGATGAAATCGCGCGTCTCCAGCCGCGGCCACGCAAAGCTCCAGTTCTTGATGACGTCGATCTGCAACGTAACCGTTGCACGCTGCTCCAAGGCGACACCCGACAACTCACCGTCGCCTTGCGTTGCGTGACAATCACCGACGTAGAGCAAACCGCCGTTGGTGTGGACCGGCAGATACAACACGGCTCCTGGCGCAACATCCGGCAGATCCATGTTCCCGCCGTGATAATCCGGCTGTAGTGACGAAATGGCTTCGATTTCCGGTGAAACGCCGATCGTCCCGATGAACGGTTCATACGGAAGGACGATTTTGTCACTCCAGCGCACACCATCCTTGTCGACGTGCAGCTTGCGCACGCGCTCCGGGAGCGGCGGATTCAGCATCGCGGTCGAACCGGTACTCACCAAGCCACCGAACTCCGGCATGATACAAGTAGTGCCGGCGGGTTGTTCGCCACGCGTTTCGACGGCATGAATGTAGACGGCCAGACAATCACCTTTCTGCACACCTTCTACCGCGATTGGCCCACATTGCGGGTTGAGATACGGAAAGTTCAACTTTTCGGTCGGTTTGTCAGACTCGCTTGTGATCACCCCGCCGAAGGCATCCTCGGTCTCGACCACGACAACATCACCCGGTCGAATCGTCAGTGTCGGTTTTGCATAGGGGCCGTAGACGTAATGAAAATTGCCCTGTTGCGCGATCGACAGGCCGTGCTGTTTGCCGGCCCTCCCTCCGGCTTCACCGCGTTTCGACATAACGGACGTTGATAGCCAGCCGTGATCGACCATTGCGCGCTCCTCAGTTTCAGAACAGTCCGCCGCCGCTTGGCGGCGAACCGCATTTCCGCATCCTCAACCGCACGGAGCATTGCAGCTCCATGATGGCGTGCCGCTTCCGGAAAATGCCGGACACGGTACTCGCTTCAGAGCGAAGGATGTTCTTTGTGCCAGTTCGTGACACGCTGGAAGGCATCACCCGCGGTAACGAGGCGAGCCTCGTCGAAATGCCGCCCGACGAACTGGAATCCGATACGGCCACCGTTGGCCGTCACGCCTGCGGGAACGGTGATCGTCGGACTTCCGGTCATATCGAACGGACAGGTGAAACGAAGAAGGCCGTTAAGCAAATCCGGGTCCTCGCCAAACGTTGCCATCTTCGCCAACGTTGGCGCCGCAACAGCCTGCGCCGGGATAACAAAAAGATCGATCGTCTCGAACAGTGCGCGAAGCCGACCACGGAACGCTTCACGCCGCAGAACGATCTTCTGATAGTCCATGCCGGACAATTGCCTCCCGAGTTCGATCACCCCGGCAAGGCCCGGACCGTACTCATCCTTGCGCGACGGATAGGTCGCTTCGTGCGCAACCGCCGTCTCCGCACCGCACAGCGGGAACCAGTCGTTTACGACATCCGTCGAATCCGGGAAATTGATGTCCTTGATGGTTGCGCCAAGTTCGGTCACCGCCTTGAGTGCTTCCTCGAATGCCTTCCTCGTATCGGCATCAGAACTGTCGTTGACCAGCTTGCGATCGACACCAATCGTCATGCCGCGCAGATTGCCGGTCAGGTTCGCCAAATAGTCAGGTACCGGAACCGGAACCGCAGTCGGATCTTTCGGGTCAGCACCGGCAATGGCACCCAGCATCGCACCGCAATCGCTCGCGTTGCGCGTCATCGGACCGATGTGGTCAAGCGTCGCAGCCAACTCGAACGCGCCGTAACGACTGACGCGTCCCCATGTCGGCTTCAATCCCGTAACGCCATTCGCCGCCGACGGAAAACGGATTGAACCGCCGGTATCCGTGCCGATCGAGCCGTAGCAGAGGCCGGCCGCTGTCGCGACGCCGGATCCACTTGAGGAAACGCCAGTCCAAAGATCGGCGTTCCAAGGATTTTTCGGCGGATCTATCTTCGGATGATGATCAGCATAGGCACCTTCGGTCTGCTGTAGTTTGCCGAGAATGACAGCACCGGCCTCACGGAGCCGCGCAACAACAGTGCCGTCTTCCTTCGGACGGTTATCGCGCAGAATGGTCATTCCGTGAGACGTCGGCGTGTCCTTCATCCAGCACAGATCCTTCACAGCGACGGGAACGCCATGCAGGGGGCCGCGCACCTTGCCGCTTGCAATTTCCTTCTCTGCGGTATGAGCCTGGGTCAATGCGGCCTCACCGACCACGCTGGAATAACTCTTCAACGCGCCATCGAGACGAGCAATACGGTCAAGGGCCGCCTGCGTGACTTCAACGGGCGAAAGTTTCCGCGATTGGACGAGTTTTCCGGTCTCGATAAGCCCGAGATAATGCAGATTGGTGCTTGTCATCTCTTTCGTTTCCTCTCGCGGTTTTTACGCACAGGCGGGCAGCCGAAAGCAGCCCTTACTTCGGGTGAACGGGATAGATGGAATTGTCAGTAAGCTGACTGATGCTGGCCGAACGTGACGGCCACATCGTCAACGGTGCGCATCGCGGCAAACAGGCCGTCGAATGCCGTCACCAACTCTTATTCTGGTCTCGCTTGCTCATCGTTCACCCCTGGATCGACGACAAAACAAAAAGCCACCCGCGACCTCTTCAGGGTCCCGAATGGCTTCCATGCCGATTGTTATCGTTCAGTTCGGAAGGTGTGGCGAAGTAGTTATCTCATTTGCCCGGACATCATCGGCCAAGCAAATATCCTCTGCAACTACGCTTCCTTTCATCATACTGCTTTAGTGTTACGACGAATGTCAATGGCAGGGCGCAGAGATTCTTATCACGCATCGCACAATCGCATGACGGTGACTCGTCACAGCGTTATTCCGATCTCACTTCCATCTCGTGCGCGACCGTGCTTTGCTCACGACAGCAGGTCCATCATGAGCAAATCTTCCATTCCTATCGGTCTTCTGTTCTCACAGTCCGGCCCTTATCAAATGATGGGCGGTGAGATGCTGAAAAGTGCACGGATGGCTATAGATGAAGTAAATGCCGACAACCAGTTTGATTTCGAACTGGTGCCGCATCTGCGCGATCCGGCAGGTGTTGTTTCCGCTTATCACACAGCGTGTGAACACCTCATTCGCGAAGTCGGTGTCGATCATATCGTGGGTTGCTACACCTCTGCCTCGCGCAAGCAAGTTCTTCCGATCATTGAACGGACCGATCGACTACTTTGGCACCCTGCCCGGTACGAAGGCTTCGAATGCAGCGACAACATAATCTACGTTGGCGCCGCCCCCAATCACGCAGTCGTGCCCCTCATTCGCTACATGCTTGATCATCTGGCGCGCGACGTGTTTTGCGTGGGATCAAACTATGTCTGGACTTGGGAAACAAATCGCGTCACGCGTGAGCTTGTGAGTGCCGTCGGAGGCAGCATCTTGGCGGAACGCTTGATTGATCTCGGCGAATTAAATGTCGAACATATCGTCGAAGAAATCGTCAGCCGTCGCCCACCAGTTGTACTCAATACGCTGGTTGGAGAATCCAGCTATATTTTCATGCGTGCCCTGCACGCTGCGACACTTAAAGCTCGCTTCACCACCACCGTCCTCAGTTGCAGTCTGTGCGAACCTGAACTGAAAATCATTGGCGGCAATGCTGCTGCAGGGTGCATTACGTCGTCGGCCTATTTCGAAAGCATCGACCTTCTGGAAAACCGCGCATTTGTATCGCGATGGAAAGATCGACACGGCATCGACAGCAGCCCGTCCGTCGATGGGCAATCGACCTACGTTTCGATTATGCTTCTTGCCCGCGCCATCAAGCGAGCCGGGTCAACTAGCGTCAACGACGTTCTAAGCGCCGCAGCAAATCATTGCTACCAATCGCCGCAGGGGCCCATTTGGGTCGATCCGGACAACAATCATTGTTTCCTAACTCCACGGCTCGCGCGCTCAACGAAGAATGAGCAGTTCGACATTTTCTGGGAGGCAGAAGCTCCCCAGAAGCCGGACCCCTATCTTTCCGGGCTCGACGCTGCGCCATTGGTACGCCCACACAGTACGAGCACCTCGCCTCTTCCCCAACAACAGCGATTACGGTTATTGAATTGACACAGCAATCACCGCTTTCCGTTCGCGGCCGTATCGCGCTGACAATCATGCACGATGAGCGGGAGCTGGGCATTATCCGCCGCCAGCTCAACCGTCTGGGTGTTCAGATCGTCCCATGGGGAGATGGCCCACCAACCACTGAAGCTGATGTCGTCCTTCTGGATGCCGACCTGTTTCCCATCGAGCAGGTACCGGCGCTTCCGATTGATCCGACAACACCCATTATCGCATTGGTTGGGATCGAGACGCCCAGTCGACTGAAATGGCTGCTTGATCTGAAACCCGCATCTTTTCTGATTAAGCCTATTCGCTCAGCGGGCCTCTATAGCGCCCTTGTGATGGCATTCGGGATCGCTCAACAGCGTACCGAAGCGATCGAACGCATCAAACATCTGGAATTCCGTGTCAAATCGCGACGTCTCGTGATTGCAGCGATTCTTTATCTCATGGAGCATCGGAAACTGACGGAGGCGGCGGCATTTGCCCTGATCCGCCGCACCGCTATGCAGCGCCGCACGACAATCGAGGAACTGAGCGCAGAGATCGTCGCAAGCGGCGGTCAGGTCCCGCTGGCAATACATCCAAGCTGACCTGACCTCCCGTTGTAGATAAATGCCGCTCGTCAGACGGCACGCGTCAAGGCTCCGTCGATAATGAGGTTGGTGCCGGAAATACGGCCGGCAAGCGGACTGGCAAGAAAAACGACACCAGCCGCAACCTCCTGAGGCGTACCCATTCGACCCGTTGGATTCAATGACATCGCCGTCTTGTAAAGATCGGGCGACCCCTGCTCGATGTTCTGCCAGATACCGCCTTCGAAATAAGTGTTGCCGGGTGAAACCGCATTAACGCGAATACCCTTGGCTGCCAGCTGATTACTCAACCCCTTGGCATAATGAATGAGGGCCGCCTTGAAAGCTCCGTATGATCCGGCAGCAAAGTCGACTTCGAACCCAGACACACTCGATACAATCGCGATTGAAGCTGAGTGAGACTTCTCCAGGTAAGGCATCGCCGCCGCGACTGCGTTCACCGTATGCATCATATCGACCCGAAAAGACCGTTCCCAGGTCTCGGGGGTATCGCCAACCGCCAGCGCGCTGACATTACAGACGAGGGCGTCGATGCCGCCAAACTCGGTTGCAGCGCCTTCGACCCAACCTTTCAGCTTCACAGGATCAGCCACATCAATTGCCTGCCCAAAGCTTTTGACGCCCCTGGCCGCCAAGACGGAAGTGGCAGATGCAACGTCCTCAGCTCCACGCGCACAAATTGCGACGTTCGCCCCCTCGGCAGCAAACAGTTTTGCAATGGCAAAACCGATCCCCTTACTCCCACCAGTGATCAGCGCATTCTTCTTGGCTAGTTTCAGATCCATCGATTCAACTCCCCGACAGTTGGCCGCTGTCTAATATCAAAGCAGCAAAGGCGAGCTTTGTCGAACAGCTTCCTGCGCCTCATCGAGAAAGCAGGCCTTTGCGATTATCACAGATACGATACATGATCCGGACATCGTGGCGGCATCATCGCCTTGCTGGCGGATCTCGTCGCACACGCCGTCATTGCCGTTCAGGTTCAGCGGATGGTGCCGACGATCGATCTGCGTATCGGCTACCTCCATGCGGCGCCGGAAGGCGATCTGACCGCGACCGGACGGGTTCTGATCGTCGGCAGAAGAGCTGGGTCCAAAACCGTTCCCCTCACCATTCTGAAACGATGTGCGTTTCGCGCATAGGAGAATTTGATGAACCGCGCCGCTGCGTGATTCATTTGCTGGGCGGCTTTGGCTGATGCGGTAGCCTATTCAATCGACGGGAGTAGGACCCGTAAGCTGGCGGACTTCACTCTTGTGCCGGGCGAATCCGACGCGGAGATTTCTTATCGCTCCTCGGATCGCGCACGATCGTTTCCTCTAACGGTTTGCTCGAAACGTCCGTAGCGGCAGGGGCAGCTTGTTGTCCGTCGACTGAAACGAGGCTTCTCAAAAGCGCCGCAGCAGCGGGTCCCTTGATCGCGCCGCGCCACATCTCGTTGACGACTTTCTCATGAAGGCTGATCGCTTCCGAGGCCGAAGTGATCATCGCGACGCCCAACCGGATATTGGGCTGCTCGCCGAGACGAAACGGGCTCAGCGTCAACATCTTGGTATCC
>Ga0209952_1002245_pt1 | contig 14794 bp, 14 predicted proteins | sample ThiBiot_750_biof_2_FD_183951 | JGI IMG/M metagenome (GOLD analysis project Ga0209952, IMG submission 183951) | Wastewater bioreactor microbial communities from Cape Town, South Africa - Thiocy_cont_750_biof (SPAdes) | ecosystem: Engineered > Bioreactor > Thiocyanate-remediating >...
CTTTCAATAGCACAATTCAATCATTTTACTTCTTAAATTTTTCTTTTTTTTTCTCTGGCACGTTCTCGCTCTCTCTATATATACATGTCTTGTTTTTTTTTACTACTGAATAGCGCTAGTTTTCATATGGTGATTGATCATAAAATGAACTTTTCAAGCAAAGAAAAGATCTGAATGCTAGAAATATTTTTTCTTGAGTAATCCTTTCATTTTCCATAATTCTTTTCTTCTATTTTCATTTGTGTTTGTACCACGTTTTCTGCTTGTCGCTTCGAAAGAAAGAAAACAAATTCTTCTTTCCTTTTTTTTTCTTCATGTGTGTCAGTATGTATGTTGCTCGAAAGCTTTTATTCAATTTATCCTTTAAATTTTCTATTTGATTGTTAATTCATATTTATTAAAAACAACAACAACAAAAAACATTAATTATCAACTGAATTTCTATGATAACTAAAAGAACGAGAGACATTTGTGATTAGGATAGATTTCAAATACGAACTTTGCGTGAATATCAATGCATGTTCCCAAAAGGCTAGTTGATGATGAATCTCAATAGAAATCTAGTCAAAAAGAAGATTTTTCTTTCTTCAAGAAAACGTTCTTTTATCTGCTTAATTTTTTCTATATAAAAAAAGAAGAGAACCGGGAACTGATATAACAATTTAATCAATTACTTTGACATATATTGTTATATTTCCGTTATCGAACCTTTGAATAGCAAAATGACCTTAACAAACTTTCCGTTTTGTTATTGTTATCATCATTATTTTTTGCTCACTGCTTTTTTTTCAACGTTTAATCATATAAAACAAAATAAAACACGATAATATATCAACTCTCTCTCTCTCTCTCTCTCTCTCTCACATTCTCCCATTATCCCACAGTTAGACGAGTTGTGTTAATTTTAATAAGAACGTATTGACATGTGAACGGAATATATAAAATATTAGTCGATCACACTAGTAAATTGGATAATAACAACTGACGTTTTTACGCTATTCAATCATTAAATAGATAGCGTATTTCGCTTTTTTTCAAATGCAATGATTGGATAAATGATTGTGTTTTGTCAATAACTACCGATATCAACCTTAATTCAACGATAAAGTTTTTTTTTTCTTCGACTCATTAAAGAAAACGCATGGATTAAAAGAGACAGGTACATAAAACGACTTGTTCTAATACATATATACATGTCTATATGATATTCATTGCAAAGTAATGATTAACAGAGAATACAAGGTTTGTCTAAACGCACATTTATATATAATACCTATATGCAAAGAACGCCTCAGCCTCATGATATATATATATATATATATACACGTATATACGTGTGTATCCAAACAAAGTAAGAAAAACAAGTTATAATCTGTTTATTTTCTCGTATCTGTAAGAAAAGTACGGTTAACTTTTATTCGATATTTTTTTCTTATTCGAGACAAATACTATGATGTATACTACTAGTGAAAACAAATTTCTTTCTCGTTTTTTTTTGTGCTCGGAATATGGAGACATATGAATATATCGAGATGATTGTAGCGTAGGTTATTTTGGTTTTATACTGGAGAATATCGTTGTGATTTTATGATGATTCGTTTTTTTTCTTTATCATTCATTTACTATTTCGTTTTTCTATGTATATATTAACGCTCTTTTTCTTTTTCTTCTTTTCTTCTTCTTCTTCTTCTTCTTCGAATATAAAGTAACAATATATCACGAATAAGCCTTCCGATCGTCGATGGAAGAATCATATGATGATACAATGAAATAAAGAAGAACCCAACACATCTATACAATCATTCTTCTTCCTCTTCGTCTACGTTTTCATTGAATCAACTCAAGTAAAAAAAAAGGTAGATCGATGTTTGATAGTGATAAATAACCAATGTTGTCATTCATTGAATAACAGCTCTATAAGACACAAAAAAAAAGACCGAGAAAAAGAGAAATAAAATCAGAATTAGTAATATCATGTCTGTCTATGATAGATCTATATTTGTCTCGGTTTTTATTTCTAATTCATGTCATTATATATTTCATGTCATTTTCCTCTGGTAAATCGATGTAGTTAGTTTATCGAGCTAGTCTGATCACTATTCATTTTCAATCTAATCAATCATTGAATGTAGATAGTTTTTTTTTCTCCTCTCGTTGAATATACGTGTCGAGGTGAGTTATCTTCACATTCAACAAACAAGAAAAATCTCGTTTCACGAACGGTAGAAAATAGATTTAACAATGATGATTGTCTGACGGATTTTATGACTTGCTCGTTGTATATGCCTTCTGTGATACGGATTTTTTCCGTCAGCGTTCATTCAGCTTGTTGCTTTTTTCTTTTTCCTATTTGTTCTCTCCGTTCGGATCACGAGATAGAAACCAGTAGTCAGAGAAAGAGAACTATATACTCGCTTTGATAATTCAAACTTACATTGGACACATACTCATATAGATGTTGTTGTGCGCACAAAGAAATCCGAGAATAGCTCGAAGAAGACTATGTAAGTATTCTCGTATTTTGCAAAAAATAGATACAGATTGAACGTTTATATGAAGGAAAGACGAAGAACAAGAAGAATAATATGAGTGATATGGAAAACGAGTTTTTGTCTTCTGCATTTTCTCTCTGCTTCGTATTTTTCTTTTTTTTTCCTTTCTTCTTTACTTAGCCAGTTTTTTTTGGTGGTGAACGTGTCTTGATTATTGTGTAGAGGAGTTTGTCGTTTTTCTATCTATCTATCGTGTCTTCAGTTTTTCTTTACACGGCCTTAAGGCAACTTTATATCTTTCCACTTATCTCTCTTCGGAATAAAACTGTTCGTTCGTTTTTTCCTCGTATTCTACTGATACGATTCATGTATATTCTTCAAAAGTAGCAAACATCTCATTTTTTTTATCTTCATATCATCCTATTAGAAATGATCCGTACATACGATTTTTGATTAAATAGATATATGTGACGTGAATTATGAAAAGTGTCCGGCATCGTTTTGCTTCTTGAGATTTTATTGGAAATTTCTTTTTTTTTTCTTCTTCTTCTTCTCTTTCAACATTTTGATACTTCACAAATCTTAATTTTTTTGCATTCAATGTCTATATACACGCACATATATATATTCAAATGACATATGAAATCTTTTTTTTTTCTTCTTTCTTTCATCACTTTCGTTTTTCTGCATACATCCACCCATACATTCAAACAAACAAAATCGAATAGGACTTTCAATTTTTTTTTACGTATATAGCGTATTCGATAGAGAATAAAGTAAACTTTTCTTTTCTTCCTACTTTTACTCGTATTTCATGTCTTCGAAAGAATTTTTTTTCTCTTCTTCGATTTTTTTTTGTTTCTTATAGAAATATATACATATATATTCACTATATATATATATATATATATATATAAATCGAGAAGATGTTGATGCCATCTCAGTCACCATCATCGACGATCACTATTCAAACATTACCTTCAGATCAACAACAGCAACAGGAATACATCGAGACATTAAACAGAGAAAAGAACAGTAAAGTTATAACGTTTCGACGAGAAAAATCAATGGAATTCGATCATGATTCACGATATACGAATAATATGAGTGATGATATCAATAATAATCATTCGACATTCGAAACGACAAATGAAATGATTAAATTAAATTCGAGAGATTCATCACCAACATCAAATGTTGATGAAATTTCACCACAGATTTCATCGTCAGTATCGTCGTCGTCGTCGTCGGCGTCGTCATCGCAACAAATATCTAGTCCACGTAAAAAAACAACATAGTTTTTTGTTTTGTTCGAATCGATCACTTTCTATTTTCAGCATTACCAACGTCTTCCTCTCGTCGATCGAATCGTCCGGTATCAACGCGTCGATCGATCGGTGAAACTGATCAAACACTTTCAACGAATTCGATCGAGCCCGATCCCAATGTATTTCTTATTTCATCCGATACAAATTCGCATAATACAATACGAAAAACCAAACACGATGTCAAACGATTTGTTATGTACATAGATGAGCAATTCAGCGAGCAAAAACCATTACATACATTAGCAGCTGAATCTCTTTGTCGATATTTAAAACATTATTTTGAAAATACGAAGAAATTCGATGGAACACAATATGAACCCGATACATTGAGAAGTTTTCTTTTGAGTATTGAACGATATTTGAAGAGTAAGAGATATGAATATAATCTCATGGAATCACCGTTGTTTCAATCGTGTCGACAAGTGATTTTATCAAAACGTGAACAATGGAGAAAAATGGGTGGAGGAAATCATTTGAATAGTTCTCATTCATCAAAATCATTGTCATCATCGATTAATATTCAAAATTTGACGGTTTTCGATCGAACAAAACCCGATGGGCTCCTGCTTGAAATCTATGTTCATGTGTCAAAATTTTTTCGAGAGAAAAACTCAATCATATCTCAATTACTCTGGAGTGATATTAGTTTAATGGAGGATCAATATCTTGTTTGTCATCAACAAAAAGGAGAAAATCAAATCAGGTAGAATAGAATCGATTATTTCGAAAGATAGACTTTGATTGAACTTTGTTAATTAGACTATATGCAACAGCAAATAAACCGTTGACATGCCCAGTTCAAGCATATCTTCTCTATGCAACACATCGACCACCACAATGCAATACACCTCAATCAGCTTTTTTTCTTTTACCACGTGCTACGAATGTTCATCATATTTGGTAGAATTCGAAGGTTTTCTCATTAATAATCTTTGGTTGTTTGTTGTTCTTTAGGTATAAAACGACAGCAGCTGGTAAAAATCTCGAACAGATTCTTCAAAATACTATATCAAAACAAACATCATCATCATCGATTTCTAAGCCAGTAGCCCAATCACCTGAACATAAAACATCAATTTTCTCTGAATCTCGAAAATCTTCTTCTCCTAATCATTTACCATCAGCAAAACGATTTCATTCGTCGGCACCTCCGACTCAAGCGTTAAATCTCTCTACTATTCCATCGAATATTCGAAAAGACGACGAGATGAATGCATCATCAGTTCATTCGAACTTAAATGGCGTGACGACAACAGCAAAAGCATCGAATTCAACTGATGTATTATTTCCTAAGACCGTTTCACCGTCGCCTGACAATCTTCTTTGGGACGAAAGTGTTACTGATATTTTATTACTCGTTGCCAAACAACGTGACACACGTGTAGTTAAGATAAATGTTCTTCGATCGTATTTAGAAGAAAAACTAGGCGTAGTCGAATTCTTATGTCTCTATCGGGGTTTTAAATCAGAACCGAAAATCACATTTCAAGGCACGCCATGGGAACATTATCAACGTTTTTTACCTGTCCTTTTTACGTTACTTGCGCTTGACAATACGACTGTCTAGAGCAATGTCATATTCTTTCTCATTTTCTTTCTTTCTCTTTTTTTTTTGTTTTTTATTAATCATAAATTTGAATTCGTTTGTTTGTTTGTAAACCTCCAAATATGTCATATCAAAAAAACAAGACCGATAAAAACTATTTTCCTTGAAAATTATAATGAATTACTTGGAGCACTGCGAGGTCCAAATGCGCCATCGTTTATTTTTTTAGCAATCCAATACAACAAAACACACAAATAAGGGCAAAGAGAAGAAAAAGTCAGAAAAAAAAACGCAAACACCTTAGCCATTTGTTATAAACACAATAGAAAACAAAAAAACAAGAGAGAGAGAAAGTGTTAAACCAGAAAAAGAGCAAAAGCACATCAATCACAATCTAATTTAAAGTGGGACAACTCGATCAGATCAAACATATAGAACGTTTAAAAAAAGGATCGAAGGTGAATGAATGCACAAAAATACAGTTTGTTCAGGATAATTCGAGATTTCATTTGCTTGATTGACTTGTATACAAAAGAGAAACAAAAAAACGAATGGGCTTCGATTGATCATCATTGTACAAACGATTTAGTCATCGTCACTGGATGTCCGACATTGGCTCGGATAGGTGTATCGCGTACTGATTCCAATCTAGATCAAAATCGAGTTATTTTTTAAAGATTAAAAAACAAGTATTTTGTATTAGAGACAACAACTAGGAAATTCACACGATTTTGTTCTTGATTTAAGTTAGTTCATTCAAACAAAACATGTGCTAGAGTGTTATATTTGAAACAAATATAGAGAAATGAAAACTAAATTGAACTCACGAAGAACTATAAAAGAATCGTTATTCAATTGAGATGAATTCAGGCTTTTTTAAAAATTTTATTAAAAGGAAACGTTATTTACCTTGAACAATCGTAACTCGATAGCGAATTGGTTGAGAAATTCGTTTTTTCTTTAGATTTTGGTTTTGATTTTCGTCGTTGAAGAAATGAGAGTTTTTTTGTTGTTGGTGCTGATGATGGAGTAAAATTTCGATGGTCAACTGTAATATTAAATCAATTATTTAAGTATTTCAAAAAGTAAAATCGAAGTTTTACTACTTTCGAAATCAGTTGAAGTATCAGTTTTATTCGTAGTATTTTTCTTCTTCGAACTCGATCGAAAGAGATTTTTAAATGATCGAGATATCGAACGAGTACGACGAATTGGTGCAGAATCAGATGTACTACTACCGATGAAATATTCTAAACAAAAAACACACACATTCAAACATTATGTTCCATTTGAAAATAATCGTATGTAGAAGCGGATTTCTCTAGGACTATGATCATGCTTGATTTTCGAATAATATATCGTCGACATACCCTTAGAATTCGGCCCTGGTAGAGCTATAGAGAGTTAGTAGATATGAAAAGTGTTGTAAAAGAAGATGTTGATGGAAGTTAGTTTCGTGAAATTTTACCTGATGATACGCTGTGTGAAACAGGATTAGATGGTGATTGAAAACTGGTGTTCAATTGTGATGTGCTACTCGTTTGTGAGCTCATACTATTATCGCTTTTGTTTTTGTTACGATTTTTTCGTTTCGGTAGTGTTAAATGTTTAAGTGAACTCATGAATGATCTTGTTTTTTGAGGTTTATCAGTGGCACTTAGACCGCCATCATGCGGATTAAAATGACTAGATGGAGAGAATGTTCCCAAATGAGATTGATGACCTGGAGTTCGAGGCAGTGTCGCAGCATAGTCTCGTTCCTAAAATGATTCATTCATCGAAAATGAATTCAATCGAATGTCGACTTACATCATCATAGAAACTATTCGATAGGCCGTAATGTTTTGGTAAAGTGTTACTATCGTAGGATGTTTGCTGTTGAAATCGTTGTGCATATTCTTGTTCAATTTTACTCGCTTCTATGAAATTTTCCAAAAGAAACAATTAGTGATTTCAAGTTTGATTTCGTTTTTATTTTTATCATTCAAAGCAAAGAACAAAGCAATCGCTACCTCGGTCATTGTACACCCATGTTTGACTGTCAGTTAAACTTTCAACATCGTATCCATTGTTAGCTGTGATTAGATCGAAGAAAAGAAAAAAAATCAGCGTGAGATTTGGTTTTTTGTTAGTTTAATCAAATATTAAAACATGCAAAAGGATTTGAAAAACAACTAAGCACTTTATCTTACCAGCTAAGGCTTCTTCTTCCGATAAAGTTGAAAACTAAAACCAAACAAGATCAATAAGGTCGATTTCGATAAAACAAAACTAAGTTTTTTTTTCTTTCTAGTGTATATACGTAATTATATTGAAAAAGAAAAAAAGAAACGTGTGTATATCACAAACAAAGACGATTGTTTTAAGAGAGAAAAAATTTTCGTAGATGTTTTCGTGCGACTAATCGTTGGCGTAAACGCTGAGTATAATCATGATCATATTTTGTACTTGATTTTGTCGACATTATTGATGAAAGCTTCGATTTATTCTTATCGCTATGACTATTATGTAAAGCACATTCTTGATGCGATGGTAAAGGTGTATTGTTAACTGTTGAATCGGTTTGAACAGTAAAACCTGTTGATTCTAATGGGACTAATCGAGTGTATTCTCTCGTTACAATTCGATTCGATTTTTTGTCTGTTAAAATCGGTAGGGAATGTGGAACAGTTAAATCCAATGTGTCTTGTTCTGTTTTATCGTTAATTGAACTTTGTTGTGTTTGAGTATTGCATAGATCAGTTAAATCTGAGCATGAATTCGATTTAATCGGTTGTAATGGTCTGTGTGATCGTTGTGGAACAATATTTGAATGATCATATTTCGAGCGTACCTCGGGACTTGTACATAAATTCAAAAAAATCTTATTCAAATTCGTTTCACTTCTACTGCGTACCATCGTTGAGTATAAGCGTATGCAAATCAATAATATATTTCGAATGAAAGTAATATATCATCGAAAACGTTCTGTTTTTTTCGATTGTTGATTATAAAAATCGTGTAGGCGACGAGCGAAAAGCATGAGTCACGAGTAAATATCATACTCAGGTGTCAAGGAACGACTATGGCTTATAAAAATGAATATATCTATACAAAGTTTAGTTAACATCAAGCTTAGTTGTTTATTATTATTATTATGATCATTGAGAGAATAACACGAAGATTACTTCCTTCGTTTTCGTAGGTTTGGTTATTTTTTTTGTCGATTTGAAAAAGATTATATCGTGATGCGAGTATAGTTATCGAAAGAAATCTATTTTTAATGATTACCTCAATGCGAAGAATGGATTCGGGATATTGAGGACTGATTTGTACATCTTGTTTATAAACAGTACTTGTAATATATGAAAATGGGATGGATACATCAGCATAAACTGTGTCGCCTAGAGAGAAACAATAATTTATTATTTACTAATGAATAGAAATGCAATAACGAACTGTAAGTATCTGAGTGTTTTTTCGGATTTTTCTTTCGATCGATAACTTGCAAATGTATTTGATTACTTTGATCGTTACATTCGAAAATGAATCGTTCATCCCAAAATCTAAGTAAACCCATTTTTGTCATAAGAAAAACGAAATGTTCTTCTTGTAAACTTACGGATTGAGACCATTTTTCGCAATACTTGTTTGATGAATTTGTTTTGGTTCATTTAACACAAGAATACAGTACGGCTGTTCAACATCTATTTATCATTTGCACAAAAAGAGGATATAAATTTTCGTTTTTTCGAAGATTTGTTGGAATGATCTTACTATGCAATTTCACTGCTTTAACAATTCGAATGAGTAACCGTTTTGGTTCTCTATCAATTGCATAATTCTCCGTGTATACATTCGGATCAGTATCATTAATTAATACTGTTGGTAGAGATTCCGATTGAGGATATCTCGTGGGTGTTGGTTGACGAGGAGGCGAGGTATACGATTGAACTGATGATGCAGATAATTGATTTGAAAGTGGACTCTAAAAACAGAAACAAAAAAGTTTTATTTTTCTCAAAAGAAAATGATTCGTACGTATTTCGTTTGTTCATAGTACGAATTTCTCGAATGATCGACATTTTTATTCTCTTGAATTTCTGATAGACGAAAAGAATATCGAACAACAGTTCGACCGATAGTTTCGTCTAATAATTTAATAATTGATTGCTTTTCATTTGATAGTAAAGCCTAAACAAAGAGAAGTCATTGATTTCTTTTTCCAGAAAAACGAACGACAATTGATCGTACATTATTAGGATCAATAATATTCACGGGTTTAATTTGAAGTTTTTGAAGATTGGCTTCAATTGAATATAAATCTGAGTGAATATTTAATAGAACCAGAAGTTGTCCGGATAATTTTTGTGTTTCAAGAGAAAAATGTTGTTCTTTAAATGTATTAACAATATTTAAAATTAAATGATCAATTTCGAGTGTTCCATTGATCACCTAAAAATAAATTTCATTCGAAATATGCGAAAGAAACAAATATTTACAATTTTTTCAGCAGGTGTTTCAATGTGTGTGTTGTTATTATTATTTTGCGAAACATTATGGATTTTTGCATTAGCAAATTGCAGTGTTTCCACGCTGAGCCGTTCCTAATAATAATAAAAAACATGTATCTTTGGATTGTCGTTTTCCTTTTTTTTTTGTTGTTGTTGTCTGTTAATTTGCTTAAGGACAGAGAAATCAGTATGGTATACATATGAAAAAACAACGATTGTGCTCGATGATTAGAAAGATGCATCTGTTCTTCTGACAATTACCTTTCTATTGATAATTTGGTCGTTTAATGCTCGAAGAAATTCGTGACAAAATTTATCTCGAACCGAATTATTCGAATTTAATAAATGATTTAATACTGAATGTGTCGATTGAATAGGAAGAACAGTTTTTCTTAATCGAATATATTTGCTCGGAGAAAATGTTGAAAGATATCGAATATATCTTTGACAATAGGTTCTTAGTCGTTTATATTCGGTAAGTATCAATGTAAATATCGTTAAAAAAATAAACGATAACAAAATACTTAAAAATAATTGACGTTGATTCGATTTATCCGAGAATGACGAACGAAACTGATGATAATACGATGTGATATTGGCTGTGAATTGTTCGAACAATTCTCGATAATATTCAATAGATGTATGATTAATTAAAAACTCTTCTTGATCATCCATTGAAACAAAGATATTCTTTTATGGTATTGTTCTGCTGTTGAAAACACCATACGCATATACTACATTCGACGAAAGAAACTCAATCATCATCATCATCATCATCATCATCGAGCTGTCGTTGTCGTCATCCGGTATTTGCTCGGAGATATTCTAAGTGTGTGCGTGTGTGCTTGGGCGTATTTTTCTCGTCAGAAAGCAAGAGTAGTACCAAAGAGAGAGAGAAAAAAGAAATGTCTAGAAGGATCTTATGTATATATCTATATAGTGCGACCTGCAAACAAACGAATACTTGGAAAGAAAGATTTACGTATATGACAAAAAGAAACCTTCGTTCTCTCTGTCTTGTGTCGTCTTTTCTTTTTTTTTCTTCTAATGAGAAGAAAAGGAGAGGAAAAAAAAGCGTTTCCATCAGTGCTGACATTGACGCGATGTACACAAACAAAACAAGAGAACAGCAGCTTTCAGAGGAGTTGATCGATATGTCTTTCGTAAGGAAATAATATCTCACATCAAGGTTTATATTGACTAGAAAGAGAAGGTCATTAGTCTGCTACTTACAAGTTGCTTTAAAAATGTATTATTAATTGCTACTCGACACGTTTCACTAAGGTTTCGAAAACCATCATTTTGTTCGAGTTCGAGCCATGTTTGTAGTTTGTCTTTGATTTCATCATTCAATGGACTTGTACGATTGTTTTGGTTTGTTGAAATGGTTTGTTGATTAATTGTTGTTGATCTTTGCACGGTTGTTATTGATTTTGATAGATCGTTTATATTTGTCGGTCTGGTTGTTGTTATTTGTTGTTTTCTCGGCGATGATCGATCAAAATCATCGCGACGGTGATATGTCAAAGGATTTATTCGTCGTTGTCCAGCAAAATTCTTGTAAATCACCGATATAATAATCACTAAAATGCCGATGACTGCCCAGAATCGAACGAATCGATATAATTGAAGTTTAAAATTTCGAGTCGGTAGTTTCGTTGTCAAACCACATGATGAGTCCGGATATTGTCGATAGCATAACGGTCCGTTCGATTTCAATATCGATAAATAAACAGGAAACGGCGAATGCCGACGATATGTATCAAGAAAATGAACATATTTCCGTTTTCCTGATCGATATCGATTGATATTCTTCAAATAATCATAACATTTAAGATCTGTATATGCTGTGTAAATCGAAGTCGTATTATATCGAGGTAAATGTCGAGCATGTTTAGTCGAAGAGATGAATATGTGTGAGAGACGTCGTTTAGCTAGATGCCAGATATTCCAAGCTTCTTCATATAAACCATTGATTTTATTGAATAGAATAGTTTTTTTACTGAGTTTTTTCTTCTTTCGAAATCGTTCCGGTAGTTTATTTTGAATCGACTCAGATAATGCTTCGAATTTGTCTTGTACTTGATCGGTTAGATATTTGATTTTCTTGTTCTTTTTTATTGATTTAATTTGATCTTTGACTTGTTTTTTCAACTGAAATTAAAGTTAATTCATGAGAAAGACAAAAAGTGAGAAAAGAAAGTAAGACGAACATTTTCAGTTTTCTTTCGAATAAGTTTTTTCGTTTGAGACACTTTATTTTCAATGGGTTCGAGGAGATCATGTTGAATTTTCGATTTTCGTAATTTCTTTTTTATTTCTTTGCTTGTTTCTTTGAGATACTCGGACGATTTTTCAACAAGATTCGATGCAAAATCTTCAGCTTTATGTTTTAATTCATCGGCACTTGAAGAAATCTAAGAATTCGATGAAAACAAAAGCTTATCAATTGAAACCGAGATTGTATCAAAATGATTCTACTTTATCTTTGATTGGTGTTGCGATTTTCTCGACAGTTTGTTTGGCTTTATCGAGTAATGATTCTTGATTATCATGTGTCTCTTCGGTTTGATTTTGTGTGAAGAGCTAAATAAGAAATCAATGATGAATGCTTGAGAATGATGATGAGTTTACTTTATCTTGTAGATTTGTTGCGGCAGCTTCAATTGGTTTGATAACATTCTCTTTTATACGACTAAGAACAGATTCTCCTTCTTCATCGGTTTCAATTGCAATATCTTCTTCATCGATATCCGTAGAAGATAACTAACAAAAGGAATATCAAATAGAAAAATAAGATTTTTCTTTGAAAGGTTTAAAAATAAACTTTAGTTTTGAGATTATCAACCACTTGTTCACTGAGAGTTTTTGCTGATTCAATTGGTTGTGCAAGATGTTTTTTGATTTTTTCAGTAATTGTTTGTGATTCATCATCATCATCACCATCTTCTTCTTCTTCTTTTTCACTATCAGGAGAAGAAGTTATCTGCACATTAGAAAAAAAATTAACGCGATATATTTTCAATGTCGAATAGATCGGAAAATCGATAAAAAAAACCTTATTTTCAATATCGTCAGCAACATTCTTGACTGTTTCAATTGGTTCAGCTAACGTATCTTTAATCTTTTGAAGAATTTGTGTTGATTCTTCTTCATCACTATCATCATCGTCATCTTCTTCGTCAGACTCGTAACCCGAATCATTTTCATCTGGAACTTCATTATTTTCAAATGAGTTTGCTAGTTTTTCTTTAATTCGATCTGTTATTGATACTTCTTCTTCTTCGTCATCATCATCATCTGACTTATCATTCTTATTATCAGAAGAAGACAATACCTAAATAAATTGAACACAAAACAATACAAGATTTGCTTTTGAAAAGTGTTCTACTTGATTTTCTACTGATTCTTCTTCTTCTTCGTCGTCATCATCATCTTCATCTTGTGAAGAAATCTAATTAAGAATTTCTTTAAAATTTCATCAAATTTAACTGATTGAAACAAACTTTATTTTCGACTTGATCTTCTTCATCGTCATCATCATCATCATCTTCTACATCTGAGGAGGAATCTTCTTCGGTATCCTCCTCGTCATCGTCCTGTTCGTCTGCTTTTGCTTCTTCTTGATCATCAACAATATTTACATTCTCTTGTTCATCAGTTTTCTTTTCCCATTTTTGAAATGGTGCTTTTAAATAATGAATAATCCATCGTTGAAATCTCGATATTTGCTGATCTTCATCATTCGGCGATGTATCCACTGGTTTCGAATCGCTAAGTTTTTCTTGTATACTTTTTTTAATTGTTTTAAACGTATCTTCGAGTTGTTCATCGCTCACCAATGGTTGACGTTTACTATCTACATGTGTTTCATTCTCATCTGTAAACGCATCGATAAACCGATTATATAAATTCTCACTCATCGTTTCTACAACATCTTTAACAGCTGCTTTAGCCGTTAGAGCTTTCGTTGTTGTTTCAGTTCGAGCAGTGGTCGTCATACTAATCGGTGTCTAGCAAAACAAAAAGAATTTCGTATTTAAATTCCTCCTGACTCATTCCTACCGATGTCGGAACAATGGCATTGGCTTGTTGATTCTGTTGTCGAATCGAGAGAGCAATGGGTAGAAGAATAAATAACGATTGTAAAATAAGAAGAACAAAAACAGTACTAATAAAAATATTTCGTTTTATATCTTCGCGTTTCATGTGATTGTAAGCGAGAGATCTGTAACGTCGAACTAATTGTTGATCGTAGAATTGACAAAGATTTTCGTTTGAATATTTCGCAATGTAGAATGATGATATTGCACATAACCAAAATAATGGAAATAGAATATCATAATCGATCGATTTCGGAATTAATAAACGAACAGTTGTTAATGGAAGCCAAAAAATCGTCGAAACAATGCGAAAAATAAAACGAAATATTAGTTTTATAAACCAGCAGATTAATATTTGAATATGAATTAAACTATATAAAAGAACAATAAATCCAATTGTGATTAAGAACGAACTTTTCAATGATAATAAACGTTCTGTTGAAAGATAATTTTGTTGTTGTAAGCGTGTTAATTGTGTGGTTAAACGATTTACATATGGATGATTAACAAATGAATCCATTGAAGATGACATTGCGATATTTCGTTGTTTTTTCTAAAAGAAAAATTTAAAAAAAACAGAAAAATATCGATTGTACTTTGCATGTGTCGCTTTAGAGAGAAAAAATAAAAGTTTGTCAATTAACGGATCATTACCTTCGATTGATATGTCTATCAAATCGAAAGTTTCAATGAGTAATACGAGAGGAAAAGGACATTCACGAGTGAATAATTTCCTATAAATATTTTTTTCTTATAGATTGTAGTCTAGTAAACAAATTCTCATTGAATATAAGTCATATGTAGTATGTGCAGTGTAACAACAAGCTAAAAT
>Ga0209952_1002255_pt1 | contig 14719 bp, 12 predicted proteins | sample ThiBiot_750_biof_2_FD_183951 | JGI IMG/M metagenome (GOLD analysis project Ga0209952, IMG submission 183951) | Wastewater bioreactor microbial communities from Cape Town, South Africa - Thiocy_cont_750_biof (SPAdes) | ecosystem: Engineered > Bioreactor > Thiocyanate-remediating >...
TTAGACCACGACCTGTTTCTTGAAAAGCATTTTTTAATCTTTCCATATGTTTTGATGATAAAGGACTATGGGTCACTGTCCATGACCAAAATTCATCTCCATGTAAGAGAAATGTATATGTCGACACAAGAAATATTAATATTCCAACTAAAAAGTGAACTGTTGCACCAGCAACAGTTGAAATAACTGATAAAGCTTTTCCACCAAATAATTGAACAACAGTTGTAATAGCATCTCTTTGAGAAATAAGGTTTTCGACTAGATCGAATGTTGTATTTTTTCCACCTTTAATAAATTCAATGAAACTTAGAGAATCCAATGATGATGAAGATCGATTTGTCATTGGTGGAACAAGAAGATTAATTGCATTGCGAGCTGTTGTCGAGTTCGACAGATTTGAAAGGAAATCAATAGTTGAACTAGCAACAGCCACAATGATTAAAATGATTGGTAATATTACAAGAAGAACAAAAAATACGAGTAAAAACGCAGCAATAGCCGATCTCGAACGTTTTTCACGACATCGATGGATCAGTGGCCTAAATAATAAATATTGCTTTGTTATTTTTCTTTTTCAAAATCTTGAGTAACTTACAAATGATTGTTGAGCCATTGAAATAAAGGTTTGCATATTGTTGATAACCAAATGGCAAGAATTAATATCGAAATATATTGCCAAATGAGAACAATTGTTGCAAGAGCAAGAATGAAAGCAAACCATCTCATCAAACGATCTTGTATGAGACGTTTTCGTGTCAATAAAAGGTTTGATTCAACATTTTTTTTAAAGTAATTTTGTTCGATTAACTCATTTGAAATGATCAAAGATGAACATACTCTTTGAGTTTCATTTGTCATCGAAAGGATTTTTTTCGACTGACGCCTATATGATTTTCAAGATTACCATTTTGACATTCATGTTGACGTTTTATTCGTTCGTTCGTTTGTTTTTTTCTCATTCTTTTATTAAACAGACGAAAAAGAACGGAAGATAAACATTGACGAATTTTTACGGATTTATTCCCACGACTGAAAGGAGGGTCATATGAAAAAAAATACGTTTGTTTGTGCCAGGGTAAAAAAACATATAAACCTATTTTTATAAGGTTTGACCAAAGGAAATCGACTATGGGAAATCCGAATCTGCTGTCAGAATTGAAAAATTTTGAAATATGATTTCTATGTTTGAACACAGGTTTTCGCTATAGCGTATCCCTTAACCTGTAGTATTGAGCTATTATTTCTATTATTGACTATGTCTCTGTGATGGAAATATGAAAATTGGTTGAGGTATATTGATTGTATCCGCTTGCGCTTAGGAACTAACTGAGGACAAGGAGATCTCAACTTTATCTAATTGAAAAGAGCAAAATCAATGATTATTCAACGAATAGTAATGTAACAGTTGATCTATAGGATCGATGTCCAACTATATATGAATTATTTTATGAGAATATAAGTAGTATGCATTGGATTCATCGCATTAAATATTATCATGTTCCATGTCAAAATCAATCATTGAACTTACGATGTTTTCATGATGATACTTTTCTATGTCTATGTCAAGATTTTAATGGACAACGATTAGCTGATTGTGTTAAACATGAAAATGATTTGGAATTTACCCATACGGAATTCTTTTATGATTATGATGAAATTGAATATTTATGTTCAGCAACTGATCAAATTAATTTGCCAACTTCTTCAACAACAACATCTATAACTCAGACATCAATTTTATCTACTGTTACTATAAATAAAACAGATAGTACAACATCATTCGTCGACAATACAATTATCACATTATTTAACTCTGCTTTCAAATATGCTTTCAATATTTTTATTCTTTTATTATGCTTATCTATTCATTAAACATGCATGACACTTTTCATTTTCATTCGTTCATATCAACGGCTTGACCATGATGTTACATATCTATTGCTTTACTTTTTTTTGTTCTCTCATCAGCCTTCGTTGTAACTAATATCAGAGATTAACAAATATGTATTCGCTCTTTTACCGCTTGAAAATTGTATCTGAATTTAATCAAATTATTTTCAAAACTTCAAACATTCATAGGAAGACAATAAGTAGAAGGAAATCAAGAAAATAAATATATCATTGAATTAAGGTGTTTCATTGTATTCTTCTTGATCTTCATCTTCTCGAACAAGAATAATCGCCTCTGTAGTTAATCTCACGATGAGTGGACCTAACAAAGCACCCCATGCACCTAATAATTCTAAACCACCAAAGATTGTCAACAACAACAGCAGAGTTGACATTTGTAAAGATCCTAATCGAGAAAAAACCGGTCGAAGTAAATTATCAACAGAACCAATTGCTAAAACTCCAATTGCAATCATAATAAATCCTTTGATATATGCTTGTTGAATAAAAAGGCCAATTGTAATTGGAATCCAAACAATTGCTGTACCAAGAATTGGAATTAATGAACAGAAACCAGTTAAAACACCAAGTGCATACCAACGAGGAATTTGTAAACATAAATAAGCTATTGCAGCAACTAAACCTTGAACTGCACAAGTTAATCCAACACCAATCATTAGACCACGACCTGTTTCTTGAAAAGCATTTTTTAATCTTTCCATATGTTTTGATGATAAAGGACTATGGGTCACTGTCCATGACCAAAATTCATCTCCATGTAAGAGAAATGTATATGTCGACACGAGAAATATTAACATTCCAATTAAAAGTTGAGCAGTTGCACCAGCAACAGTTGAAATAACTGATAAAGCTTTTCCACCAAATAATTGAACAACATCTGTGATGGCATCTCGTTGAGAAATAAGTCTTTCAAGTAGAGTTAATGTTGTATTTTTTCCATCTTTAATAAATCCAAGAAAGGTTTGAGTATGTACTGTTGATTGATTGTGATGATTTACTGGTGGAGGAACAAGAAGATTGATTGCATTGCGAGCTGTCGTCGAATTTGAAAGATTCGAAAGAAATTCGACAGTTGAACCGGTTAAAGCAACGAGAATCAATATTATTGGAAATATGACAACAAGAACAAGAAAAACAAGAAGAAAAGCAGCAATGGCTGATCGGGAACGTTTTTCACGGCATCGATTCGCTAAAGGTCTAAATTTCAACAGAGTGAAAAATTGTAAATTTGAAACGATTCTATATTTAAACTTACAAATGCACAACAAGCCATTCTAACAGCGGTTTACATAAAGTTGCCAACCAAGTCGCCAATATTAAAATAGAAACATAACGCCAAACGATGAGAATTGTTCCAAGAACAAAAATTAAAGCACACCATCTCATTAAACGATGTTGAACTAACGTTTTTCTTGTTAATAACATATTGGCATCGATATTCAGTGTAACTGATTTTGGTATAGTCGTATTTTCATCGATTAAGTGAAACGATTCATCTGCTGTTACCACTAACGTAGGCGTTACTTTTATTTCATTTGTCATAGAAATCGTTCTCTCTCTATTAGTTCGTCGATTGAGTTTGTTACACAGATGCTGTCGTTTTACTCTTTCGCTTCTATTCTTTTCCTCGTGCTTTTACTCGAATACAATCGAGACTACAAAGCAACTAAAGATAAAAATACGCCACGGTCCTTTTACAACAACAGAAACGCAAGAAAAAAAACAGAACGGAAGATAAATAGATGATAGATGATACTTTTGACGATTGCATTCGACTCAATAACAAATCCATAAAAAACAACAATGACTACAATCGATAATTGACTCTCTAACGAGTTCTGTCAAAGTCAATTTATTGAGAAAAACAATTGATTTTAGTTCGAGATATTTATCGCGAATAGTTTTATTAAAATTTAAACATGAACAGAAGGAACACGAGTGAAATCTTTTTTCTTTTGATATTTTACAATAAAACACACGAGAAGACTCACAACAACAATCACAATGACGATCATTGTTCCAACAAAAACATTCGACTTCGACGCCAATGATTTCGATTGATTTTGTTCAGTTTCAAAAGACGATTCATCGTCGTGTTTATACGTGCTTTGATTCGTCAAAAAAGTGATTATATCGAAATCATTTCGGTCAGAATACAAATCGATCGATGGTAAATCTTCTTCGTTTTCTTCATTTAAAATTGCGATTTCATTGTTATTTCGTCGATCAAACGAATATTTATTTGTGAAATATTGTGAAATCGCAGGGCAATCAGTGAAACGACATTGTTTCGAACAAAGATTTTGTTCGTTCGACAATTGAATCGATTGAATTTCATTGAAAATCAGTCGAATACAATGACACGCATTTAATTGACCGACTTTTGGATAAAGAAAATGAATTCGTTTGAAATTTTCAATAATAAATTTGATTAGAAAACAACGAGAATCGGAAATCATTTCTAAAAGATCGATTTGTGATAAATCGAATGTTTTCAAATGATTTAAATTGAATTGAAATACATTTGGATTGATTCGATGAAGATTTGAACCTAATTTTAACTTGGAAATATGTCGAGCCGATAGAAGTGTTCGTTCATTCAAAAATTCAACGTCAATTGACAAACTTTTTAACGACGGAAGAAATTTATCAATCGAAATTTCGAAATGCGGTCGAATCAATTCGATTTCATTGAGATTGTCATGTAAATAAACAAACGAATTTAAGTCTATTGAATGTGCATCTGTCGAATGAATATTAAACAATTGAACTGTATTATAAAATGGATATGTTTGAGTATCAATTGTATCTACACGACGATGTAATGTTAAACTTTGGATCAAACCATGGAATGACTTTTTCAACAGAGATGAACCTGGCTGAATTATCGAATCATAGAAATGTAAATCAAAGATTTCTGTTTCATTGAAGATTTGTTCGAATGGATATTTAAATGAATTGTCGAATTTATTCGTATGAAGATACAAATTCATTCGACGCACTTTTAAACCGGAAAAACAATGAGCAGCAAATTTCAATTGAGTTTCTTCAGTGTCGACGACATTCATTCCAATCTTTGGAATAAAATACAACGACAATGAACGATTTGCATGTTTACCATTGAACATTGTTGATGTCAACGAATGAGAGCCAAAAGAAAGTTCAGTAAAACCAACAAATCGAATTGTGATTTCAATTGGTGAATTTCGATTTGTTTTCGATGTTAAATTGGCTAAAGATTGAAATTGATTTCGATGAATTTCGATTTGATTTGTTAGAGAAAATTCAAGGGAAATTGTTTCGAAATAATTTTGATCGAAGAATTCTTGTTGAAATGCATTTGCAAATGTTTTCTCATTTAATGAATTTGCTTGACAATATAAATGAGAATAAATCGTCTTCGATAACGATAAAGACAACGAAAGATCAGAATTACTGTGGAAACAAGAACAATTCAATGACGAAGATATTAAACATGATGTCGAACTTGTTTCAACCAAAGTTTCGTAAACAATTAAAATAAATACAATTAAGAAATCGATTTTCATTACGAGTTAGACTTTTTAATTTAACATTCCCAACGTTTCGATTGCTTGATCAATTTCTGAAAGAGAAGAAGAAAGACAATATTTGTTGTTATTGTTGTTATATCGAATCATTGAATAAATCATCAACTAACAATGACAAGGCCTTCGTCTGCTTAAGATTATCTTACCATCAACAACTGGGAATTGACTTTCTCTTCTTTTTTTAATCAATTCGCTATTCAAACTAATTCGAAAGAGATGCAAATCTCCTTTCTTTTCATTTACATTAAAACAATGATAATTTATCTATTCTCTCGATGAAAAGAAAAAAAAATCCGATTTTTCTTTTTTGAATGTTCATTCAATCGTAGAACATTTACCACAAATACAACAAGGTCATTTTTTTCTTTTCAATGCTCTTTCTTAGATTGATTGCTCACATCAGTTCTATTACGAACAAATCAAATCCTAACGAATCGATTTTCTCACTGAGCAACTATCAGGAAAATCGAATGAAGAAAAAAAAAACAATTTTGTTTTATTTGTAAACTGAAATATTTATTGAATCGATCGAAGGCGACACTCATTCGTTGTACTCACGTTCGCAGCTAGAAGACACGTGCACTCGTTGCAACAGGAATGAAGAAAATGAAGGAACGAGTAGACGTTGTGATGCAGAAACCATTTTTCTTCGCGTGTTAAACGATAACCTTCGAAGACAAAACAAAAAACGACACTCCGAGTTTTCTCTTTTTTTTTCTCATTTTCATTCGCGTGGAATGAAGAAATAGATCAAAGTTTCTTCGTTTTGTTAATCGACACACAAATTAATTAATTAATGGTTCTATAGTCTAGTGGTTAGGACATTGGATTCTGACTCCAATAACCCCTGTTCAAATCAGGGTAGAACCTTATTCTTTTTATGTTCAGTTCAATTCAATTCATTTATCATCGCATAGCTAACAGAAAAAAAACAATAAATGTGATTTAACTGTCAGTGAATTCATTGATTTTGATTCTTTTTTGACACAAAGCCGATGGCGTGTTGGCGTGAAAATATTTCTTGTTGAAGAAAATAATATAAATTTATCTTATTAAGATAAAATAATCAAGGAAAACAATAATTCGAAATTGTTTTTCCGTTCTTAACGGTTTGTTACCGTTTACCAGAAGAAATGTTAATGACGTCGATTTTCTCTTCCATAGATATTTTCCATGCATGATAAATATCTTCCTATCGTCAATAACAACTCGTTGTTCTCTTAGTTGGAAAAGTAATAAAGAAAGAGAGAAAGAAAGAAAGTCTATTTCTAACTATCTATCTATCTATCTACGTATTGATATGTATATACAAATATATCTGTAAAAGATGTGTCTCGGTATCATTTGATTATTTTCCCATTGACAAAAGAAATGCGTCCAGCTTATGCAGGCCCAGGTTCGGCATCTTCACGTTGGAAACCAACGCAAGATCCAGGAAAGACAGCACCAAGTTCAAATTCGAACAAATCAGCTGCAGCTAATTCATCAGCAACAAATACAAATACACAACAACAATCAAATAACAATGGACCCAAAGAAGAATAACAATTTTAGCTTTTTTCCCGATCATTTCAACGTTTTATCTGTGTGCTTTTTTTTATTTAATCTCTCATTTACACAAATAAATCTCTTTCTACCTATTGAAAACTAATGATATTCGATGATTTATTTATTTATTTCCATGGATAAATTGACAAAATACACAAAGATTGTTTCAACGATCCATCGGCTATAAAAACAACTTCCATTTGTTTGTCATTATTCAAATCAATTTCTTTGACAAATCTTGGATAGAATTGCATTAGAAAATGTTCGGGATAAAAAGATCCATTTCCAAAATTGAAAAAAACCGAAATTGCAGGATGATCAAGATAACCAATGATCACATCAACATGTTCATCGTTATTTACATCGACAATAGACATTGAATCATCATTCAGAAATAATTGATATTCCATATCATTACGAAATATTCCTTCATTTTCATTTAAATAAACTAAAAGAGTGGTAAAAGAATAACCAAATATAATATCTTGATATTGATCATGATTGACATCCATGATAATCATCATATGAATAAATCGTTTCGTTACATACGTTTGATGATGAACAAAACCTTCATTATCTTTATTTACAAATATACTGAAATTACCATAGCGATATGAAATAACTAAATCAAATAAATGATCATTGTTTATATCAATGATTCGGATCAGATTTGGAATTGTTTCAAGTTGATAGATTTGTTTATTTACAAATATTAAATTTGGCATATTGAATAGAACAAACACAGTTCGAGTATTCGAATAGATTAACAAAATATCTAATCGAGTATCATTATTGAAATCAACGAGATCAATATCTTTGACAATATGATCGACTGAAATATTCAATTCATGAGAAAATGTTCCATTACCACCATTCAAAAGTATCGAAATACAATTGCTAAGTGAATGCGTGCCAATGAGATCAATGTATCCATCATTATTCATATCACCTGTCGCAGTCGATATCCATGAATCTCGTACTGAATAAATTATTTCTTTTCCTAATTGACCATTCGCAGAATTGAAAAATATTTTAATATTCTTTTGAATACTATCTGTTAGAACAATATCAGAATATCCATCGTTGTTTATATCGAATACTGCTAACGAGGAAATTATTGTATCTTTACAATCATATTCACTCACAATCGACACATTTGTACAACATCCTAAGCAAATTTTGTTAACATGAAAATTGTCCTTGAAACGAATTACTTGTAGTGGTGGCAGTTGTTGTTGTCGTTGTTGTTCTTGTTGATGTTGATAAAGTTAAATGTGAAGTTGTTGTTGAAATTAGTGTCGATTGAGTTGAAGTTTTGTGTTTGTTTTGACGTTTAACTAAAGGATAAGCCCACGCACAAACCATGATACTACCAATTATGATCACAACAATTATAATTGTTGTTCGTTTACTTGGACGAATAACTGAATCTCTTCAACAACAAATATTTACATTTTTCAAAAGAAAAACAAATCAAACAAACAAAGACATACGTTCCAACTTCAGCAGGATCATTTCGATCAAATGTATCTTCAACGTTTGTTATTTGCTAAATTTCAATCAGAGTTTCGTTTTGTTTTCTCTTAAGAAAAAAAAAGAAGAAACTTACATGTGAATTAACATCCATCTAACAACTAACGATTGAATTACTGCAAAAATGATTTGAAAAGAAAGATTGGTGAATACTAACATATGAGAACGGTCTGTTCATGTTTTTATTGCACAAGCAAACATATTTATTTGAGGTGAGACTTTCGATGGCAATATCAAATATTTTTTTTATTCCAGATGAAACAATTAACCAAATGTTGATAATTCTCTTCGTCAATGTGTTTTGTTTTATTTCTAATCTCAATAATTATGATCGACATAGAATCGAATCTGTTTTTTGTTGTTGTTGTTATTTTTATTATGAAATAAAAAAGGCGAAATAGAGTGAAAGTGAGAGACAAAGACATTGGAGTTTATTTATTCGACGATAAATGTTGAGTAATTCGGTGAAACATTTGTGGATAAACAGTTTGAAGAGTTTGAGTTGAACCGTTGGATTCGATTGGTGTTTTTAATTTGTCAAGTGCTTGAATATATTCGAAATGAAGACGACGCATTTTGTCTGATGATTGCTCGATATATTCATCCAAATTGATATGAACAAAATCCGATTGATCATCAGTTGTCGATTGACTTTTAAGCCAATGTTCTTTTGAATAAACTGATTGATTATCTAAAAGACTCGACGGTTTCTTCTCGTCGACATTTTCTTTCGATGTAAAAGCTTTGATTGGCATTGAAAACAGTTGATCGACGACCGGAAGTCGCAATGAATTCGAATTCGAATTCGATTGAACAAAAGCATCGATTGGTTTCGAAAGTAATTCATCGACTACTGGAAGTCTCAATGACTTCGATTCATTAGTTGTTGTTTTCGGTTGAACAAAAGCATCGATTGGCAAAGATAACAAATGAGAAACCATCGGCAAACGATGTTGATTTTGGTTTGTTTGTGATAACCAATCTGTTGTTGGTAATGTTCGAATTGAATCGACGCCAGTTGAATGAACTCGTGTTGACGAATTATCAGTGGATTTCGAGTGAAAACTAAACGAACCATCTTGTGTTGTCAATGCAAGTGAACTGATCAAATCAACTATTTTATCTATTTGTTCGTCATCAGGAACTGTTAAACACGAATTTGAACGTTGTAATTCAAGTAATTCTTTCTCTTTTTCATTTAATTTTGCTCGAATCAATTCGAATACTTTGGAGATATCCTACAAACAAATCAACATTCAGTTTTATTCAGCGACATCTTTGTTTTTCTTCTTTTTCGTTAGATAAAATCAACAAATAATCTTTTTGTATTTTAACAGAAAAACATGTAAATTGTTGAAAATAATCGAAATGAACTCGATTAGTTGAAATGTATTACCTTGTTTTGTTGTTGTTGTTGTTGTGTATTCATAATTCAAATAAGTAGTCAATTGATCGAAACAAATGAAAAGAAAAAGATTCGATTTTAACGACTGAGTCGAACGAATAGATTTACGCAAATGTTCGTCTTTCTTATTGTCGTTGTTTTTTTTTTGTTATTTATCAATATAAAAACAGAAAAAAGAGGAAAATGACGCCATGTTTGACCCGAAAAAGGACTTAATCGACAGGAAGAAATAAACAACTATCACAAGGATAAGAACGCAAAAAAAATCTTTTTTCTAGGCGCGACATTCGCAGCCTTTCTTCCAGATCAAAATTCTTTTTCTCTCGATTGTTCCAGGTTATTTCGAAAACATTTTCAAATGCAAAGAATTTCACTGAAAATTTTCTAAATGTTCTGTTAGTTCTGTTAGACAAAAAAAAACGATCGATCTATTTCGATTTTGTTATTGCTGTTATTTGTGTCCTAGATGAAAATTCGATGACGTCATCGAAAATACGAGAAGAAAAAAAGTAATGTCGAAAGAACATTGCTATTTAGTTTTTACTGTTAGAGAATGAATGATTGAGAAACTGTATAGAAAACATAGTCAATCAAACAAAGAAAATAATGACCGTCTTAATATTCGATCGTTGTGAATATCCTATAAACACTATTCAGGCCGAATTAGCACGGCTGTAAACTGTGTAAAATGGCCGTATACGTATATAGTTTTGTATTGTCACGGCGACCGTATTGATCGTCCTGAGCATTCCCTCCATCATCGCTGTCCGAGTGGCAGAAATTGAATTAAATATTAAGTATAAATACTGGTAATGCAAGTTTATTTCAAATCATACACTGCAATGCACATCGTTTAAACCTAGCTGTTATTGATGACACCTCTTTAGAAAATTCTATGTCTATGCATATAGCGTTTCTTCTTGTTTTTAGGAAAATCTGCAGCGATCTGTTCGTTATAAAGATTTGATTCCGATTTTAACGTTGTATTTAGTTTTCAACAATTAACTTAAATAAATATTACGATATTCTTATCCTTTGCTTTTTTTTCCTTCAAAGACAAAACATCGGATAAGAGTGACAACATATGAAATTGCATTCCTCATTGCATAAGAATTGGACTAATGAAAATCTAGTGGAGGAGAAGAAAGAAGAACAACACTATTCGAGATCGAGATAGAAAAAAAATGTAATGACGAAATAACATCTCTATTTAAGTGTTGCTAATTTTTAGTATTTCGAAATAATTCGTCAAAAGTCAACCAAGAAAGAAAATGCATTTTGAATTACTGGCAAATGAATTATTGTTTGATGTATTTGAATATTTATCTTTTGTTGATTTATTAAATGGATTTCAAAATTTAAACAATCGTTTTGACAATTTAATAGTTGACTATTGTCAAACTTGTCAATCACTTGATTTTCGTTTGATTTCCAAAGAAAATCTGAATTTCTTTCGTCGTCGATATCTTCCATCGGTCGTCGATCATATTGAAAACATTTATTTATCTGATAGCGATCGAAATCCTTATGAAATTGATTTATTTCTATCACGTCTCTATCCAATCTACCGGTTTACGAATTTAAAATCGATTTCTCTCGAAAGTTTATATTCAATTGATAAATTAAAACGACTTCTCAATGATTTAAAACAAATTCCAACATTAAACTCATTGAAATTAATCGAATCTTATTTGGAAAATGATCCAAAGAAGCTCGTTGAAATTATGAATCAAATTTGGAGTTTAGAAAATCTGCAAGATTGTTATTTAGACTTTTCATTCTCATCGAAATCTTATTTTATTGTTTCAACAATCTTTTCTTGTTCAATTGAAAATTTAACCATCAAAGGTTTTCAATGTTCTTTCGAAGAACTCGCTTTTCTCTATGAACATACTCCAAATCTGAAAAGTCTTTCAATTGAATTAACAAGTTCATTCGATGATGATCAATCGAAATTACTTCTAATTCCAACTTTAACTCAATTAAATCTCAAGACAAGTGTTTCAGCAGATTTCATTGTTTCTCTTTTGAAGAAAACGCCTTGTTTAAATCAATTGACTATTCAAACGAAAAATGTTTACATCAGTGGAAACAAATGGCAATTGATCATCGAAAATTATTTATTTTATTTACAAAAATTTGATTTTCAAATGGAATTCTCAAGTGAAACAGATGAACATCAAGAAGAATTAGATCGAATTGTAAAATCATTTGAGAATTCATTTTGGATTGAACAACGTCAATGGTTTATTCGTTGTTTTTCATTTAAACAAAATGATCTCTATTTTTACAATGTTCATTCGTTACCATTTCATTTTAAACATTTCAACATCAATTTCAATGAGAATTTCTCTTGTAAATCAACAGTTCCAACTGATGAACAGTCGTCTTTTAAATATAATTATGTTCAAAATCTTGATTGTTCATATTCAATCGTAGACAGCCTTTGTCTACCGAAGTTCCAATTTGAAAATGTTCAAAATTTAACTTTGTCAATTGGCAGTGAAATGAATTTATTTGAATTTGTCAAATGTCGGTATGAAAATTTACGAAGTGTTTCGATTCGAATTGTTGATTATTTGTATCAACACGAACAAATTCAACAAATACAATCGATTCTTGATCAATCACCGAACCTTTTTCATCTTGCTTTTACTTTTTGGCAAAGAAATTTCTCGAAAACTAAAAAAGTAAATTCATTATTTCATTTTCATTGGTAAAATAACGAAAATCTTCTATTGATTTTTCGTAGAGAAGCTCGTCAAATGAAAATGAAATGGCTCCATTCAATCTTCGAAGTTCATCGATTCGTTCTCTTGACTTACGAGGTGTTGATGCCGAAGGACACAAACATTGTTACACCGAACAACAATGTGCAGCTTTCATTCGCTCGCCATTGGCAATGCAATGTCAATATCTGACGATTCATGTTGACAAACGAACGAGTATTTTGGATCTCATCGACAAAATGAAACATCTCAAAACATTAAATGTTTCTTGTCGAGAAAAAATTCAAAACAAAGAACAAACTATCAAATGGTTACATTCGCATTCGTCAACAACTATGATTCACTTAGCAAAAGAGTCGAAACATTCAGATGATCTGAGATTGGCCATTCGTTGACTTTTTCAATGTTGATTTTGTTTGGTTTTAGAACAGAATAAATTTACTCTTGTTTCTTCTTTTATTCACAGAAACATCTGAAAGATGTTGATCATTGACTATCAGTTAAATAATAAAATCTCTTTCAATTCAATTTCTACACAAAGACTTTGATAAACACATTTTTCATGGAGAAAATATTGCGTTGTTGTTCGATACAAGTGATTCAATGTATTGTCGATTGTGTACGTCATGTTTTCTTTGATTGATTGAATATTTCTCTTTTAGACTATCAATGGATGGAAATATCGTTATACTTGGTTTACTTCATTATGGTCAGAATGGAAGATATTTCCAATGTTGGATAATAATGATGTAGTACCGCATCGTGGTGTTCGTCGTGTGTGTATCAGTGGACGGAATATTTCATTTGATTCAGTAAGAACAAACTTTTTCAATGTGAATGAATTGGAAGTTGGGCCTGATTCATCGAGATGCCAAAGAGCACTGATCAACATTCGTCGGTTGTGTGTTGTTAATGTTGTTGATGGATTAGAATATCTTCTCGATGGTTTTATGTTGCCTCATTTGAAATATATTTATGCAACGACTTTAACATTGTTCGTTACATTTGCACGTCAATCAAATCCAATGAAAAGTCTCGATTCTGTTGAACAACTTGTTATTTATAATCAATTAGGTCAAAATAAGATTTGCACATTTACTTCTTCAATATATCCGACGAACGATTCGATCACATCTCACTTTATTTTCTCTTGGTTTCATCAATTACGACGATAGATTCAACAAAGAATTGTTTATCAATTGTTTCAAAAAAAAACATTTATGAGTGAATATCCGGTGGCACACGTTCTATCAATTAATACAATCGATCTTGATCTGTGTATGTGACTCTAGGACAGTCAATAATATTAAACAAGCGTTTTTTTTTCTCTTCATTTATTCAATAATTAAAGTTAACAATCGTGTCTTGAAAACATAAGAAAACGAACATGTTGAAAATAAAGAAGAAATCATTTTTTTTGATTATCGATGAATGTGAATCAAAGACATAAAGACGGAAGTTGGAAGATCGTTGGATCAGCTATATCTTGAAGAAGATCATTATTGGATTGTTGTACTATTCATTTCTAAAATGCAATAAAGTAGTGGAATGAATAGTTGATATGAGACTTGTTGAAAACTTTTACTTCGACTTGGAGAATTATAACTGATTTCTAACATGAAACAATCATCACGTCGAACTTTTTGATAACTAACATAATCTCCACCTTGACTTATCCATGTATCAACAAGAGTTTGTTTTCCATCATGAATATACATTGATGAATTTGCATATACTGACCATGCTGATAAGAAATCAAACTTATTTTTAAACTATCTATCAAACAGAACAAATATTTACCATTGACACATTCCAATCCAAGAGCAATATTTGGAGTTTTCATACAAGTATTTCGTGTGAAATCAATGGAATAGTAATCTTTACTTTTAAGATTAAAAATCTCCAAATAACTTGTTTCATCATTAGATTGTTCGCCTGTTACTGTTACAATTCCTTTTCTTGCCAAAAATCCACGTTGAGCATCATATGCAAAATAAGCTTTGATCTATGAGAAACATGACTTT
>Ga0209952_1002256_pt1 | contig 14718 bp, 13 predicted proteins | sample ThiBiot_750_biof_2_FD_183951 | JGI IMG/M metagenome (GOLD analysis project Ga0209952, IMG submission 183951) | Wastewater bioreactor microbial communities from Cape Town, South Africa - Thiocy_cont_750_biof (SPAdes) | ecosystem: Engineered > Bioreactor > Thiocyanate-remediating >...
TTGTTGAATACGGTGGCGAACTCCGCACCGATGGTCGCGACCGCAAATGCGATCAGCACCGGAACGATGACGGACGGATCGCCGGGCCGGCCGATCCACATCAGTGACGAGCCGATCACCAGCAGCGCGCCGAACGCCGCGATCCATGGCTTGCGACGCCCGCCCGCATCCGCGATAGCCCCCAGCACTGGCGACAGGAACGCGATCAGGAATCCGGCGATGGATGTCGCAAAGCCCCACAACGACTGGCCGGTGGCGGGATCGGGCGCAACACGCGTCGCGAAATAGGGTGCGAACACGAAGGTCGTAATCAGCGTGAAGTAAGGCTGCGCTGCCCAGTCGAAGAAGATCCAGCCGATCACAGCCGAGCGCGGCGGATAGGTACGGCTCGGCGCTGGCGCAAGTGACGTCATCTTCACCTTCATGTTCGTTGGCGTGAGAGCGGCCGGCGGGTAGGTTGTTGCCATCTTATAGATCAAATCGCGACGATTATCGCGATCTGACATTCGCCGGATCTGACAATCCCGAGACAGGAAAACCTCCGTTTGAACCGTTTTGCCCTCGCCTTGCTGCTGCTCCTTCTTCCTGCTGCCGGTTTCGCGCAGGATGCCCGTATCTCGTCCCCGCATGTACTGCGTGCGCAACCGGTCGCCGCGCGCCACGGCATGGTGGTGGCGCAGGAGAAGATCGCGGCGCGGATCGGCGCCGATGTCCTCAAGCGCGGCGGTAATGCGGTGGATGCTGCGGTCGCAACCGGATTCGCCATGGCGGTGACCTATCCGCGCGCGGGCAATATCGGCGGCGGCGGCTTCATGGTGATCCACCTCGCACGTGAGAATAAGGATATCGCGCTTGACTATCGCGAGACCGCGCCCAGGGCCGCCACGCCCACCATGTTTCTCGGTACGGACGGCAAGCCCGATCCGGAGAAATCACGCGACAGCGCGCTCGGCATCGGTGTGCCCGGCACGGTCGCAGGGTTGGCGGCGGCGCTCGAACGCTACGGCTCGGGGAAGTTCACGCTGCGCGATCTGCTCGCGCCTTCGATCAAGCTCGCGCGCGACGGATTCGTCATTACCGACGATATCGCCGACACGCTGCCCCATGCGCGGCAGCGCTTTGCGCCATGGCCCTCAAGTGCGAAATTATTATCTCGCGCCGACGGCACACCGTTGCGCGAAGGCGACAAATTCGTACAGCCCGACCTTGCAGACACATTGCGGGCTATCGCCGATCACGGCACGAACGGATTCTACGATGGCCCAGTCGCGGACAAGCTCGCGAAGGGCATTCAGGCGGCGGGCGGCATCATCACCCGCGACGATCTGAAATCCTACCAGCCGGTGTGGCGCGAGCCGGTGCGCGGCACCTATCGCGGCTACGACATCGTGTCGATGCCGCTGCCGTCATCCGGCGGCACGGTGCTGATCGAGACGCTGAACATTCTGGAAGGATACAACCTGCACAAGATGGGCGCGCAGACGCCCGCTTTGCTGCATGTGCTGATCGAGGCGATGAAGCGCGCCTACGCCGACCGTGCGCGCTACCTCGGCGACCCCGCTTACAGCAAGGCGCCGCTCGCGCGGCTTCTCTCCAAGCATTACGCCGCGCAACAGCGCGCCGAGATCGATCTCAACAGATCGACGCCAGTGAAAGCCGCGGCGATGCAACCGCATGAGGGCACCAACACCACGCATTTCTCGGTGGCGGACGCACAGGGCAACGCCGTGAGCAACACCTACACGCTGAATTTCAGCTACGGCGTCGGCCTGATCGCGGAGGGCACCGGCGTGCTGCTCAACAACGAGCTCGACGATTTCATCGCCGCGCCCGGCGCGTCGAATGCCTACGGCCTCATCGGTTATGAAGCGAACCTGCCCGGACCCGGCAAGCGGCCGTTGTCATCCATGACCCCGACGATCGTGCTGAAAAATGGCAAGCCGGTGCTCGTGACGGGTTCACCCGGCGGCAGCCTCATCATCTCGACCACGCTGCAGGTCATCGTCAACGCACTCGATTATCACATGAACATCGCGCAGGCGGTGAGCCTGCCGCGGCTGCATCATCAATGGATGCCCGATGAAGTGCGGATCGAGCGCGGCTTCTCGCAAACGACGCTCGATGCGCTGCGCCGCATGGGTCATACGCTCACGGCGCCGATGGGACAGACTTCGGCAAATTCGATTGCGGCGACCGATCAGGGATGGCTGGGTGCAGCCGATCCACGCACGCGCGGCGCGGAAGCGGCAGGATACTGAGATCAGCGAGGCGGCATGGGCACTCTCAACGGCAAGACGCTTTTCATCACCGGCGGCAGCCGCGGAATTGGCCTTGCCATTGCCAAACGTGCCGCGCGTGATGGCGCCAACATCGCGATTGCCGCAAAAACCACGACGCCGCAGCCGAAACTCGAAGGCACGATCTTCACCGCAGCCAAAGAAGTTGAAGCTGCGGGCGGCCGCGCACTGCCTATCGCCTGCGATATCCGCGACGAGGCGCAGGTGATCGCCGCCGTCGATCGGACGGTGAAGGAATTCGGCGGCATCGACATCTGCATCAACAATGCGAGCGCGATCAGTCTCACGCCGGTGCAGACGACCGAGATGAAACGCTTCGACCTGATGATGGCGATCAATGCGCGCGGCACGTTTCTCGTCTCGAAGACCTGCATTCCGCATCTGAAGAAAGCTGCGAACCCTCACATCCTGATGCTGTCTCCGCCGCTCGACATGAAAACGAAATGGTTCGCACCCTCCACCGCCTACGCGATGGCGAAGTTCGGCATGAGCATGTGCGTGCTCGGCCTTGCCGGCGAACTGAGAAACGACGGCATAGCGGTCAACGCGCTGTGGCCGCGCACGACGATTGCCACCGCCGCCGTCGGCAACCTGCTCGGCGGCGACGCGATGATGCGCGCGAGCCGCAAGCCGGAGATCGTCGCCGATGCCGCGCACAGCATTCTCACCAGGCCCTCGCGCGACTTCACCGGACAGTTCTGCATCGACGACAAGATTCTCGCCGCCGACGGCGTGACCGATTTTGAGCCTTACCGGGTCGATCCGTCCGTACCGCTGATGCCGGACTTCTTCGTGCCGGACGACGATATGCCGCCGCCGGGTGTGACGCTGGGGACCTTTCCCGGCCTCAAATAATATCCGGGTAATATTGACAGATCTATTTTACCCGGGTATATTATGGGCATCTTTCCTTGAGCTTCGGGTTCGCCATGCCTTCCCCCCAGATCATCGCCTTCGACGAAGACCACTGCATCGCCTCCGGCGACATCGTGGACGTCGCCGTTCGGGTCAAACAGACCCTTTCTAACTGCCCGCAAAGCCAGGTCCTGCTATTCGATCTCGTGAGCAGCCGCCCGGTGGAGATCGATTTTCGCGGCTCTGTCGCGGACGTCACCACGCGGCTCAAGGCCTCGCTCGAACCTCAACGCGGACCGGGACGGCCGAAGCTTGGCGTTGTCGCCCGCGAGGTGACGCTGCTGCCGCGCCATTGGGAATGGCTCGCCGCGCAGCCCGGCGGCGCATCGGTCACGCTGCGGAAGCTGATCGACGAGGCACGGCGCAAGACCGCTGACAAGGACGAGGCCCGCGAACGGCAGGAATCGGTGCATCGTTTCCTGTCGGCCATCGCCGGCAACAAGCCGCATTATGAGGACGTGCTTCGGGCGCTCTATGCCCATGACGGTGAACGCTTCCATACGCTGATCGCCGACTGGCCGACGGACGTGCGCAGCCATCTCGAATGGCTGACGTCGGATTTGTTCGCCGAAATGCGTAGCGCTGAAGTGAATTAATGCGCCCCGCTGCCGACAAACTGCATCACGACATCGCGGCGATGCGGCCGTGCGCGGTGTTCGATCAGATAGATGCCCTGCCATGTGCCGAGCATCATCTCGCCGTTCTCCACCGGCACCTGCAGGCTGCTTGAGGTCAGCATGGTCTTGATGTGCGCGGGCATGTCGTCGGGGCCTTCGCTGTGGTGAATCCAGCCGCCGTTTTCCGGTGCAAGGCGGTCGAGCGCATCTGTCAGATCGGTTAGCACATCGGGATCGGCATTTTCCTGAATGGTCAGCGATGCCGAGGTGTGCCGGACGAACAGCGTCAACGCGCCGGCAGCCGCCTGCGCTTCATGCAGGAAATCCCGGGCTTCCGCCGTGATGTCGAAGAAACCGCGCCGCGGCGTTTTCACCGTCAGGGTCGAGGTCGCGATAAGGTCGGGCTTGACGCTGACGGTGTGCGAGCGGTGTCCGCTGATTTTCATGCGCTTCCGATCCTTGCGAGCGTCGCGTCATCAAACCGTCCGCCGAAATATTTTTCAATCGCCGCGTCGAAGAGACTGTGCCCCTTGGCCACCTTGGCGAACAGGGTCATCGACGAACAGAATTTGATGTCGTCGGGTGAGCCGAAAATGTCGTGCACCGATTTCCCATCGATGGCGTTGACCAGCGCGGTACATTCCTCGAGCCGCCCGCCGAGCAGGGGATGACCAAGATAGGCCGCCGCTTCCGCGCGCGAGGCGATCGCGTATTTCTGTGCCATCGCGCTGTAGCCGAGCCCCTCGATCTGCGGAAAGACAAACCACATCCAGTGCGTCCGCTTCTGCCCGCCGCGCAATTCGCCAAGCACCCGGTCGTAGAGCGACCACTGCGCGTCGATGAAGCGTTGCAGGTCCGCCCCGTCTCTTTCTCTCATGGCTTATCCTCCAGCTCCGTGGGGGATAACGCTCAAGGGAACCAAAAGTTGAGGAGGCCTAGAAACGACGAAGCCGCCTTGCGGCGGCTTGCGTGGTTGCCAATTGTCTTCATGATCTGAAGATTCTGGAGCGGGCGAAGGGATTCGAACCCTCGACCCCGACCTTGGCAAGGTCGTGCTCTACCCCTGAGCTACACCCGCATCAGAAATGGACGGCTCGCGCCGCCGGGCGCAACCTATGCCAAACCCCGCTCGGCAATGCAACAGAGAAAGGTGGTCTTTTTCACCCTGAAGCCTGCTTTAAGTTCGTGTTCGGGAACGATTTCAAGCGCTTCCGCAATTGAAATCGTCACTTTCGCCGCCATTTTAGGACCGGGCATGGTAAATGTACCCAAACACAGCCATCAGCCGGGATGAAACGACGTGACGATACTCGACAATGACGCCGCCGCGGGCACCGTTGCGCCGGACCTTATCAAGGACACCACGACCCAAACCTTCGTCCGGGACGTGATCGAGGAATCCAAGCGCCAGCCGGTGCTGATCGATTTCTGGGCGCCCTGGTGCGGCCCGTGCAAGCAGCTCACCCCGATCATCGAGAAGGCAGTGCGCGCCGCCAAGGGCAAGGTCAAGCTCGTCAAGATGAACATCGACGAGCATCCGGCGATTCCCGGCCAGATGGGCATCCAGTCGATTCCCGCCGTGATCGCCTTCGTCAACGGCCAGCCGGCCGACGGTTTCATGGGCGCGCAGCCGGAAAGCCAGATCAACGCTTTCATCGAAAAACTGACCAAGGGCATGCCGGACGGCGATGGGGATCTCCTTGCGGAGGCCGAAGCCCATCTGGCCGAGGGCGATGCCGCCACCGCCGCCGAGATCTACGCCGAAGTACTTGCGCAGGATGCCGCCAACGTTCCGGCGATGGCAGGTCTCGCACGGTGCTACGTGGTCGCGGGCTCACTCGATCAGGCCAAGCAGACTCTCGCGATGGTGCCGGAAGCCAAGCGCACTGAGCCCGCCGTCGCCGCCGTGCAGTCGATGCTCGATCTCGCCGAACAGGCGCAGTCGGTCGGTCCGGTCGCAGAGCTTGAGCAAAAGATCGCCGCCAATCCGCTCGACCATCAGGCTCGCTACGACCTCGCGATCGCGCTGAACGCGAAGCACGCGCGCAGTGACGCCGCCAATCATCTGCTGGAAATCGTCAAGCGCGACCGCAAATGGAACGACGACGGCGCGCGCAAACAGCTCCTGCAATTCTTCGAGGCGTGGGGCGGCGAGGACGAGGCCACAATGGAAGCCCGCAAGCGCCTGTCCACCATCCTGTTCTCGTAAACGCGCAAAGCCATCGGGGATCAAATCGAATGGCCATCAATTCCGAATATCACGGGCCCGGCGATCTTCCCGAAACCATTCCGGTGTTTCCTCTGCCGGGCGCATTGCTGCTGCCGCGCGGGCAGATGCCGCTGAATATTTTCGAGCCGCGTTATCTCGAAATGGTGGACGACGCACTACGCGACGGCCACCGCATGATCGGCATCATCCAGCCCGACGCGGCGCATTCGCAAAGCGAGGAACACCCCAAACTGTTTCAAGTCGGTTGCGTCGGACGCATCACCCAGTTCGGCGAGACCGGAGACGGCCGCTACATCCTTGAACTCACCGGCATTGCGCGTTTTCAGGTGGTCGAGGAACTCACGGTGCTGACGCCCTATCGCCAGTGCAAGGTCGACTTCTTTCCCTTCGTCGACGATTTCGTCGCGCGCAAGGGCGAGGAGGACGTCGACCGCGACGCCGTGCTCGACACCCTCACCAAATTCCTGAAAGCCAATTCGCTGAAGGTGGATTGGGACGGCATCCGCGCCGCGCCGAACGAAGCGCTCGTCAATGCGCTGGCGATGATGTCGCCTTACGGCCCCGCGGAAAAACAGGCGCTGCTGGAAGCGCCCGATCTCAAGACCCGCGCCGAAATCCTGATCGCGGTGACGCAGATGGATCTCGCCAAGAAGCAGACTTCGGGCGATCCACCGGTACAGTAGGTTTTCTTTTTAGTTTAGTGATGGATTGCAGATGACGACCAACATTCCGCCCGCCAGCGAGTCCGACCCCGTCGACTCCAAGCTCCTGGAAATCCTGGTATGCCCGGTAACGAAAGGCGTGCTGGAATACGACGCTGCGAAGCAGGAATTGATCTCGCGCGGCGCGAAGCTCGCTTACCCGATCCGCGACGGCATTCCGATCATGCTCCCGGAAGAAGCTCGCAAGATCGACTGATTTGATTCAGAGCGTCTCGCCGCGCAACAGCCGCGGCACTTCGCCGGCCAGTCCGGCGGCCTGACGAATGAACGCGCTTTTCAGCGGCGGCATCCGGTCCACAAGACCGAGCCCGATATCGCGGACCGCGCGCAGCGGCGCAAAATCGTTCGAGAACATGCCGTTCAGCACATTGGTGGCAACGCCCATCGCCATGGTGTCGAACCGCCGCCAGCGCTGATAGTGTTCGAGCACATCGGCCGCACCGAAATCCGTGCCGAGGCGCGCAGCGTCGACCACGACTTCCGCCAGCGCGGCAACATCCTTCAGCCCCATGTTGAGGCCCTGCCCTGCGATGGGATGAATCACATGGGCGGCATCGCCGACCAGCGCGAGCCGATCCCCGATGAAGGAGCGCGCAACGAAATAGCCGAGCGGGAAAGTGCGCGGCTTATCCAGCACCTCAAGCTCGCCGAGATGCAGACCGAAACGCATCTCTAACTCCGCTTTGAAATCATCCGCCCCGAGCGCCACGATGCGCGCCGCTTCCTTGGGCTGCTCGGTCCAGACCAGCGACGAGCGCTTGCCCGTGAGCGGCAGGATCGCGAACGGCCCGGCGGGCAGAAAATGTTCTTCGGCACGGCCTTCATGATCGCGTTCATGGCCGACAGTGACGACGATCGCAGACTGATCGTAATCCCAGCCATGGGTCGCGATGCCCGCGCGCTGGCGCAATTTCGAACGCGCGCCGTCGGCTGCGGCCAGCAAGCGCGCCGTGATGACATCGCCGCCGCCGAACGCCACCTGCACGCCGTCGTCCTTCGACTCGTAGGAGGTCACACTGTCGGTGCGCAATTCGATGCCGCTCGCCTCGGCATGGCGCGTCAGCGCGTCGATCAGGTGACGATTCTCGACCATATGCGCGAACGGCTCGCCAGCTGCGACATCGCCCGTGAAGGTGAGGAACGCAGGCCGCGTCGCATCCCGCAATTTGGAATCGGTGACGATCATGTCGAGGATCGGCTGCGCATCGGGCGCAACCTCGCCCCACACGCCGAGCGCCTCGAACAGCCTGCGGCAGGCGGCAACGATGGCAGACGCGCGCTGATCGCGGCTCGGCCGCACGGCGAAGGCCGGGTCGGCCACGATCACCGGAATTTCCGGCCCGAGCCCCTGACGCAACGCCAGCGCCAGCGAAAGCCCTGTCAGCCCGCCGCCGCCGATCACGATGCCCTGCGATTTTGTCATCGCCACTCCAACCAAATTGCCGCTACCTCAACGCACGAGACCGCTTGCGGAGCCCGGCATCCCGCGTTTTATAACGGGTTTTATAATCCCTTGCCTCCCCTGCGGATACCTCCGCGGCACCGTCACCCGCGCCCGATGCGCGCAGAAGGTAAAGCAATGCCCGCCTCGCTCGCCAACCTGATCTCCATTCTCGATCTCGAAACGCTTGGGAACGACAGATTTCGCGGCTTCAGTCCTCCGAGCGGCTGGCAACGCGTGTTCGGCGGTCAGGTCGTCGGACAATCACTGGTCGCGGCCTGCCGCACGGTGGAAGGCCGGCTACCGCATTCGCTGCACGCCTATTTCATTCTGCCCGGCGATCCGGCCGTTCCGATTGAGTATGACGTCGCGCGGCTACGCGACGGCGGCAGCTTCTCCACCCGCCGCGTCATCGCCTCGCAGAAAGGTGCTGAAATTTTTTCGATGATCGCCTCGTTCCATGTTCACGAGGACAGCATTTTCGAACATCAGGCTGCGATGCCGCAGGTGCCGTCGCCGGATGACGTCAGGCCGCTCGACCTCCATAAAGTGCTCGATGAAAAGCGGCAGAGCGAAATGCCGAACTTCATCCGCCGCTTTTTCGAAGCCGAAATGCCGTTCGAACTGCGTCCGACCAATCTCGCGCGATATGTCGGTGAAAAGATCGCCGATGGTCACGTCACCATCTGGCTCAGGGCAGCGAAGCGACTGCCCGACGATCCGGCCCTGCACATGTGCGCGCTGGCCTATGCATCCGACTTCTCGCTGCTCGACGCGTCGCTCGCCTGCTACGGCCGCACCGTGTTCGAGAACGGCATCAGCGGCGCGAGTCTCGACCATGCGCTGTGGTTTCATCGTCCGTTCCGGGCCGATGAATGGCTGCTCTATTCTCAGGACAGCCCGAATGCCCATGAAGGGCTCGGCTTCTCCCGTGGCTCGATCTTCCGCGCCGACGGCACGCTGGTCGCCTCCGTGGCGCAGGAGGGGTCGGTCCGGGTGCGGCGGTCCAAACCGGCCGACTGAACTGGACGCTGTTCAGCCGGACCATAAAACCCGTTCCAGCCGCGCCGCGCGTTAAGAGCGTGGTAACTCTTGCCCGCTGCATGAGCAGCTTTGCGGCGACTTCCTGTCATGCCTATTTTGTGGGCTGCACTGTCGCTGTTTTAAGCGCCTGATTGTGCGGTGCAGTTGGTCGATCCGAGACCAAGGCAGAAACATCATTTCTTTCAAACTGATAACGCCAGCACGCGCTCTGGCACAGCTTTTGATTCGTCATGTTCCGGCGGGTGCCCGCGGAGTGTCCTTCTTCGCGCGGTGAGTCCCGATCGAAAGCGCCCGGCAGGCCGGGCCAAGCGGGGAACAGACGCATGAAGATCGTGATGGCTGTGATCAAGCCGTTCAAGCTGGAAGAGGTCCGCGATGCCCTGACCGCCATCGGCGTTCATGGTCTCACGGTCACGGAAGTGAAGGGGTACGGCCGACAGAAGGGCCATACCGAGATCTATCGTGGCGCCGAATACGCCGTGAGTTTCCTGCCCAAAATCAAAATTGAGGTCGCGGTCACCGATGCCCAGGTCGACCGCACCATCGAAGCCATCACCGCGGCCGCCAAGACCGGCCAGATCGGCGACGGCAAGATTTTCGTCACCAGCCTCGAACACGCGGTGCGCATCCGCACCGGCGAAGCCGATGACGCAGCCCTCTGATTTTCACGCCTTCCATTCCATTCAATCAGGAGTCCTCAACATGAGTTTTCACCGTCCCGCGCGTCTGGGATCGGCCGCACTGATCGCAGCATTCGCAGTGATCGGATGCACCGGCGCAGCCTTTGCCGCTGACGCGCCCGTTCCCAACAAGGGCGACACCGCCTGGATGCTGGTCAGCGCGCTGCTCGTGCTGATGATGTCGATCCCCGGCCTCGCGCTGTTCTACGGCGGTCTCGTCCGAGCCAAGAACATGCTGTCGATCCTCACGCAGGTGTTCGCCATCGTCGCGATGGTCGGCATCATCTGGACACTCTACGGCTACTCACTGGCCTTCACCGACGGCGGCAGCCTGACCAACTATGTCGGCGGCTTCTCGAAGGCGTTCCTCGCGGGCATCGACGCAAACTCCACTGTCGGCACCTTCTCCAACGGAGTCGTCATTCCCGAATACGCCTACATGGTGTTCCAGATGACGTTCGCGATGATCACGCCTGCGCTGATCGTCGGTGCGTTCGCAGAACGCATGAAGTTCTCGGCAGCGATGCTGTTCGTGTTCCTGTGGGTGAGCATCATCTACTTCCCGCTGGCGCACTGGGTCTGGTACGTCGCCGCCCCCGACGATATCGCCGCTGCCGCGAAGGCACTCGCGGATGCAAGCGGTGACGCGGCAAAGGCTGCGGCACAGGCGAAACTCGACAGCATCACCGGGTCGGTCGGCTGGCTCGCGGGCGCGGGCGCGCTCGACTTCGCCGGCGGCACCGTGGTGCACATCAACGCAGGCATCGCCGGTCTCGTCGGCGCACTGATGGTCGGCAAGCGCGTCGGCTACGGCAAGGAGATCATGGCTCCGCACTCGCTGACCATGACGATGATCGGCGCCTCGCTGCTGTGGGTCGGCTGGTTCGGCTTCAATGCGGGCTCGAACCTCGAGGCCAATGGCGGCGCCGCGCTCGCCTTCGTCAACACCATGGTCGCCACCGCCGGTGCCGCGTTCTCGTGGCTGATGGTGGAATGGATGGCGAAGGGCAAGCCCTCGCTGCTCGGCATCTGTTCCGGCGCGGTCGCGGGTCTTGTCGCGGTGACGCCCGCGGCAGGCTTCGCGGGTCCGATCGGCGCGCTGGTGCTCGGCCTTCTCGTCTCGCCGATCTGTCTGTTCTTCGTCTCCACGGTGAAGAACGCACTCGGTTATGACGACGCGCTCGACGTGTTCGGCGTGCACTGCATCGGCGGCATCTTCGGCGCGCTGATGACCGGCATCCTGGTCAACCCCGCGCTCGGTGGCGTCGGCATCACCGACTACACCAACATCACCGGCAACAACGCGGGCACCTACGACCTTGTCACGCAGATGATCTCGCAGGGCAAGGCGGTAATCGCCACGCTGCTGTGGTCGGGCATCGGTTCGGCGATCCTCTACAAGCTCGTCGACCTGATCGTCGGCCTGCGGGTGCCGGTCGACGCCGAGCGCGAAGGCCTCGACATCACCGACCACGGCGAGCGCGCCTACAACATGTAAGCGCAAGCCACGGATACGGTCGGGGCCTGTTTCCCGGCAACGCCCCAACCGCGGAGGGCTCCGGCTTAAAGCCGGGGCCCTTTTCTTTGGCCTCACCGACCGGAGGAGCGGTCACGACCCTGTCTTTATTGTCTGGCCTAAAATCGCTGCTGCGTCCGATGGTTAATCGCGTCTTAACCTCACCGCCGCTATGGTGGAGCGATCCATTTCCACATTCCCGGTGATGGCTGACTCGTTGAAAGTGCTGGGCTTTTTGTAATGGTCTCGTTTGCTTCCTCCCGCCCGGAGACCGCCGTCGCACCCGCGGCCGGCGAACGTTCTCCGTTTGCGCGCCTGACGGAGCTGCTCGCGCCCTATCAGCCCGGACAAAAGCTCATCAACCTCTCGCTCGGGGAACCGCAGCACCCGATCCCGCCGTTCGTTGGCGAGGTGCTGGCCGGAAACCTTGCCGATTTCGGACGCTATCCGGCTTCCAACGGCATTCCCGCCTTTCGCGCGGCCGCCGCCGACTGGATGTCGCGGCGTTATCGGCTTCCCCGCACGCTCGATCCCGACAGCGAAGTGCTGGCGCTCAACGGCAGCCGCGAGGGACTGTTTCATGCGGCGATCGCTGCGGTCGCCCATGTCGGTCCGCGGAGCGGCACGCCCGCGATCCTGATGCCGAATCCATTTTATCCGGCCTACGCTGCAGGTGCGCGCGGTGCGGGCTGTGAAGTGGTGTTTCTTCCCGCAACGCGCGCGAACGGCTTCCTGCCCGATCTCGACGCGCTCGACGAGAAATTGCTGGCGCGCACGGTCGCGTTCTATCTCGCCTCGCCCGCGAATCCTCAAGGCGCAGTCGCGACGCCCGCTTACTTCGCGCAGCTGAGCGAACTCGCACGCCGCCACGGCTTCATGGTGCTGAGCGACGAATGCTATTCGGAGATCTACACCCGCACACCGCCCGGCAGCATTCTGGAAAACGCAGGCACCGACTTCAAAAACGTCGTCGCCTTCCAGTCGCTCTCGAAACGCTCGAACCTGCCCGGCCTGCGTGTTGGCTTCGTCGCGGGCGACAGGACCTTCATCCGCCGTTTCCATGAATGGCGCAATGTCGCGGCACCGCAGGTGCCGATGCCGCTGCAGCATGTCGCCATCGCCGCCTATCAGGACGAGGCGCATGTCGACGAGAACCGCCGCCTCTATGGGCTGAAATTCGATCACGCCGACACCATCCTCGGCACGCGCTTCGGTTATCGCCGCCCAGCGGGCGGCTTCTGCGCATGGCTCGACGTCTCCGCGCATGGCGGCGACGAGCAGGCTGCGATCCGGCTTTTCCGGGACGGCGGCGTGCGGGTGTTGCCCGGCAGTTATCTTGCACGCTCCGGCGTCGACGGCACGAACCCAGGCGCGGGCTATATCCGCCTCGCGCTGGTACAGCCGGCTGACGTCACCGAGGAAGCGCTGAAGCGCATGGTGGCTGTATTGAACGATCACGAACCGCGGGGTTGAGGGCGGGACATGGCAATCGAACGCGTCGTTCCTCTGGTCGGACAATTGTCCGATCCCATTCGCGAGATGCTGATGCGGCGTCTGCGCGAACTGATCGGCCTTGCGGTCATCATCTTCGCGGGCGTGGTCGCCGCCGCGCTGATGACATGGTCGGTGCAGGATCCGAGCCTGAGCCACGCGACTTCCGGCCCGATCCGCAATTTGATCGGCTGGCCGGGCGCGATCGGCTCCGACCTTCTGATGCAGATCCTCGGCCTCGGCACCATCATGTTCGTGCTGCCGGTCGCGGTGTGGGGCTGGCGGCTTCTCACCCATCGCCCGTTTGATCGCGAAGCGGTGCGCATCGGCTGCTGGATCCTGTGCGCCGTGCTGGCGGCCGGCTTTGCAAGCTGCTGGCCGCACAGCATGTCCTGGCCGCTGCCGACGGGGTTGGGCGGCGTGGTCGGCGATGCCATCGTGCGCGTGCCTGCGGTGATCTTCGGCCCGCCCGGCTTTCTGTATCGGCTTTGCCTCGGACTGTTGCTCGGCATCGGCGTCATCGTCACCTGCGCAATCGCGGGTGGTTACGGCGCGCGCGAAGCCGATCCGGAAGAGGATATCGCGTCCATCGAGGACGATGAGGAAGCGTTCGACGAAGAAGCCGCGCCCGGCCTGTTCTCGCTCGGCTTCTTCCTGCATGCAGCGATCAGCACCAAGGCGCGGATCGGCCGCGCCCTGAAGGCGTTGTTCTCGCTCGCGGTGGGCCGCAACGAAACCACGCGCGGCCATTCGTTCGAGCGAACCGAACCGACGCTGCGCGGCCGCGCAGCACCCTCGCTGGTGCCGGCCGACGAGGAAGACTTCGACGACGAAGACGAGGACGAAGAGGAAGAAGAGGAGGAGGACGAGGAGCCGGCTCCGCGCAAACGCGCGGCGAAAGCCTCGAAGCCGTCTTCGCGCAAAGCCTCCGCCTTCACATTGCCACCGATCGGAGTGCTCACCGCACCCAAGGCATCCGACCGCCTTACGCTCAGCAAGGACGAACTGGAAGAAAACTCCCGTGCGCTGGAGACCGTTCTGCAGGACTTCGGCGTGCGCGGCGAGATCGTGAAAGCAAGCCCCGGACCGGTGGTGACGCTTTACGAACTCGAACCTGCGCCCGGCATCAAATCGTCGCGCGTCATCGGCCTTGCCGACGATATCGCGCGCTCGATGAGCGCCGTCTCCGCACGTGTCGCAGTCGTCTCCGGACGCAACGCCATCGGCATCGAACTGCCGAACGTCAAGCGCGAGACAGTTTATCTGCGCGAGTTGCTCACCGCGAAGGAAGCGACCGGCAGCACCGCCAAGCTGCCGCTGTGCCTCGGCAAGACCATCGGCGGCGAGCCGGTCATCGTCGATCTGGCACGCATGCCGCATCTTCTGATCGCGGGCACCACCGGCTCGGGCAAGTCGGTCGGCATCAATACCATGATCCTGTCGCTGCTCTACCGGCTGCGGCCCGACCAGTGCCGCCTCATCATGGTCGATCCGAAAATGCTCGAACTCTCCGTCTATGACGGCATTCCGCATCTTCTGACGCCGGTCGTGACCGATCCGAAGAAAGCCGTCGTCGCGCTGAAATGGGCGGTGCGCGAGATGGAGCAACGCTACAAGAACATGGCGAAGCTCGGCGTCCGCAACATTGACGGCTACAACACCCGCGTCGCCGAGGCGAAGGCCAAGGGCGAGGAGTTGACCCGCACCGTCCAGACCGGCTTCGACAAGGAAACCGGCAAGGCGATCTACGAGGAAGAAAAGCTCG
>Ga0209952_1002267_pt1 | contig 14666 bp, 15 predicted proteins | sample ThiBiot_750_biof_2_FD_183951 | JGI IMG/M metagenome (GOLD analysis project Ga0209952, IMG submission 183951) | Wastewater bioreactor microbial communities from Cape Town, South Africa - Thiocy_cont_750_biof (SPAdes) | ecosystem: Engineered > Bioreactor > Thiocyanate-remediating >...
CGAAGCGCCATGTCTTCTTCCTGATTCTATTTGTTCAATAGCTAATCATAGTGTGAAGTTGACCGAATATTTAGTCAAAGATGAACTAGTTAATTGAGAATATATATATATAAACGACAACAACAAAAGAGTTAATTGAATTTTCTTGACTTGATGACATCTGTTCAATAGTGAAAGTGATGTTTTGGCATGCAGAGGAATTGAACTGTATCCTTGTGTTTTTCGTTTCAGCGTTGGATTCATTTCGATTGTTGAATACTGAAAAGAATAATCTGAATATCATCGAAGGCAATACAGCTGTTATACCATGTGAACTACCAAAAGGAAATCCAAGACCAATATCATTGTTTACTTTCGATAATAATCGAATTGAAATTGAACCACATTCAAGTAGAAATCAAATCATTGTCGAGACAAACAAATTTCATTTTGTTTGTTTTTGTTTGCCTATAGATCGATATAAAATTCTTCCGAGTGGAAATTTGCACATATTCAATGTTCGTGAAACCGACTCAGGAATCTATCAATGTTCAGCAAAGAATCCTCTCACAGGTGATATTGTGAATAATACTCGATTAACGATTTTACAAGTATCGAAAAGACCATTGACTCATCGAGAACGACAACCATTAGCCACAGTTTACAAACCACCAGTCGCTTCGAAAGTACTTGTCGGTGATAACTATTCGATTGAATGCGTTATCACTGGTTGGCCGAAGCCGAGTATTGAATGGGAAAAATACGGAGATATTCTACCGGATAAACGAAGCGAAGTTATTCATGGCACTTTATTTTTGTATAATATTCGGTTGGAAGATCGAGGAACCTATATTTGTCGAGCATCGAATACCAATGGTCAATCGGATATAGCTTATACAGCGCTTGTTGAAGTTCTTGGTAAGAAAATGTGAAAATTGTTTATGATGAACTTTTGTTTTTTTTTGTTTAGAACCACCAAAAGTTGTTCAACGACCGGATTCGTTGATTGAGATTAAACGAGATGATAGTCTTTCGATAAAATGTAATTTTCGTGGACGACCAGAACCGTCGATTAGTTGGATTTATAATGGCGAAGAATTGAATATGAATGGATCGCCTGTTACAGGTGGTCTTCTTTCATTGAGTCAACCGAAAGAAGGTATCTATCAATGTATCGGCCGTAATTCCTATGGAATAGCTCAAGCTAGTACAGCAGTTGTTTATTCCAACAAGGCTCAACTCGATCTTTCGAATTCTTACGATGATTCGAACATTAATTTGTTGATAAAAAAATCATTGATCGTTTTCGGTCCGAACAACGCAACGGTTTACGAAGGTGAAACTGTTCAACTTCATTGTCTAACTCAACCAGGTTCGACTGTACAATGGTTACATAATAATGAACTGATTAATTTAAATATTATGCGTCGATTTGAAATGCTCGCATCAGGCGGATTACGTATTGTTTCAGCTCAGAAGTCCGACAGTGGCGTTTATGAATGTATTGCCTCGAAAATTGGCTCGGATACAAGTACGGCCAAATGTTTTGTTAATGTTCGAGGTTTAGGCATGACACTTCCGAGTTTATCGGTGTCGAAATTAGAAATTATCGATATCAATCAAATCGATAATCAAGTTGTTAAAATCTCGTGGAAAATCAACGAAACAATCAATAATCATGTTCATTCAATTCAAATTCAATATCGTTTAACTCAACCGCGAATCTCCTGGTCATCGTATGGCAATGCATACAATCGTTCAATTGACTATGCGATTGTTGCAAATCTACAACAAGATCAAACATATAAATTTCGTTTAATTGGCTTTGATATCGATGGTAAACAATTGGTTATCAGTGCAACCAAACGATTTACTCTTGAAACACGAAAACAATCATCGAATATTCCTGTTCCACAAATAACGGATGCTTGGATAACTAATGACGAACATATTAGTCTCAAATGGCAAATACCAAATAATACAGATATTGAAATCATCGATGGTTTTGTTATTTACTATCGAATATTAAATTCGAAAATGAATTTTACAACAATAACATTGCCAAATCTTCGCTATCCACCGATTGATTCCTATACAATATCATCGGTTGAGCCTGATCAAGAATATGAATTACGTATGGCAACGTATTCCAATCGTGGATTGAGTTCAATGAGTAATTCAATGAAAATAACAGTTCCATTGCCATCAACTCAACATCGAACACGTGTTAATCAAATCAATCCTCTTCCTAATCTCGATGAAATTCTTGAAAATATAACAAAATTACAAAATCCTTCTTCAATCAAACAACAAAATCTCATCACTCCTCTATCATCGACATCGACACAGAAAACATCTGATTTTCTCTATTTAACCATCGGTATTATCGCCGGTATCCTACTCATTCTCATGATTATCTTAATTGCAATGTGTCTACTACGATTATTACAACGAAAAAAGTTCTTAACACACGTCAAATCAAATACTGGCTCAGATTATTACTGTGACGGTCTACATAAAGCTCTCAATCCTGAATATGCAGCATCACCTTGTTTACAACATGGTGTCGTGTCTGTCGATGGTAAACTTATTCCATTTGCTTATCCAACAAATATCAAATCACCGAAAATCTATTGCCACGGTCTGCCAGCCACTCATGTCAATGAAAATGGTACAATACGTTTGAGTACCAATCCAATGAATCATTTAGATGGAGAAAATTTACAAGAGAATTTCTATCATACACTAACACCGTTTAGCACACATAGTCAATATGAAGATTGTCCAATTCATCATCATTTAGTCAATTATACATCGGATACGATTCCATTTTCGAATAATACGAAAAATGAACATTATAATGTTTCACATTCATCACGTGGACATGTACACTATCATCATCATCAGGGAACATATCAACGGCAATGTCAAATCAAAGGAACGAATGCAATGCTTGTTAATAAAGGTTAGTTTTTTTTTCTTTTGAATTTATTAAATAATTGAACTTGATTTCCTGTTTTTTTTAATAGTTGAACAAGGAGAAATCAATGAAAATATGAAACATTCAGCACCGCCGAGTACAGGTTCATCTCATTCATCGAGTGGCATTGGTTCATCTGTGGAATCACCTTATAATCAATGGAAATATTTAGTACCTCTATCCGTAGCAACGAATGAATCGAATAATAATAATAACAATTCGTCAATTATTATCGAACCAATACCATTGACCTCGTCTTAATTTATATCTATACGTAAATCCTGTTCTTTTTTCATGTCTTTCTCTTTCTATTTTTATGTTTTCCTCTCTGTAATCTCTTTTCTTTGCTTCTCAGTTTGTATATTCGACGTATTTGATATTGATATATGCCTGAAATTCTTCCGTTGTGTGTGTACACGTGTGTTTGATCTGTTTTTACATTACGAAAATAATATATATACACATCGAAAATTTGCTTAACTTTGTTATCTCAATTGAAAATATCAGATAAGCTTTTTATGTTGTTATATTTCGATGTTACTCTATCGATTTCATAGTGGAGTACATTGTCTCACAATTTAAATAGAATGAATTGACAAAGAAAAAAGCAGAAAAAAGAAAAAAAAATGAAATGAAATGAAGAGTTTATGTAATAATTGTGGTTATATTTAGAGTTTTGGTGCACCAGCAACAATACCACTTTCAATACCACATTCGTCATTACCACGACGGATTTTGAAGAAACCTTGATCTCCCCAATCTTCATTCCATGCTGAAAAAAAGAATTTCATCGAATAGAATGAGAATCGATTAGCAAAACAAAAACACAAGACTTACAGTTAGCAACAAGCCAGTATGGTGTTGAATCTTCTACACCCCAACCAAGAATTTTGACGGCTAAAAAACGAGAATAATTAATAATCGAGCAAGAATAGAAAGGAAAGTGATTGTATACCATGTCCACCAAGAGCTTGACCACTTTTGTGTTGATAAACACCAGATTTATAGGCAAGAAAATCGTTATAAACAGTGAAAGCAGCTTCAACTGGACCGTTGTTGTAGATTTCAGTTTCGATTTGTTTTTCGTTGCTACGAACGGTGTATGTTGATGAACCGAAGTGTTTATCTTGAGCATATGGAGTTGAATAGCCTGAGATACATTGTTTGGTACAGGCTGGTGTTGGTTCTTCAGCTCCGCACTAAAATGAAAATAAAATCAAGAAAATGAACATATGACTAAAGATTGCGTACTGGTTTTTTGGTTCCATTGACACTAAAAATGAAATTCTGTTAAACAAGAAACTTTGATTTCGAATAAAAGAAAACATACTGGTGATCACAAGCAGCGATTGTGTATGGTTCACAACCTTGTCCACTGTTGTAGTTACCACCAGTAACTAAACCAGTTCGTTGATAGTAGCTCCAGGCAGCTTCAGGATAACCTCCGTCACATCCGAAACCACATTCGTCACAGCATGCTAAAAATCACACAAAGATTTGAAAACGAACAATTAACGAATTTCAATAACATACAAACGAGATCTTCAGCTGAAATATGGAAGTTTTTAGCTCCTTGTGAGGCAATACAGATACGATCAGTCATAGCTTCAACAGCACCAAAAGCCCAGCAGCTTCCGCAGCTATCAAATCAAACAAATTCGAAAGTAGGTCAACAAGAAACAACTCCATTCGATACGACATACCTTCCTTGATCACGAACTTCTTTGATTGAAGCACAGTTTGGCCATTGTGTACGAGCATCGAAGTTGTCTGGTAAATCGTTTGGAACTTCGTGTTCAATTGGTGTAATCAATTTATGTCGTTGAGCATAGTCTGGACGAACACCCATCAATCGTCGGATGGCATCTTCGGACCATGACATGAATTTATTTGGACCAGCTTTCCATGTTGTTTGAGCTGAGTTAATTTCGTTGATTAATTTTTGTGTAAGCAATGGTTTGCCTTTTGTAACTCGAGCATTTACAACGGCTAAAGCCAAACAAATGGCGACGCAAATACGAAAGAGCATTGTTTTCTTCGCTTGGATATGTTGTTGTCAACACGCAAAGTTTTCTGTTGAAAATCTTTTCGTATTTATACAGATGATAAGCGCACAGAAGAAGAAAAAAACGAAGCCATATTTACCCATTATGTTGCTCATTCACAATGACAACGATCTTTATTTTTTTTCTTATCAATTTCGTCGGAATACATGCTGCATTTTCGCAAGGTTATCTAATGTGAAAAACAAAAGATGGCGTATTTCAAGGTTGATAACTAAAAAGAGAACGCCTTTTTGTTTGAAAAAAAAATATTATTGACTTATTTTTTTTAAAAATAAAACAAAAAAACATAAGGACATCAACTTCCAAATATTTGCCGGCTATTTATTACACTTTTGTCTTTTTCATCGATTAGATTCGAAGGTCGACAAATATCTTTAAAAACTGAAAATTCGATTTGCTCTTTGATTTTATTCGAACCCGAAAGAGAGAAAAAAAACATCGATCGATGTATAAATATATCAATGTTCAATTGAAACGAGCAAAAAGAAATCGAAATCAAATGACTTTTTCCTCTCCTATTCGAAGGTTATATCATTATCGTCGTTACACACGTTTTCATGATTCAGTCAGAGGACGTTTTTCATCATTCAATGCTGGCAATTATATGCATAACGCTGTCGTGTTACGCACGACAACGATTATTTTTGCTCGTATCACTTCTCGACTCATCATTAAACATATATGTCCCCCATGCCAGGTTTGATCAATGAGTACGATACGACGAATCAGTTAGAGAGTCGAATGATACGTACAGAGAGAGAGAGAGAAGAAAAAAAAGAGAGAGACAACTTTCGAATACAGTTCTTGTTTCAAATTTTTATACAGAAAAATATCATTTATACGCTTTTTGTGCGTGTGTGTCTGTGCTCATAATTTTTGAAGGCAGCACGAAAAGAAACGAATAAATAACTGTAAAAGGTAGGTTTACTCAAGTGAATCTTCGTATTTTTTTCTGTCTCCTATTGATCTTTTTCAAAGCCAGATTACGAATAATTCATGGTCGAATATGTTGAATGTAATCTTACTCGACAGAGGTCAAGGGATATTCTTTTTTTTGTCTCTTATCTTTCATTCAACTTTCTTTTTTTTCTAATATATTCAATTCAAATAAAGAATAACAACACATTTGCATACTTTTTCTCGTATCTTATTGCATTTCGATTGAATATCATTTAGATTTTGACAATGGCCACGTTATATGAACAGTCGATTTCTTACAATTCACGATGTTATGCTTGTGGTTCATTAGTTTATGCTGTTGAAAAGAAATTAACTACGCATCATGTAGGTTTACTGCTGTTTTTTTGTCGTTGAAATTTATCAAATTGTTTCAGGTCTATCATGATCGATGTTTTCGTTGTCGAATCTGTAAACGAAATCTAACGGGATTTTCACTTAATGAAGAAGGCGATGATATTTATTGTGGCAGTGAGTTTAATTTCTTTTTTAAAAATGATTTATGCTGTTTTTTTTCGTCTGTCTTTAGATTGTTATCGAAGAAAACAACGAGGTGATTGCGATAGTTTGGAATTTCATAAAGCAGCTGCTGAAAGAGCTCAATATATTCACTTTCGAAATCATCCTGAATTACAAAAAACATTGCCGACTACACGAGCGCATAGTTTTCGTGAAGTAACTCGACATCCATCGTTGTCATTAAGACAAATTGAAAGACAAGTTCTCTCAAATAATCATGAGGTTTGAATTTAAAAAACTAAACGAACTAAAGACGAATGAGTACTTTTTCTTAGACAACCAATGAAAACCTTCGAAAATCTCCGATCGTAGCCCGTCCATTAACAATTAATACCAGTTTTTCAGCACCTATTACTCTTACAAAAATACGTAATGATCCTTTAACTCCAAAAGACGAATCACTGAGTCTTACTTCATCCATTATCTCCAATCAACCAACGGTTCGTACAGAAACCATCATAACTCCTCGTGTAATACCGAAATCGGATGATATTCCTTCATCGATATCCAATGAACCCAGTAAATCTATCTTCTCATCAACAGGCAGTGCAACTGGTGGAATTGAATTTCGTTTGAATAAAAGTACTATCGATTTAACTGATGTTATATCATCACGAACTGATCGAAAGAATATCATTATTCCTGATCTAAATCCGAATGGTGATGACAAACAAACTCGAATTCGTCCTATAGACACAACTCATGCCTTAATTCGTCGTCGAAGTAGCAGTGCAAATTACATGAAAAACGTTCTACGGGCTGATTGAAAAGAAAAGTTTTTGTTCCTCGCATTCAAAACACAATGTTGTATTTTATAGTTATGTTCTATGAATATTGTATTTCTTTTTTCTTCTTTGAATACGATACGATACATTAACAACGAAAAACGACATCTATCCGTTGACATAAAAATGAAGTCTGCGAGAGCGAATCTGATTGGATCTTGTCTAGCCTACAGATAGATCAATTGACACGTTTTATTTATTTGTTTGCTTTTTAAGAAAAGCAAAGTCTTTTTTTCTGCTCGAAAAATCTGTTTTTTCAATTAATCATCGGGACGATGTTGACAAATAAACTTGTCCTTATCAGAGTTTATCATTCATTTGAATAGAATTCTAGAAAAATAGAACTAAAAATCCGAAAAGAATGTCATCCGAACAAGGCGGTAATCCACTTCGAAAATTCAAACTCGTCTTTCTTGGTGAACAGAGTGGTAGGAATTCATAGATCAATATTTCAATTTAACATTGAATATTCTAGTCGGCAAGACCTCATTAATAACTCGATTTATGTATGACAGCTTTGACAATACGTATCAAGTTCGTATAAACAACTTCGAACGATTGTTCGTGTGTTCTACGAATGTATTTTAGGCAACAATCGGTATTGATTTTCTTTCCAAAACAATGTATTTAGAAGATCGAACTGTTCGATTACAATTATGGTAGATTGATTTCTGTGATTTTTCTTTCATTGAATTGTTGATTTTCCTAGGGACACTGCAGGACAAGAACGTTTCAGAAGTCTTATTCCAAGTTATATACGAGATTCGACGGTTGCTGTTGTTGTTTATGATATAACTAGTAAAGATCAAATATTGATTTACTTCTGTGTTTTATTATTTTTCATTTGTACAGATTCGAATTCATTTCAACAAACATCAAAATGGATCGATGATGTTCGTACAGAACGTGGCAGTGATGTCATTATCATGCTTGGTAAATAGACTGATGTCTCATCTCGTGATGATAATGACGCATTTTTCTTTTGTTTCTAGTCGGAAATAAAACAGATCTAGCTGATAAAAGACAAGTATCAACAGAAGATGGTGAAAGAAAAGCAAAAGAATTAAACGTTATGTTTATTGAAACAAGTGCCAAAGCAGGATATAATGTTAAACAAGTATGAGAGAAGAGATTCGATGTTTGATTATCATCATCGTCATTTATTCTAGTTATTCCGACGTGTCGCTGCGGCTCTACCAGGAATGGAAACACCTGAACGTCGACCTGAAGATTGTGAGTTGAAAATTTCGAAACTTCACATTTTCTCTAAATTTTCTCGTTGATATTTTAGTAATCGAAGTCAAACTCAATAATCTAAGCTCAAATCATGAACCAATTAATAATGATCAAGGCGGTTGCCGTTGTTAATCAATATTTTCTATGAGAAAACCAAAAGCAAAAAAAAATCTCTTGTTGATTTCGTCTCATGAATATTTGTTTCCTTCCTTTAAGACAAAATCCATTCTTGACAAACATTCTACAATGCATTCTTTATTTATCTTTGTTCGTTCCGTTAAAATTAATTTTCGGTTTTTTTGTTCTTGTCCTAGGCAAAGAAAAAACAAAACAAAACAAAAAGACAAAAATATTTCAGTTCTCGTCTGCTGCTTCTTCTTTTTTTATTTGCGCGTGTGTTTGTCAGAGAAAAAACAATTCGTTCACATTTCTTTCGGTTTTTTTTATTATTCGATATATATATACATACATATACATACATTCATGTCATTTGTTTAACAAAGAAACAACATCTGACTTATCATTTTTCTGCGTCATCGTCTGAGAGAATCTAATTATGAATGTTGCCTTTCGGTAAAGATAAAGTTCAACGTGTTTTTTGTTCTATTTTGAAATATACAAAACATGACATATGAGCACGAAGACAATGTCAGTTATTTGAAATTGGAAAGGAATTTTTCCACACGAATTTTCAGGCGTTTTAATAGATTGAAATTAATTTGATTATGCTCATCATCTGGAATGGGAACCAATCGTCCATTTGATGATGTTGACAAATGACTAGGTCGTTTAGCATAATGAAAAGTAAATTCAAGTCCAGTTAATGAATGATGTTCAGAATCGAGCGACCATTGACCTTGAAGAACAAGTTCCAACGCATCGAATTGTTCTTGATTGTCGAATGACGATGTTCGAGGTATAGACATCGAGAAATATTTAACACAAAGACAACGATAACAACTTGTTAGTTCTCGACGAAAACGTTTACCGAAGAAAATATAGAGATAGCATTGCGTGGCTGAATTGAATATCAATAAAAATTTAGCTAACTCATCGAAATATTGAAATGAACGATAATGAAATGAGATATCGACATATCGATGTGGATCGTAGGCGAAAAAAGCTGAAAATGGAATCGATGGAATGACACAAACGAGATATGTCGATATGACAATGACAAGCATGTAAGTCACGTCGTTACGTTTACGTTCGAATGGATTCAATCGACTGTGTCGTCGTTTCGTATTGGCAAGTGTACGAATAAGACGAAAATTTAATTGAAATATAATCCCGAATGGAATAATACGAATGAGAAAACAATTGAAGAAAAACGTGACTGTCAATCGATAGATCGACGATTTGCCGAGTTCACTCAAGCCTGATACCCAAATTTGTTGAAAAACTAATTTATTTCGACGTGAAACACCTTGATGTATCGAATAACACTTTTGTGCAAATAACTGAGGAATTAAATATGTTATTGTAAATAAAAGGCAAATAAATATGATATAAATTGCATTTCGACGTGTACATAAACGTTCACCGGTAAATGGAAAACAGATCATTATATAACGATCAATTGTAAAACAAACTGTAATCCTAAATTTAAAAAATAAAAAAAAAAATAAAAATCGATTTTTATTGTTTTTTTCCTATTTTACCATGTTGAAAGAGCGAATGCTGTCGATGCAAGAGCTTTCGATGTTGTGATAATCAAACAATTCAGTTGATTAGCTTCAATGAGTACATCAACTTCGAATATAATCACAGATATCAATGTCACCGTATTTGATACAGATAAAGCCGTTAAATAAGTATAAGTCGACAGACTACGCATACGTGGTCGTAGAAGTGTGTAAGCAGCGAGAATATTTCCTTAAACAAAAGAAACTTATTCGATTAATTGATGATGTATATCTCTTGAATAGTATACCGAGTATGCCGATGAGACAAACGGCGATGGTTAACCAACGAAATGACAAACGTGGAACCCATGTGGCTAGACCGCCGTCATAGAGAATTTCGTTCCATGTCAATTCGAATTGATCATCATCGGTATAATTCAGGTGCGTTTGATTGATGGTTTTGTTTGACATCATAGTTGGAGCTATTTTCAGAAAAATAATACTACAAAAATATACAAAAAAAAACTCGACGATGATTGTATGTGATTTTTTTTGTCAATGTAAAGAGAGAAAGAGAATGCAACAGATTGCTAGATCATTATTGAAAGTCATTAAACGCAAAAGAAAGTAAATCAAATGAAATACTTGTTCTTACTCAGATCACAGAAAAGCTAAGTGAGAAAAAAAAGAAAAGAAAAGTATTAATGGAGATGATAATAATATCTTGTCTTTTTTTCTTTCTCGCTTTCTTTTTTTTTTTTCTTCTTTATAATTATTTTTCTGTCGTGTAATAGGAAATTAAATATAAACTCGCCAAAAATAGATTCTTTTCTCATGTCTTTTATATTAATCTTTTTAATTTAAATGAAAAAAAAAAAGAAAAAGTAACGCGAGAATTTCTCATTTATAAGTGACATCCGACTTGTTCCGATAAAAAAGCGGCTAACACATTTGACGATCTTCGCCAGTTAATAAACATCTATTCGAGACGTTCGTTAAGGTTTCTCTCTTGTCAAATCTAATGACAGATGAATGCTTTTCTAGATTAATAAATGAAAGAAAGAAGGAGAAAGTATACACTGAAAGAACGTTGAATGAATAATAAAAACAGATTAATCTCTCGGTTACATTAAAAATAACTTTTTTTCTTTTGAATTAATCCAATACACGAACGACAAATGGTGCCGTTTTTTTTTCTCTCTCTTCGTCTTTCATTTACATTTTTTTGTATACCCTGAATAGGTATTTATAATTACACAAAAATAAAAATATCTCTTCTGTTTTTCCGTCTTTTCTTAAAGTTTATTTTTATAATATTCTTTGAGTTACGTATGAGATTAGTTTGATGCCAATCGATATTACTTCGTTTGTTCTTTTTTTTTCTTTAATCTTTGAAACTAAATGACAGAAAATGAAATGAAACGAATAAATATTTAATCAGAATCTATTGTAATTACTTTATTCTCGTCGCTGGGTCAAAATATATGAATTTTCATGAGAACTGCGCATGAAAATCGATATATATGCGATTAATTGACTCGGCGGGTGTACTTCGTAATCAATCGATACTAAAAATAAAATACTTTCTATACAAACCATGAATCGCTAGGGCAATACCCCGAATATTGCCCTCGGAATTCGATTTACTATTTCAATAAAATACAATCAATTCGATAGATACGGTTCAGCCGAACGTTTGTTACTTATACGTGTGAAGTATATTTGAATTACTGTTGACATAATGATTATGTTTTTCTCCTGTCAATTTTTCGTCACACGATTTCTAATTGAAAAAATAAGTACCTTCTCGCGTTTGTCTAGAGATAATACGCATCGTCATGTTTAGCACGACATCAGACACTATTAAAATAATTAAAAAGTTCAAGTATCATTAACTTGTTAAAAATAAAATTTCACGTATCAGTTCATCCTCGATTTCAGAAAGACAGATCTCATGTTAATAACAAGAAAAAAGAACATCGGTTTGATGATCTGTTGTTCTTCTTTTTTTTTCTCTTTATTTGTGTTTTCTTTTCGAAATAAAAACATTAATAATAAATTTCTGGCTGCTTGTGTTTTGTCTCTTGATGAAAATTGTTTTTAGTTTTTTTATGTTGACGTTAATTTTTCATTGAGAACTAATTGTGCCTTCACGGCTTGCGAAAGATATTGAATCATTAGAAGATCCTGAAGAGTTAAAAATAAATTTCAATTAAATAAAATTTCACACACATACATTCATGCTCGTGTTGATCATATTTTCAAGTTCTTTGGCTTCAACCCGCGGCACCGTGTTTATTAAATTCATAAGCATTCGGCCAATTTTAGGATCTGCTGGTTTTTTACTCGACTAGAAATAAAAATAAACAACGGCTAAATAAGAACATTGGTCTCATAGTACGAACAATGATGTCATCGACATATTGAATCAAATGTTTAATCATGAAAAGAAGTTTATCCAAAGCAACTTGAACTTGATCGAGTTCACCGGGTGGTTTAACTTGAAAATTCTTACTGAATTTTCCAGCTTGAAATAGATCAACTACAAAACAAATATCGTGACAAAAAAAAACAGTTCAAATCCTCTTTCGAATGATTTACTCGCTGCTTTTTCTTCATCATAAGTCACAATTCGAACAGGTATCGGCGTGAAAATTGTTCCGTGAGATTTTAATCTGTCTTTTTCTTTGATTCCAAATGGTGCTCTATGATATCGCAAAATTTCATTAGATTTCTAAAAATAGACTACGTCTGCTTGTTTTTACCCGATGTAGGCTTTGATTTGAAAGCTCGAATCATTTTTGAGACTTGTATCAACAAGTAAATAGACCGGATTACGTGTTTCATGTGTATAGAATTCATGAATTAAATTCGCGCCAGACATCATATCGGAGCCAGTTGAATACCTAGACAAAACAATGTATGTATGCATAAATATTTCGAGATTTTGACTAACCATCCGACTGTTGCTTGATTCGAATTGACTTTTCGATAGAAACTTGCCATTGTTGATGCATATTCAACATTATACAAAGCCTTAATTAAAATTAACATTCGAAGAAGAGAAAATTTTGAAATCAATCTCATACTTCGCCATGTGTCGAATGCGGTACAACAAAACTATCGACAACTTCGATCGAATCTGCTGTACGAGTGCCTAATAATGTTCCGAGAATGGTATCAAATTTCTCGCTTCGACGTTCGTAAGCATGAACAATGTTGAACAATGCAACAGGGTGAATGTTAACTTCAAAATTATTACTTGACAATGTCAATGCCATCTAAAATATAAAACAAAACAAAAATATATATAAAACCAACATTGTCGATGTTTGATTTGGAAATCTAAATATCAATTCGATTTAATCGAGTGTATTCAGGATGATAGATAGCTAGACGTGGTATTCGGTCGATTGAGTTTATCGAAGATTTTGTTGTTGTATGAACAAAATGCGAAGGTATCGGACAACGTAAACGATTCAAACATCGACCTGTTTTCAGCTCCCAGAGATGAACAAGATGATATTGTGAACAAGCAGCAATGAATTCTTCAGTTTGATTGTCAATTGTAAATGTAAAATGTGGATTATTCGCTTGATTTGATGAGATTCCATAGATCGTCAACGGTTTACGGGTTTGACGAAGATCAAATAATTGAATTCGTTCATCAAATGAACTTGTAAGAAGAGAATTGGCGTTTGTTCGAAGACATTTGATTGTCGAACATTGCACCGGTATTCTCAACGATGACAAACGATTCGATTGCCGAATGTCCCATTGTTGAAATTGTGAACCATTCGTTGTATAGATTAAATTCGGATTTTCATTTGAAAACTCAACATCACTCAATGTCACACGACGAATCGGCACACGAAGAGAAGTTTTCATTTGAAATGTTTGACAATCATATATGTAAAGATAATTATTGATATTAAATGCGAAATATTCGAATTGTTTCGAATAAACACATGGACCTGAGCATTTTATCATCAATGGTGAAGTCAAATTCATCGATGGTGATGAAAGTTCGATGGTTTGACATATTTCTCGATAGAAATACTTCGATGCTCGATGATCAGTTGTTAGCATTTCAAGAGAATCATCCGTTGGCAACGATGATAACTCAAGAAAACGAATGATAACATGATTTTCATCGTTTAATAATGTTGTTGACATTAATCGTTCGGTTGAATCGAAATAAAACGATGAACGATGGCCATCGATAGGATTTGTTTGCAGATGATAGACCGATGAGGGTCGGTCGAGAGGAGTCAAATAGAATTTATAATCAATCAATTGAATACAATGACCAGATGACGTGAGGAATAGTTCGTAATTTGTTGGCGATTGACTATGATTTGCAAGTGAAAATGATGAATTTTCATCGAGAAAGCATGTCGACGAAAGATTTTCGAGAATATTCGAACGGATTTGTTGATGACAAAGTTCTAAAAAAGATGCCAGAATATGTTGTTAGTTTAGTTTATTCAAGTAAATCGATTGACTTGAATGTATTCGA
>Ga0209952_1002268_pt1 | contig 14645 bp, 11 predicted proteins | sample ThiBiot_750_biof_2_FD_183951 | JGI IMG/M metagenome (GOLD analysis project Ga0209952, IMG submission 183951) | Wastewater bioreactor microbial communities from Cape Town, South Africa - Thiocy_cont_750_biof (SPAdes) | ecosystem: Engineered > Bioreactor > Thiocyanate-remediating >...
TTTTTTCGTACAAAATTTACAATGCATCACAGTCGAGTGAGAAAAAAAGATTCGAAGAAAAAAAAATCACGCACACGAGAAACAAAACAGCGGAGAGAAAAACAAAAGGCAACTTTTTTTCTACATGTGATTATAATAAATTAATAATGTCAAACAGAATTTTTCACTGTTATCAGTCGATCAGGCGAACTCGGTTTTCGTAAAACAACAACACAAGAACTAATTCTAATCGTGCTTAAGAATGCATCGAATGAAAATTTCAAACAGAAAAAATGACGAAACACACAAAAACATCGAGAGAAAAAAAACGGACTAGAAGTGACTCTTGTTGTTGTCTTCTCGACTGATAAATATTGACGATGGTAAAATGATTGTGGACGGTACACACACGCATACATACAAACATGAAACATTGAGAAAGAAATAGACTATTGCAATATCTTTGTCTTGAAAATCGAGAGAGAGAGAGAGAGATAGAAGAGAATATGAGTAGAAAAGAAAAGAAAGCCATAGAAACAAAACGGATCACCGTCCTCGTCATCGACAGAGACACACACATTGAGGCTCAGCCGTATGTACAAAATACTGCTTTGCTATGCTCAACACACACTAAATACATCATTTACATAAGATTGCGTGAGAGACAAAGCATTACTGTACAGAAACAAGAAGAGAAACGAGAAAGAACCATACGGGCTATTTTTGACGAGGAAGGCGAAAGTTGTTGTGAGAAGAAGATAGTCATTCTCAAAAGAAGATGAAGAAGAAGAACAAAATACGAAGAAGAGAAAAGAAAAACGAAAGATATTGATTACGATGAGGTCGAATGTATGTTATATTGGTATTGTTTTTTGTTTCGACAGAAAATAAGACGAAAAACAAAGAGAAAGAAGAAGAACACACTTGCCTTCGGCTTGGCTTTTTCGTTTGTTTTGTGTGGTAAAACTTAAGCTTTGATAGAAATATATTGTGTTGGAAATTTTTGATATGAATTTGTTGATGGCGAATAATATGGACTATAAAAACCTTGATTATTTGTTGTATAATAACATGTTCGAGAAAGATTGGCTTTCGGTTTAATTGGTGTTCGAGAAATATTTAAATTCATATCTTTATCTTTTTCTTCTTCTTGTTGTTGTTGTTTAACCGGTTCATTATCAATAGAAGGCGTTGATAATGGTAAATACCATGATTCAGGTGGTTTTGGCAATGATGAACATTCAGGTGGATCTGCATAAGTATCCGTATAAAATAATGGCACAGCTGGTAATGAACTAGCGGACATGGCAGTTGGCGATGTTGTATTCGAATAATAATGATAATGATAATGATTGTTTGAGTTATTGTTATTATTATACATTCTCGGATAAGATGATGCCATACTACTAGTTGATCTCATCCGACCATTATTATTGAGATTTGCAACGGGTATTGAATGCGAATGTTTCAAACGTTGTTGTTGTTTAATTGGTGATTTACGATTGTTCATATTCATATTTGGCATGATGATATGTGTTATTCAATGTCGGTTGGAACGACGAAAAGAAACGAACACAAAAAACAAAACACAGAGAAAGAGAGGAGAAAGAAAGAGAGAATATCTAAAATAGAAGAAAAATTATAATTAATCGAAGTAAAAATCATCGAATCCAGTGATTATTCACTGACAAAAGGTAAAACAACGATTCACCGGTATTTATGCTCGTTTGTGATGATGAAAAGAAGAAAAAAAACGAGAATCTAAGCGGGTTGAGAAGGGTTTACCATCCATAGACAAAAAAAAAGTGACGACAGACAAACAGAAAGGCTCGATGCAACACGCGCCCCTCTACTATATTTTCTATTGGCCGATGAAAAAAAAAAACGAGAGAAGAGAAAAGGGAGAATAGAAAAGAAACTTGCTTACATACACAGACAACAACGATCGAGGCAGAATAGTGTTCGTATTAACGTCAAAACTAATGCTGTCGATGCATGCGTCAGAAAAGAAAAATAGCTGAATGTAGGCGCGAGAAGACAAAAAACGGAAGAACGATGAAAAAAAGAGCCCCTCATACAAGACATTCCGTTCTTTTTTTGTTGCCTACGACCACCCTACTTCTTCGATTTGTATTTTCTCAATGCTTGATGTTGATGACGACTATTATCAAATACTCAATGGGTCTTTTGCGCAGCTGCTTGCTTAACAAAAAAAAGAGAGAGAAACAACATCAAACTATAATAATAAATATTTTGTATTGTTAATACGCACAGCTTGGATAATATTAAAAAAAGATTAAAGAACCCAGCGTACACGATGTCAAGTCAACTTGTGAAAAAGAACTATTTTTCTTTCTCAACACCCACGATATTTCATATTTGCTCTATTTCTGATAAGAGATGAATTACCGGTGAATGTTTCTCATAGGTTTTGTGGTTATCAATTTCGAGAGAGAAGAAGAAAAAAAACTTTCAGTTACATGACCTGTTACCTTGTGATTGTGTTCGATATAATGTATGTTTGTGCATGCAAATGAAGAATGTTGACCTTCTCCATCTCTCTCTTTTTCTCATTCTCTCGCTTGGACATATGGACGGAGAGAGAAAGAAAGAGTTCAAATGAAGAAAAAAAAGGAAGATATTGCTCGTTCACTCTCGTGCGTTCACATAGGACACACAAATCTCTCTCTATATATATACAGTGTATAATGAGTTTCTCTATTTCTCTCTCGCTCTCATTTTTTCTTTCTTTCTTTTTTTTTCTGTCCAGAATGTTCTCTATCCTAATCAACTTGATACGTCGTGTGTTCGCACTAACCGACGGATGCAGCGAACAAACAAAAAATCACGTCCAGCACACTACTTACTACGATATGTTTGATAAACATCGGATTGAAAAGAGAAATAAATAACACGAATAAGAAGAAAAAAAGAATTCTTTCGAGAAGGCTGCTGCTTAGTTACATAAACACATGATTGGTTCGTTCATATTTATCGGATAAATAGTATTTGGCTGACAAAAAACAGGCAAAACTAATGACTCAAAAACCATCTGTAAATCTAACTGATGGTGGCTTATGGAATACACGAAGGCCGCAACACAGTACGGAAACAACGAGATTGCTGAAAAGTAATACGCAATAAAATATCTTGAGCAAAAGAGCACGTAATTAAGTTACTAATCTTGATTCTATCTGTCTATCTAGCGCTTATCAATGAATCTCGTATCAATAATTTTCAACATTCTCAACTGACAAGTAATATGCTACGTAAGCGCGAGAGACAGATATGAAAAACATAGTAAATCTGATTATGAAATAATGAATTCATATAGGTGGCTCGTCATTATCAACAAAATCTGAAATATCATCGACTAAACCTGCTCGTTCATCGAAGTAGAAAAACAAAATCTTTATGCGTCGTTGAATTACAACGGACGAGAAGAAACTAACTTTGTCTTTCTAGAACATTCCCTAAGACAGGATTGCGCACATATAATGATATTGTTAAATCAGGTGCATACGAACAACCGAATTATCAACCGAAACCTATGAGTACTTTTGAAAATCAATTTCGAAATTTGTCTTTAATTATTTTTCTTCGATATTAGAAAGTCGAACTGACCAAGAAAAAGATCATCTTGCAAATCTAATGGCTTATGGTCGAGATCCGATGAAATTCGTTGCACAAACAACAAACTCTTCGTCATTACCTCGACAAATCGATCGATTCGATGAATGTAATTTTGCACTAGATACACGAGTCAAAAATATGTCATTTGCACATCATTTAGTGGTCGATGAAGTCGAACAACGAAAGAAATTTCTCGATCAAATGACAGCACTTGGAAAACGTAAAGACTATCAAGAAGTGATTATGATTGAAATTGCTGATGTTCGTTCGTCTATGCAAAGTTTTTCTTCAAAATAATTGAATCGATTTTCTAGAAAGTCCGTGAAATGGAACTCATCGATCGACAACGTTCGAAAGCATTAGAGAAACGTTTGAAAGATTCGGTCTAAACAATTCTGTTTCGAATTCTTCTAAAATATTCATGATACTATTCATATTCATGAATATAAATAAGGTTTCTCGTCCCCGATAGAAAGACTATTTTTATATTCAACTTCGAAATTTGATTTTCTTTTTTTTTGTTGTTGTTACAATATTTGTACTTTGCTCTACAGGAAAAATTTGTTTGTAGAGAAAATAAATAGGGCGTAAATAAAAATACAAAATTCATTATTTAACTATCGAGAATAGAAACTGATTTTGACGAATGTTTATTTAAAAAGAAACGAAGCAAATCATTTGTTTTTCTTAATACTGATTAAAGAATTCGATTGTTTCGAATGTTGATTTTACTTCTTTTTGTCTACCTAGCACTTATCAATGAATATCGTATAAATTCCTTTGAAAAAAGAACAGCAAATCCGATTAAAATGTAATTAATTCGTAGGAAGTTCACGACTATGAATAAAACTCAAAATACGTTTGAAAGAATCGACAAAACCTGGAAATAAATAAATTAAATTCATTCACTCGTTGAAGTAGAAAAATCTAGAAATATCATCGACAATATTTGAAAGATTATTCTTGTTTCAATGTCTGCTGAAATATTTATACTTGTTATTCATATTCATGAATATAGATAAGATTTATCTTCTCGTTTCTTTTTTTGATAGAAAAACTAGTTTGAAATTTGATTATTTGTATTTTATGTGTGCTGAAAATTGTAAAGAAATTTGTTTGCAAAATGTAAAGAAAAATATTAAATTTATTATTCAACCATCAAGAACAGCAACTCATGTTTATTTGAAATAGACCAAATATATAAGAAAGTAACTAATTTCTTTTCTGATTCATTGAGGAAAAAGCAAATGAAAATAATTAGAACACAAAATTTATTCTTGTTTTTAATATTCGACAACGAGAGATAAGAAATAATGTGAGAAAATGAAAGCAGATGGATTATTTATTTTCAAAAGATAATCGATTCAATTATAAATACTGCGATTTGTTTTAGTACTTTTATTGAATGAATTGAAATAGCTCTTTTATCTCTAGGCTAGAAATGTCTCGCTTTTACTAAATGACAGCAACGGAAATTCATAAAGTCGTGATTCTCGATCTGTTTCCGGATTTGATCTAGACTTCTAACTAGTAATTCTCGGATGTTAGACTATTATAAATGCATTACATTCGATTCTCTTCTAATGATAATTAGATCTTGCATCTTTTTTTCTACTTCTTCTTCTTCGCTCTTCGACGATTAATTGTAAAAAAAAACTAGCCGAACTGTAATTGTTGTTGTCGTTGTTTAACTGTGACATTCTTTTTTTTCTTCTTTTTGTATCGTCTTATAGAAAAAATTTATTGAAGTGGAAGATTTATTTACTCTATTATTTAATCTTCTTAGATGATAATTTTTTTATTCAATCGGATTTCTTAATAACACTTATGTCGTTTCTTTTGGTTCATCTAAACGATTTACTGAATAATAAAAAAAGATAGATAGACAAGAGAAGAAAATCTTTCATATTTAATTATCACTGTCTACGTATGTAATTTGAAAAAAAAACGAGAGAAGAAAGAAAAAGGAAACATGCAATAATAAGCATCATCTAATAGAATATTAGTTGTGTTTTTTTCTTTGCCTCGTTTTTTTTAGTAGTAGTAGTAGCAGCAGATAGATTGATGAAACAAAGAAGACAAATTCATAAAAACGAGCAATCTAGTTGATTTATTAATCTGTTGAGAGAACGGAAAAGCATCATTGCTTTAGTAATATAGATGAGGGGTGGTACGTTGCGTGACCTCCATTCGTAGGTTGTGCACGATTGAAAATGGTTCATTATCGGCGTGCATTTCTTTTTCTTTTTTTCTTCGCGTTTTTTTTGTTCCCTGACTGCTGTGAATATGTGTTAGTCTAGTGTGTTGAATTTAGCGCTGTATGTATGCGTGCGCAACGATGCGACGAGTCCATCTGTAATCATCTTGCTTGTGCTTGTGCGTGTTGATTCATGTGATTTTCATTTTTGTTTTATTCTTCTGATTTCAAATGTATCTACTTGTGTAGTGCAAATAATATAAAAAAAACTACTCGAGAACGAATGAAGTTAATTTCTTTTGCACAATTGAAAGAAAAAACCATTATGCTTTTTTCTTCAGTTGTTATTGACATGTACGTGATCTATCTATTTCTTTTACTTTACTTTACTATTGCATGTCATCATCATCATCATTATTATTATTATCATCATCATCACATGCCATATACATATATGCGGACAGACTGACTCATTATTTGAGTGAATGTTAATCATTTTCATCTTGGTCATCGCCGCAGGCGGCAGTCAGTTGGTCGATGAGAGTGAGGGCATATAATACATACATTTATCTCGCTTTTTCTCCTTCTTTCTTTCTTTGTTCGATTGTGTATAGATGTTTAATCGTCAACCATCGGTTTTCTTCTCCACCTGTTCATCTGTCGTTCATCGATATTGACGTAAGCAAGGCAAAGTAAAAGCACATTTTAGTATGATTATCTTCTTTCTCTCTCTCTCTCTCTCGCTCGCTCTCTTGATGGACCTCACATTCTTCTTAACCACACTTTACTTTCTCTTTCTCGTTTTCTTTTTTATGCGCCGCATGCAAAAACGATAAGATCAATCAAAAGGACAACGAGTCATTTTCTCTTATTCTTTCGCTGTCATATGTGTATATACATTACAACTGTTTACAGTGGCTCCCATCATTAGAGTTGCTAATCAAACACAGTTGAATGCACATTTCATAATCGACATATGAAAGGTGTACATGTCTCGAGGGCAAATTAGAAGAATGTCGATTGCTTTATTGTTGAATCTAGTAACAACAGTCACTGATCATATAAGTAGTCCTATTCGATTTGTATCATTTCGTTAGAAGAGCGACAACGACGATTGTGATGATGATGATGATGATGATCGAATATTCTATTAAATAACAAGAGGAAAAGGAAGAGAAAAGAGAAAGAAACGACAACTCTCTTGAGAATCAGAAAGAGAACAGAGAGAAGCAGTATTACACAGCAGTAGCAATTAACTTTGCATTTCCAGTGAGCGCTCTCGCGGATTCTCTTCTCTTCTCTCCTCTCCTCGTTCTCATTTTTTTTTCATCTCCTCGTTTCTACTTGTCGTGAACAGTATATGTTGTTACGAGCTACACTTCTTGATCAGATTCAATTGTTTGACGGCGACGAGAAGTTTACTTTGTCTCTTTACTCTCGTGTGCAAAGATCATATTATCGCGTACACATACTTCTAAAGAGACACATACTGTAGAACTACAGATTAGCATTGACTAGCTATGCTTGTTTCCGTTGTTCATCAACATTACTCAAATACACGCACATAACACATTGCAGATCGTATTCTTTTCTTTTTACTTTGTCATTTCCTTCATCTTATAATTGTTGAACTTAATGAGTTACTACATTACAACATTTCCTCCCTTTGAAAAAAGAAGAAGAATGAAGAAAATAGAATAAAGTTTGTATCATATTCTTGCACGTTATTCATTCAGTCACCCGTCATTATTTGCCTGTTCTCGTTTGATTAATTGCAATGAAAAGCACATCTTTCTCTTTCTCTTTCTCTTTCTTCTCCTTCGTCCCATCACATATGCACGCATAGCTCATATTTCATCAAATCCTCGTTTATCCACATAAATGGAGTTCTCTCTTTCTTTTTCTTTCCGTTTCATGTCATAAAAGCAACGACAAACGAGCGTACACTATTGCTCTTCTCTGCTTTCTCTTATTATTCTTCTTCGTCTTCATCTTTTTACATGTAAAGTGATATAGGGATGACCGAGAAAGAGAAAGAGAAACAGAATAAATAGAAGGAGAACGCCGTCGACGACGACGACATCGATGACAAGATATCATGTGTTTTAGTAACTGCTAATTAATTGTTGCTATTAAATTTAAATCTTCGATCTTATTTTCTTTTTCGTTTCCTTGAGTCAATATTTTCATCTCACATTCTTTTTTTATCATTGATAAAAAAAAGCATTACTACATTCTGTCGTACAAACATGTATATATATATATATAGAGAGAGAGAGAGAGAGAGAGCGAACGACAAGATTGTGCAATACATCATCATCATCATTCGATACGTCAGCATGTTTCGATACGTCAGCATGTATACGCGCACATACATACATATGTATAAGTAGAGCTTTTTCCTCCTCAAGGCTATAGCGGACGATAACTAATTTCTTTGATATTCGAATCATGTCTCTTGAGAGATACTTGTGCTTTGTGCTTGTCTGTCAATCGTGTTAAAGGGCACGCACGTAATGACTGTTCGGTGGAAATATTATAGAGATTGAGTGGTTGTGTTCGAACCAGATGCTGCTTATTGTCTAATTGCATATCTTTATGTACGTATCTTCTCTCTCTCTCTCTTTCTCTCTTCTCTCAATTAGAAAAAGAGACAAAAGAAAACATTTTCTTCGTGTTCAACAAAATTAAGTTTCATCGTCTTTCTTTCAACACGTACGTGTCTATGTTGTCTATCATCAATATATGCGTTAGATATATTTGAGAGGTGTCAATTGCCTTTCGAGTGTGAAATGATGCGACTCGCTTGTTGTAGAACTGATCATAGGAACAACAGCGTCAGCAGTCTGTTGGCAGTACGTCACTCGCTTCATGTTTTTTTTTACTTGGCTGGTTTTGATCTCGATTCTCGCCTTTTCCGCCGTCGTCGCCTTGCGAGCAATGTGTTTGCTTGTGTATGTATATGTGCGCTCGTGCTCGTGCTCGTTTCCTTTTTTTCGTTGATTCTCTTCTCCTGTCTCGACTCGACTCGACGTGAAGCATATCCAAAAATCTCCCTGGAGTGCTTCTTGTCTCATGTTGCCACATGTTTTCTATTGAGCCTAAAGACTAAATTCTATTCGATGTGCATAATTTGATGTTTGAATGAAATAAAACTATCATACACACACTACGCACATATATGTATAATCGATGTCGGACAATGATAATTGTATGAATGTGTGTGTGTGCGTGTGCACGTCTACTTCTATTTTCTTTCTTTTCTTACTCTTTTGTTCGACAATAATAAAAAGTCATTTAACATTGGACGAATAAGTGAGTGTAAGCGCGTGATTTGAAGAGTAACAGTATGTGTGCTTCGTTGAGCGGAAGGGTAGTGTTAGTCGTCGTTCTATAGAATAAGTGAGTGAATGAATGAATGAGAGTAGTTTGTTTACTGCGGAAGACTATCGTAATTAGCGCACAAACGCATGCGAGTGTCATCGACATCAAAAGATCAACAACATCGGCATGCATGATGTTTGTTGCTCAATTCGAATAAAACCCCTACGGCAATGTGACTTCTCTTCTTTTCTTTTCTTTTTCCTCCCTCTCTCTCTGTCTCTCTTGTTGGTTGTCATGCTGCCATCATCTTTTCTTTATATTCTCTCATGAATGTGTGTACAGTCAATATTTAATCAAGCAATTTATCGCGACGATGCGAAAATCGCACAGCAGAAACGACAGAATAAAATGTCACGGGAGGCGCCACTACTATCTTGACTACTGAAGCTAATCCGTTCAATGTGTGATGCAATCGACAATGATGTCAATGCTCATATATTGTTGTTATTGTTATTGTCCGCTGTATACACTAACAATTTGTCGCTCAAACGACAACATTGATTATACACCTCATTCATCTAACCATTCATCTTTTCAATCTCACCTTGATTCGCTATGATATTATAGATGTGTGTGTGCGCGTATATTTTCTCGCACGTTAATAAGCACAAAGCTCCGAACGAAGAGAAGAAAAAAAACGCGAGAGTCGTAGTAGTAGGAGTAATACATTGTACTTTATGAGCAATTGAAGAGTGGGTAAGATTGAAATTCAATATTTGTTCGATGGTTTAGAATGTCTACTATCATCGAAGCTGTCACTTCATGCCTTCTGGCAACAGAGCTTGCTAATCGAGACAGAGGAGACGAAGAAGAGGGTGTTCTTTCTCGCTTGTTCACTCCTTTATACTAAGTGAATTCCCTGTCGTTCATCTGCCGTCTGTCTCCTGTCGTATACACGCACTTGATGTCGATTGTTATTCTAATCATTCGCGTCGTTTGATGATTCTTTTTTTTCTCTCTGTACTGTATTCTGCTTTTTTCATCTATTGCCTGTATTCGATGTCTATCAGCATTGATTACAATAATGAATCAATGAACAAATAGACGTAAAAGAAACCGAGAACCGAGAGAGTTCATCATGTATATATGTATAAAATATGTGTGTGTATGTGTGTGTATTTGTTATCATATGATGAACGACAGAAGGAAAGGTCTAGCGAATCTGTAATTGTACACACTCAAGTGTTCGACAAGCGTTAAATACGTATAGGAGAAGGAAAGAGAGCGCACGCAAGAAACGAGTAGATCTATAAATTATGTTTGTGTTAGAGGAAAGAAGAGAGCAAGAGAGTGTGTGTATGTGTGCACGCGTGAAGTGGCTATTCTCTTGCAATAGTGGCGGCGAGAGAGAACGAAGAGAAGAGAAGAGAGAAGACGAGAAGAGAAAGCAAAGGCAATCATTTGCAGTGTGTAGATGTATATATGCAAGTCAGCATGAAAAGTCCAGCTGCTTTCTTTTCTTTTGTGTGTGCGTGTGTGTGTGTATTAAAAGTCGTCTCATTCTCTCTTATTCTCTCTTATCATGTATTTAATATTAACGTTTTACCTTCGTTTGTTTTTTAGATGACATTTGTTATTTATCTAATATGATGATGATCGAGTCTCTTTCGCCGTCGTCATCACCAACTAGACAATCTGATTCATCTAAACGTCTACGATTTCCTTCTCTAACACGAACAACAAAAAACGATTTATTAACAAATTCATCGTCGAAATTCGATGAAATAAATAATCATATACAAACGAATTCTCTCGATTGTAATAATCAAATGACAACAATGAAACAACAACAACAACAACAATTATCCAATTCAATTGACAATGAAAATGATACAACACTACTGACAACAACAACAACAACTACAACAGTCGAAGTTAAAGTTAAAACAACGAAAACATCATCGTCATCTTCTGCGTCTCGTAAACGTAAACTAAATGGTATCGATGAGACAATTAATACGACGACAATGACTAATAATAATAATAATAATGACAAGCTTGACAAAGAACATGAGCAAGATGATGACGAACAAAAACAACCATCACCGGCGCCGCCACTGCAACACGACAAGCAACAAACAGTCACTAAAAAAAAGGTAATACATTTATATATAGGAATACAATTGATGCGCGAAAGACAGAAAGGAAATTCAATCTCTATTTCTTTTTTACGCGTGTGCGTGCGCGTAGAATCCCCGAGGGATAATGATATCTTGATGTATGCGTATGTGTTCGCCCTATTTACTTTTCTTTCTACATACACACACACATATATATAAGCATACTATGCATATATACGCGCAGCTGCTTTATTTCTTCTTCTCCTTGTCCTGTTCTATGTGTGTGTCTGCTATTCATCGTTGTCGTCATACAACACTTATCTTTAAAGAGACAGAATAAATGTGCAAATCTGTCAATTAATTCATCGATTCATTTAACTGTTTCTCTTTTTTTTTTCAAAGAAAAAACAACGAACAACAAATAATGATACAAATACCAGTAATGATTCATTAACTAATGATAATATAAACGTGAAAACAGTGGATCAATCGTGTCTAACCGATGAATCATCATTCGGCTCGTGTGAACCGGGTACTAATGTTGTTCTACAAGGCATTGTTTGGAATGAAACCGATAAAGGTATGAATTCAACTTAAGTTACAAACAATGTTCAATATTTCTTCGTTTTTTAATGTGCATTTTATAGGTGTGCTCGTCGTTAATATCACCTGGCGGGGTAACTATTTTGCTTTCTTTCTTTTCTCTTGTTAACTTTCATTAAATGTGCTTATGCTTTAGGCAAGACTTATGTTGGCGCATTGCTAAATACAACTGAACAAAATTGGGCTCCACCTCGGTAAGTATTGCCTTCAAGGCAATTCCTTTTTAATCAATAATAGAAGGAAAAGAAGGAGAAATAGAAACGAGAGAAGAAGAAGAAGAAAAAAAGAAATATGTATGTCATCAAGAGTCTCACTTTATGCGACGTTTGATAAGTGCCTACTCGAGTTCACTCTTTGTCTCACTTGAACAGACTACTTTGAAATGAAAAAAAACGAAAGGAAGAGAAAAAAACGAAGAAGAAAAAAAAACGAATTGATTTCTTCGAGTTTTGTTGTATGTATTCGTAAAATAAATATTCAAAATACTTTATTTATCCAATATTTTTCTTTTAACAGTTATAAATCAGATGTTCGTTCGACAAAACATAATCGACATAATAACAATAATCATAACAATAACAATCATCATAACCATAATCGAGATTATCTTTTAACTTCATCGACAACTTCTCAATCATCAGTTCATGTACAATCAAATTCTAATCATTCATCAATTGAACCAGCTGAACGAATGTTACGAAACGGTAAACGTCGAGGAACATATTCAACAGCCGCATCGAAAGCCGATCTATTCAAAATACCTGAAGCACCACCGTCGAAAACCGATGATAATCTTTCGACGGACAAAGTTCATGATACCGGAAGTGGTGCAGCATCATCGTCGACGAGTGTCAACGATGAAGATGAAACGAATTCGATATCCGGCGAAAAAACTCTCGTTCGAAATGGTGTCGATGATGAAACAGGTGATAATTGTTCGAGTCGAAGTGTAAGTCCGACAACAAGTGGTGCAAGTACAGCATCATCGAGTCCACCACCATTGATCCAAGAAAAGACAACAACAACAACAACAACAAATAATAATAATAATAATAATGTCGAACAAACAGTACCATCAATACCAATTGATTTATCAAATTCAAGAACAACTTCGATTAAAATCGAAGAGAATTCATCCACATTCAATTCTGTTATTCAAACATCACCATCGTTACCACCCTCATTTCTCTCTTCATTCACTTCGAAAACATCGAAATCTAAAAGCAAAGAACCATTATCAACTCCACCATCGCTTCTATCGGCACATCCATTCAATAATGGACTTATTTTCTCTCCACCGACAAATCCCGTCAGTTTTCTACCTCAACCATTACCACCCTCGTTTCTCCATCCATCGCCGAATGCATTCGGTCTATCACCATTTCATCCACCAGCACCTTCTCATCATTCGCCAACATCAAACAAAACGAAATTATCACCATCAACATCCATTTCTCCATCGTCCTATCTGCCACTTCCACCACAACTTTATTTTAATCCATTGACAACACCTCGTTTTCCATCGGTCTGCTCGACTTCTCCGTCATCTTCACTATCCAAATCCTCGCGCTAATTTGTTTTTCTTTTCTATTTGTCTATTTGTACGTTTGATCAGATACTCAAATTACTTATTTCAATGTGTTTCTTTTCGTTGTTCTCTCTCTCTCTGCTTCTTTCTAAAACATATGTGACAAGGTGCTCTAATGTCTAGTAAACAAATTGGTTCCTTCTTTCTTTCTTTCTCTCTCTCTTTGGTTTTGTTGTTTATTGTATATAGATTCTTTCGTTCAGTTTATCTATTCTAGTCGAATATTCTATATTCCCAGAGAAAGAGATCTAGAACCTTTTATGTAAATTTTCTTTTCTCTTTCATCGATTTTGTTTCATTTTGGCACTATTATTAGTACTATCGCTACTACTACTATTATTATTATTTCTGTGTAATTATCAAGCAAACAATAAGAGGAAAAAACAACAAAAAAGAAAGAAAGAAAGAAAGAATATGCATAATGACAATGAAGTATGTGTATTTAGCCTTGCGTTGCCTGCTCACTTAACTCTCAGAAATTGCACGACGTAGAAGAAAAATCAAACAAGTTCGGTGTTGTTTTTCTTTTTCGTTGTCTGTATTGAGAAGAAAAAGAAAATAAACGAGAGAGATTTGATGATGTCACGTCAGTGTTAATTCAAGTGGATGGAACTATTTTCTTTTCTTTTTTCTTTTAAATAAATCAAGTCAATCGTATGTGATTTAACAAGATGTCCGTGCTTTTTTCGTCTCTCAAATAGAAAATTATCCTGACATGATGTAATTGATGCTCTTCATATTTCTTTTCGATTATAATCAATAATATATTGAATAGTGACAAACAATCATTACATATGTATGTATTCACATTTAAATTATATATCGATTTGTATGAGAAAATGAGAAGAACGTCAAGCAATTCAATATTGCATATACATAATATTGCTTCCAAACAGTCAAATCTGATTATTAGAATACGAACGAATCGATTCATTTATTCAAACAAAGTTCATTTATCAAATAACTTGCTTTGAATGAGAAAAAGGTTATATCAATAGAAACTATCTCTATGCCTTTTTCTTTATGTATAGACACGTATAGTTTCGAAAAACATCATTATCGATATACGAACCGTCACCATTGCGATTAATAGACATATTTACATAGTATACATAAAGAGATACGAATACGAAAACTAGATTGATTGTAACCAGGACAAGAAAGATCAGAACTAGTGATTTTTCATTGTTCTCGTTTTCTT
>Ga0209952_1002275_pt1 | contig 14599 bp, 9 predicted proteins | sample ThiBiot_750_biof_2_FD_183951 | JGI IMG/M metagenome (GOLD analysis project Ga0209952, IMG submission 183951) | Wastewater bioreactor microbial communities from Cape Town, South Africa - Thiocy_cont_750_biof (SPAdes) | ecosystem: Engineered > Bioreactor > Thiocyanate-remediating >...
GAGCTAAAGCTGTCGATCATCGAGGGATACTTAAGGGCGTTCACCACTGCACTTCGCCCTCACTTCAAACATCTTTGGTATGTGGATGCTTTTGCGGGGACAGGTAGTCGAACTGTTCGTAGCGATTATAAAGGTGCGTCGCTTATAGAAGGGCCGACCGAAGAGATAGTTGAGCAGCGCCGTGGATCAGCTCAAATCGCAATCGATACCCGCCCGTCTTTCGATTTTCTTGTGTTTATCGAGACGAATAAGAATTATGTCGCTGCTTTAAATGAATTAGCTGCGAAAAATCCGCGACGCAGAATCGTGATCGCTGAAGAAGACTCAAACATAGCGTTAAAACGGCTCGTCGCCACCAACAGTTGGCAAGACAAGAGGGCTGTGGTTTTTCTTGATCCCTACGGTATGGAAGTCGAGTGGTCGACGTTAGAAGCTTTGGCAAAGACTGAGGCTATTGACGTTTGGTTCTTATTTCCGCTGGCTGGCCTCTTTCGCCAAGCCACAAGACGGCTCACCGACATCGACGAGCATAAGCGGGCAGCTTTGACGCGTATGTTTGGTTCTGCTTTGTGGGAAGAGGAATTGTATCCGCAAAATAACGAAAGTGATCTATTCGGCGCTCTTCCAGAGAGGCGTCGTGAACTCAACCCCGGCGGACTGGAGGCGTATGTACAGCGACGGCTTGGTACGATTTTTGGGAAAGTGTTGAAGCCGCTAGCACTGCCGATGCGAAAAATCCACAAATGTTTTCCCTGTTTCTTTGTATCTCAAATAGAACTCCGAAGGCCATTGGTCTTGCAACAGATATCGGAAGTCACCTTTTAGATCCGAAGCGGCATATCATCAAAGGTGCGACCGCGAAGTAGCCGGCCCGCGGCTTTTTTATTTTTCCCGCCCCACTGCTTGAAGAAGAATGCAGCCCCAGCCTCGCTGCATAGCGTTTCAATTTCTTCAACCCAGCTAGACTCCATGTGCCGCGCGTTTGGTCCGCTTTCACCGCCAACGATCGCCCAATGAATGTCCGTCAAATCAGCATCAGCAACTGAGCCGATCAACGGCTCGAATGATATAAAGCGCACGAATGCCGGGATTTTCCGCAATTCATCGATGCGATGAAGCACACGATTATCTTCAACACTGGTCCCGAGCCAGACGTTTGTCAGTCTCTGCAAATGAGGAACAATTTCCGCCATGCGGTCAGGGCGCTTTGTAAGAATCTGATATGTGTGTCGAGGCGTGTCAGCCATCACTTGCCAGACATCTCCGATGAAATCGGCAGGTACGTCTGGGTGGAATAAATCCGACATGGAATTTACGAAGACGCGACGTGGCTTTGACCATGTTGCTGGAATGGAGAGTGCTTTGCGGTCGAGCGTAATTTTTCCGGTCCATTTCGCTCTGCCGCCGCTCTTGCGCGTGAGGCCGCGATATTTATCCGTTCCCATCGCTTCGAGGCGTGCCGCCATTCGCATGGCGTAGCAGTTTGTGCACCCGGCGGTGAGTACGGTACAGCCAGCTACCGGATTCCAGGTAGCGTCAGTCCATTCGATTGACGTTTCAGCCATGGTGCCTCCATCAACGGCTATGGTGGCAAATGCCGGTTAATTTTGGATTCCCAGCATTATATCTTATCACACATACTTCTTCATCTCGCTGAGCAAATCGCCGCGCAATTCTTCGCGGTCCATGGCGTAGGCGATGTTGGCGGCGAGGAAGCCTGACTTCGAGCCGCAATCGTAGCTCTTGCCCTTGAACTTGAATCCGTAGAACGGCTGCTTGCCCGCGAGCGCGAGCATCGCGTCGGTGAGCTGGATTTCGCCGCCCGCGCCGCGCTCCTGCGTCTCCAGGATGTTGAAGATTTCCGGTTGCAGGATGTAGCGCCCGGTGATCGAGAGGTTCGAGGGCGCGACTTCAGCCTTCGGCTTCTCGACCATGCCGTTCAGTTCGAACAGATCACCCTTCGACTTGCCGACGCCGACCACGCCGTACATGTGGACGTGCTCCATCGGCACTTCTTCAACCGCGATGATGTTGGCCTTGTCCGCGCCTGCCGCGCTGGCGGCGTCGATCATCTGCTTCAGGCCGCTCGGCTTGTTCTTCACCAGCACGTCCGGCAGCAGAACCGCGAACGGCTCGTTGCCGACGATGTCGCGCGCGCACCACACCGCATGGCCGAGGCCGAGCGGCGCCTGCTGGCGTGTGAACGAGGTGGTGCCCGCTTCCGGCTGGTCGCGTTCGAGGATCGCAAGCTCTTTCTTCTTCTCGCGGCTTTCCAGTGTGTCTTCCAGCTCGTAGGGGCGGTCGAAGTGGTCCTCGATCACGCCCTTGTTGCGGCCCGTGACGAACACGAGGTGTTCGATGCCGGCTTCCAGCGCTTCGTCCACCACATGCTGAATCAGCGGGCGATCCACCACGGTCAGCATTTCCTTCGGCATCGCCTTGGTGGCGGGAAGAAAACGGGTTCCAAGACCGGCGACGGGAAATACGGCTTTGCGGATTTTCATGGGACTCTTTTGGTTGGACACGATGAAAAGGCGGCAGGACGCGAGGGCTCGCGCCGGGAACAATCAATCCGCCTCAGTATCCTGTTTGCAGCCGATAACAAAGGCAGCAAATGGGCAAGTGCTTAAGAGGTTTGCTTAAAAGCGCGCGGCCGGCGATTCGCGGCGAGATGTTTCGGGCTGTCGCATGCGGGTTATTGGCGCATGTGGGCCTCAATCATGCTGAAAACAGCCCTATGTTAAGGGTGTGGAAACCGTATCGGGGCCTGATAGCCTGACGAGACGGGAAGGACTTTCATGGCAGTGTCGGTGAACGTAAAGCGCGGTTTGGCGGGTGGTCTTGCTTTGGGTGCATTGGCGCTGCCTTTGTCGGCCTGCATGACCGAGCAGGCCCTGGGCCCGCGCGCCGAACTCACCGGCTCGATCCCGCAATCCGCGCCACCCGTGCGCCGCGCGTCCTCGAAGGAATGGAGCGGGCAGGACGGCGCTTCCGGCTCGCCGGAGATGACCGCGTCCGCGATCCGCGCTGCCGCCGCGAATTTCAAATCCTGCGTCGCGTCGATGGGACCGGAAGCCGCGCGCCGCGGCGTCACGCAGGCGAACTTCCAGCGCTTCACCGCGAACCTCGAGCCCGATCTCAAGATCATGGACTTCATGGATTCGCAGCCCGAATTCACCAAGTCGGTATGGGACTATCTCGACGTGCTGGTGACGGATGCGCGCATCGCACGCGGCCGCGAGATTCTCGCGCAGTACAAGGCGCAGTTCGATGCGGTCGAGCGCGCTTACGGCGTCGACCGCTACATCATTGCGTCGATCTGGGGCGTGGAGTCGAATTACTCGACGCAGGGCGGCGACCGCAGCGTGCTCAATTCCACCGCGACGCTCGCCTGCATCGGCCGCCGCCAGAACTATTTCCGCGGCGAGTTTCTGGCCGCGCTGGAAATTCTCAATCGCGGCGATCTGACGCCGGACGAGATGGTCGGCTCATGGGCCGGCGCGTTCGGCCCGACCCAGTTCATGCCGACGGTCTACAAGCGCTTCGCGGTCGATTTCGACGGCGACGGGCGGCGCGATGCCGTGAGAAACGTCGCCGACCTGATCGCCTCCACCGCCAACAAGCTCAAGACCGACGGCTGGCAGCCGGGGCAGGGCTGGGGCTACGAGGTCGCGGTGCCGCAGGGCTTCGACTACATGATGGCCGACCGCTCCAAGTCGCTCACGGTTGCGCAGTGGGAGCGGCTCGGCGTGCGCCGCGCCAACGGTCAGGCGTTTCCGCGTCCGGGCGATCACGCCTTCCTGCTGATGCCCGCGGGCGCGCAGGGGCCGGGCTTCCTGATGCTGCAGAATTTCCGCGCCATCCTGCGCTACAATCCGGCTGAATCCTACGCGCTCGCCATCGGCCATTTCGCCGACCGGCTGCGCGGCGGCGGTCCGTTCGTGCAGTCCTGGCCGCGCTCCGAGCGGGTGCTCAGCCGTGCCGAGCGGCTGGAGTTGCAGCAATTGCTGGCGCGGCGGGGCTTCTATCAGGGCGAACCGGACGGCCAGTTGGGCAGCGCGACCCGTCAGGCGCTGCGCTCCTACCAGGCCTCGATCGGCACGCCCGCGGACGGTTTTGCCTCCTCGGATGCGCTCAATCGGCTGCGGACGAACTGAGGCGAATAACGCCTCAATCGCCCCTTTTCGGGCCGGATTCAGCTAGTATAAAGGCGTTCCCATCGGAACCGGCTGAAACACGCGATGCGACATTGGTGGCGATATATCCGGCGCGAAAGCGCGGTGCTTGCGGCATTTGCGGTCGCGGGCCTGCTGGTGTTCGCCATGGCCGCGCCTGCCTCCGCGCAATTGTTCGATTTCGGCTTCGGCAATCGCAGGCCGGTGCCGCCGCGCGGCGTTCCGCAGGGCGGTGGCGGGTTCTTCCCATCCTTCCGCGATGGTGGCGGCGGCTTCTTCGGCGACCGCGCGCCACCGCAGCAGCAACCGCAGCAGCCGCGCGTCGACTATTCGCACCCGCCTGCGCCCGAGAAACGCGAGACCGCGGCCGAGCAGAACGTGCTGGTGATCGGCGATGCGATGGCGGACTGGCTCGCCTACGGCCTCGAGGACGCGCTGTCCGAGACGCCGGAGCTTGGCGTCGTCCGCAAGGCCAAAACCGTTTCCGGCCTGATCCGGTATCAGCCCAAGGGCGAGCCGTCGGACTGGGCGGCGGCCGCGAAGGAAATTCTCGCCAGCGAGCACCCGGACGTGATCGTGGTGATGCTCGGCCTGCACGACCGCATCCCGATTCACGAGAAGGTCGAGAAGACCGACAAGAAAGCGGGAAAGAAGGGCGCGAAGGAGAAGGACGGCAAGGCGGATCCGAACAAGGCCGACGCGAACAAGCCTGACGAAGGCGCGGCCGCACAGCCCGAGGCCGCCAATTCCGAGGACGAGGAAGACGCCGCCCCCCCGGAGAAGACCGCGCCTGCCGCCAACGGCATTGCCAACTTCCGCGATCCGCGCTGGGTCGAACTCTACAATCGCAAGATCGAGGAGCTGCTCGGCATCCTGAAAGCCAAGGGCGTGCCGGTGCTGTGGGTTGGCCTGCCCGCCGTGCGCGGCACCAAGTCGACATCCGACATGCTGTTCCTCGATGCGCTCTATCGCGACGCCGCCGGCAAGGCCGGCATCACCTATGTCGATGTCTGGGACGGCTTCGTCGATGACGGTGGCCGCTACATCCAGCAGGGCCCGGATTTCGAGGGCCAGATTCGCCGCCTGCGCTCTTACGACGGCGTGTTCTTCACCAAGGCGGGTGCGCGCAAGCTCGCCCATTACACCGAGCGCGAAATTCGCCGTGTGCTGGCCGCGCGTTCCGCGCCATTGTCGCTGCCGAACGAAGCGCCGGACAACAGTGTCAGCATCAAGCCGGGCGATGCCGGGCCGCGCCCGATAATGGGACCGGTGGTGCCGCTGGTGGCGTCATCCGTCGGCACCGATCAACTGCTCGGCGGCGCGGGCTCGCGGCCCGCCGCGGTCGATGCGCTGGCGGCGCGCGCGCTGATGAAGGGCGAGGCCCTGAACGCTCCGGCGGGACGTGCCGACGATTTCATCTGGCCGCGCCGCGAGATCGGCAAGCTCGAAGCGCCGCCGACGCCCGCGGGCAAGGACAGTGTCGCCGTTCTCAGCGGCGAGAAGCCGGCCGCGCCGAAACCGAAGAGGCGCGCTCCGCAAGCGGCCTCGAACAATCCGTTCGACTGGGGCCGCGCGCAACAACGTCCGCGCACCATCGCGCCATCGGCCGCGAGCTCCGGATTCTTTTTCTTCCGCTGATTTCTTCGCTGAAAAATATCGTTCCGCGACGGAACTTGCGCGTGCATCTGTGATGTGTCTGCGCGATCAATCCCATTTCAACTTGTGCCTTGTTTCCGGCACGTTTTTCACATTTTCGCCCCGCGACAAGGAACATCGCTTTCGGAACGGCCCTCGGCTTTGACCGTTAACATGCGTCAATTTGATTGAGGGAGACAGATCATGAAGATGAAGACAGCGGTTGCAGTTGCGGCTCTTGTGTTGGCGCCTGCTGTGGCCTCCGCGCAGAACGTGGTTCGCGACAGCGCGCGCGGTGGCGCGGAAGCGGGTGGCGCGGTTCTCGGCGCGCCGGGTGCCATCGTCGGCGGCACGGTGGGTGCTGCGGTCGGTACTGCTGCCGCGATTCCTGATGCCGTGATTACTTCGGTGCGCGGCGAGCGCGTGCCATCGGTCGTGGTGCATGAGCGGATCGCCGTGGGCGAACCTCTGCCGGAGACGGTGGTTCTGCACGAGGTGCCGCGTTATCACACCTATCGCTATGCGGTGGTCAACGACCAGCGTGTGATCGTTGATCCGCGCACGCGCCGGATCATTCGCGTCGTGGAGTAATCGCGACACAAGCGAAGCCCCGCCGTGGGAACACGGCGGGGCTTTCTTGTATCTTTATCCAATCGTTGCCTTGTCGGTCAGGCAATCCGCACTAACCTGATGCTCGCATTTTCGACCGACCATTTGCGGCCGCAGGATCATTTTCAGCATTGGTGTGACGTGCGCGGCAAGAGTCTGTTCGGCGTCACGCTCGAACTTGACCGCGAGCGCCGCACAGACTTTCTTGGACATTTTGTCGCCGCGCCGATGGGGCGGGCGACCCTGATCGAGATGCGCGCTTCGACTTATCGGATAGAACGCAAATCGTCGGACATTGCGCGAGTGCAAGGCGACAATTCTTGACCGCGGCAGCGCTTTTGCGCGCAGGGAGACGACGGTAAGCCAATCTTCTGCAAAAGTGGCCCGGCTTGATGCCACCCATAAAAAAGCCCCGCACGAAGCGGGGCTTTTTCGGGTCTCATGACCTGGCAATCAGTTCAGCGGCCAGAATTTCATCACGTAACAATTTTCATTTCCCTCAGCGCGGCAAGGTTGTTGCGCCCATCAGGAACTGGTCGATCGAGGCGGCGCACTGGCGGCCTTCGCGGATCGCCCAGACAACGAGAGATTGTCCGCGGCGCATATCGCCCGAGGTGAACACCTTCGCGACCGAGGTCTTGTAGTCGTTGGTCGAGGCGCGGACATTGCCGCGCGGGTCGAGGTCGACGCCGAGCGACTTCAGCAGTCCCTCGTGCACCGGATGCACGAAGCCCATCGCCAGCAGCACGAGCTCGGCGGGCAGTTCGAATTCGGTGCCCGGCACCGGCTGGAACTTGGCGTCGACATGCACGCAGTGCAGCTTCGTCACCTTGCCGTTCTCGCCGGAGAACTTCTGCGACATCACCGCGTATTCGCGCTGCGCGCCTTCGGCCTGGCTCGACGAGATGCGCAGCTTCAGCGGCCAGTACGGCCAGGTCAGCGGCTTGTTCTCGTGCACCGGCGGTTCGGGCAGGATTTCGAGTTGCGTCACCGACTTCGCGCCCTGACGCACAGAAGTGCCGATGCAGTCCGATCCGGTGTCGCCACCGCCGATGACGATGACATGCTTGCCGGTGGCGAGAATCTCGTTCACGCCGTCGAGCGATTCCTTGCCGACGCGGCGGTTCTGCTGCGGCAGGAAATCCATCGCGTAATGGATGCCCGACAGGTCGCGGCCAGGCACCGGCAGATCGCGCGGCGCCTCGGCGCCGCCGGTCAACGCGACGGCGTCATAGCTCTTGAGCAATTCCTTCGGATCGATCGCACCTGGCGAGGTCCCGCCGACGGCCTTGCCGTAGTGAAACACCACGCCTTCGCCTTCCATCTGCTTGATGCGGCGGTCGATGGTGTGCTTCTCCATCTTGAAGTCGGGAATGCCGTAGCGCAGGAGGCCGCCGGCCTTGGCGTGCTTCTCGTAGACATGAACCTCATGGCCGACACGCGCGAGCTGTTGAGCACAGGCGAGGCCTGCCGGGCCGGAGCCGATCACGGCGATTTTCTTGCCGGTCTTCTCGGAGGCGACTTCCGGCGGCAGCCAGCCGTTTTCCCACGCGCGGTCGACGATCGCGCATTCGATGCTCTTGATGGTGACCGGGCTGTCGATGAGGTTCAGCGTGCAGGACGCCTCGCAGGGCGCCGGGCAGATACGGCCGGTGAATTCGGGGAAGTTGTTGGTCGAGTGCAGGTTGCGCGAAGCTTCCTGCCAGTCGCCCCTGTAGACGAGGTCGTTCCAGTCCGGGATCTGGTTGTTGACCGGACAGCCGGGCGTGCCGGGCGCGACCGAGCCGGTGCCGTGGCAATAGGGCACGCCGCAGCTCATGCAGCGCGCGGCCTGATCGCGAAGTTCTTTCTCCGACAGCGGAATGACGAAGTCGTTGAAGTTCTTCACGCGCTCCGCAACAGGCGTGTAGCTGCGGTCATGACGCTCGAATTCAAGAAATCCTGTGATCTTACCCACTTCGTTTCACTCTCACGGTAGAGGAGTTCCAAAATACCAGTAGCAAAAACCCATCATAGCGCCGAGCACAAAGGTCCATGGGGCCAATGTGCCGGCAACCAGATAGATTGACAAAGGAGTCCCGAGAGCAATCGCCAGCGCGAGAACGCGATGGGAGATTGTGAGGCGCCGTTGCCAAGACATTCGATCTCACGCACCGATCGCGATGGGGCGCTCGGCTTCCTTCTTCGCCTTCATCTCGCGCAGAGCGCGGCGGTACTCGACCGGCATCACCTTGCGGAACATCGGCAGATATTTCTTCCAGTTCGCCAGAATCTCGGCGGCGCGCTTCGATCCGGCGTATTTGGCGTGGCGCTCGATCAGCACGCGCAGCCGCTTGATGTCGGCGTCGAGCAGGTCCTCGAACACATCGACGCGGCCGTGCGCCTCGAGATCCTCGTGCATGTGGTACTCGTCCTCGGCAATCATTTCCTCGGAGAGCACCGGCTCGAGCTCGACCATCGCCATGTTGCAGCGCTTGGCGAAGGTGTTGTCCTCGTCGAGCACATAGGCGATGCCGCCGGACATGCCGGCTGCGAAGTTGCGGCCGGTTGGCCCAGCACGATGACGATGCCGCCGGTCATGTATTCGCAGCCGTGGTCGCCCACGCCTTCGATCACCGCGACGGCGCCGGAGTTGCGTACCGCGAAGCGCTCGCCCGCGATGCCGCGCATGTAGGCTTCGCCCTGAATCGCGCCATACAGCACCGTGTTGCCGACGATGATCGACTCTTCCGGCACGATGGCGGAGTTCTGCGGCGGGCGCACGATGATACGGCCGCCCGACAGGCCCTTGCCGACATAGTCGTTACCTTCGCCTTCGAGATCGAAGGTGATGCCGTGGGAAAGCCACGCGCCGAACGCCTGACCTGCGGTGCCCTTGAGGCTGACATGGACCGTATCGTGCGGCAGGCCGGCATGGCCGTAACGCTTGGCGAGTGCGCCCGCGAGCATTGCGCCCGCGCTGCGGTCGGTGTTGTGGATTTCGGCTTCGATCTTTACCGGCGCGCCGCGGTCGAGTGCCGCCTGCGCCTCCTTGATGAGCTTGCGGTCCAGCACGTTCTCGAGGTGATGGTCCTGCGGCTCGTTGTGATAGATCACCTGACCCTTTTCTTCCTTCTGCTTGAAGAACAGCTTGGAGAAGTCGAGGCCCTTCGCCTTCCAGTGCGCCACGAGGCGGGTCTGGTCGAGCATCTGGCTCTGGCCGACCATCTCGTTGAAGGTGCGGTAGCCGAGGCTCGCCATGATCTCGCGGACTTCCGCGGCGACGAAGAAGAAGTAGTTGATGACGTGCTCGGGCTGGCCGGTGAAGCGCTTGCGCAGCACCGGGTCCTGCGTCGCAACGCCGACCGGGCAGGTGTTGAGGTGACACTTGCGCATCATGATGCAGCCGGCCGCGATCAGCGGTGCGGTGGCGAAGCCGAACTCGTCGGCGCCGAGCAGCGCGCCGATCACGACGTCACGGCCGGTACGGAAGCCGCCATCGACCTGCACGGCGATGCGCGAGCGCAGCCGTTCGCGCACCAGCGTCTGGTGGGTTTCGGCGATGCCGACTTCCCACGGCGAGCCCGCGTGCTTGATCGAGGTCAGCGGCGAAGCACCGGTGCCGCCCTCGAAGCCCGAAATGGTGACGTGGTCGGCGCGCGCCTTGGCGACGCCCGCGGCGACCGTGCCGACGCCGATCTCGGAGACGAGCTTCACCGAGACCTGACCGTCGGGATTGACGTTCTTCAGGTCGTAGATCAGCTGCGCGAGGTCTTCGATCGAATAGATGTCGTGATGCGGCGGCGGTGAGATCAGGCCGACGCCCGGCGTCGAGTGGCGCACCTTGGCGATGGTGGCGTCGACTTTGTGGCCGGGCAACTGACCGCCTTCGCCGGGCTTTGCGCCCTGCGCCATCTTGATCTGCATCATGTCGGAGTTGACGAGGTACTCCGTCGTCACGCCGAAGCGGCCGGAAGCGACCTGCTTGATCGCCGAGCGCATCGAGTCGCCGTTCGGCATCGGCTTGAAGCGGTCGGATTCCTCGCCGCCTTCGCCGGTGTTCGACTTGCCGCCGATCCGGTTCATCGCGATCGCGAGCGTGGTGTGCGCCTCGCGCGAAATCGAGCCGTACGACATCGCACCGGTGGCGAAGCGCTTGACGATCTCCGCGGCCGATTCGACCTCGTCGAGCGGGACAGGCTTGCGCTTGTCGTCCTCGGCCGACTTGATGCGGAACAGGCCGCGCAGCGTGAGCAGCTTTTCAGCCTGTTCGTTGATCTGCTTGGCGAAGGCCCGATAGCGGTCTTCCGAATTGCCGCGCACGGCGTGCTGCAGCGTCGCGACCGTGTCGGCGGTCCAGGCATGGTCCTCGCCGCGGGTGCGCAGCGCGTATTCGCCGCCGAAATCGAGCGAGTTCTGGTAGATCTGCTCGTCGCCGAACGCCATGGTGTGGCGGCGCACGGTTTCCTCGGCGATCTCGGCGAGGCCCACGCCCTCGATGCGGGTGTGGGTGCCGGTGAAGTACTTGGCGATGAAATCGGTCTTCAGTCCGATGGCGTCGAAAATCTGCGCGCCGCAATACGACTGATAGGTCGAGATGCCCATCTTCGACATGACCTTCAGCAGGCCCTTGCCGATCGCTTTGATGTAGCGCTTGACCGCTTCCTTGCCGTCCGGCGTGCCGGGCAGCTGGTCCTTCATCGCGACGATGCTCTCGAACGCGAGATAGGGGTTGATCGCTTCGGCGCCGTAGCCCGCGAGGCAGGCGAAGTGATGCACTTCGCGCGGCTCGCCCGATTGCACGACGAGGCCGACCGAGGTGCGCAGGCCGGTGCGGATCAGATGATGATGCACGGCGGCGCAGGCGAGCAGAGAGGGGATCGGAATCCGGTCCGTGCCGGCGGCGCGGTCGGACAGGATGATAATGTTGTGGCCTTCGCGCACGGCGGCTTCGGCGCGCGCACACAACTCGTCGAGCACCTGCTCCATTCCGGCGGCGCCGAGGCCCGCGTGGAAGGTGGTGTCCAGCGTGCGCGACTTGAACTGCGATTCCGCGATTTCCGAGATTGAGCAGATCTTCTCGAGATCATCGTCGGTCAGGATCGGCTGGCGCACTTCGAGGCGCTTGTTGCGCGACAGGCCTTCGAGATCGAACAGGTTCGGGCGCGGACCGATGATGGAGACGAGGCTCATCACCGCTTCCTCGCGGATCGGATCGATCGGCGGGTTCGTCACTTGCGCGAAGTTCTGCTTGAAGTAGGTGAACAGCGGCTTCGGCCGGTCGGACAGTGCCGACAGCGGCGTGTCGGTGCCCATCGAACCGACGGCTTCCTCGCCCATCGCCGCCATCGGCGACATCAGCACGGCGAGGTCTTCCTGCGTGTAGCCGAACGCCTGCTGGCGATCGAGCAGCGACAGGTTCGACTTCTGCGGGCTCTTGGCGGCGGGCGCCTGCAGTTCTTCAAGAACGATCTGGGTGTTGTCGAGCCAGGCGCGATAGGGATGGCTCGCGGCAAGCTCTGCCTTGATCTCGTCGTCGGGAATCAGGCGGCCCTGTTCGAGGTCCACCAGCAGCATCTTGCCCGGCTGAAGGCGCCACTTGGTGACGATCTGGTCTTCCGGAATCGGCAGTACGCCCATTTCGGACGCCATCAGGATGCGGTCGTCCTTGGTGACGAGATAGCGCGCGGGACGAAGTCCGTTGCGGTCGAGCGTCGCGCCGATCTGGCGGCCGTCGGTGAAGGCGAGCGCGGCGGGGCCGTCCCACGGCTCCATCATCGCGGCGTGATATTCGTAGAACGCGCGGCGTTCCTCATCCATCAGCGGATTGCCGGCCCAGGCTTCGGGCACCAGCATCATCATGGCGTGGGCCATCGAGTAGCCGCCCTGCACCAGGAATTCGAGCGCGTTGTCGAAGCAGGCGGTGTCGGACTGGCCTTCGTAGGAAATCGGCCACAGCCGGTCGATGTCCTTTCCGAACAGGTCGGACTTCACCGAGGCCTGACGCGCGGCCATCCAGTTGACGTTGCCGCGCAGCGTGTTGATTTCGCCGTTGTGGGCGATCATGCGGTAGGGGTGCGCGAGCGACCAGGCCGGGAAGGTGTTGGTCGAGAAGCGCTGATGCACCAGCGCGAGCGCACTGACGAAATCGTCCTCGTGCAGGTCGGGATAGTACTTGCCGAGTTGGTCGGCGAGGAACATGCCCTTGTAGACGATGGTGCGCGTCGAGATCGACACCGGATAATAGCCGGAGAGGCCGCGTTCGCGGCGTTGATAGATCGCGTTCGAGATCGACTTGCGCAGAATGTAGAGCTTGCGCTCGAACTCTTCCTCGGTGCCGGCGACGCTGCCGCGGCCGATGAACACCTGCATGTTCGCGGGTTCGGTCGGCTTCACGGTGACGCCGAGCGAGGAATTGTCGGTCGGCACCTCGCGCCAGCCGAGCAGCTTCATGCCCTCGGCGGCAACCTGATCGGTGATGATGCTTTGAATGACGGTGCGCCAGGAATCGTCGCGCGGCATGAACAGCGCGCCAACGGCGTAGTCGCCGGGCTTCGGCAGGGCGAAGCCGAGTTCCTTGGTTTTACGAACGAAGAAATCGTGCGGGATCTGAACCAGGATGCCTGCGCCGTCGCCGGCGCGCGGGTCGGCGCCAACGGCGCCACGGTGTTCGAGATTGCACAGGATGTTGATCGCGTCGGTGACGATCTGGTGGGACTTCTTGCCCTTGATATTGGCGATGAAGCCGACGCCGCAGGAATCTTTTTCAAGAGAGGGGTCGTAGAGACCCTCGGCCGGCGGACGCCATGTGTGTTCGACGGCGTGAGCGCTGGTGTCATGTTGTGTTCGTTCAGGCCGGTCATCACCCACCTGAACCATCCCTGGTGCTTGGGCACCGCCTGTATATCTCACGAACTTGCTCATCTTGTGCCTCAAACCCGCTCAGGGGCCTTCTTTACTGATCGTCCAGCCGCACCCACGGCGTTTGCGGTTTGCTCGGGCCACCATGAGCCGAAGCCCTGAGCCAAAGCCCCGAGCCGAGAACCGCCCGCCGATAGACGAGCTCGTGTCGAAAATGCAGGCTCGCTGGCGCTTATCCGGCGCGAACGAGCGGTATTTCCTGGCGCGGCGCTGGATTTGGACCCGCCATCCCCGCCTGAAATCCCGGCAAAATATGGGACAGTATTACTGTCCTACCTGCGAGATTGCCAAACTTTTTTCTATCACACAAGCACATTGGAGTCCCCGGTGGATGCATGGCCGCCAACGGGAATTGCCGCCTCGTTTTTCTGAGGCTGTTGGCCGCAAAGAATCTCGTTCCGGCCCAAGCCCGGCCCATTCCTTGCCGAAATCCACAGCAAAATAACCTCTGAAACTCTCGAAGTTCAGGGCTGTGGATGACAGGGAGACGATTGATGAAGCTGTTCGCTTCGGTTTGCGCAGGGACGGTCATCGCGGCGGGCATCGCCTCGGTGCCTGCGCGCGCTCAGGTCATTCAGGCTCAGATCATTCAGGTCGCCGACGTTCTCAGAAGCGACGACGGGCCCTATCGCGGCGCGTATGTCGGTCCGCCCGAGCCGGTGCCGATGGAAGATGGCGACGGCGTCGTGCTCGCCCCGGAGGAAATTCCGAGAATCCTGCGCCAGCAAGGCTTTTCCCAGCTCGGCCCGGTGTTCCGGCGCGGCTGGGTCTACACCGTCGCGGTGTTGAATGAGGACGGTGATGACGGCCGCCTGATCGTCGATGCGCGCAGCGGCGAGCCGATCCGCTTCATTCCGGCGATGCGCATGGATACGCGCCTGCGCGACGAACTCGATCGCATGTATGGGTCGCCCGGCCCGCCGCCCGCACGGTTCGCGCGCGATCCCCGCGATTCTTATGGCGCCGCGCCGCCGCGCCGGGATTATCCGCCACGCATGGCGGATCATGACGCACCACCGCCTGCGCCTCATCACGCGGCGACGCTCAAGCGCGCGGCCAAGGCGCTCGCAAAGACGGCTCCGAAATCCAATCCGGCCACCGTCGCGACTGCGCCGGCCAAATCGCAGACGGCACCATCCACAGCGCATACGGCTCAATTGTCGGGCGCCTCATCCGCCGCGAAGGTCGAGGCAAAGCCCGAAGCAAGTCCTGCGACGGATGCGTCGAGTGTCGAACTGAAGCCGACCGGGCCGATGCCGCCGGTTCAGCCGATGGATTAA
>Ga0209952_1002277_pt1 | contig 14589 bp, 12 predicted proteins | sample ThiBiot_750_biof_2_FD_183951 | JGI IMG/M metagenome (GOLD analysis project Ga0209952, IMG submission 183951) | Wastewater bioreactor microbial communities from Cape Town, South Africa - Thiocy_cont_750_biof (SPAdes) | ecosystem: Engineered > Bioreactor > Thiocyanate-remediating >...
AATAGTTTCTTTGTTTCTCTCACTCATAACAAATGCGTTGAGTTGAACATCAAAACTAATTATAGTACTTGAAAGAAAATTTATTTTGATTGATACTCAACATGTCATTCTACGTCTTGAAAAGAGACACGTCTTCTGTTATTAAAGATGAAAGACAAACGAAAGTGTCAACGATTGTTCTACCGGAAGGAAAACGAACATTTGCATTATTTATAATTGGAAATATAATTTTTCTATATGACTCGTTTAGGTTATGATTTATCTGGCATGGGCGAAGGTTTATATAAACCACCGTCACGACAACTCAAAGAGGAATTAGAACAACGGACTCAAGAAAAATTTCGATCGATTATTGCTTCGGCTGTTGCTAATTCCAATGGTAAAGATGTATATTTATTGTTAGGACCAATTGGTACTGGTGCATTTTCGAATGATATGCGAATGATTGCAAGATTGTTTGCAAAAGTTTTAAATGAACCTCTAATGGACAGTCAAAAGCCAATTAAATATGCATTTGAACAGATTTGGTTTGTATCTACTGATAAGCTTACTGTATTTCAAGAAGAATTTGTAAAAAATGACTCTATACGTTCAACACTATAATAAATAATCTAAGAGTTATACATTTATTGGACAAATACATCATTTGTCTGTTCTTATTATTTGAAATCGAAAAAAAAAGAAAACATTAAAATATATCAGTCAAACACCAAAAAGAAAAAAGAAGCAGAGAAAAGAAAATGTATTGTTCGGTGATTTATGAATTTTTCTGTCATTTTATAATTAAATGTACTCAGTTGTGTAATATTTATTGGCATCTTTCTTTAATATCACGTGCAATGGATTGAATGGTGGTGCTTTTCGTGATAAGCCTTCGACATTATTGGTTTCATGTGAAAGTAATGGTTGTTTGACATTCGATGTTCGTCGAGATTGAGATGCACTACTAGCTAATGATCCTCCGGCACCATTAGGTCCTTCGTTTTCACTCATAGTAGCATCGATTAAATGTGAATAGGCACTTTTAACAGTTTCATCGAAACGTTCGTATTTCGTGTTCAATGGTAGTAGAGTGTCTTTTTCATCTGATACCGTATCGTTGGGCACAGCAGGTGCAGATGTTGCTTGATTTTCATTGAGTGGATTTGTAACAATAGTTACTGGAGCTGGAGCTGGAGTTGGAACTGATGTTGATTGACATTTGTCAGGTAGATCTGCACCATAGATTGACGGTGGATCAACGGCAGCCATCGATTTTGTAGCAGGTGGAACATCATCGCTTAAATCAGCGCCATAAATTCCACTATCAGCTGCTGTCAATACGGGTTTGAGTATTGATGGTATAGGTGATGTTACTGTTTCAGAATTTCCTGGTGTAGAATCTTTTCCTGTTGTATTTGTTTGATTAGTTGTTGTTGGTGGTGAAGGTGCTGCTGCTGCTGCTACTGGAGTAGAATTTTTAAATCGTGATGTGTTTACATCAGCAATTTGTACGGTTCGTTCAGGTATTAATTTACGTTTGACTGGTGCTGCACTAGTATTTGTTTGTTCGAGTAATGGAGCTTTATCCGATGATTTCATAGCTCCTTTTGCAATTGTATTATTCGTTGATGTTGCAGATGTGCCTGTTTTTTTTCCTGGATTGGCTGTTGAAGTCGAGGCTTTCGATGATGCTGATGTAGCAGCTGCAGCGGAAGCGGAAGATCGACGTCTAAATAAAATTCAAGTTTATGAACATTTATCTGTCACAATGAATGAAAACTTCGTACCGTTTTATACAAAGAAATATGCCTACGCCGATGAGTATTGCAAGAATAAGTACAACTACACCAGCAATAATTCCAATAATAATTTCTATATAAGAAAAAGAAAATTTCAATTTCAGATAAATCATTAAAATAAGACTCACCTTTTTTATAACTACGTTTCACTAGTGTACCATTGAATTTTGCCATATTATTATCGTCAACTACGGGTGGAACGATTGTTGTGGCTGAAATAGACGATGGTATTGTCATAGTCATAACTGACGACATCGATGAGCCTGATGAAGAATCATGTGCTATTCCATCATGATCATATTGTGAACGTGCAATCGATGGAACAACTTCGAGAATAAGAACAAAAAAACTAAATTCATTTGTTTTTCTTATTATCTACCTTTGTAACGTATTTTAAAATATCTCGGCTTTTTCGAAACAGCTGTTTGTAATGACATATATAAAGAATTCGATGATATAAGATAACGTGAATGAATCGATGGATTATTTGTTGAACCTTGAGCACCACACCATGTATGATAAGATTTCCAAATGTTTTGAGAATCTTTATTCGGCAATGTGTCATCGTATAACGAACTATTTGTAACAGAATTTAAATAACCAAAGATTTCTAAATATTCTGAACGACATTTAATTGCATCTTGTAAACGTATTTCAATGGGTGCTAATTCAATAAACATTGATGGATCGGCTTCTACAAAACAAATCAAAGTAATTGTCGAATAAATATTAATCAAATTGAAATCAAATCAACACTACCGATATTAATCGAGCATTTAAGATTGTCAGCCATCGGATGTGGATAAGCTGGTGAAACAATAAATCCATACAATGTATTACGTATTGGTTCTTTATCTGCACACATCGTGTGAACTAAGGAGAAGCAAAAAAAAACAAAGAATCATTGCTTTTTTCTTCTTCTCTTGCTTCGTCCTTCGAAAGAATTTACTTTGTGTACAAGTGTATTTAACGAAAAAATATGTTGGTGCATATTTTTTATTTGCACATTGAATATAATTTCGACTTGATACTTCGATTGAACATGTTTTCTTTCCTTCACAATTGGATGCATCAAGAAAACCTTGACAATGAACGAGATAATCGGAATGATCATCTGGTTCACACATTTCTGTTCGACGATAGACTTTACGTATTAAAACATCCGTTAATAGGGCACTTTCGTCCGGACAAGATAATTGATGTTGACCTTCTTCGGTTGCACACCAGAACTTTTCATATGTTTTTGATGAAACTAATTTTTCAAAATCAAAAGAAATATAAAAATAAGATTTCTATCGATTCTCTTGACGTTACTCAATATGTTTATTTAAAGACGCGCTATGCTTTTTCTTGGCCCATAGGGGAATGAAAATAATGATCTTATCTCAATCATTAAAAGCTGAATTATTAGATCGATAAACAGACAAACAATCAACAAGAGCATTCGTTTGTTTTTCAAAGTTTTTTGTTCTTTTCTTTTCTCGTCTTAAATATTCTCATTAAGATAGTTTTGTGTCAGTCTTATCAATATTTATTTCTCGTTGCTATGTCGTTGAAAATAACATGTCATCATATCGATAAATTCAAACTAAACACGACATAATGACATTGGAAAATTACTTACTGATAAAAGAAAAACATCAAACGAGATTCTTTACATTACACATATGCTAAGAAACTCGATTTCTTCTTTGTAAATATATACAAATTAACAACGAACTTTTTCGTATTCAGTTACTCGACATACCTAATTGAGAGCAATAGTACAAACTGGTAACAATTGCCAGAAGACGATCAGGCCGAAGCCATACCACCATCCTACATCGGATGTTAAATCCCTTGTGTATTCGATTGTTTTCAGTTTAAAAGAATAATGAATCGTATCATAAACATTAATAGTACAATATCTATTATACGATTAGCATCTGAAAGAAAGAAATGATGCAAACAAATAATCAAGCTATTCATCAGAGAATATATATATATATAAACGATTCCCACGAAAGAACTAGATTTTTTTGTTCGCTATCATAATACTGACACCTTACCCTATGTGTTTTCTAATATATATAAATGACACAATCAAACGTCATGTGTTCCCTTGTGTACGCATGTAGAGATAAATGGAAAAAAAGAAAGATGTAGAAAGAAGAAGAAGAAAAAAATTTGTCATATTAACTCCAAAGAGAATTAGATTTAATCTAATACCTCCTTTCATATGTGAGTAAATGATGAATAGGAAAAAAAATGAAACAGTGTCTTTCGTCGGGTTTTAGTCTCTGAGAAAAAAAGAAGCTATCGATTAGTCAACATAATCAAAATAATATATTTACATATTCTATCTATCGACACATACGATCATCGTTAGGTTTCTCTTAAAGACATTAGAATTAGAAGTTATGCATGCATATATACATTGTGTAGGAAGTACATGTCCATCTCGAATATACGTCCTTGTCTCGAAATCATTTACAGATTTCTCATCTCGCTTCGTTGTCTTCTTTTTCTTTTCTTCGCGTACTCTCAGTTTCTGCTCGTTTATTATGATAACATACTGATAGATCGATATTTGCTGTTGCCTTCCATGCTTAATGGTATACAAAGACGTGTCGATATACATATGTAGAACTTACTCCGCCTTATTCGAACTCATTCTGAAAGCAATCGTCATTTTGACAAGACGAGCTGTTTTGATTATACACTAACACTTCAACTTGAGGCGTTCTACAATCATTTTTTTCTTTTAATAATGCCTTGTAATATATCCTATTGCATCGGATTGCACATATACTCACTCATTATTTTGCAGTCTATCATAGAAAAAAAGAAGAAAAAGAAGAAGATTGCGTAAAAGAAATCTCGGAAAGATGATCGTAGAAAATGAGATCATTTTATCCTTCTCTGCTTCTTTTTTTTAATGTCTCGAGTTAACCGAACAAACAAATAAACAGAATATAGACGATGATTCAGATTGCCTGCATCTCTATGCACACATACACATGCATAAATATATGCTAAAGCCATTCCGTATATACATACATTTATAGCTAGCGATTTGATCCTACTGTGCATATGCGAATGATAATAATAATTGACTGATGATTCTGTGAAACGATAATCAAAATAATGATGATCGCATGGTACTATTGCTACTATCTGTCGGCTTCTGTCATTCTATATTATAAATTCAAATTTGAAGAAGATCGATGTTATTCAAGAAACGTATGTGCTAGAGAGAAGCTAAGGGACGTATGGAAAGGAAACGTGTATGTTTACACATAGATATCTAAATATATTCTACATTTGTGCATCTATATCTGACTAGATGCATATGTGTGAATAAGCTCGAGTTGCTTATGTTATATGTCGTCTAATTATTTACAATGATAAAATAAATACGGTCAATGATAATCAGTGACATATATGATCCAGGTGTATATCTTCTATTCGAAGATAAGACAAGAGAAGACTTACTATCTATATATAACCTTTGTCGACTATTCGAAGTTTTTTCTTTCTTTCTTTCGGAAAAACAAGTAAAAGTAGATATCTTTGAAAAATATTTTTACACTTGTCGTTTCTTGTTCGCAAATAAGTGATGGTTACATATTGTCGCGGTTGAAAATAATGTCAGCAGTGGTAGTGATGAGAGTGCCGCGCGAACGTAGAGAGACAGAGAGAGACAGAGAGGGAGAGAAAGAGAGAGAGAACAGAAGAACTGAAGGAAATAGAGGAAAAGATCCTTTCGAGCCGTGCATGCGCATTGCTTTTGTGGTATAGTGAAAAAACCTAGCAGAATAAGAAAAGCAAGAAGAAGAAGAAAGAATTTCTTCTCTCCTATATTTTTCATGCCCGGAAGAACGACGAGAGGAATGTTGGCAGAAAAGAGAGTAGAATAGAAAATCAATGTGTCGATCCTAGAGAAGAAAACCAAGCAAAAATAATATAGAAAAAAAAAGAAAGAAAAGAAATTGCTCTCATCATTCAAATATCTTTACATATAAGCCAAAAAAATATTTACGAAACTAATCTTAAACAAAATGGAGAAGAGAACATATATTTCTATATATATGATAATAGAAAAGTAGAATTTCGAAATGAGAAAGAAAATGCCAGTCATGCAAATCTATTTCTTATCCCTGATGAGAGAAACTATATTAGAAAAGATTTAGTTAAACTAAAGCGACTTAGAAAAAAAAAGAAAAAGAAAAGAAGTAAAGACACATACATACCGGCCAATTAGAGCCGAATGATACTGACATCCGTTTTTAACCTTGCTCTTGTCGGAACACCGAAGCAAAAAAAACGGAAGGATGGTACTATGTGAAAAATCGAGACCGAAAGATTGAAAGAGATGTAGCATAAAGAAAAAAAAGATGAAAGGAAGAAATAACTTGGATGTATAAATATATAGATATATAGATATGTGTGTAGGGGTATATGCGACAAACGCCTTAGGCAAGAAAAATCCTTCTATATTATCATTATTACGATTAGCAGTTTTGAAAACTAAGATCATAAGATAGCTAGATATGAGTTCTGATACGAAAAAAAAAACATGAGAAGAAATAGAAAGTATATATCATAACATCAAGAGAAAGATGATCGATATTGTCACCATGTTATTGCCAATTGTCAAAAATTATTCTTTTTTCCTCTTCAACGACCGTGTTATTTCGTCTTAGCGAAATCTCCAGAGAGCAAAATGTTCGGTCATTCATTGATGCATACGATCTCGATATAGAAATAATCAAGAAGTAAAACTGGAAGGAGAAGAAGACGAAGATGATGATGAAGAAGAAGAGACGGAGAAAAAAAAAGAAAAGAAAAGCAGTATAATGACAGAAAATCTTTCACGTTTTGTTTTGACGTTCCCTTTGCTATTACGATATCAATAATAATAATTGACGAGTGAAAAAAAAAGCGATGGCAAGTACGTTTCATTCATTTACACGCCACATTTCAAAACACACAATAGAGGAGAAGAAAAAAGGAGAAAAAAATGCTTTGATTCGTCAACTAATTTCTTGTCGTTGCACAAAAATTATTGAAGAAAAACGCCAATAATTCGAAGTAGTGCAATGCAACACAATACAATGGCGGCACCGTTGACAACGACAATGAGAATCGATCAAAATTATTTTGTCGTCTTCTACCATTGCGTTGTATTTCCTTGCCTGTCTGTTTTCCTTTGTAAATGAACGCACATAACAAATGAAAGGAAAAAAGGAAAAAAAACGAGAGGCACTAAACAAGATGCTGACAACAACTTTTGTGCCTTTTCCGTTGCATAATAATAGTAATAATAATAATGATCATCAGCACGATACCGCGATTGCTTCAATAAAATAATATGTAAATTTAAGAGGACATCCTCCTACATTCGATGAATAGTGCTTGCTGCTGCTGACTAGCCACTCATTCGACTGGATTAAGTTGCACATATACATGCATACACTTTATCAATGAATGTCTTCCTTGGGCTTCAATCTTGTTAACACGCTAATTGAGAGACGGAGATGTGAGACATACTGCAATTCGAGAGGTTCATTTTGTCTTATTCTTCGCTAAAGACGAGCATGAGAGTGGAGTGAATAACGAGAAAGCGCGTCAAATAATCTATTTTAGCTTTGATTCCTATTTTTTTTATCAATACGAACATTGTCATCTGAACAGAACCTTCGCGTATTCAATGGAGAAAAAGAAGAAGAAGAAGAAAAAAATATGACGAACAGATACTAACTGAAAAGGGAAAAAAAAGAAGATACAAAGAATGTTGATGCTTCTCGTGACAAATTAGCGAGTGCGGTGTTGTGTGCTTCGAATGTTAGGAGATTATTGATGTGTGCATTTGCTTGTTCAGACAGACACACACGCAGACTCTTCAGTTTTGCGTGTATCGAACGTCTTACAATCTCTGTCGATTTCCATACTATTTAAGGAATGAATCGATGGACAATTCTATGTATAAATGCATGAACACATAAACACGTTTTGATTTCCCCAGTGATATAAAAATCAGTTCGTTGACATATGATAACAAAGTCAATTATCGCTTCAATTCAATGATCGATTCGTTTCGTTATTGTTCACTATTAAATCAAATATGTTAGGTCAAATTGTAATAATATGTATTTATGTTTTTGTAAAACAAAAAGACAAAGAGAACGAAAAAACATAAATCATAAAACGAAGAATGGCACGCTCAAGAAAGATGTTTGCACGATAAATAGATATTTTTGTATTTATGTGTAATGTTTTTTTACGTATGGAGCAAAGTATGATGATATAAGGAAAAGAAGACAACAATGAAAAAGCTAATTACAATAGAAAAAGAAAAGAAGCAATCATTTTGTTCTCATTTGTTCGTTGTTGGAATCAAATTAGAGGTCACGATCTTCTTTACGACCAAATTTAAGAATTAATGCGCTAAAATTAAATAAGGAAATGAAGAGAAAATGGAAAGAAGATGAATGCGTACCTAATGAATATAGCTAAATTATGAATGAAAATAGCTATTCCGGGATAGATCGGTGTTTTTTTCTCGGCAACATATACGCCAAATAATATCCAAAAACCGCCAATTAATGAGCCAAAAGCCATTAGAAATGCAATAAAAAGAGTAATACGCGCACCTAATAAAGAAAAATATCAGTTCAATGTCTGTTTTTTTTTCTATTCCAAATGAATATGGAACGTACCAACTTGACCACAGCAACCTTCAGCATAAGACTCACCACGAACTTGTGAGTTCGGTATTGAATTCACTCTATAGCGAACAAAAAAAAAAGATCAGCGAAAGATTATTATCGATTGATTTTTCAAATCTTACAAAATCAAAGCGAGTGTTCCTACGGAACCAATAATATAAAATACTCGATTGAATTCATCTTTCGTATAGTTTTGACACGTACAATCGATCATCACCCACCAGCCGATAGAAAACTAGAAAGCAAAAAAAAAATCGACAATGAACATAAGTCTACAGAAAAGCTGAGGAGCTGTTAGTTCGTACAACGATGCCAGCCAAAATCGAAGAAATCGTATTACGATTTAAACGTTCTCGAAGTGAGAGATTTTCGCAACAGTTTCCACAATCAAACATTGTCGTTGTTTTTGTCTGAAAGTAAACAATGACGATAAAGGAATCTTAGTTTTTTTTTAAAAAGAAGAGAAAAAAAACATCAACAACAACCACTATATTCTTCTTCTATTGACATATGAAATACATATGGGTATGTGTTTCATCCAATCGAATGAGAGCCTATGCATTAAACTAATGGCTAGTAGCGCCTTAGTAGAGGCGAAAAGAAACGAACTTAAAAATGGAATATGTCAAGGATTTTATGACTTCAAATAGTTGATTCAACAGCGATTCTCGGTGAAAAGAAAAATGTCAGCAATGTCAATCATTGTGCCGATCATTCGATCGGTATTTTCTCGATGGACTGCTCTACAACTTGCTGTGACACATTCAATGGGTGGTCCGCAAAGTGAAAGTAAATACGAAGCATTTATACACGCATTCGGACAATTTCTTGTTCGAAATGTTCGACCATCAATATCAATCACGAATTTAGAACAAGACATTCAAGAATATCTCGATGATGTCTTAGATGATGAATTTAATACTGTCTTAGATGACGGTTCAAGTCAAGAATTAGCACAATTATTTGTTCGTTATATTCAATTAATTCAACAGGGTAAATTAGCTGATGTTCAACAAGAATTACATGCACAACAAACGACAACAACAATGCCAGCTGTACAAATGTGTGTACGAAATGATAATGGTGAAGAATCAGTGTCTTCCTCTGAGAGTGATGGAGACGAGAGGATCGATGAAGAAGAAGAAGAAGTACCATCACTACAATTAACAGAAAATGAACCGAAAAGTCAATCGATGGATGTTGATGATGATGGTTGGACGACGGTGAATCGACGTGGTGGAAAAAAGAAATAATAATTATAATTATAATAAATTAATAAAAAATATAGGACATGTTTACTGTCAATCTCATGAGATTATCATGAAAACGAATAATAAATTTGTTTTATTTTTGTTTTTTTTTCAGATGGGTATCTTTAATTTTGGAACGGCTCAATATTCGATGTATTTTTTTGTTGCGGCAATATTAATGTTTTTAAGTACATTATGTTGCATATCAGCGTTCGCATCTCCCTATTGGACAAAACGTTATCTCGATACGCCAAAAGATTTTCAGAATATTGGTCTTTGGGAATTATGTTTATATAAATATCGTCATTATAAAGATGATTTACAAATTCCATATACAGGCTGCTTTTGGTTTTGGACAAATGAAATGTATCGTTTTCGTGATTGGATTATTCCACGTAAGATCTTTCTCGTTGATTATTGTCGACTAATTTGATTTCTATTGATTAGCTTGGTTTAAATGGGTGCAAGCATTTGCAACATTAGCGTTTATTTTGACGATTGGTACAATGTCAAGCATAGCTATTGCCGTATTCTCGGCATTTCGTTGGCAATGGAAATATCAATTAGCTTGGTGTATTACATCATTCGTGATTTGTATGTGTCAACACAAAGAACGCCTATAGTTGATAGAATTTTTCTTTTTCAGTTTCTTTTGAATTGATTGCTATAAGTGTATATGGTGTCTACAGTCAAGATCGTCTCTGGATGCCAAGACCTGAATTTAACTATTTATCTTATAGTTATTGGATTGAATTTGCAGCTTTAGTTCTTGCGCTAATTGCATGTATGTCGACATTTTCAATGAAATGAAATTTCGAGAACAAAAAAATCTTTTTTCTTAGGCGGATTATTTGGTGCTGAGGTTAATTATCTTCGTTCACCATTTGTCGGTACTAATGATCAAGTATACTATACCGATCAATATGGCCATCCGCCAACGAATGGATCTCATATGCAATTGACTCATGGTCGACGTCGTCGTCCTCAATCGGAATTATGAACATTTAGCTGTGCATCAAATCAATCTGATATGACGAATACATTCCACGAAATGTTCCATTTTTTAAAATTCTTTTTTGTATATAGCTGATCTCAAGAGCTCATTGTGCTCTTCTTTTTCTATCGTAGATTTTGAACTCAATTATGTTTCATGTGTTCTGGTTTTTTTTAATATTCTTAATGATATTATCGTTTTAGACACTTTTTTTTGTCGTATATATCACTGATCAAATAACTGTTTCTCATTAAATATAGTGCAGAATAAAATAACCTTTTAAAAAATTGAATGGTAGTAGTTTTGCAATTATTTTTAAAGCATTAGCTAAAGATCATCCCTGGCTAAGCCATGATGTGCCAGTTAATTCTGAAAGATCGTACTTACTCGACTCATGACATGAAAGTTTCATTAGGAAAAGAAATTAAAATCTGAAATACAGATAAAACAAACAATAGAATACTTAAAAATTTTTCATAATAGTTGAACTTTTTCTTCTTCTTTCAATTACTCTTCAAAATCACTGACATACATCTATTATAATCCTAGAATTCAATTTCTGAACAATTCCAAATATACTTTTTCGAGATAGCAAATAAATCTTAATTAAAAAACAAACGTTGTCGATTATACTATAAAAAAGCTATTGTCAATAAAAAGAACGTGAGCATATGTTGTTTCATCAATCAAAACTATTGATCGTTAGGCAACCTTTTATTTTTATATCTATATTCATAAAAACATATTAATCAATTTGATTTCGAGACAAAAAAATAACTCGACTGAAATCAGAATATATCGACCTTTGATCCTATCAAATAATCGAAAAACAAAAACCAGTCCTCAAGAAACCTTTTTTTTTGATTTACTTGAATACTTATATAAAAAGAGAAAGATTGTAACAGCCGTGAACTTTGCTGATTATTTCTATTAGTTAGGTCTTTCATCAAAATGAACGAGATAAATAAGTGCTAAATAAATTGTCGTACGAGGACATTTAGTTGATGAAAATTAATCGTATCATGTCAATAATAGGCGTAGGTAAAAATCTTCTTTATTTCTTTTCTACTCAATATGATTTGCCATGTTGAAAAAACAATGTTCCATGATTAAACTAGTTGAGACAAAAAAAATCTGATAATTTCTAAAAGAGAATAGATTGTCAATATTTCCTTTTCATGAAAAAATAATAAGCAATAACTTGAATTAACTTGAGTTTTATTCATAATAGTTAAAAAAAAGAAAAGATGCATTTAGTGCATATTAAATGGCGTCGACAAAATATAAAAGGAAAAAAAATAACATTATGTATTCCAGTTACTTCAACACTTCAAACGTTAAATAATAAAGAAGAAAAAAAAATCCCGATTTCCTAATGAATACAATCGACCTATTTTTAGCATGTACTTATTCAATATACACACTATAGTTTCATTCGTGGTATTAACATAAATCCATATATTACAAAATGAATGTTACTAAAGAAAGATAGATTACTATATAGACATTATTGAATAAAGTCATTAATCAATATTGTATGAAAACAAAAGAGACGCTCACGTAGCTTTTTATTTGACTCATTCGTTCGATGAAAGTTTTATAAATAACTTTCTGTTTTTTTTTCGAACTTTATTTTGTCATTATCATTTAAGAAAAATAGTTTTGTGTTATGTGATTCTATTAATATTTCAATTTGCCTATATTTTTTCTTCCATTTTCCTGTTTAATCTTGACTTATCATGCAAACATGAATATCATTGTTGAATCTCGTTGAAAACTATGTTAATTTGAACTTTACTTTGGTTGATATATATGAATAATCACGAGAGTATTTTAAAGTTAATTGAGTGTCATGCTCTTCTCTCTTTTTCTCTCTGTTTTTTCTTCTTTCAATTAGATTCACACAAAAGAAACTCGTCCTTGCTGATAAAATAGAGGAAATGAAATTTGTTTTTCAATTAAAATCATATTCAGTTTCGTGTGTGAAAAAAATTATCAACACAGATAATTTCTTATTGGCACCAGAAAACTGACAACTAACATCGTAAGTATAAACAAACCGAACGACGGAAATCGCGATTTAGTTTTGTTCGATCGTTTACGTCCGCTATGATTATTCCTATCGATTGGTTTGAAGATTTTCGCATTGCTTTAAATGTAATAAATAACAATCAAGTAGTTGAATCTGCCTACGATCTGTTTGTTCAATCATAAAATCAAGGACGATCATATGAGAAGCACAGGCACATAGAGAGAAGATTTTCACCGACGATACTTATTTTTCGGCCGTCATTCTTTGTTCATAAGGCATGTTGAAAGGCGTTTATCTCATGAAAAATACATCGGCAGAAAAACGACGAGCAAATTGACTGGAAATAAAGAGTTTTTGATGATAGAAGGTGCACTTCAATGAGCAGATGTCTTTTTGAGATTTCATATACCTTGAATGTTGAAAAATATTAGCATTTCTTCTTCTTTTTTTTTCTATGGATTTCTATTTGATTTTCTTCTCTTCATTTTTTTTTGTTGTTAAGCTCGATTTTAATTAGGTTGAAAGCATTCCTTAAAAGCCGAAAACAAAAAGAAATGAGAGCATTCTACTCGAGTGATTATGATGATGTTAGACGAGTTTAACAAGTCTAGAATATTGAATAGTAATCTTTTTTTTTGTTTTCCTACTAAATGTCATATTTTGAAGTCTTAAACATCATTATTGAATGTAGACCGTTATTCGAACAGATTCCAATCTGTTTCTTCGTTGTTCGAGGTGAAAGATTTTCTTTTTTGTTATTCCTCTGATAATAATAATGATTCATCATATCGATAAATCTGACAAGATGATATTGTCGATGATCAAATACATTTGCCATATTTTTTGTTTATATATTCTCGGTATTGATCATGTAGTCAGTTGAATAGACATATGCTGAGTAGTGTCATCGTTCTAATCGGAAGATTTGTTTCTCGCTCACTCTGTTTCTCATTCATAGTCAAAGTGATTTTTTTTGTTTACTTCCGACGTTAGCCCACAGCTTGATCTTTTATTTGAAATCGTTGCTTGATAGACTGCTGTGTGTCGCTGTCGAAACTTAACCGACACATGGTTTGAATTATTTTTCTGTCTGAACGAGAATCTGTTGTTTGTTTCGAATAGATTCATCAAAATTCTCGTCATTTGAACTTTAATCCTCAATTGAAAATAAAAGCGGAATAATAATAAAGTGCGACTATTAACATTGTGATAGATAAAAAGTGAATTGATTAAATAACAACTTGAAAAGTCTTATTCGATTAATGTCACGAAAATTTATATTGTTGTTTACCTTCTTGTTTTTTTTTTGCTTTTTTAAATCATAGAGAATAGATGAGAAGAAACATAGGAGAGTAGAATTCTTAGACTGGTAGATAAGAGAGAATTGATGATCAAGAAAACGAGAGACAAAACGAGAAAGAAGCAAAAAAAAGCCAAGAGGAAAAAGAAGGAAAAGAAAGAGAAGTAGAAGAAGAACGAGAGAAGAAACAACGGGAATACATTGAGACTGAGATTGAGTTCTATTTTTCCGTTTTATCATTCGCTTGAAGAAAACAAAAAGAAAACATATCTTTCAATTCGATTTTGTTCTGTTCATTCGAAGATCTTTTTGTCAACTATGAATGATTCATTTTACATATACACATATCCATCGCGAGCAAATCATCTTCAATCAATCGATCGTTTACTCTCATTCTACTCGTTATTATTAATATTCATTGGTACACCATGCAATCTTCTTTGTTGTGCCATTTATTTTCAAAAACATAATCGTTCAAATTCAATAAAAACAATATTCGGCTATTTAGCATTTCTTGATACA
>Ga0209952_1002288_pt1 | contig 14565 bp, 9 predicted proteins | sample ThiBiot_750_biof_2_FD_183951 | JGI IMG/M metagenome (GOLD analysis project Ga0209952, IMG submission 183951) | Wastewater bioreactor microbial communities from Cape Town, South Africa - Thiocy_cont_750_biof (SPAdes) | ecosystem: Engineered > Bioreactor > Thiocyanate-remediating >...
CTGGCCGCGCTTGAGCGTGACGCGCAGTTTGTAGAGCGACAGGAAGTGCGCCATCGAGACGACAAAGGCGGCGATAATCGGCAGCGTCAGGATCTTGTCCGGAATGGCGATGTCGGCGAAGGCGACGATCGGCACCCACACCAGGTTGAGCAGGGCGACGAGGACGCCAAGGCTTTCGGCGCCGAGCCAGTTCAGCCAGCCGAGTGCGAATTCGCGCTTCTGGTCCGGGCTCAGCCGGCTCGCGCCGGGCAGGAAGCGCCGCCAATGCTTCTTGACGATCTGGAAGCCACCATAGGCCCAGCGATGGCGCTGCTTCTTGAACGCCTCGTAGGTGTCGGGCAGCAGGCCGTGGCCGTAGCGCTTTCGCGTGTAGTGCGTCAGCCAGCCCTGTTCGATGATGGCAAGGCCGAGATCAGTGTCCTCGCAGATGGTGTCGCCGGCCCAGCCGCCGGCCTTGTCCATCGCCTCGCGGCGGATCAGGCACATGGTGCCGTGGACGATGATGGAATTGGTTTCGTTGCGCTGGACCATGCCGATGTCGAAGAAGCCGGCATATTCGCCGTTCATGGCGTAGTGCATCAGCGACAGATCTTCGTCGCGGTGGTCCTGCGGCGCCTGCACCAGGCCGACGCGCGGGTCGTCGAAGGCCGGGACGAGGTCCTTCAGCCAGTCGGGCTGGACCACATAGTCGGCATCGATAATGCCGATGATCTCGGCGTCCGCGGCGGTGCGGTCCATGGCGATGCGTAAGGCGCCGGCCTTGAAGCCCTTCACCTTCTCGGCGTTGATGAACTTGAAGCGTTCGCCGAGCATCCGGCAGTGATCCTGGATCGGTTGCCAGAACGCCGGATCAGGCGTGTTGTTGATGATCACCACGCATTCGAAGTTCGGATAGTCGAGCCGCGCCACCGCATCGAGCGTCTGTTTCAGCATCTCCGGCGGTTCGAAATAGGCCGGGACGTGGATCGACACCATCGGGTGCTTGCGGTCGGGAGCGGAAGCGGCGGCGGCCGTCTTCTCCGGCGACAGCAGTCGGGCCGGGCGGTGGCCGAACGCGATGGTCGCGATCTCCTCGATGCGGGCCATCGCGATCAGGATCAATGGTACCAGCAGGATCAAGCCCAGCGTCATGGCGAAGGCCGAACCCCAGACGAAATAATGGCCGTTCCAATAGGCGAATACGGTGGCGACCCACGCTCCGACGCCATTGGCCGCGACCGATAGCATTCCGGCTTGCAACACCGTCGGCCTGTAGAGCCGGAAGATCGGCAGCGACAGTAACACGCCGATCAACAGTGCAATGCCGGCCTGTTTCCAGTAGGCCTGATCGACAACAGGCCCGGTCCAGTTGAACTTGGGTTCGCGGCTGGCGTTCAGCACGCCCCAGTAAGGACCGACGCCGCCTTCGAAATATTTCCACGGCTGATCGATAGCTTCGACGATGTTGTATTCCATGCCGATCGACTCGGCGCGGGTGACGAAATTGCGCAGCACCACCGCCTGCTCGAACGGTCCGGGGACGGCGTTCTTCAGATTATAGCCCGCCGACGGCCAGCCGAATTCGGCGATGACAATTCGCTTGCCGGGGAACGCTTCGCGGAGTTTCTGATAGATGATCAGTGCCTGATCGACCGCCTGTCCGGCGGAGAAGCCTTCCCAGTACGGCAGGATATGCGCGGCGATAAAGTCGACGGACGATGCAAGTTCCGGATGCTCGAGCCAGATATTCCAGATTTCGCCAGTCGTTACAGGGACATTGACCTGGCTTTTGACTCGTTGGATGAGTTTGATGAGGTCGTCGACTTTCTGGTCGGCACGATAGATGGTTTCGTTGCCGACGACGATGCCGTTGACGTTGCTGTTGTGCTTGGCGAGTTCGACGGCGGCCTGAAGCTCGCGCTCGTTGCGGTCGACGTGCTTGTCGATCCAGGCGCCGACCGTCACCTTGATGCCGACTTCATTGGCGATCGGCGGCACCAGTTCAACGCCGCCCGTCGACGAATACAGACGAACGGCGCGTGTCAGCGGCGCCAGCACTTTCATGTCGGCGCGGATCTTCGCGGCGGTCGGGATGTTGTCGACGTCCGGATGCCCGGAGCCGTCGAACGGCGCATAGGAAACGCTCGGCAGGATGCCGGTGAAATCGGGAGCTGGCAGTTTCTCCCGCAACACGCCCCAGATGGCGGCATGAGCGGCGGTGACAAACAGCAGAACGGCGACGACAGCGCGCATCGCGACTAAACCATTTCGGGGCGGCGTGACAGGTGAGCGGACCGTTCCCCTCGATCCGTCAGAAGCCGCGGCAGGGCGAGCATATCAATGCCACGGCAATTATCCACTCGTATGACGCGGTGGCGTTTTTCGGGCGACAGTGGGAGCAAACCGCAAGCCGTCCGGTTCGTTCCAGCGCATCGCGTCGATTATTTGGCCGGCGCGGGGGCTGGCGTTGCAGCCGGTGCTGCGGCCGGAGCCGATGCCGCCGGTGCGTTTGCGGCAGGCGCATTGGGTTGCGCGCCTGCGTTCGCGGTTTGCGGCTGGGCGTTCGGATTAATCCAGCAGGAATGAACCCGGCTGTTCAGGCTGTCGGGCACCTTCGGATCGATGGCGCCGAAACGGACCAGGCAGCGGAATGTCGCCTGGACATGGCCGCCCGGGCAACCGAAACGATCGTAGAGGTCGAGATGGCGGAAGGCAGTATCGAGATCGTCGCGCCACATCAGCACCACGACGCGCCGCCCCAGCCAGACGCATTCGGGATTGCCGGCCGGGCCATTGATGGCTTTCGAAGCTTCGGCGAATTCGTCGGCCTTGCGCTGACTGTCCTTGGCAGCGGCTTCCGCCGCAGTCGCCGGATTGGTGTTGGACTGCGCGGGTTTCGGCGTTTGGTCCTGAGCGCGGAGATCGCCGCTCTGGGCGATGGCGCCGCCGACGCCAAGCATCAGTGCCAGTCCCGGCACGGCCAATGTCCGCATCAACGCAGTTCGCAGTTCAACTCGTATCTGACGCATGCCGTCCCCGGTTTGATACCTGATGCCCGCCCGTGGCAAAATCACTGCTCAGATGCCGCGCAAATGGGTCCCCAATGCGGCGAAGCGCAGTTCCGGATTCCATGAAACACAAAATGCTTTTTGTCTAGTAAAGGCGGTAATCATTGACCGGGCCGGAACGCCGGTCGAGAAGAAGTATGGGATTGCGGCGGGGCGGCACTTGGCAGAGCGCCGGTGATTGGCTAATCGACGATTCCGGCGCTTTCCGCTGGCGGTTCAATTCCGTGAGAACCTGAGCTGCTCTTCGATTCGGATATTTTCCTCGGCGGGCAATCTCTACCCGGCAGGACGTCTTCCAGGAGGATCGGGCCAATTTCGTTGCGAACGCCGCTAGCACTGTTGTTCCTGTCGTTGTGTGCGATCGCCGCCGTCTGGTGGTGGTTGGCCATGCCGATCACGCTGGCGCGCGCGCCGATCGATCCGGCGGCGAAACTGGAATGCGTCTCCTATGCGCCGTTCCGTGGCGACCAGAGCCCGCTGGTGAAGGGGACGATGATCCCGCCTGAGCAGATCGCCCAGGACTTCGCGCAACTCGCCAAGATATCGAAGTGTGTCCGTACCTATTCGGTCCAGAATGGCCTCGACAAGGCGCCCGAACTGGCGCGCAAGGCTGGGCTCAAGCTGATCCTCGGCATCTGGCTGGGAAGCAATCGCGTCGATAACGTCGTCGAGATCGCAACCGCCGTGCAACTCGCCAAGGATTATGCCGACGTCATCAGCGCGGTCGTGGTCGGCAACGAGGTGCTGTTGCGCGGCGAGATGACGGCCGCCGATCTTGCGGCGAATATCCGTTCGGTCAAGGCGCAGGTGAAGGTCCCGGTGACCTATGCCGACGTTTGGGAGTATTGGCTGCGCAACCGCGACATCTACGACGCGGTCGATTTCGTCACCATTCATATCCTGCCGTATTGGGAAGATCTCCCGATTCCGGCGCGCTATGCCGCCACCCATGTCGACTCGATCCGCAAGCGCGTGGCGGTGGCGTTTCCGGGCAAGGAAATCCTGATCGGCGAGACCGGCTGGCCGAGCGCAGGGCGGATGCGGGAAGGGGCCTTGCCTTCCCGCGCCAATCAGGCGCGCGTCGTGTCCGAAATCCTCACTTTGGCGAAGCAGGAAAATTTTCGCGTCAACCTGATCGAAGCCTATGACCAGCCGTGGAAGCGTCAGCTCGAAGGTACGGTCGGCGGGTATTGGGGATTGATCGACGCCAAGGCGCGTGCGGAAAAATATCCGGCGGGGGTGCCCATCAACAACTTCCCGATGTGGAAACAGGAGATGGCCGCCGGGATGGTGCTTTGCGTCCTGATCTTCGTGGTGGCGATGTGGACCGCGCGCCGGCGTCCGTGGGCGCCGCGTTTCGGGACGTGGCTGGGCGTAGCCGGGTCAGCGACAGCGGCCGGAGCTTTGCTGGGCGTCGCTGTCGAGAAGATGCTCACCGAAAGCCTCGGCATCGGTGGTTGGACGCAATGGGGCCTTCTGCTCGCGGCCGGAATCGTCGCGCCGCTATTGGCCGCCAGCGTACAAATGTCGGGCCGGTCGTTGCCGACGTTTCTCGAGATCTTGGGGCCGCGTCCGGGGCGCACGACCTCGCGGCGGATGCTGTTGTTGGGCTTGACGCTTGGCGTCACGACGGTGATCGCGGTCGAGACGGCGCTCGGGCTTGTTTTCGATCCGCGCTACAAGGACTTCCCGTTCGCCGCGCTGACGATGGCGGTGGTCCCGTTCTGGATGCTGATGGTGTTCAACCGTCCGCGCTCCGGGGGGCGGCCGATGGCCGAAGCCGTGTTCGGCGGACTGCTGGTGATCGCTTCTGCCTATATCGCCTTCAACGAAGGTATCGCCAACTGGCAGGCGCTGTGGACCTGCCTTGTCTACGTGATGCTGGGGATCACACTGTGGCGGGCGCGGGCCGCGCAAAACCCAGGATAAGCAGCCCGATCGCGATTCCCGAAAGCGCGACGTTGTAGAGCACGATGCCGGCGCCGGCGGCAACCAATCCGACCGTGAGCAGCACGATCGAGGGCCGCATGACGTGCAGCACAGCGACGATCACTGCCACGATTCCGAACACCGAGTTGCGGAACAGATAGGTCGCGACCGACCTTGCCTTGCAGAGATAACTTTGCAGGCCAGCGTCGCAGGCGAGCGTCACAGTCGATAGCTCGATGGCGAGATAGCGCACATAAAGCGCGTAGCCGACGGTGACGAAGCCGACGACCATCAGCCATTGAACCTGATACGGCGTTAGCCGGAACGGATCTCTTTTCATGGCGCGAATATGGTTCGGATCGTCGGGGGGAGCAAGCCGGAGCGCACCATCGCCGCGTTCGGCCTGTGCATGGCGTGAGTACGCCGGCCCTCGACGGCAGCGCGAGGCGCCCCACGAAGCTATCGCTGCGGTGGTGGCGGCGGAGCGGGCGAGGGTCGGGGAGGCTGGGCGGTCGCTGGCTTTTCGTGCGTGGCATGACGCGCCTTCGACCGCCGGTGCGGCGGATGCGGAGTGGCCGCCGGTTCCGCATCCATCGCCAGTTGCTGCCCCTCAAACGTGGTGGTCGCGCAGCTATGGCGGCTGGCGGTGACAGCGGCGCAAACCTCGGCGGCCCGCGCCGCGTCGTCGAGAGGACCGACGACGAGACGCAGTTCTACGCCCGCCGTTCCCCTACGCTCCTTCAGCCCGATCACCGGCCGCAAATCGGCGAGGATCGACGGGTGGGCGGCGGTCACGCGTCGCCACAACGCACGAAGGCCGTCGATAGAACGGGCCGTGCCCAGATCGACGCCGAACCGTGTCCGCGGTACCGCAACTTCAACCGCGGGAGCCGGTTCAGCGCGGATCGATGCCGTGACATCGGGTGCGGGGTTGGCCGTTTCGGATTTTGCTTCAAGTGGTTTGGAGCGATCGGCCGAAGACGAAGCATCCGATGCCTCTGTCGTCCGCTGCACCTGTGTTGTCTCGACAGCTTGAGCCATAGGGGTAGCCGTTGCGGCTGCTGGTGGTTCGTTTCCCCCGGATTGCGGTGGCGGGACTGGCTGTGGCTGAGCGGTGGCTCCGATCCCGGACAATGGCGTCGTCGTCTTGGGAGCGGCGGTTTTCAGGTCCGGAACCGCAAGCGGCGGAATAGACGCGGCGAGGGGGGAAAAGGCAGCATTCTGGCGTGTGATGGAGCCTGTGACCGATTCGAGCCCCTGCTCGAGCGCGGTTGCCCGGGCATAGAGGCGATCGCGATCGCTGTTGAGTGTATCGATCGCCGCGGAAAGCCGCCTGATGTCGTTGCGGCTTTCTCGCGCGATGGTTTTAATCTGCTCGGATTGTCGCGTCAGATCGGCGGCGGCGACGCGATCCTGCCGCTTGTGCACGTAGGCTTGATTGGCGAGCACGGCGATGGTGACGGCGCCGACCGCCCCCACTCCCCAGGAGGCCAGCCGCCACGGCGTTCGCCGATCGTAAGTATCCTCATCGGCGATGAGGCCGACCTGCACGCCCTCGAGGTCATGAGCGACCACGTCGTCAGCCAGTTTTTTGCCGCGTTTTGCCATCAGATCCTGTCGGCCCCCCAAACGCCGGCGAATCACGCCGTCAACACTATCAAAAATACCTCCGGTCCTCATCGGCCAAGGGATTGAAGCGGACGGGCCAAGGGATCGAACCGGCATCGCGGGTTTGATCTTTGGCGAAAAGCGCTTATTGACGGGCGATATTTTTGAGACCGCATAGGAATTCATATGACGGGCAGAACCACCCTCACCATCGTCCTCGCGGCCGGCGAAGGCACCCGGATGCGCTCATCGATGCCGAAGGTGCTGCACCCGGTGGCCGGTCAATCGCTGCTGGCGCATGTGTTGGGCGCGGCTCCCAAGGGAGACGGCACCGCGCTCGCGGTGGTGGTTGGGCCGGATCATCAGGCGGTTGCCGACGAGGCGCGGCGCGTCCGCCCGGAGACCCGCATCTATGTCCAGGCCGAACGGCTCGGCACCGCCCATGCTGTGATGGCGGCACGCGAAGCAGTCGCGCAGGGCTACGACGATCTGCTGATCGCATTCGGCGATACGCCGCTGATTTCGGCGGCGACGTTCGAGCGGTTGCGCGCGCCGCTGGCGGCGGGCGCCGGCCTGGCAGTGCTGGGATTCCATGCCGCTGATCCGACGGGCTACGGTCGGCTGGTCGTGGAGGGTAGACAGCTTGTGGCGATCCGCGAGCAGGCCGATGCCAGCGCGCAGGAGAAGGCGATCACGCTGTGCAATGCGGGCGTGATGGCGTTCGACGGACGCATCGCGCTTCAGGCGCTGGAGCAGATCGGCAACACCAACAGCAAGGGCGAATATTATCTGACGGATGCGGTCGCGATCGTTCGTGGGCTCGGTCGCGACGTCGTGGTGATCGAAACCGGCGAAGACGAAGTGCGTGGTATCAACACCAAAGCGCAACTGGCGCAGGCCGAGCAGGTGATGCAGGCGCGTTTACGTCAGGCGGCGCTCGATGCCGGCGTCACCATGATCGCGCCGGAAACGGTTTTCCTCTCGGCTGACACGACGTTCGGCAAGGACGTCATGGTCGAGCCCAACGTCGTGTTCGGATTGGGTGTCAGCGTCGGCGACGGTGCGGTGATTCATGCCTTCTCCCATATCGAGAAGTCGGCGGTCGGCGCGAGGGCTTTGGTCGGTCCCTTCGCCCGGTTGCGGCCCGGAACGTCGCTGGGTGATGGCGCGAAAATCGGCAACTTCGTCGAGACCAAGGCCGCGATCATCGAGGCAGGTGCCAAGGTCAATCATCTGACCTACATTGGCGATGCGCACATCGGTGCCAACGCGAACATCGGCGCAGGCACCATCACCTGCAATTATGATGGCTTCAACAAGTACAAGACAATCATCGGCAGGGGTGCATTCGTCGGATCGAACTCGTCGCTGGTCGCGCCGGTTCGGATCGGGGATGGATCCTATATCGGTTCCGGCTCGGTGATCACGAAGGATGTCGCCGACAACGCGTTGGCCGTCGGGCGCGGCCAGCAGACGACGCGCGAAAACTGGGCCACTCGTTTCCGTGATGCGAAGGCTGCCGCCAAAGCCGAGCGGAAATGAGTTTCCAGCGTGTTAAGGGATTCGCTTAACTCTGTGGCAATTCGCAATAATTCTTGAGTACCGGACTGCTAGGTTTTCTCGTTAAGAGACCCCGTGCCGCTTCCGGTGCGGATTGAACCAAAGAGATAAATTTAAATGTGCGGCATCGTTGGGATTTTGGGGCGCGGTCCGGTTGTCGATCAATTGGTCGATTCACTCAAGCGGCTGGAATATCGCGGTTATGACTCCGCCGGCGTCGCGACGCTGGAAGGCGGTCGGCTCGACCGGCGGCGTGCCGAAGGCAAGCTGAAGAATCTCGAAGCCCGCTTGAAGTCCACGCCGCTGCAGGGCCACCTCGGCATCGGGCATACGCGTTGGGCGACCCATGGCAAGCCGACCGAGAACAACGCGCATCCGCACACCGCACGCCGTGTCGCTGTGGTGCATAACGGTATCATCGAGAATTTCCGTGAACTGCGCCAGCATCTCGAAAAGAGCGGCGCGGTGTTCAGCAGCGACACGGACACCGAAGTCGTCGCGCATCTGGTCGACGGATATCTGAGCAAGGGACTGTCGCCAGCAGAGGCCGTGAAGACGACGCTTCCGCAATTGCGCGGCGCTTTCGCGCTGGCCTTCATCTTCGACGGCAACGACAATCTTTTGATCGGCGCCCGCAAGGGGTCGCCGCTGGCGGTCGGTTACGGCGACGGCGAAATGTATCTCGGCTCCGATGCCATCGCCTTGGCGCCGCTGACCGACACCATCAGCTATCTCGAGGATGGCGATTGGGTGGTGCTGGATCGATCCGGCTGCGAAATCCATGATGAGAGCGGCGCCGTTGTGAAGCGCGAGGTAATCAAGTCCGGTGCGTCGTCGTTCCTCGTCGACAAGGCCAACTATCGCCACTTCATGGCGAAGGAAATTCACGAGCAGCCGGAAGTCGTCAGCCATACGCTGGCACGCATGGTCGATATGGCGAATGAACGCGTTGCGCTGCCGGTCGCGTTGCCATTCGATTTTCGCGACGTCCAGCGGGTGGTGATCACTGCTTGCGGCACGGCAAGCTATGCCGGCTTCGTGGCCCGCTACTGGTTTGAGCAGTTTGCGCGCCTGCCCGTCGAACTCGATGTCGCATCCGAATTTCGTTATCGCGAAGCGCCGCTACGAAAGGGCGATCTCGCGATCTTCATCTCGCAGTCGGGCGAGACCGCAGACACGCTCGCGGCCTTGCGTTATGCGAAGGCGCAAGGTGCGCACACGCTCTCGGTCGTGAACGTGATCACCTCGACCATCGCGCGCGAAAGCGAGGTGATGCTTCAAACGCTCGCGGGGCCGGAGATCGGCGTGGCGTCCACCAAGGCCTTTACATGCCAGTTGATGGTGCTGGCCGCGCTGGCGATTGCCGCCGGCAGCGCGCGTGGAGAACTCTCCGTCGAGGACGAAGTCAAACTGGTGCGCGGTCTTGTCGAGGTGCCGCGTCTGATGGCGGCTGCCTTGGCTGGCGAGCCGCAGATCGAGCGGCTGGCACGCGACATCGCGAAATCGCGCGACGTGCTGTATCTCGGTCGCGGCACCAGCTATCCGCTGGCGCTGGAAGGCGCGCTCAAGCTGAAGGAAATCTCATACATCCACGCCGAAGGCTATGCCGCGGGCGAGCTTAAGCATGGCCCGATCGCGCTGATTGACGAGAACATGCCGGTGGTGGTGATCGCGCCGTTCGATCGCGTCTTCGAAAAGACGGTGTCGAACATGCAGGAGGTGGCCGCACGCGGTGGCCGGATCATCCTGATGACGGACGCCAAGGGCGCGGCGGAAGCCACCGTCGATTCCCTTGTCACCATCACCATGCCGGATATGGCGGCGAGTTTTACGTCGCTCGTCTATGCCGTGCCGGTACAATTGCTGGCCTATCACACCGCCGTGGTCATGGGCACCGACGTCGACCAGCCGAGAAATCTGGCCAAATCGGTCACCGTCGAGTAGACGAAACGCGAACCTAGGCCATTTCGCCTGCGCGGAATGGTTCCATCGCAACGTTACGCAGGTCTGCTACAGTGCCGGCATACAATTTGCTGGGCATGGACGCCGCTTGCTGATTGACTCGGGATAGATGACGAAACGACCTGTATCGACGCCGATGCCGTCCAGCGCGCCGGTTCCGCCACCGGAAGCGCCGCGCGGCTTCATGGCGCGCATCCGTAACTACTTCCTGACCGGCCTGATCGTCGCAGGTCCGGTCGCGATTACGCTGTATCTGACCTGGTGGTTCGTCACCTGGGTCGATGGGCTGGTGCGGCCGTTCGTGCCGATGGACTATCGGCCGGAGACCTATCTGCCGTTCGGCATCCCGGGGTCGGGACTGGTGGTGGCGTTTGTCGCCCTCACGCTGCTCGGGTTCCTCACGGCGAACCTGATCGGACGCAAGCTGGTCGGTCTTGGCGAAAGCCTACTCGGGCGGATGCCGGTGGTGCGCGCAATCTATCGCGGCCTGAAGCAGGTGTTCGAGACGCTGTTCTCCGGCAACGGTTCCAGCTTCCGCAAGGTCGGCATGGTGGAGTTTCCATCGCCCGGCATGTGGTCGATCGTGCTGATCTCGCAATCGCCGAGCACCGAGGTGGCGGAAAAGCTGCCGGGCACCGAGGAGCATATCTCAGTGTTCCTGCCATGCGCGCCGAACCCCACGACGGGTTTCTTTTTCTACGTGCCGCGCAGCAAGGTGATCGAGATCGACATGAGCGCGGAAGATGCCGCGACGCTCATCATGTCCGCCGGCGTGGTGCAGCCGGGCAGCGATCCTCAGCGCAAGATCGCGGCGCCCACTGACGCCGCCAACGCCGCGCGCGTCGCCAACGAACCCACATTCAAGGCTGCGCCCGCGAAAGCCGATTGATCAGCCTGCGCCGATCAACGGGATCGCCTCGTCACGCTCGTAGAGATAGAGCAGGCAGCGCAGCGCCTCGCCGGAAGCACCTGCGAGCTTTGGATTATTCTGCATGATCTTTAGGGCTTCGTCGCGTGCCTGTGCGATCAGTTGCGCGTGGACCTCGGGGCGGGCGATGCGATAGCCGGGCAGGCCGCTCTGCCGCGTGCCCAGCACTTCGCCTTCGCCGCGCAGCCGCAGGTCTTCCTCGGCAATACGAAACCCGTCGGTGGTTTCGCGGATCACCCGCAGCCGCGCCGCCGACATTTCGCCGAGCGGTTCGCGATAGAGCAGCAGGCAGGTGGATGCTTCCGATCCGCGCCCGATCCGTCCGCGCAACTGGTGCAGTTGCGCCAGCCCGAAGCGCTCCGCGTTCTCGATAACCATGATGGTGGCGGCCGGCACGTCGACGCCGACCTCGACCACGGTGGTCGCGACCAGCACGCGGATTTCGGCGCCGGCGAATTGCGCCATCACCCGGTCTTTCTCGGTGCCTTTCATCTGGCCGTGGACGAGGCCGACTTGATCGCCGAACCGCTTTTGTAGGCTCTCGAACCGCGTGGTGGCGTCGGTGAGATTCTCGACGGCCTCGGATTCCTCGACGAGGGGACAAATCCAGTAGACCAGCTTGCCGGCCTTCACTGCGCGGCCGACGGCATCCACGACTTCGTTCAGACGATGGCTCGGCACCGCGCGGGTGTCGATCGGCTGCCGTCCCGCCGGCTTCTCGCGCAGTTCGGAAATGTCCATGTCGCCGAAATAGGTCAACACCAGCGTGCGCGGGATCGGCGTTGCGCTCAACACCAACACATCGACCGCGTCGCCTTTTGAAGTGAGCGCGAGACGTTCGCGCACGCCGAAGCGGTGTTGCTCATCGACGATGGCGAGCGCCAGCGACTTGTAGATCACGTCGTCCTGGATCAAGGCGTGAGTGCCGACCAGCAGGTCGAGTTCGCCCGCTGCCAGTTGTGCAAGGATATCGCGGCGTTCCTTGCCTTTCTCGCGGCCGGTGAGGATGGTGACGCGCAGGCCGGCGCGTGCGGCGAGCGGCGCGATCGTCTTGATATGTTGCCGCGCGAGGATTTCGGTCGGCGCCATCAGCGCGGCCTGCTTGCCGGCTTCGGCGACGGCGGCGGCGGCGAGCAGCGCCACCACGGTTTTGCCGGAGCCGACGTCGCCTTGCAGCAGCCGCAGCATCCGCACCGGTTGTTGCAGGTCATGTGCGATGGCGGCGGCGGCATCGCGCTGCGACGACGTCAGCGCGTAGGGCAGGGCATCGATCACCCTGCTTCGCAGGTGGCCGTCGCCGGCATGGCGCGCGCCAGCGGGCCGGCGCAACTGCGCGCGCACCAGTGCCAACGCCAGTTGTCCCGCGAGCAGTTCGTCGAAGGCGAGCCGCGACCAGAACGGGCGATCCGGTAGAATGTCCGTCAGTTCGACAGGGACATGGACACGCTGCAACGCTTCAGCCAGCGGCGGAAAATTGCAGCGGCGCAGCACTTCAGGGCTGATCCATTCCGGCAGCGTCGGAAGCCTCTCGAGCGCCAGCGCCATCGCGCGCCGAAGCGACCCCAGCGCCAATCCCTCGGTGAGCGGATAGACCGGCTCGATGCCGGAAAGTTTCGCCAGACCTTCCTCATCGACGACGCGGTCGGGGTGGACCATCTGCAAGGTGCCGTCGAACATCTGTACCGTGCCGGAGACGTAACGCTTCTCGCCGGCCGGCAGGAGCTTTTCGATGTAGTCGCGCTTGCCACGGAAATAGGTCAGTAGCACGTCGCCGGTGTCGTCGCTGGCATAGACCAGATGCGGCGTGCGCGAGCGGCCAGGCGGAGAGGGACGATGCCGGTCGATGGTGACTTCCAGCGTCGCCACGGTCCCCGGCACGGCATCGCGGATTTTCGGCCGCGCCCGGCGGTCGATGACATTGCTCGGCAGATGCAGCAGCAGGTCGACCAGCCGCGGCGTCTCGCTGCGGCCGAGCAGGTAGCGCAGCAGCTTGTCCTGTCGCGGGCCGACGCCGGACAGGCTGGTGACAGGTGTAAATAGCGGGTTGAGAATCTCGGGACGCGGCATCGGTGAATTCTAGGACCTTTCGTGCCGTCATGCCCGGCTTTATGGCGAGCATCCACGTCTTGTCGTGCGACATCAAGGACCAGATAGCCGGGGCATAGGCGTTCCCAAGGCCGCCGTTTTTTCAAACGACTATGGCTGGCCATGACGCGCGGGTATGACAGCGGCGACGAGGAAGGTACTGACATCGCCGGCGGCGAGGACTATACCACCCACGCCCGGCACGTCCGGGCTTTTGCCGTTACGCAAGGTTGACGCATGACTGGGACGACACGTTCGAGCCACGGGCTCGATAACCGCCGCAAGCGGTTGCTTTATCGCTGCTGGCATCGCGGCACGCGTGAAATGGACCTCATTCTCGGTCGGTTCGCCGATGCGCATATCGCGCAACTCTCCGACAATGATCTCGCGGAACTCGAACGGGTGATCGAAGCCCACGATCCTGATCTCTATCCGGCGTTCGCCGGTGACATTCCGCCATCGCCGGAATTCGCCGGCGCGATGTTTGAGCGCATCAAGGCGTTTCGCGTCTCGGACCCTAATCTATGAAGAACGCACTTCGTTCACCCGCCGAATTGCTGGTCCCGGGCCGCGCAATTCGGCAGGTGAACGAAGCAGATGGTGCGGAGGGGCTGATCGTTTCGGATCTAGCTCGCGCGGTTGCCGCGCGGCCGAAGCCGCCGGCGGTGAGCCTTGCCGTGATTTGCCGCGACGGGCCGCGCATGTCGCAACTGGCGCGGGCGCTGGAGTTCTTCGCGCCCGATATCGACGTGATGCAGTTTCCGGCATGGGATTGCCAGCCCTACGACCGCGTGTCGCCGCATAACGGTATCGTGGCGCAGCGTGTAACAACACTGGCGCGGTTGTCGCGATTGGCCGGCAGCGAGAAGCCGCTGATCGTACTCACCACGGTGAACGCCGTCGTGCAACGGGTGCCGGCGCGCGAACAGATCGCGGCGCAGGCCTTGTCGGTGGCGCCGGGTAATGTGGTGCCGATGGATTCCATCGTCGCGTGGCTGGAGCACAACGGCTACAATCGCTCCTCGACCGTGCGCGAATCTGGCGAATACGCCGTGCGCGGCGGCATTCTCGATCTTTATCCGGCCGGGCTCGACCAGCCAGTACGTTTCGATTTCTTCGGCGACGCACTGGAATCGATCCGCTCCTTCGATGCCGAAACTCAGCGCACGCTGTTGACCATGCGCGGCCTCGATCTGGTGCCGGTGTCCGAGTTTCAACTGGTCACGGAAACCATCAAGCGTTTCCGCATGGGTTACGTCGCGCAGTTCGGTGCGCCGCGCCGTGACGATCTGCTTTACGAAGCGGTGAGCGAAGGCCGTCGTCATCCCGGTATGGAGCATTGGCTGCCGCTGTTCCAGGAGCGCATGGATACGCTGTTCGATTATCTCGGCGGCGCGTCGGTTGCGATCGAGCCGCAGGGCGAGGATGCCGCGCGCGAGCGCTTCG
>Ga0209952_1002297_pt1 | contig 14520 bp, 18 predicted proteins | sample ThiBiot_750_biof_2_FD_183951 | JGI IMG/M metagenome (GOLD analysis project Ga0209952, IMG submission 183951) | Wastewater bioreactor microbial communities from Cape Town, South Africa - Thiocy_cont_750_biof (SPAdes) | ecosystem: Engineered > Bioreactor > Thiocyanate-remediating >...
AAAAGTTTTATAATTTAGGCTGCTCGAGTAGTTCCAACAATTGATCGAACAAAAAAAGATGCTCCAATTATTGTACCAGCATCAGCAACAAAAATATTAAATCAAAGTTCTACAATAACGAACAATGCACCTAAAGTTGCTCAAACACAGAATTCGAAAGCAAATGAAATCAAATCATCGGCTAATAGTCAAGCAAAACTACTTGAAATGGCCACACGAGTATCAGCACCTAATCCGATTAAACAACCGACAACATCACCCTCATCCTCCGCAGCAATTAATCAGGTAGATCAAAGAAATTTGTTTTGTTGTCGATTGATTATTGTTGAGTATTTGTTTTCTCAGATACCCGAGCAACTATACAGTAAATCGTCGAAAAATGAGGTCATTCGTCCAATTGCTAAACCGGCTGTTATAACTTCATCGACTCAACCTGAATCTGCATCGAAACGTCATTCAACACCGAATATTTCGACGTCAGCTGTTGATTTATCAATAGATTTATATTCTCAATATAAAAAACATTTGGTTGAAACATCAAAAGTTACGCCAAGTTCGTCTTCGAACAAAGATCCATCTTCATCGACCTCATCTCAACGATCAACAACATCTGTACAAAGTACTAAACAATCACAACAACAACAACAACAACAATTTGCGACGAAATTACCATCAGAAAAAACTCCAGCTGGATCGTTTTTGAAAGATCCATTGAGCAGCTCATCATCACCGAAAATATCCACATCGTCATCTTCACCAAAAATCTCCAGTTTACCACTAACTGTCGATAGTATGATTAATAAATCTCTTCAAAGTCCCAAATCAAATTCCAGTTCAACACCTATGAAAACACCATCGAATCTTCAAAGTCCAACAAGTAATCATCAACGTTCTTCAAGTTCACAAAAAGTAGCCACAACATCATCAACAACGAACAGTACAAATCGTTCTTCGAATGATCCATCTCATCATCGTACAGATCAACATCACAAAGCATCGTCATCATCCAATCGTCCTTCATCAAATTCTTCATCATCATCATCATCTCGACGTTCAACTCCAGCAGGATTTTCTTCTTCACACGATCAACAAGTACGTTCATTTTGCTTCTCTACAAACTCATTCAATGTTTTTCATCGATTTCAGTCTAGTCGTTCTCATTCATCTCAAGTAACCATTCCTTCAGGCCTATCCCAAGCTCTTCAATGGGATCCGACAACATTACAATTAGCTGCAGCTGCCCTAGCGAATCCACAATTATTGAATTCACCTGTATTCGATCCAGCTTTGTTTACTTCTATGTTTGCGTCGGCTGCAAACATGGTACCTTCAAGTCACTCGCCAACATCATCGCGTCAACAACATTCACAAAATATCAATAATAATCGACGAACATAATTTACATTTGTCTCAGCAAAAGAAATCAAATTAACGATTTATCTCTTTTCTCTCTCTCTCTTGTTGTGATGTCAATAATTCATTTTCTTTAGACACTGTATTGTCTGTGTGTTAAACGTATTAGCTTTTATGTACATAATTATACTTTTTCTCGGTGTCTAAAAGTTTCTTCTTCTTCTTCTTCTTTTTTTCTGTACAAAATGACAAGAAAACTTCACTTCGAATTTTCTAAACAAGAATGAATCAAGAGAAATAAAATGCAGAACAAAATAATTTTGAAAATTCGTTTTTTTTATTATTTTATTGATTGTTATAATATTCATATCACCTTTGTATGAATAGATCATAAAATATACTTTAATGTAAACAAAAAACAATCAAATGATCTCACTTGTATAGACGTTTGTACAGAATGTACCTATTAAACGTTTTATCAAAATAAAATGTAACAATATCGATAGCATAGAATAAGATCCTAGTGCAATATAAATATAAGCAGATTAATATGATTGATCGAACGAATGAATCTGAATGGTGCTCTAACAAAAAGATTCAAGATGAAGAATTGCACACATAAGTGTTTGCTGTAGGAGTGTATGATATAAACATATTCAGCTTATGTCAAAGTAAACTGAATGAACAAATATCCGGTTGAAAATGTTGTGTTTCGTTCATATTGATACGGAGAAGATTAATCAATAGAAGGCAGAATATATTTAAACAAAGAGGAATTTAGGAGAAGAGATCGAGAAATATGCATGTATATGTAGATATATAGGTTTGGATGGGATAAAACTGAGAAGACCATAGAGTGTAGAGAAAAGTGCTTGAGAACAAGGAGTAAGAAATTGTGAGATTATCAAAAAAAAATGGTTGCTGCATTTTTTATCATAGGTTTTTTATGTGTGTTTTACCTTTCTGAAATAATAGAGCTCAATGGGCCAGCATTAACTGAAACAGAGATATAAGTTTTATTTGCATGGGTAAGAGAAAATGTCGATGAAACAACAACAAAAAAGAGAAGAAGAGAGGGAGAGAGAGAGAACAGGAAACGAAGAGACAGTCATTCACACTTGCGAAAATGAAAGGCAAAAGAACAAAAACAAAAGAATTGCGCATGAAGAAAAAACCAAAGCGAGTATGACAAATAATGAAAAAAAAAGAACAGAAGGATACTGTATGTGTATACATTTATATTTATATTTGCTCAGATCATGATTTCCAGCGATATTTAATTGAAGAATAAGAAGAAGATAAATCATAACAGAAGGAGTGTTTTTTTTTCGATTTTTTGTTGTGATTAAAGAAAGAAAAATTCACAGGGAAATTGAGGAACAGGAAAAGCAAGTGAATTTGGACGGACTGTCTTTAAGAAAAAGAAAACAAGGAGCTCAATGAGAAATAATTTAGTGTTCAAACGAGCACCAGATAATCAAAAAAGAATGATAAAGGATATATTTCGTGTGAGAGAGAAAGATATTTTGTATCACAAGCGCAGAAAGTCAGCAGAGTACATTGCAGGTGTACTGTTATTATTGTAGAAATAGAGAGCAGAAGGTGAGGAGAGAGTTGCAGTTTTTCCGGTAGTAACACCAGTAGTACCACCATTTGCACATACCTCATCAGATGTTGAAAGAAATATATAAGGACTTGTTGTTGATGCATGCTGATGATGATGATGGTGATGATGACGTTGTTGTTGTTGGTGCTGCTGCTGTTGTAATGTTGATAGTGATAATTGTGATTGTGTTGTGCCAGCTGCAGTTAATAAAGTTGCTGCTGAATTCGCTCCATTCGATATCGGACAAGCTATTGCTGTTGTATAAGGTTGAGTTAGTTGACTTGCATTTAACATTGCCGCTGTTGATGCTAAATAAACGTTCAAAACAATAGTGAATGTACTTTGTTCTTTTTTTTTTGTTTCGATCGTACTTGGAAAATGAATAGCACCATTATTCATTGCAGAAAGTGTGGTCAATGGAGCTCCAGCAAGTGTTACAATCGGTGAACCGTATACATTCGGTAGACCTGGTACATATTTTGCACCGATTGAAATCGGTTCGTTGGAATTTTCGTTCGCTGGTAATATCGGATTTGTGTAATCTCGACTTTTATCATTGTTATATTTCACATTTAAAGATTGTAATTTAGAAAAATCAATTTGTAATGTACAACAGCCATTATAAATATTCTGTCCATTTAAACTCTTAAAGTTAAGAGAAAAAAATCAAGAAATGTTATTTCATTTTTGTTATACAAAAACTTGGTCTTTTTTTTCTCATACCAATTTCGCAGATTGAGCAGTTGTTGAATCTTTCATTTGTATTAATCCTTGAAATTTATCTAGACAAAAGAAAAAAGACGACAAATACATTTCATCGAATATGAATTCATTATCGTACCATTTTTCGTAAATGTTATAATTTTCAAAACAACACCAAATTTGCTAAAAATCTTAAACAAGAAATTCGTTGTTTTTTTTTCTATGGATTTTTTTGTTTTTACTTGGTGAAATGTTTCGACATTAACAGGATAAATAACATTACTAACAACAACGCGTAGGACGCAATTTTGTCCACCTGTACGTCCGATTTCTTGTAAAAGAGTTGCCGATTGTAGAGCAGCTTGTGCTTGTTGATTATTTGCATTGTTTGGATCGGTTTTTAGTTCTTGATGATTGGAAAATTGTACAAAAATCTGTCGACCATTTAATAAAATTGGTATTGAAGAAAAATAATCCGTCATTGCTTGTGCATGTTCAATACTGCCAAATTCCAGAAATGCCTAACGAAACGAACAAGAATATGATCGATATTTTTAATAAATAAATAAAAGAAACAAACCTGATTCTTTTTTCGTAGATTAAGTACATTGGTTATTTTACCAAATGAAAGACCAAATTGAACGATTTCTAATTCACTTGCATCAATATTTCGTAGATGAACTACTCGAGACGGTGAACTTTTTTCAATTCGAGCCTAAACAGAAAAGCAAACAACACTTTCCAAATTGTACTTCCAATCATCTCTCAGATATACCTTTTTTGCTTCGTTACTATCACTATTTTGATATCCGTTAGTGACATTATTTGAGCTATTATTGTTGTTTGTATTATTATTATTATTATTGCTTGTAGCAGTAGTAATGGTAGTAATCGTACTGATTGTTTTGTTATTATTCATTTCTTCTTCATTAGAAGCAGTGGCAAGTATTTTTGTTGGTGGTGATGTTGGAAGATCATTTGAAAGTAGACGCTATGAGAGAAAATTCGAATAAGGAAAAATAAGATTTCTTTTCTTTTGTTTGTAAATACCTTCATGGATCGCTAAAAAGAGAAAGAAAAAAAAAGAAAAATTAGAATAATATTTATCGATTTCTTTTTAATTATATTTGTACTGACGAAGGGAAAAAATCATTAAAAATTCGATTAGAATTCTTCGTTCTTTTTTTCTCATTCTCTTTCGTTTTCTTTTTTAAAGATTTTATTAGATTTTTGCTTTTTCTATTCTCATCTATAATAATGATTATTATTGTAAGAATGACGAGACTTGTTCAACGATTCCTTGAATAAATGTTAGCTCGGGGTCATTATTCGATAGGAACGAAAAAAAAAGAAAGAAGAGAAAAAGAGAGAGAGAAAGAAGAAAATATACATTTTGCTTGTTTGTGGATTATAGGACAATGTCCATTCGTTTGTTAGAAGATTATTCTTGTTCTGTCAATGCTTACACATATTTCGGCTTCCGTTCTAGTTAAACAGAACAAATACGAGACACACCGAGAGAGAGAGAGAGAGAGAGAGAGAGACAGACAGAGAGAAAAAGAAATGGTGAGAAAGAAAATTGAGTCGCCACTAGAATGTGAAAACTATCAAATGCGTCTTTTCTCGTTCTCAACAAATGAAATACAAATACGAAAGCGAATAATAATAATTCATCTATGATGACTTGCCATCGCAATAAGATGTTCATGAGGTCTTTGTATTGTATAAGCAAGATATTTCGTTGACGAATTCATATTCGATGATGTCGATGATAGATCAAATGGTTGATAATAAATTGTATTTTGTCCATTATGTGGATAAATAGCAGTACCATCGAGAGCATGTTTAGCTACTCGAATAAGTGTCGCCGATTGCGACATGATTAAGTATTATACGAATTGAACTTGTGTGCGAAAGAGAAAATGGCAACGAAACGGAAGAATCTGAGAAATTTGTTCTTCTTGTCGTTTGTCAGCAAATTTTTTTATGTCTTACACATTCTCTCATTTTTTTTACTCGCATATATTTATATACTTCTGATATTATTGGTGGCAACAGCAATAAGAAAGACGACGACGAAAGAGCACATACACCTGTCATTTCTATTTCTCTCTCTCTCTCTCCCTCTGTCAATCTCTCGTTTGTTCTCTTTCTCATTTTCAGATTTGTAAATACAAATCTCTCATTCTGTTTTATTTTATGACTATGTAAAATATGAAAAAAGAAGAAGAAGAAAAAAAAAACGAAGCAATATTCTTGACTAGTTTTCATCGTTTTTTTTTGCTTAGACGGATTAAAGAAATGAGAGAACAAATTTATGATCATAAAACAGCATGTTGGCAGCAGAAACAGCAATAAAAATAATAAAAACACGAAAAAATAAAATCATACTTTTTTAAGTGTACTAGTTGACATATATTTCTTTGTTCTATATCCGAAAATTAATTAATAGAACAACAAATCTTTATTTCTTTTTGTATCCAAAAATAAGTACAGAATATCAATTCGACAAACGTATGGGAGAAAGAGAGGGACAGAGAATATCGTCATCGGTTTAGTTCAAAAGCAAAGGTCATCCACGTGATTATATGTTCAATGTTTCGACGCAAATGAAAATAGAGTTCTCTTATTGAAAATGTATGTCCGGAACTCATGTTTTACAATTTTCTTTTTCTTTTATTGACATAACAACAAGTCACATCGGCAAAGTGAAAAGAAAAACTACTCATAGACATTTTACGTTTACTCTTCGAGCAATCACAATATTCATTTATCACTCACCGTTGTAGTAGAAAAAAAAGAACTTCTAAGTTTGTTTTCTTTTCTTTTCTTCGGTTGTTAACAACTATTAATGTATTGCACTAGTGTCTAGTTTTCTTTTGGGTAAAGTAAAAATTAAGTTGAAGAACGGCGAATCAATATAGCAGTGAAAAATGTAGATTGTAAGAAAAAAGAAAATATTTAAAAAAAAAGGAAAAGAAAAAGAAAATTTGTCTTTTTCTCTTTGACTAACATTTTTCTTCCTTGAAATGCCTAAGCAAAACATGGAAATGCCATGAGCTATGAAGGATGACAACGAGCACTCGTATGTGTCTATCCTCGACGACAAAAAAAGAAAGAAAAAAAGAGTCAAAAAAAAAGGAGTGTGAATGCTGATAGTATGAAAAAAAAGACTACGACGAAAGAGAAGAAGACAGGATGGAGGAAATAATTATTATCTAAAACTCTAAGTATTGGCTTGTCTACAATTCAGTTTCCGTGATTTATGTTGATCACTATTGTTATATTCAAGTCAAGACTCGTCTTATCTTTCTAACTGACTGGCTGACAGAAAAAGGCAAGCTTTATATTACAGATAATATGTCATAAATCTTTTCGACAGAGTAAATTAATTCAATATGTACAAACATGAAAGAACGAAAGAAAGAAAGAGATGATTTCTGAGTGCAGTTGATATTTCTCGTTTCTTTGACAAATTTGAATATAACTATTTAATTTGCATAAGCAATCGAATTGTAAAGTATTCTATCATTTGATACACGTGACGAATGAAGATTAAACATCGCATATAAGGTTTGATTCTTTACTTACGTTCGATTTCAATAATATCAATGAATAGATTCGTTGAATTGATTTCTTTAGTTCGGATTACTCTTGACCCTTGTTATCGTTTAATTACTGTGACACACACACACACACAGCGATGCGGAAAAAAGTGAACATAAAAGAGAAAAAAAAAGAAAAATGCAGACTTCAATTGGAATCAGTAAGCCGTTTCTTTATTATTATCTTCAATAGGAAAAGAAAATGCGACGGACACTGAAGAGAGTAAAAGAGAGAAGAAGAAAAAAAGTAAAATAAAAGAAAAAGAAGCAGAAGAAGAAGACGATTCTTTTTACTTTTTATATGTCGACACATATTGCAGTTTTTCTCATTCTTTGGCTGTTTCTCTTTCTATTTCTACTCGTGGATCTAATTTCAACAGAATAGCACACACACACAGTTTCTCTCTCTCTCTTCCTTCATATTTGAAGTACAAGACTTACCTTTTATATAAAATAAATTACGATTGTTGTCTATGCCAGTCGAATGCCTCATCATCATACTTTACCTTAGCAGAGAAAAAAGAGATTCTTTTTCATTGACATTGGTTTTTAACAGCAATGAAAGAAAATACTCGATTCTTGATGAATTGATTGTACGTGAATTTTTGCTCATTTTACAATCGAATATGAAGAAAAAAAGAAAATCGCAGTCTCACTATTGACATTGATATCAATCTACTTATATTTGTCTACGTAAACTTTGAAATCAAAGAACGAATGACAGGGATATCAAGATAGTTCCTTTTTTACAATGCAATTTAATCGTGTGAATACTTTCATCTGGTGCTATTTGAGTTTTATTTGAAAAGAAAAAAAATATATATGTATGCACGTATATAAATCATTGAAATTGAGACGGTTTAAAATGTCCTAATTCACGACGAACTTGTTCGTTTTCGTATTGTGCATGTTGAACATGAAATGTATTGATTCCATGTCGTTTTGGTTGATCTAAATCAGCGAAATGTGAAACCATTTTACGGTATCCCCAGGATTTATCAGGATATTTTGGAGCACTCTAGAAAACAAAAATAAATGTGTATAAAGTCAATTGAAAGATTTTACCTGATCGGCATAGTCTGAATGAGCAACTGTTCTCATTTCATAGGGATACGGTGGTGGAAAATCTGCATGATAAGTTGTTTCTAATCGTGCTTGTCCATGTTCAACAGGTTTTCGAACTGGTAAGATTTTCTGTGCGATTTGAGGATCAACTTGGCTGAGTAAACTAAAATGACATTTATTCATGAAGATAATTTGTTTACTGTAAATGCACAAACCCATTTATTGCTGCATTAGCAACATTGATATTGGAACGATCAATCATTTTCTTTGGATATTCCTGTTCGACATACGAAGGTCGTTCACGAAATGGTTGTTCTTGTTGATCTTTAGCTGTTGAATTGGGTAAATTCGTCTACGATTAATAAAAAATACAAACAAAAAACTATATTTTTCTCTCTGCAATAAAAGAAAACAGACAAATCATACTTCACCATCAGTAGCTATTTGTTTATATGTTGAAATATGCATATTTCGAACAGGAAGTTTATTGAGATCATTATCTTTCGGTTCAGCTTCACGTTTTTGATGCCTAGATGAACAGATCATTTTTTGATTAAAATAAAAAACAAAAAATGATTTTTCTCTTTTGAATTTACCATATATTTGTTAATACTGCTCGACTATATTCCATAGGAATATTCGATTTTAGGGTTACTGAACCCGGTGTTTCACGATAAGGCGTCTTAAACATATTGTTGTGTTTTTTTTTCTTTGAAACTAAATTTTCAATATGCAACAATCAATACACATTAGTATTTCTTCGTTGCATCTTGTAACTAAGTAACGACACTCGACGAGAAAAGATGTCGCTGAAGTGAATTAATAAAAAAATTGAATAAAATTTTCGTATTGAAAATTTATTTATCATGAAAAAAAATTATCATCAATTTGAAATAACTTTTTTTCCGTGTCTCATTCATAAGTAGCCCTATAACATTACAATAAAATAAATAAACAAAACGTATGTATACAGTCGATTTGATTGCTTCAATCGAAGAAAATGACAACTACCGAAAAGATTGAGTAAGATTCTTCTTCTTCTTGTTTTGTTCGTTTGTTATTTATAAATATAATCCTCAATTCTAGAGAGTCATTGTATGATACAATCAACAAAAAAATTGGTAAGAAAAAATGTAAATATATTCTGTTTTAAAATCGTGTTCTCCTAGAATCATTGTCAACAGTCAAATTTGCTGCTTATCGTGTTGCATGTAAACTTCGTGTTTTACAAAAATATCTGAAGTGTAAGTGTGTAAAAAATAGAAAAACGACATTGACAAATGTTTTGTAGTATGTTATGTCGATTACAATGTACTTGTACGAGCTTTTAACACTCATCAATTACAATTTGGTGTTGAAACACAAACAATATCACTCGAAAATGCACAGAAAATTTTATTTGCCATCTATCAATTGATTTCATCGTATCATTTCAATGAAACGAGTATCGAAGAAGTTGTTCAAACATTATTAGCATATATTTGTGAAATTCTTGAAATGTAATTTCAAAAAACTTGTCGTCTTTATTGAATTTTTTTTCTATTCGTCATATTTTCAGTCAAGAAGATGAAGATATCGATTTAAATTCATTTAAAATTCTCCTATTCGCATTATCAAGCGCTAAATTACCCGAAAAATATCGTTGTATGTTGAAATGAGCAAAATTTCACGCTTATTCAAATCGAATTTGCATTTGTTTTTCGTTCAAGGCTTTTTCCGACAAATAACGTCACCAAATGTAATTGCATCACAAGTGAAACTAACTGAACTCTTTCAAATACTATTAAAAGTAGATTTCAAACAATCAGATTTTGTACTTTCTATTGTCGATATTAACCATTTAGTTGCCGAATTATTTCGATGATGTCGATTCATTTCATATGGATAATATTCCTGGTTGTGTTCAAAGTTGTCTCGATCATGTAAGATAACAAAATTACGAATTTATTTTGTCGAAAAAACGAAATGCTTTAGACACATGACGGAATCATACGAGAAGATATATTTGTCAATTGGATGAATCGTGAACCTCAGACATTAGTTTGGCTGCCAACATTACATCGTTTAATTGCAACAGAAACAAGTAAAATATTCAATAGATTATCGTGTTTAATTCGAAGATTTCGGTTGATTTTAGTTCGTCATGAAGCTCAATGTAATACTTGTAAAGCTTATCCAATTATTGGCATGCGGTAGAAATAAAATAAGAAATAAAATTTTCACAATTTCTTATTTTTCTTTCGATTTTAGTTATCGATGTCTTCGATGTTTTAACTATGATCTTTGTCAAAGCTGTTTTTTTGCAGGTGATCATACGAAAAATCATGATGGATCGCATCCTATTGAAGAATATTGCAAACAAGTATGTCGAGGAGAAGAAAATAAACAAATTTCGGGCGCAAATAAATCATTTCTATGTTTGATTAGGTGACACCATTTGAAGATTTGAAAGCATTTTTTGAATTTGTTAAACTTAAAGTTGGAAAAAATGAACTAAGACGTAAAGAACGATATTTAACTATTGAACGATCGAAATCATTGTAAATTTTACTCGATTTGATTTTCTTGTCAAGCTAAACTCGTTTCTTTTTGTTTTCGGTGTATTTAGTTCGGACACACCAACTCATCACGCAAAACAATCAGAAATCAATGGTCATCATTCATTAAATCGTGATGAAAAAGCTTCGAAAAAAGTATTTGGAAAATAAAAAATTCTTCTCGCATCCTTCGAAATTTTCTAGATTCAATCTCAAGATATCTATCGTTCAGTTCCTAAGCTCGAAGCCAATGAACCAAGTTCATCGAACGAACAAAAACAAGTTCTTCCAAATCGTGATGACAATGTTGTTGAGAAAAAGAAAACAACAACTAAAAAAAATAATTATGTCAATGTCGATGAAAAGAAAATTTCATCGTCAACAGAACCTGAAATATCCGATGATGTGCCAATGCTCATGCCTAAACAACATAAGCCAACGAAGAAAGTCTCAGGAAATAAACAACCAGTCGAACATTATCAATTACCTCCAAATGAAAACAACGAGGATGAAAACGATGATTATCGACCGCCATTACCGCCTAAACAACGTCAACAGAATAATACATCGCGAGCGCTTGTTTATGATTTTATTGGTAGTGAATTACAGGAATTACGTGCGACACTTGCTCAATTCGATGGCACTTCATCGAGTAAACTCGAAACATAATTACTCAATTGTAGTATCGATTGTTTTTTTTTGTGTTTTAGCTGCGTAAAAAAAAAGATGAACTATTCTGTTTCTATGTATATATCGTGCATAGATTTAAACACAGTATTATAGAATGTATCAGTGGTTTACGAATTTTGTAGAATTTTTTCTTATTATCTAATTAATCGTTTTTTATTTGTTATGTCTAACCGAAAATTTGTGCTATGCATGTGTGTTGTATGCTGTGAATAACTTAGCTAATAATTTTAGTGAATAAGGTCGTTTTCTCTTTTTTTTTCTGTCTTATTTTAAAAATATGATCAGATAAAAATCTCTCCATTATAACCTAAGATTTGTTTCTTTTTTGAGCCAAACGCAATCGACATATTTCTCATTTTAGATGTCTGAAGATAGCTTTCGTATTCCACATGATCTTCGAGGTTTACGTGCTTGTTTGGTATGTTCATTAATCAAAAGTGCAAATATGTTTGAAGAAGATGGCTGTGATAATTGCGAAGATTTTATGTCAATGAAAGGCAATCGAGAACGTGTTTATCAATGTACATCGAATAATTACGAAGGAATGATCGGTTTGATGCAACCTGAAGAATCATGGGTAGCTAAATGGCAACGTTTAGGTCATTTTGTTAAAGGCATGTATGCTGTTTCAGTAACAGGTACATTGCCACGAAGTATACAACGTGAATTAGCTCAAAACGGCAAAGCCTATCGTAGTCGTGATGTTAGTTTAAAAACATAAGATCAAACATCACTCTCTCTCTCTCTCTTCTTGTAATTCTATGTTTATTTGAATAAAAACAAACAAAGTTATTGACTTTATTCAAGAAATTGAAAGTTAAAATTCAATATAGTTAATATGTCGGTATGATTTCAGCTCGAATCGGTTGTACACGTGTTGGTCTTATATGTTGCATGATACGATTGTAAGTTGAACGCCATGCACGCAAAAATCTCACATCTAATGCAGCAATAACGATTGGATCGAGTCCTAAACTCACATAACTCAATGCTTGTGTAATTGTACCAGCCATACTATGTCGATAGTAGAAAGGAAATAGTAGAAGATAAGGTGACCAAAATAATAACCATAGTGCATAGAAAACAATTGATTGAATTATTAATTGTCGATGGTATTTTAAACGTGCATCGATTATATGTTGTGTTTGAATGCCATCTGTGTTACGAACATGTTTGAGACTTAATAAAAGAAAAATGAATGCTGCAATAACGGGAATAAAATAAGAAAATAGAAGAAATATGATTTGATTTGTAATTGACACAAATGTGAAATCACAAGCATCATTTTCTGGCCGTTCTAAAATCAATTCTCTTACTAAAAGTGCAATAACATAATACATAAGTGGGAGAATGTAGATCAAAATATGACCGAGAATAATAAGATGTTTTTTTGCTAAATAAACGTTATAGTTACGGGCAACTTGAAAATAACGACAAATATTTAATGCTAAGAGAATATAACTTTGTAAAAGATTGAGATAACTATCGAACATCGCTTCATAATAACAAATAATCGTGCGAAGAAGATGTGGTACACAAAGTGATGACCATCGATAGGCATAAAGTACAAAAAATCGAATGAGTAACATAAAATCCGTGATGAGATAAGCGTAAAGCCATTGCATAGAACGTTGACGAACTGATGAATAGGCAATTAGATTCAATTGAAAAATCAAATGAAAAATCGATGCAATAATACATATAACGAACAGAGATTTAACTTTACCAGCTGCATCATTCGACCAAATCATAACGACACAATCAGTATTGTTTAACATGTTAGTTTTTCTTTGAACTATATCAAAATGAAAGTACCGTCGGAACTTTTTACCTCAACAGAAAGAAATTTGTCTTTTGAACTGCTAATGAATGAAGATATAATGAATGATACTGTGTCAATTCCAATGTGGAATTAACGTCATACCTCTCTTTCACTATATCTCATTAACACTAATATTTATCTAAAGACAGCTTTTCTGGGGACATTTAATCTTGCATCGTCTGCTATTATTAAAATTTTTTAATGAATTATATATGCTAGATAAGATGAGACCTCTATTTTCGCCTAGAAATGACACAAAGAATATATTTGAATTCATGATTAAAACAATTTCACATAGATTGAAGTATTTTCTTTCCGCTAATTCCATCATTTTCAAGTACATAATTATGTTATTGTGGAATTATTTAAAAATTTCTCATATATTTCAAGGGATCTACGCTTTTTTATTCGAATATTATGCATAGAATATGGACTCGATACGAGATTTATTCTATTCAAAAGAAAACATCCTGTCAAAAACTTGAAAAACATTGCGTGACATTAAGAAATAGTTTTTCTCCCCATGGAAATTGATAATCTATTATGAATCAATGATAATTGTAAAAGCTGATCTTTACATGGTCATACATAATTAAATATTTTCGAATAAAATCTGCAAACTGTCATTAGCATAGCACTTCTGTTTATGAATTATTGATGTCAAGAACATTAGCAAATCGATTCCGAGCAATATCGTATGTTTTTGTCAATCATATTTTCAATGATAAATAAATCTATAAATCAGACACAAGCAATTTGCTAATTCTACGATTTTCTTTTTCTTTTTTTTTCATCATATATATCTATTAAACAGTTTCAAATAGTTATCACGTTCATAGAATCATATTGATGTTTAGTTTGTATCACAACTACTAGTCGGTTCGACGAGATCTTCAGATGGACTTGTAAGCATAATAGCTGGTACACGTACGGATTGTCGCCATTGTAAAGATGTCTTTATTCGATCTTTCGTTGATCTCCATGCTTGTAGAAATCTTGCGTCAAGACAAGCAATAATAATTGGATCAACGGTTATACTCAAATAATTTAAAATTTGCGCAATAATTCCAATTCGACTACTTTTATGTGAAAATGGAAATATAAGTAAATGTGGTGACCATAATATTAACCATACAGAAT
>Ga0209952_1002299_pt1 | contig 14512 bp, 12 predicted proteins | sample ThiBiot_750_biof_2_FD_183951 | JGI IMG/M metagenome (GOLD analysis project Ga0209952, IMG submission 183951) | Wastewater bioreactor microbial communities from Cape Town, South Africa - Thiocy_cont_750_biof (SPAdes) | ecosystem: Engineered > Bioreactor > Thiocyanate-remediating >...
TGTGGGAAACCGTCCGCGACACCACGCTGCGCTCGCAGGCACCGACGCTGGTTTACGAGGAAGGCTCGCTGATCAAGCGCTCGCTGCGCGATCTCTTCAACAAGGAGATCGACGAAATCCAGGTCGCGGGCGAAGCCGGCTACCGCGAAGCGCGCGACTTCATGAAGATGCTGATGCCATCGAGCGTCCGCGCCGTGAAACCGTATCGCGACGGCCAGCCGCTGTTCTCACGCATGGGCGTCGAAAGCCAACTCGACGTGATGTTCACGCCGATCGTGCAACTGCGGTCGGGCGGTTATCTCGTCATCAACCAGACCGAGGCGCTGGTATCCATCGACGTCAACTCCGGGCGTTCGACCCGCGAGCATCACATCGAGGACACCGCGCTCAAGACCAATCTCGAAGCTGCCGAAGAAGTGGCGCGGCAGTTGCGCCTGCGCGATCTCGCCGGCCTCATCGTCATCGACTTCATCGACATGGACGAGCGCCGCAACAACCGCGCCGTCGAACGCAAGCTCAGCGACTGCCTGCGGCAGGATCGGGCCCGTATCCAGGTCGGCCGCATCTCGCATTTCGGCCTGCTCGAAATGTCGCGCCAGCGCATTCGCGCCAGCGTGCTGGAAAGCTCGACCGAGCCCTGCCCGCATTGCGGCGGCAGCGGCCATATCCGCTCGGTCTCCTCGGTGGCGCTGCAAGTGCTGCGCAATCTCGAAGAAATTCTGATGAAGGGCGCGACGCACAATCTCACGGTGCGCACCCGCAACGACGTCGCGCTCTATGTGCTCAATCACAAGCGTGCGCATCTGCGCGATCTCGAAACCAGCTTCAAGGTGACGCTGTCGGTGCTCGCCGATCCAACCTTGGGCGGTCAGCAGGCGTTCGTCATCGATCGCGGCGAACAGGTGCATACGCTGGAAGCCGCCAAGGCGCTGCTCGCAGCGCAAGCCGCCGCCGCGCCGGCGATCATGGATGATGCCTTCGAGGACGACGACGCGTTCGACGTCGAGGCCGAGGTCGAAACCGAGGAAACCGAAGGCCTCACCGACGAGCAAGCGTCGGGCGAAGGCAGCGATGCCAACGATGGTGAGTCCTCTGGCGATGGCCAGCGTCGTCGTCGTCGCCGTCGTCGTCGTGGTCGCGACTCCCGCGATCAGGAGAGCGCGCAGAACGACAACGAAGCCCCGGCGTCGGCCCTCGACATCGAGGATGCCGCGCAAGTTGCTGACATGGTCAGCGACCGCGGTGAGGATGCCGATGGCGAACGCGAGGCCGCGTCGCAGGACGAGGAGCAAGGCGAAGGCGGCGAGCGCCGTCCGCGCCGCCGTGGCCGCCGCGGTGGTCGCCGCCGGCGTGGCGGAGGCGAAGAGGGCCTGGCAGCATCGATTGCCGACGAACTGGCGCCGACGTCCGCACCGGAAGTTACCGAAGCTGTCGCGGATTTTGATGGCGAAGCGCCTGCCGATGCGACGCCGGTTGCCGCCTCCGTGAATGATCACGGCGACGATCAGCCTGCGCCGGTTGCGATGCTGGTTTCCGAGCAATCCGAGACCGCAGCACCGGTACAGGAACCTGCTCCGTCGGAACCTGCCGTCGACGCCGAGAAATCCACGCGCCGCCGCTCGACGGTGCGCGAGAAGGTCAGCTTTGCGACAAGCGACGCACCGGCCACGCCACAGGTGGTGGAAGCCGCGCAACCCGCTCCCGCGCCGATGGAGCCGGCCGCGGCCCCCGTTCCGGAGCCCGCCGCGGAAGCGCCAAACGCTGCGCCGCGTCGCGCCGGCTGGTGGTCACGCCGCTTCGGTGGCAGCAACTAAAGCCTGATCCAAAATTGAAACATCAAAGCCGCCCGGTCATCCGGGCGGCTTTTCATTTGCGCTGTCGTCATCCCGTGGTGATGGCGGTTTCCATGTCCGACGTATCGACGTTCTGCCGCAGGTTGGCGTCGAGCTTTTCGCGATCGAGTTCGCCTTCCCACCACGATACCACCACGGTCGCGATGCCGTTGCCGGTGATGTTGGTCAGCGCGCGAACCTCGCTCATGAACTTGTCGACCGAGAACACGATCGCCATTCCCGGCACCAACACCGGGTTGACCACCGACAGCGTGGCCGCAAGCGTGATGAACCCGGCACCGGTCACACCGCTGGCCCCTTTCGACGTCAGCATCGCCACCACCAGAATTGTCAGTTGCTGGCTGAACGACAGTTCGACACCCAACGCCTGCGCGATGAACAGCGTTGCCAGCGTCATGTAAATGTTGGTGCCGTCGAGGTTGAAGGAGTAACCGGTCGGCACTACCAATCCGACAACCGACTTGGAGCAGCCGAGCCGTTCCAGCTTTTCCATCAGTTGCGGAAGCGCACTCTCCGACGAACTGGTTCCGAGCACGATCAACAGTTCATCCTTGATGTAGGCGATGAACCTGAAAATGCTGAAGCCGACCATCCGGGCGATGGTCCCGAGCACCAGGATCACGAACAGTGCAGCGGTCAGATAAAACACCGCGATCAGCCCCACCAGATTGCCGAGCGCAGCAGGTCCGTATTTGCCGATGGTGTAGGCCATCGCGCCGAAGGCGCCGAGGGGCGCGGCCTTCATGACGATGGCGATCACGCCGAATATGGCGTGCGACGTATCGTCGATGATATCGCGCAGGCGGTGCCCGCGTTCGCCGAGCGCCATCAGCGCGAAGCCGAACAGGATCGCGAACAGCAACACCTGAAGAATGTCGCCCTTCGCGAACGCGCCGACCACGCTATCCGGAATGATGTTGAGGACGAAGTCGACCGATTTGTGTGCTTCCGCTTCCTTGACGTATTTCGCCACAGCCGCTGCATCCGGATGCGCCGCGAGCCCATGGCCGACCTGAAGCAGGTTGCCCATGATAAGGCCGAGGATCAGCGCGAATGATGAGACGACTTCGAAATAGAGCAGCGCCTTGACGCCGACCCGGCCGACCTTGCGCGCATCCTGAATATGCGCGATCCCCGAGACGACAGTGCAGAAGATGATCGGTGCGATCACCATCTTGATCAGTCGGATGAAGCCGTCTCCGAGCGCCTTGATCCAGTCGTTGGTCGCGAACGATGGCCATAGCCACCCGACGATGACGCCGAGCACGATCGCAAACAACACTTGGACATAGAGGATGGTGTACCACGGCCTGGCGGCACGGCTTGACGCGGTCGCCGCAATCGATGTCGACATGGGTTCACTCCGCGATATGACGCGGGAGCGCCCGTCCGGTTCGCCCCCGGGGAGTGACAGCCAACGTCAGACCTCGATGGCAAGTCAATGCTAATCGTGGCGCGCGATTGAAGATCGAACCGCTCAGGCCGAATTTCACCTCCTGCCGAAGGGTATTCCTTTCCGCAAACCTTACGCCAGCCAGCGCGTGATCCGCGCGACCGCTTCGCGCATGTCGGCCGCCGATTGCGCGTAGCAGAAGCGCACGAAATGGCGGCCGTGGATCGGATCGAAATCAACGCCGGGAGTTGCAGCAACGTGCGCGTGCTCAAGCATTCGTTTGGCGAAATCGAAACTGTCGTCGGTGAATTTCGACACGTCGGCGTAGAGATAGAACGCGCCGTCCGCCGGCAGGAATTCGCTCAGGCCCGCGCGCGGCAGACCTTCGATCAGGATGCGGCGGTTCTCTTCGTAGCCGTGCTTGATGGCTTCCATCTCATTGCGGCCGTCGAACGCCGCCTCTGCCGCGATCTGCGACAGCGTCGGTACCGAGATCGAGAGGTTCTGCTGCAAGCGCTCGATGGGCCGCACCAATGTCTCCGGCACGACCATCCAGCCGACGCGCCAGCCGGTCATGCAGAAGTATTTCGAGAACGAATTGATCACCAGCGCGTCCGGCGACAACTCAGCGGCTGTCACCGCTGGAAAGGCATAATCGAGGCCGTGATAAATTTCGTCGGAGATGAAGCGGATGCCCGCGCTGTCGGCTGCGGCGATCAGACCGGTCAACGCCTCGCGCGACATCATGGTGCCGGTCGGGTTCGCCGGGCTTCCGACCAGCACGCCCTTTAACGGCGTCTTGCGATGGGCCGCGAGCAGCATCTCGCCGGTCAAGGCATGGCGGGTGTCGCTGTGGGTCTCGATCAGCACCGGCTCGCAGCCGAGCGCGGTCAGGATATGCCGGTACGGCGGATAACCGGGAACCGTGACGGCAACGCGATCCCCCGGCTCGAACATCGACAGAAATGCCAGGATGAAGCCGCCCGACGAGCCGGTGGTGACGACGATCCGCGCGGGATCGACCTCGCAGTCGTAGGTGTCGCGATAGTGACGTGCGATCCGCGTTCGCAGCGACGGGATGCCGAGTGCCGAGGTATAGTCGATCCGGCCGCCATCGAGCGCGGCCCGGGCGGCGGCGAGCGCCGTTTTCGGTGCCGAGGCCGAAGGCTGCCCGACCTCCATATGGATGACGTGGCCGCCCTTGGCCTCGATTGCGGCGGCCGCCGCCATCACGTCCATCACCATGAACGGTGGAACGTTGCTGCGGCCGGATGCCGCCAGCACGGCCTTCGCCCTCTCGGTTACCATCGTATCGGACATCTGCTATCTGACCCACGTTTGGTGTCGCAGCGGCTCCGCGCCGCCGTCTCGCCGTATTCCAAGGTTTGGTAGGGCATATATGGAATCCGACCATCGGCCAATGATGAAACCCGCAGCCACACCTGTCCGCGCCGTCGCGCGCGGCCGTGCCTTCCTCAAGGCCACCGTAATGGCGTTGAGCATCGTGCTGGTGGCCGCGCCGACGGTGGCCCGCGCGCAGGAAAATCAGGGCAACAAGGGCCCACGCCTGCTGCGCGATACCGAAATCGAGCAACTGCTGCGCGACTATACACGGCCGATCCTGCGTGCCGCCGGACTCGAGAAGCAGAACATCCAGGTCGCGATCATCAACGATCCGAGTTTCAACGCTTTCGTCGCCGATGGCCGTCGCATTTTCGTGAACTACGGCGCACTGATGAAGTCGAAGACGCCGAACCAGCTCATCGGCGTGCTGGCGCATGAGACCGGCCACCTCGCCGGCGGCCACCTCTCCAAATTGCGAACCCAGTTGGCGCACGCGCAGACGCAGATGATCGTCGCGATGCTGCTCGGCGTCGGCGCGATGGTCGCGGGCGGAGGTCGCAGCAACGGCGCCAGCAACGCCGGAATGGCGGCGATCAGTGCGCCGCAGGAAATGATCCGGCGCAACCTGTTGTCCTATCAGCGTCAGCAGGAGGAAAACGCCGACCGTGCCGGCGTGCGCTTCCTCACCGCCACCCACCAGTCCGCCAAGGGCATGTACGAAACCTTCCAGCGTTTCACCGACGAGAGCCTGTTCGCCTCGCGCGGCGCCGACCCCTATCTGCAATCGCATCCGATGCCGGCCGACCGCGTTGCCGCGCTGGCGGCGCTGGCGAAAAGCAGCCCGTACTGGAACAAGACCGACGATCCGGCCTTGCAGGCGCGGCACGACATGATGCGGGCGAAGACGTCCGGCTTCATGGAACGCCCGGAGACGGTGTATCGGCGCTATCCGCTGTCCGACACCAGCCTGCCCGCGCGCTACGCCCGCGCTATCTCGACCTACCTGCACGGCGATCCGCGCTCGGCGCAGGCCCAGATCGAGGGTCTGATCAAGGAACAGCCCAACAATCCCTATTTCCACGAATTGCGCGGGCAGGCCCTGCTCGAGGGCGGCAAGCCGAATGAGGCGATCGCGCCGCTGCGCAAGGCCGCCCAATTGTCGCATCAAGCCCCGCTCATCCAGATGTTACTGGGGCAGGCGCTGGTTGCCACCAACAATAAAGCCTATTCTGCGGAGGCAATCTCGATTCTGCGGGCCGCCCTGATCCGGGAGCCCGAGGCCGCGCAGGGGTATGCCCAGCTCGCGATGGCCTATGGCCAGAAAGGCGAATATGCGGAGGCTGATCTTGCCTCGGCGCAGGCAGCGTCGCTGCGCGGCGACACCAAGACGGCCCGTGGACTTGCCGCGCGCGCCAAGACCCGTTTCGCCGTCGGCACGCCCGGCTGGGTGAGAGCCGACGATATCGTCAGCGCCAAACCGATGCCCGGTGAAAAGCGCGACTAATTCCTCGTTATTCCGACACGATTGTCAGAAGGATCAATTCATGCCGTTCCGTCGTCCCCTCGCCTCCGCCCTGTTTGCGCTTGCCTTGTGCGGCGCGCCACTTGCCGCCTCCGCGCAGTCGTTCACCGAACCGCAACGCGGTGAGATCGAAAGCATCGTCAAGAATTACCTGCTGTCGCATCCGGAAATCCTCGAGGAGGTCTCGGCTGAACTCGGCAAGCGGCAAGCCAAGGCGGAAGCCGAGAAGCACGCAGCGGCGGTCGCCTCTAACGCGCAGACGATCTTCAATTCGCCGCGCGGCGTCACGCTCGGTAACCGCAACGGCGACGTCAATCTGGTCGAGTTCTTCGACTACAACTGCGGCTATTGCAAACATGCGATGGCCGACATGCTGGCGTTGATGAAGGCCGACCCGAAGCTGCGCGTAGTGCTGAAGGAATTCCCGGTGCTCGGGCCGGGCTCGGTGGAAGCCGCGCAGGTCGCGGTCGCGGTGCGGATGCAGGACCCGGACGGCAAGAAGTATCTCGACTTCCATCAGAAGCTGCTCGGCGGCCGCGGCCAGGCCGACAAGGCGCGCGCGCTGGCGGCGGCCAAGGACGCCGGCCTCGACATGGCGAAGATCGAGAAGGACATGAACAGTCCGGAAGTCCGCGCCACGCTAGAGGAGAACTTCAAGCTCGCGGAATCCATGGGGATGAACGGCACGCCGAGCTATGTCGTCGGCAAGCAGGTGGTGGTCGGCGCGGTCGGTCTCGACGCTCTCAAGGCGAAGGTTGCCCAAGCCCGTTGCGGCAAGGCGTCCTGCTGACCTCGCTACCGACGCCTGCCGTCCTGTTCCGCCGCAAGGGGCCCCTGAGTCCGCCCGGAGGGCCGACTCAGTCCCTTCGGTGCGGCCGGGAGGCACCGAGCAGCCACCCATTGCACTGGGAAAAGTTGCTTTTCCTTAGCTAAATGAAGCATTTGGGTGGATTGGCCGGGGCTTGACCCTTCCCCTCGCGGTTCGGGTTACCTATAAACGCCGAGGAAAGGCGCGCGCACCGCGGCCTTCGGATTGCCGTGGATCGAGGATGGCGAGAACAGTTTACGTGCTCAACGGCCCGAACCTGAACCTGCTCGGGACCCGTGAACCGGAGACCTACGGCCATGCCCGACTCGTCGACGTCGAGCGGCTGTGCAGCGAGACCGCAGCGCATTACGGCCTTGAGGCCGATTGCCGGCAATCCAACTCCGAAGGTGAGTTGATCGACTTCATCCATGAAGCCCAGGTCAAGCAGGCGGTCGGTATTGTGCTTAATGCCGGCGGCTATTCCCACACATCGATCGCGCTCCACGACGCGCTGACGGCGGTGAAAATTCCCACCGTTGAGGTTCACGTCACCAACATCTATGCTCGCGAGGATTTTCGTCACCATTCGTTCATCGCCAAGGCGGCCTTCGCGACCTTGTGCGGCTTCGGCATCGACGGCTACCGGCTCGCCATCAGCGGCCTCGCGGCCAAGATCGGTGCCACGGCGAAAGCGTGACCAACCCTCAGTCCCAGTCCAGCTCGAAAGTTTCGGAACACAGCATGGCCCGCCAGCCTGAAGATTCAGCCTCATCGAAATCCGCATCGGTCAACGACAGCGAATTGATCCGCGAGCTTGCGACCTTGCTCGATGAGACCAACCTGACCGAGATCGAGATCGAGCGCTCCGGCCTGCGCGTGCGCGTGGCGCGGAACGTCAGCATCGCCGCCGCCGTGCCGGCCGAGGCACATGCCGTCGCTCCGGCGAGTGTCGCGGCAGCAGCTCCTGCTGCCGGCTCGGACATCAGCAAGCATCCCGGCGCGGTCCCCTCGCCGATGGTCGGCACCGCCTATTGGGCCTCTGAGCCCGGCGCCAAGCCGTTCATCGACGTTGGCTCAAAGGTCAAGGTCGGTGACACGCTGATGATCATCGAAGCCATGAAGACGATGAACCAGATCCCGTCGCCGAAGGCCGGCACCGTGACGCAGATTCTCGTCGAAGACGGCCAGCCGGTCGAGTTCGGCGAGCCGCTCGTCATCATCGAATAACGACCAACAAATCGAAGCTCGCTGTTTGTCCACGCGCCCCGCTGCATACTGATTAGGACGCCATGTTCGATAAGATCCTGATTGCCAATCGCGGTGAGATTGCCTTGCGCGTGCTGCGCGCCTGCAAGGAGCTGGGCATTGCCACCGTCGCGGTGCATTCGACCGCCGACGCCGAAGCGATGCATGTCCGTCTCGCTGACGAGAGCGTGTGTATCGGCCCGCCGCCGTCGAAAGACAGCTATCTCAATATCCCGAATCTTTTGGCCGCTTGCGAGATCACCGGCGCCGATGCCGTGCATCCGGGTTACGGCTTCCTCTCCGAGAACGCGCGTTTCGCCGAAATCCTCGCCGAGCACAATCTCGGCTTCATCGGCCCCAAGGCCGAGCACATCCGCTTGATGGGCGACAAAATCGAAGCCAAGCGCACCGCCAAGCGTCTCGGCATTCCCGTGGTGCCGGGCTCCGACGGTGCGATCGACGACGTCGACGAAGCGATGAAGGTCGCCAAGGCGATCGGCTTCCCAGTGCTGGTCAAGGCGGCAGCCGGCGGCGGTGGGCGCGGCATGAAGGTAGCGCAGACCGCCGACGATCTGGCGCTGGCGATCTCGACGGCCGGCAATGAGGCCAAGTCGGCTTTCGGCGATGCATCGGTTTATCTCGAGAAGTATCTGCAGAAGCCGAGACACATCGAAATCCAGGTATTGGGCGACGGCCGCGGCGGCGCCGTCCATCTCGGCGAGCGCGATTGCTCATTGCAGCGCCGCCATCAGAAGGTGTGGGAAGAAGGCCCCTCGCCGGTGCTCACCGCGGCGGCACGCGCCAGGATCGGCGAGACCTGTGCGAAGGCAATGCGCGAGATGAAGTATCTCGGCGTCGGCACCGTCGAATTCCTTTACGAGGATGGCGAGTTCTATTTCATCGAAATGAACACCCGCATTCAAGTCGAGCATCCGGTGACCGAAGCGATCACCGGAATTGATCTCGTGCTTGAACAGATCCGTGTCGCCAACGGGGCCGACCTGCCGGCGACGCAGGATCAGATCACGATCAGCGGCCACGCCATCGAATGCCGCATCAATGCCGAGAACCCGGAGACGTTTCGCCCCTCGCCCGGCAAGATCCAGCGCTACCATCCGCCGGGTGGCCTCGGCGTCCGGATCGATTCCGCCGTCTATCAGGGCTACACGATCCCGCCCTATTACGACTCCCTCGTCGGCAAGCTGATCGTTCACGGTAAGACTCGCGCCGAATGCCTGATGCGGCTGCGGCGTGCGCTCGACGAGATCGTCGTCGACGGCATCGAAACCACGCTGCCGCTGTTTCGGGCGCTGGTCCGCGACCACGACATCATTGACGGCGACTACCACATCCATTGGCTGGAGCAGTATCTGTCCGGCGTCGACCGCGACAGGTAATCGCCCCGATGCGCCGTTCGGAACGGATGTTTCGAGGGCATGGAACCAAACGGCCGCCTGCGTCTTATTATCTGTTGCAGAGAAAGATTCGGGACGGGGCTTGGATTTTGCGGTCTCAACACAGGTCGATTTCCCCAACACGACAGGTTGCAGGTGAAGGCTAACGCGGCACGCCGACGCGAGTTGGTGCAGGTGCTGCTGCTGACGGCCGGCTTTCTCGTGCTCGTCGCCATCAGCGCCGCATCGATCCTGTTCGTCGACCGGGCTCGCGACGACAGTGCGCTGGTGGTCCATACCGTCGAGGTGGAAAATCAGATTGCCGCCGTGCTGCTTGAGCTGCGCCGCGCGGAGAGTGCCGGGCGCGGTTACTTGCTGACGTCCGAGCCGCGCTTTCTGGCCCAGCACGACACCGCGTTGGCTAATATCCTCAGCAACGTCCGCCGCCTTCGCGACCTGACGCTGGACAATCCGGTGCAGACCAGCAACAGCGACGCCCTGCAAGCAGCCGTCGAAACGCGCCTCACCGAATTTCGCGAAACCATCGCCTTCGCCGAGCGCAAGGATCAGCAAGGCGGCATCGCTCAACTCCGCGCGACGACGGCCGAGGATACCGTCCAGCGCATCACCGAGATCAGCAACGCGATGCGGCGCGAGGAGGATCGCCTGTTCGCGGCACGCACCGTCTCCGCCGACCGCAGCCAGCAATGGGCTTCGACGGTGACCATCGCCGGGTCCGGCCTGGTGGTCGCGCTCGCCGCGCTATCGATCTTTCTGGTGCGGCGCTCGTCACGCGCCCGCGACGACGCCGAGGCGCAGTTGCGCGACAGCAATCTCAATCTCGAGAACACCGTGACCGAGCGCACCGCCGATTTGCGTGAAGCCAACGAGGAAGTTCAACGCTTCGCCTACATCGTCAGCCATGACCTGCGCTCGCCGCTGGTCAACATCATGGGCTTCACCAGCGAGCTTGAGGAATTGCGCGGCGATATCTTCAAGCGTATCGCCTCGTTGAGCCATCCGGACATGCCCACGCCTTTAAGTGATGTCGACGCGACAGAGCCCGTTCTGACCGAACAGGATGCGAAGCTGTCCGAGGATTTCAACGAAGCGCTCGGCTTCATCAAGTCCTCCATCGGCAAGATGGATCGCCTGATTTCGGCGATCCTCCACCTCACCCGCGAAGGACGGCGTGAATTTCAACCGGTCCCGGTGGACCTGCGCGAGCTGATCGAAGGAATCGCGGGCACCGTCGCTCATCAGGCCAGTGAAGCAGACGCGCAAATCCGTATTACGCCGTTGCCGGTGATCGTCAGCGACCGTCTGGCCCTGGAACAGATATTTTCAAATCTCATCGATAACGCACTAAAGTATCTGCGAACCGGCATTGCCGGTGACATCGCCATCAGCGGACGCACGAAGCTCGGCTTTGCGATCATCGAGGTCAGCGACAATGGCCGCGGCATCGACGCCAAGGACCATCAGCGGATTTTCGACCTGTTCAGGCGCGCGGGTCCGCAGGATCGGCCCGGTCAAGGCATCGGGCTCGCCCATGTCCGCGCACTGGTCCGGCGGCTCGGCGGCACCTTGTCGGTGTCGTCCGAGCTTGACGCCGGCAGTACATTTACGGTCACGTTGCCCGTCAAATGGGCGCTCGGAAGACAAGGCAAGACAACATGAGCAAACCCGTCACCATCATTATGATCGAAGACGACGAGGGCCATGCGCGCTTGATCGAGCGCAACATCCGGCGTTCCGGTGTCAACAACGACATCAAGCCGTTCACCAACGGTACAGATGCCATTCGTTACCTGTTCGGAACCGACGGATCGGGATTGGCGCACAAGGACGAAGCATTGTTGATATTGCTCGACCTCAATCTCCCTGACATGTCCGGTATCGATATACTTCGGCGCGTGAAAGAGAATGTGCACTTGAAGGCAACGCCCGTCGTCGTTCTGACGACAACTGACGACGCGCAGGAAATCAAGCGTTGCTATGAACTCGGTTGCAATGTCTACATAACCAAGCCCGTCAACTACGAGAGTTTCGCCAACGCCATCCGACAACTCGGATTGTTCTTCTCGGTCATTCAGGTTCCGCAAGCTGAGATATGAGCATCGATAAACCCTGCTTTCTGTATATCGACGACGACAACGCCCTTGCGCGGCTGGTCGATCGTGGCCTGTCGCGCCTGGGATTTGACGTCGTTCATGCCGACAGCGGCGACGATGGCATTGCGCGCATAAAGGCCGGTGGCGTCGACGTGGTGGCGCTGGATCAGTACATGCCCGGCGCGGACGGGCTGGAGACGCTGGAGCGCATTCTCGCGATTCCCAATCCGCCGCCGGTGGTGTTTGTCACCGCCTCGCAGGACAGCCAGATCGCCGTCACGGCGCTCAAGGCAGGCGCGGACGACTATCTGGTGAAGGACCTGCATGGCGATTTCATTCCGCTACTGCATGTCGCTATCGAAAGCGCGATGCGGCAGGCGCAGATCCGCAAGGCTCGCGACGACGCCGAAGCCGAGGTCCATGCCTCGCGTGATCGCTACGCGGCGCTGGCGGCGGAGCGCGAAGTGCTGTTGCGCGAGGTCAACCACCGCGTTGGCAATAGCTTGCAGATCATTGCATCGCTGTTGCACCTGCAAGCCAATTCCAGCGACGACGACGACGTCAAGGCGGCGCTGAGCAACGCCATGGGGCGGGTCGCGGCGGTAGCGCAGGTGCATCGCCGCCTCTACACCTCGCACGACCTTAACAGCGTGCTGCTCAACCAGTATCTCGAAGCGTTGCTGGAAGACCTGCGACGCTCGGCCGAAGGCAACCGCATGTCGCGCCTGACGCTGACGGCGGAATCCATCGAGATCGATCCGGACCGTGCGGTCGCCATCGGCATCATCGTCAACGAACTGGTGATGAACGCGGTGAAATACGCCTATCCCGACAGTCCGGGACCGATCCATGTGCAGTTGATCGGCAGCGGCGACGAATTACAGTTGTCAGTCGCCGACGACGGCGTCGGCCTCCATGCCAAGGCCGATCCGCGTTCGACCGGCATGGGCCAGCGCATCGTCAATGCGATGGCCTCCAAGCTCAACGCATCCGCCGAGCGCGATCCTGACCATTCCGGTACGCGGATCGTCCTGCGGTTTCAGCGTCGCAACGAACCTGCCGTTACCAAGGGAATCTCCGCGGCGGATTAGGCCGGGCATTTTGATGTGACGCGTTTTCTTCACGCGAACCGGAATCCACTTCGCTCGCCCCCGCTTTTGTCTGTTATTCTTCGTGCATGATCTCGCGCGACTCCTCCTCTGAAATCACCCCGGAAGTTCTGCTGCGCGCTTATGCCTGCGGTATCTTTCCGATGGCGGAGAGCGCCGACGATCCGTCGCTGTTCTGGGTCGAACCCGAACAGCGCGGCATCATTCCGCTCGACAGGTTTCATATCGCGTCGCGGCTGGCGCGCACCGTGCGCGCCGACGCCTTCACCGTCACCGTCGACCGCGCGTTCAAGGCGATCATAGCCGGCTGCGCCGAACCGCAGCCGGAGCGCGACGATACATGGATCAACCCACGCATCCGCGATCTCTATGTCGGGCTCTACGAACTCGGCCACTGCCACAGCGTCGAGGTATGGGACGGCGACGATCTGGTCGGCGGGCTTTACGGCGTCAGCCTCGGTGCGGCGTTCTTCGGCGAAAGCATGTTTCACCGCGCGCGCGACGCCTCCAAGGTGGCGCTGGTGCATCTGGTGGCGCGGCTGCTTGCGGGTGGCTACGTGCTGCTCGACACCCAGTTCGTGACGCCGCACCTGAAAACCTTCGGCGCGCTCGAAATCCCGCGCACGACCTATCTGGCTCGGCTCGATGCTGCGTTGAGGCGCGCGGCGGATTTCGCACATCTGCCGATCGATCGCCCGGTCCCGGGTGCCGACGCGCTGGCCGTCATCGCGGCGGCCACATCGGCGCGGCCGCGATAGATCGGCGTTCGAACGCTACCGTTGGAATGGCGGAAGCGGTGCCGGCGGCGGTGGTGCCGATGGCGGCGGCGGACGTCGCCTTTGTTCGCGTGTCGGCCGCTTCTGCTGCGTCGGTGCGGGCTTCGGCGCGGCGTCGGGCTGCGCCGCGACAACGGTATTTTCCGGTCCCTTACAGCCGGTCAGCCAGATATCGTAGATCGGGTGCTCGACGCCGTGCAGGCCGGGGCTCGCTGCGAACATCCAGCCGGAGAAAATCCGCTTCACTTCGCCCTGCAAGGTGATCTCGTCGACCTCGACGAAGGCGTCGGTGTTGGCGGCTTCTGTCGCCGGCCGCGTATAGCAGGCGTCGGTCTTCACCCGCAGCGCGCCGAACTGCACCGTCTCGCCGATATCGGCATCGAAACTGGTGATGCGGCCGGTGATCTTGTCGAGACCCGCGAAGGTCGCCTTCTTGTTGATGATCTTCTGCGCCGGCGGCTCGGTCACCACCTCGTCGCCCGGCTGCAAGGTTGCCGGTGCGGGCGGGGCTGCGGCAGTTCCGGTGCGCGGCGGCGCTTTTTGTCCGGCAGGCGGATTCGGCGCGGCAGCCGGCGGTGCCACGGCAACGCCCGATTGTCCTTGCGGCGCGGCGGCCGAACCCGGCGGCGGCTGCAACGGTTGCGACTGCACCCGGCCCGGCGGAGGAACACCCTGCCCCGGCGGCGGCGGACGCGTCGGTGTGGGGAGCAGCCGGCCGCGCGGCAGGTCCGGCACCTCCTCGTCGTCATCCGAGGGATAGCCGCCTTGCGGCACGCTGCCCGGCGGGCGCGGCGCAGGATCCGAGAAAATGTTGCCAAGCTGCGCGAACGCCGGCGGCGTCGGCGCGACCCACAGGGCGGCAGCAAGAGCTGCCAGGCTGACTATGCTCGTGGTGCGAAACATCTCTTGCGGCTTCAGTGGGCGAATCGGGCTCGCGACATTCTATCGGGTATT
>Ga0209952_1002301_pt1 | contig 14503 bp, 9 predicted proteins | sample ThiBiot_750_biof_2_FD_183951 | JGI IMG/M metagenome (GOLD analysis project Ga0209952, IMG submission 183951) | Wastewater bioreactor microbial communities from Cape Town, South Africa - Thiocy_cont_750_biof (SPAdes) | ecosystem: Engineered > Bioreactor > Thiocyanate-remediating >...
CGGCTCTTGTCTGTACTGGCGCGCCTAATGCTCCCGGCTCAAGGTCTGCCAGCTCTTCCAAATCCTCAAGGGGGAAAGGTAGCGCGTTGCGAATGTCCGCGATGGTTTGCACCTTCTCTTCAAGTAGCATTTCAAAGCTGCGCCGGATCAAGTGCGGCGTTTCCTTTTCCATCTTGCCGTCGAAAGGTTCCCCCTTCCGCCAACCGCGCCGAGTATAATTCATCCACATTCGTTTGGCTGCGAAGTCATCCAGAATCTCCAGCGCGGTGCAACGCATAATCATTGCTCCGACAGACACTCCCCATCGCTCTTTAAGGCTTAAAAAACCGTCCAGAGTCGGAGCATAAAGTTCGTCGAGAAAGTCCTTTTCCGGCAACAGCATATAGCTGGCGAAAAGATCAGCTTGCTTTTCAAGTACCTTGTATGTTGCCCGGTTGTTCAACTGGTCTGGCGTGACTGTCTTGTGCAACAAAATATGACCAAGTTCATGCAGCGAGTCGTAGCGTTGGCGCGCGGCGCTGGCCTTGTCACGGGACAGCACTATGAATGGTATGCCAAAGCGGTCAGACCACTGAGAAAAGGCATCAACCTTTTCGGCTCGAACGTGAATGCGGGAGACGAGAATGCCACTGTCCTCGATCTTCTCAAGAATATCTGGAAGTGGTCCGCGCCGTACATTCCATGCCGATCGCACTAGACCGGCAATTTCTTCGAGCCGATCAGATGTAACCTTAAGTGGGTCTTTTGGAACATCGATGCTCAATAGGTTCAGTTCTGGAAAATCCAAGAAGCTGCCCAAATAATCGATGGTTTCTTTCAACCACTCTAGGCGCACGGCTGCGCGGTCGAGATCGGAAGCAAGAGCGCTCAACTTTGACCTCCAAAATACGGGCCTGCTGTCTACCGGCTGTTGAGCACGGAAAAAGTACGGTTGCGGCAAACCAAGAACTTCCGCCAGTTTCTGAACGATCTCGTGACGAGGAGTTTGATGGCCGTTTTCATATTTGCTCAATGACTGCACACTGACCTGAACCATGCTGGCTAGGTCGCTGGCAGTGACTCCTCGGGCGCGTCTCGCCTCAATGAGGCGAGATCCAACGAATCCAACAGCTACACTCATTCCGTTCCCGTTCCGCTCTTCTTCTCGGGGGCTTTCCAAGTGGGCGACCGACCGACCTTGCGAGTAGTCTTCTTTGCGGGGTAGAGGGACAGCAACTCCGGAACGCTAATATCTGCCACCCAACTGCGCATGTCTTTGCTTGGCACCGAGAACATCAACGAACCGAGCCGCTGATTCTCTTCGGTAAACGTGCGTCCCACGGGATTGTGAGCAAATAAAGCGTAAAATTCTTTAACCTTGAAAATCCGTGCCGCCTCTGCTAGTCTTTCACGGAATTTCGCAGGGGCCGGAAGATCGCCAACGGCCTGAACGTAAGATTGTGTCATCCCGAAGCAGCCGCTCACGGCATACGTGTGATACCACTGATTTTCGGGAAGCAGATTCGAGGTGGCAATCACACCGTGCTCTTTTGCGCAGGTATAGAGTTCCCAGTCCATCCGGAAACAACGATCCTGGTTGAGCTTAAAGAGACGTTGATGCTCCAGCGTTGCCGGATGCGCCGCAACTTCAGAATAGACCTCTGAATATGCACGACGAGCGCGTTCGGCGTATTCTTCGACAAATGGCCTCGGTATGTTTGATACGGCTTTTTCCAAAATGTACTGCCGAACCCGCTCGTAATCAGTCGCCATCCTAGCTACCCTTATACGATTTGCCTTTAACGTCGAAATTACGTTATGACTTAAAGTCTATCGTGTCAATGTGCGGGGGGGTGAAAGTTTTGCTTGACCCTAAGCATAAAAGTTCAGATACTAGGGGCATGAACAAATTGCCCCTTCAAACCCGCGTCCAAATCCTGACGATGCTCTGCGAAGGCAGCAGCATGAGGTCGATCAGTCGGATTACCGGCGTATCGATCAACACGGTGACAAAATTGCTGGTGGATGCGGGGATGGCCTGCGCGGCCTTCCATGACGCCACGGTTCGCAATGTCCCGGTGGCTCGCGTTCAGTGCGACGAGATTTGGTCGTTTGCCTACGCCAAGAACAAGAACGTCAAGTTCGCCAAAGCCGCGCCGGAAGCGGCTGGTGACGTGTGGACGTGGACGGCGCTGGATGCCGACTCCAAGCTGATCGTTTCGTGGCACGTTGGCGACCGTAGCCAGCACACCGGCATTTCGTTCATGGCCGATTTGAAGGCGCGGCTCGCCAATCGCGTTCAACTCACTACGGACGGGCACAAGGCTTATTTGAAGGCCGTTGCAGAAGTTGATTTCGATGCCGACTACGCGATGCTGAACAAGATTTTCGCGACGGACTATGCCGGTCCCGGCCGCTATAGCCCGCCCAAGTGCATCGGCGCGGTGAAAGAGGCCATCATGGGCAATCCTGACCCGCAGCACGTCAGCACGTCGTTTGTCGAGCGGCAGAACCTTACTATGCGTATGTCAATGCGCCGGTTCACCCGCCTGACCAATGCGTTCTCCAAGAAGTTCGAAAACCACTGCCACGCGCTGGCGCTCTACTTCTTCTTTTACAACTTCTGCCGCGTCCACAAGACGCTCGGCGCGACGCCGGCAATGGCGTCGGGTTTGGTCGACCATGTCATGAAGATGGAAGATGCCGTTACGCTGATCGATGCGCGCGTTCCCAATCAGGTGCGCGGGCCTTATAAGAAGCAGAGCCCCGAAGAAATTTCAAACTGAGACACTACCGGATCGCAGGCAGGCGAGTCTGCGACTGCCTTCTGCGCAATCATGTGGCCACCGCGTGAAAAACCCTTGAATTGTCTGTGGATCGCATGTGAACAAAGGGCTCCGCAGGAGCCCCTGTCCTTACCATGACCTCCACCGAGACCCCGCAAAGCACCAGCGCCACCTTCACCGTCGGCGACGAACGCCGCGCGCGGGGCATCGTCGACGTGCTGGAGGAAAGCCTCGACCCCGGCGAGGTCGCGGTCGCCGCGTTCGAAGACGCGAACGGCGTCTGGGAGGTCGTGCTGCATTTCCCGACCCCGCCTGATGAGGATGCGATCCGCAATCTCGTTGGACTTGCCGCCGGCGACGACGCGGCAGCGGCGCTGTCGTTCCAGACGGTCGAGGCCAAGGATTGGGTGAAGGCCAGCCTCGAGGGGCTGGTCCCGGTCCCGGCCGGGCGTTTCGTCGTACACGGCCAGCACGACCGCGCGCGGGTCGCAAGCAACAAACTGGGCATCGAGATCGAGGCGGCGCTGGCGTTCGGCACCGGCCATCACGGCACCACGCGCGGCTGCCTGCTGCTGCTCGACGATGTGTTGAAGCGTCGTCATCCCTCGCATGTGCTGGATCTCGGCTCCGGCACCGGCGTGCTGGCGATCGCCGCTGCGAAGGCGTTGCGAAAGCCGGTGCTGGCCAGCGATATCGATCCGCAAGCCGTCATCGTCGCGCGCGACAACGCGAAGCTCAACGATGTCGGACAATTGATCGACGCCGTCTGCGCCATAGGATTTGCCGCACCGGCATTTCGCGCGCGCGCGCCGTTCGACCTGATCCTCGCCAACATTCTCGCCAATCCGCTGCGACAGATGGCACCGACGATGGCACAGCATCTCGCCCCCGGCGGGCTGGTGATCCTATCAGGATTGCTGCCGGCGCATACGCGCGGTGTGGTCGCGAGCTATCGCGCGGTCGGGCTGGTGCTGATCCGGCGCTTGCAGATCGACGGCTGGTGCAGCCTGCTGATGCAGCGGCCGGGTGTACGCGGCTAAACGAACTTAGCGTTGGGCGGTCTGTTTCGATTTCGACGATTCGGAACGCCGCGCCGTTGCGCGGCCGCGCGCGGTGAAGCGATCCAGCATCCGCCGCAGCTTGCTGCGCGGCTTCGTTGCTTCGACGACCGGTTCGGGAGCACGCGGCGTAGGCACGCGCGGCGCGGACGTCGACAACTTCTCAAACGTAAAGGCGGGCAAAGTCATCCCCTATCGTTCGGACCGAGTTGAAACACTCCGGACGTTTCCCGATACTGTCGACTTGTGAGAGTTCGCCGTGGCGGCGTGTCCCTGCCCGTCTGGCGCGGGCGTGGCAATCTAATCTAAGTTACGCCACGATTACAACTTTATGACCTGAAGTTCCGGTGAGTTTCGAAGAACTTGTCCGCATCCGTGTCATACAATCGAGGAATCATGTTCGAGGCTCACTTCCAGACGTTCGAGGACCCGGAAAGCGGCGTCGCGCTCACCGCGCGGCTGGCGGCTTTTCGCGCCGAATTGGTGCAGCAGAAACTGACCGGATTCGTGATTCCGCGCGCCGACGCGCAGCAGAACGAATATGTCGCGCCCTCCGAAGAGCGGCTGGCGTGGCTGACCGGCTTTACCGGATCGGCAGGCCTCGCGATCGTGCTGCCGCATGAAGCCGCCGTATTCGTCGATGGCCGCTATACGCTGCAAGCCGCCGCGCAGGTCGACACAACGGCGTGGAAAGTCGAATCGCTGATCGATCCGCCGCCGGAAAGTTGGCTGGCCGAACATCTCTCGCCGGGTGATCGGCTCGGCTTCGATCCCTGGTTGCATACGACGGCAGCGGCCGAGCGGCTTGCGACCGCCTGCGCCAAGGCGGGCGCGGAGTTGGTCGCGGTCGAGCGCAATCCGGTCGACGCGGTGTGGCACGAACGGCCCGCGCCGCCGCTGGGTCCGGTGTCGATCCACGATGCGAAATTCGCCGGCATTCCGGCCGCCGACAAATTGAATCAAATCCGCGAGCAGATTGCGCGGCTCGGCACCGATGCGCTGGTACTGTCGGACTCGCATGCGGTGGCGTGGACCTTCAACATCCGCGGCGCGGATGTCTCGCATACGCCGCTGCCGTTGTCCTACGCGCTGGTGCCGAAGGACGGACGGCCGACCATCTTCATCGATCCGCGAAAACTCTCCAACAGCGTGCGCGACTATCTCGAAGGACAGGCCGACGTCGCAGCGCCGGATCAATTGACGCCGCAACTGACGCAGCTTGCGCAGCGCGGCGCGGCGATCTCGCTCGACAGCGCCACCGCCGCCGATGCGCTGAGCCGCCTCGTCACAAGCGCGGGCGGCAAGGCGGTGCGCGGCAGCGATCCGATCAGCCTGTTGAAGGCGGTGAAGAACCCGACCGAAATCGCCGGCACCCGCACCGCGCATCAGCGTGACGCGGTGGCGCTGGCGCGTTTCCTGGCGTGGGTGGATCGCGAAGCGCCGAGCGGCAAATTGACCGAGATCGACGCGGTGGAGGCGCTGGAAACGTTTCGCCGCGAAACCGGCGCGCTGAAGGACGTATCGTTTCCGACGATTTCGGGCACCGGACCGAACGGAGCGATCGTGCACTATCGCGTCACCCGCAAGAGCAATCGCCGCATCATGCCGGGCGACCTGCTTCTGATCGATTCCGGCGCACAATACGAGGACGGCACCACCGACGTGACGCGCACCATCGCCATCGGCGAATCGACGCAGGAGATGCGCGATCGCTTCACCCGCGTGTTGCGCGGCCACATCGCCATCGCGCGTGCGGTGTTTCCCGACGGCACCACCGGCGCGCAGCTCGACACCCTGGCGCGGCAATTCCTCTGGCAGGCCGGGCTTGATTTCGAGCACGGCACCGGCCACGGAGTCGGCAGCTATCTCTCGGTGCATGAAGGCCCGGCGCGCATCTCAAAGTTGGGCACCGCACCGCTGAAGCGCGGCATGATCCTCTCCAACGAACCCGGTTACTACAAGACTGGCGCGTTCGGCATCCGCATCGAGAATCTCGAACTGGTGGTATCCGCTGAGATCGACGGCGCGGAGAAGCCGATGAACGCGTTCGAGACGCTGACCTTGGCGCCGATCGACCGCCGCCTGATCGACCGCCGCTTCAGCAAGAAGGAAGTGAAGTGGATCAACGACTATCACGCGCGCGTGCGCGACGAGGTGCGGCCGCATCTCGACGAGGCGACGCGCGTCTGGCTCGACGCCGCAACCGCGCCGATCCCGTATGAGGATCACTTTCCGGGGTAAGGCGAAATCGTTCTTGAAACGATCATCCTAAATCTGATCGGACTCGTTTTGGACCGGGTCTCCCAACACAACAATCGTCGTCCCCGCGCAGGCGGGGACCCAGACTCCGCAGCAGCGGTGATGTGAAAAACGCTAGTAGCTCACGCTTACGATCACGACCAACGCCAAGGGATATGGGTCCCCGCCTGCGCGGGGGCGACGAAGAGATTGTGACTTATCCCTCAATCAACCCAAGCCACTCGTCCTCGGTCAGCACTGCAACGCCCAATTCGCGCGCCTTGGTGAGTTTGGAGCCGGCGTCCTCGCCCGCCACCACGTAATCGGTCTTCTTCGACACCGATCCCGCGACCTTGGCGCCGAGCCGCTCCGCGACGGCCTTGGCTTCATCGCGCGTGAATTTCGTCAACGAGCCGGTGAACACCACCGTCTTGCCGGATACCTTTGAGGTCTGCCGCGGCTTTTCGGCCGGCAACACCTCGATTTCATGCAGTAGCGTATCGAGCGCCGTGACGTTGCGCGGTTCGGCGAAGAATTCGACGACCGCATCCGCAACGATATCGCCGATGCCGCCGATGTTGTTGAGGTCCTGATAGGCTTCCGACGTATTTCCGTCGTTGCTTAGTCCGGCGGCTGCCGCCAGCATTGCCTCGCGAAACGCATCGATAGTGCCGTAGTGCCGCGCCAGCAGTTTGGCGTTGCCTTCCCCGACATGGCGAATGCCGAGCGCGAAGATCAGCCGGTGCAGTTCGATTTTGCGGCGCGCGTCGATGGCAGCGAACAGGTTGCGCGCCGAGACTTCGCCGTAGCCCTCGCGATTGGCCAGCTTCTGCGCGGCTTGCGCATCGCGCCGCTGCAAGGTGAAGATATCGACCGGGGTTTTGATTAGCCCTTCTTCATAGAACTGCTGAATCTGCTTTTCGCCGAGCCCTTCGATGTCGAAGGCGAGACGCGAGACGAAGTGCTTCAACCGTTCCACCGCCTGCGCCGGGCAGATCAGCGCGCCGGTGCAGCGGCGCACCACCTCGTCGTTCTCGCGGACGGCGTGGCTACCGCAGGCCGGGCATGTCTGCGGGAATGCGTACGGCTTCGCCGTCTTCGGCCGCTTGTCGAGCACGACGCTGACGACCTGCGGAATCACATCGCCGGCACGCTGTACGACAACGGTGTCGCCTTCGCGAATATCGATGCCGTCGCGGATCGGCTGGCCGTCGTTGCCGATCCCCTTGATGTAATCCTCATTGTGGAGTGTGGCGTTCTGCACGACGACACCACCGACCGTCACCGGCGTCAGCCGCGCCACCGGCGTCAGCGCGCCGGTGCGGCCGACCTGGATGTCGATCTTCTCCAGCACGGTGGTCGCCTGCTCGGCGGCGAACTTGTGCGCGATGGCCCAGCGCGGCGAGCGCGAGACAAAGCCGAGCCGCTCCTGCCAGTCGAGCCGATCGATCTTGTAGACCACGCCGTCGATGTCATAGCCGAGCGAGGCGCGCTCCTCACCGATGCGGCGATAGAATGCGAGCACGTCCTCGACGTTCTTGCAAAGCTCGATCAGCGGATTGACGACGAAGCCGGCATCGCCGAGCCATTTCAGCATGCCGTGCTGCGTGTCCGCCGGACGATCGACCATCTCGCCCCATGCATAGGCAAAAAATTTCAGCGGCCGCGACCCGGTGATGCTGACATCCTTCTGCCGCAACGAGCCCGCCGCCGAGTTGCGCGGATTGGCGAACACGGTGTCGTCCGCCTCGGCCTGCTTTTTGTTGAGCGCGAGAAAGTCCTGCTTCAGCATGTAGACCTCGCCGCGCAACTCGCAGGCGGATGGAATCTTGCGGCCTTTCAGGCGATGCGGCACGTCCTTGATGGTGCGAACGTTCTCGGTGACGTCCTCGCCCGTAAAACCGTCGCCACGCGTCGCCGCGCGCACCAGTTCGCCGTTCTCGTAACGCAATGAGAGCGAGAGCCCGTCGATCTTCGGCTCCGCGACGATGGCCGGGATATCGTCGGCGTCGAGCCGAAGGAAGCGACGCACGCGATCGACGAACTCCTGCACCTCCTCGTCGCTGAACGCATTGCCGAGCGACAGCATTGGAACCGCGTGCTGCACCTTGGCGAAGCCGCGCGCGGGGGCGGCGCCGACGGTCTGCGTCGGGGAGTCCGGCGTGGAGAATTCGGGAAATTTCGCCTCGATAGCTTCGACGCGACGGCGCAGCGCATCATAGTCAGCGTCACTGATGGTCGGCGCGTCTTTTTGATAGTAGCGCTCGTTATGCGCTTCCATCTCCAGCGCAAGCCGCGTCCATTCCTTCTTCGCCTGCACCTTGGTCAGCGTCGCGACATCAGGAAGCGCTTTGGTCGATTTCGCCTTGGCCATTGCAATTGTCTCGTCCTGCCCGGTCGGGTGGATTTTAGAACGATTGTCGTCACCGGACTTGATCCGGTGACCCATCTTTTTGAAAGATGGATGCGCGGGTCAAGCCCGCGCATGACGGCTCGCGGATAACCACCCGAACGGGCCGCGCTATCCCGCCGCCTTCAACAGCTGCTCGGCGGCGGCGCGGGCTTCCTTGGTGATCTCGGCGCCGGCCAGCATCCGGGCGATTTCCTCGCGACGATGCTCGTCGGCCAGCGCATCGACGCGGGTGGCAACGCGTTTGCCCTTGTCGAGCGCGGCCTTCGAAATCAACAGATGCTGATCCGCCCGCGCCGCCACCTGCGGCGCGTGAGTCACCGCCATCACTTGTACCTTGCCGGCGAGCCGCGCCAGCCGCGCGCCGATGGCGTCCGCCACCGCGCCGCCGACGCCGGTATCGATTTCGTCGAACACCAGCGTCGGTGCAGAGCCGCGATCCGACAACACCACTTTCAGCGCCAGCAGGAAGCGCGACAACTCGCCGCCGGACGCGACCTTCATCATCGGCCCCGGCCGCGTACCCGGGTTGGTCTGCACCCAGAACTCGACGCGGTCGATGCCTTGCGGCCCCGGCGCCGCCGCATCCGAATCGACTTGCGTGATGAACTTGGCGCGATCGAGTTTCAGCGGCGCGAGTTCGGTATTCACCGCCTTGTTCAGCTTATCCGCAGATTTGGCGCGCGCCATCGAGAGTTTCGCGGCTGCGGCGTCGTAACGCTTCACGGCCTCAGCGGCCGCCTTCTCCAGGCCTTGCAACTGCTCCGCGCCGGCATCGATCAACGCGATATCCGCCGCATACTTCGCGGCCAGCGCCGCCAACCCATCGACCGGCGTGGAATATTTTCGCGCAGCGGCGCGCAGCGCGAACAGCCGTTCCTCGATGCGCTCCAGCTCCGCCGGATCGAAATCGGCAGCGGCCAGAGCAACGTTGAGGTGCTGGTCAGCCTCTTCCAGAGCATTGATCGCGATATCGATCGCCTTCACCGCGGGTTCGACCAGCGCCGGCGAACTGCCCGCGCGCCGTTCCAGCCGCCGCACCGCCGCCGCCAATGCCGTGATCGGCGAATTGTTGCCGCTCACGGCTTCTTGCGCGTCGCGCAGATCGCCGGCGATCTTCTCGCCCTGCATCATCACGGTGCGGCGCTCGGCGAGCGTCGTTTCCTCGCCATCCTGCGGCGCGAGCTTTTTCAACTCATCCGAGGCGTGACGCAGATAGTCGGCTTCGCGCGCGGCGCGCTCCATGCCGGCGCGATGCTCATCGAGCGCCTGCTGCGCTGTGCGGCGCGCGGTCCACAGCGTCTCCAGCGCGGCGACGTCCTTGTCGAGCCCGGCGAACGCGTCGAGCAGACGGCGATGCGTGACGGCATCGACCAGCGCCCGCTCGTCGTGCTGGCCATGAATCTCCACCAGCGCCGCGCCGACGGCCTTGAGCGTCTGCACGCTGACCGGCTGATCATTGATGAAGGCGCGGCTGCGGCCGTCGGCCAGTTGCACGCGGCGCAGGATCATCTCGCCGGTATCGTCGAGGTCGTTGTCGCTGAGGATATCCGATGCCGGATGGCCCTTCGGCACGTCGAAGGTGGCGGTCACCTGCCCCTGATCCGCGCCGTGGCGCACCAGACCGGCGTCGCCGCGTCCGCCCAGCGCCAATGCGAAGGCGTCGAGCAGAATCGATTTGCCGGCGCCGGTTTCGCCGGTCAGTACCGCGAGGCCTTGAGCGAATTCGATATCGAGCCGTTCGATCAGGACGATGTCACGGATCGAAAGACGGGCCAGCATGCGAGGTTGGTCCTGCGATCGGGTTAGCCGAGACCCATCTTCTTGAAGGCCCGGCTCATCCAGGACCCCTTGTTCTCGCTCGGCTCGAGACCGCCGGACTTTACTAGATTGTACGCGTCTTGGTACCAGCGGCTGTCAGGAAAGTTGTGGCCAAGAATGGCCGCCGCGGTCTGCGCCTCGCTGACGATGCCGATCGACATATAGGCTTCGGTCAGGCGGGCCAGCGCTTCCTCGACATGGCGGGTGGTCTGGTAGCGCGTCACCACCGTCTTGTAGCGGTTGATTGCCGCGCTGAAGTCGCGCTTCTCCATATAGTAGCGGCCGATGCTCATTTCCTTGGCCGCCAACTGGTCGCGCGCGCCTTCCAGCTTTTTCTTGGCGTTGGAGGCGTATTCCGAGGTCGGATACTTACGGATCACCTCCTCGAGCGCGGCGATCGCCCTTTCGGTGCGTCCCTGGTCGCGCGAGACGTCCGGAATCTGGTCGTACTGCGAACTGGCGATCAGATACTGCGCATAGGCTGCGTCGGGGCTGCCGGGATGCAAGGTCACGTAGCGTGTCGCCGCGCCGATGCAGCTGTCGTAATCGCCGGCGTTGTAATAGGCGTAGGCCGACATCAACAGCGATTTGCGCGCGAGATCGGAATAAGGATGCTGCCGATCAACTTCCTCGAACTTCTTCGAGGCCGACTTGGGATCGTTCTCCTTATTCATCATGTACAAGCCCTCGTTGTAGAGCTTGTCGGCCGGTTCATCGACGAATGCGTCGTCCTTGTTGCCTTTGAGTTTGTCCCAGAAGTCGCCCATTCCGCCCATGCTGCTGCAGCCGCCTAGGCTGGTGGCGAACGCGACCATGCAGACGGCCAGCAGCGCCCGGCTGCGCAGACCATGCCGGAATGAGGATTCGCGCGTTTCAAACGTCGAACGTGGTGCCGCCATCAAATAAGACCCTGACGTCTGGAATGCCATTGTTGCGAAGTTCACCGCGCCTCGAACCCGGCTTTCACCATTCGGGACAGTGCTCACGCGACCGCGCTTCTGTATCGGAAAAAACGCACGCGACCAACCGGATACGGAGCCATTTCGCCCGGATTAAGGCGAATTGTCGGGATGCGATTAAGTGCGGTGCAAGTCGGAGCGGCGTGCGGATCAGGACACGTCCGGGCCGTAAGCCGGAGCGACCAGCCCTCCGACCATGCCGCCCACCGCATCCATGGCCGGACGCGCGCGGCGAGCCCGCTCGCCCTCGACCACGCGCCATGCGCTGCGATCGGCCAACAGGGCCGTCAGCACTGCATGGTTCAGCTTGTGACCGCCCCGCACCGAGCGATAGGCGCCCAGCAGCGGCAGACCGGCGAGCGCCAGATCGCCGATGACGTCCAGCACCTTGTGACGGGCGCATTCATTGGCGAAGCGCAGACCCTCGGCATTCAGCAGGCAGGTCTCGTCGAATACCAGCGAGTTCTCGAACGACGCCCCGCGGGCGAAGCCGGCTTCGAGCAGTTTCGCCACATCACTCATGCAGCCGAAGGTACGGGCACGGCTGACTTCGCGGCGGAAGCTTTCGGGGTTGAGATCGAGGGAGAAATTCTGCTTGCCAATCACCGGATTGGCGAAGTCGATTTCAACGTCGGCGCGGAAACCGTTGGCGTAGGGTCGCAGCTCCGCGACGCTCTCGCCCATCTTGACCTGGATCGGCTTCAGAACCTGGAGGAAGCGGCGGGGAGCGGCCTGCTCGACCACACCGGCCTGATCGATGGCGGCAACGAATGCGGCAGCGCTGCCGTCCATGATCGGAACTTCGGGCCCATCCACCTCGATGGTGGCGTTATCGACGCCCATACCGCGCAACGCGGCCAGAACGTGCTCGGCGGTCGAGACCAGCGGGCCTTCGCGGTCACCCAGCACGGTGGCGAACGCGGTCGCGGTGACGGATTTGGCGGTGGCCCGCACTTCGCGCTCCGTTCCATCCGGAGCGACGCGGACAAAAACAAAGCCCGCATCGACCGGAGCGGGCCCGAGAGTCAGTTGAACAGCGGCACCTGAATGTACGCCAACACCCGTCACGGTGGCTTGCGACCGAAGCGTGGTCTGTCGGCTGAACTGCATGCGTAAAGTGCCCAAAACTTAACACCGGAAGATCAGAGCTGACCGAAGGCGGCGCGACTCGATCCAAGTGTCCCCAAAGACACGGAAACCATACTGGTTGCCCTAAAGTCCGCCAACTCACGCTTTTTTACGTATTGTTACCCCAATTCGCCGCATTGGCGCCGCGCGTTAACCATATTTCAGCACGGCTTTGGCGCAGGAGCAATTCGCGTCATCCGAATGAGATTAAATTACGTTTAGAATCAAATGCTTAAATAATCCCTCATCATCTTCCCGCGCAAATGAAAACCCCGGCGGGATGCGCCGGGGTTTTCCAATCGTTTACTTTAGTCACAATTCGTCAGTTCGACTGCCGCCGCAAAAATGCGGGGATATCAAGATGATCGTCGCCCTGTGGCGCCGGCGCAACAGGTGCCGGGCGGCCGTGGAGGTCGAGCCCCTGCGGTGCGGGACGGCGCGCATATTCCGAAACCGGATCATGCGCCGCCATCTGCTGGGCCACGGTACGCTGCGGCCTGCGCTCGGGGAGCGGTGGCATCTGCTCCATTGCAGGTCCGGACGCCCGGGCCGCAATCGGCGGCTCGTTTTCCTCGTCGCGCCGCCCGAGGCCAACATTGGCCAGACGCTGCAACAACGACAACCGGACCTTCTGCGGCTGGTCCTGATCGACCTCGCCCCTCGCCTGACGAATCTCGTTCTGAGCCGGCATCGGCAAGTCGTTGAACGTCGGCATCCGCGGCGCCCGCATCGGCATGCGCTCGGCGGCCTTCGGAATGAAGGCGTCCGGCGGCGGCTGTTCGTGCATCTCAGCGCGCGGCGCGTCGTGCTCGGGGAACAGCGACGGCTTCTGCGCGATCGGGCGCACCGTCACGTCACCATAGGAGGCGGGCTGGATCTGAGCCGGCGCTGCCGCCGGCATCGGCTCAGCGGCCACGGCGGCCTCGATCGCGGCCAGCGTCGCACGCTCATGGTTCGGAGCCTGCTGCGGCACAGGAGCCGGAGCCGGCTGACGCGGGGCTTCGGCGCGCGGCGCCGGAGCGGCAGCAGCGGCGGCGCGCTGACGGGCGGCGAGATCGGCCAGACGATTGTCGGTCGAGGCACCATGTGCAACGGCCGCAGCCGGAGCAGCGTTCGGCGCCGCGGCGCGAGCGAGAGCGGCCTGCTCGATGCCGGTGGCGACGACCGAGACGCGGATCACGCCGTCGAGGTTCTCGTCGAAGGTGGCGCCGACGATGATGTTGGCGTCCGGATCGACTTCCTCGCGGATGCGGGTCGCGGCTTCATCGACCTCGAACAAGGTCATGTCCTTGCCGCCGGTGATGGAGATCAGCAGACCACGTGCGCCCTTCATCGACGAATCGTCGATCAGCGGATTGGCGATCGCGGCTTCGGCGGCGGTCAGCGCACGCTTCTCGCCAGAGGCTTCGCCGGTACCCATCATCGCCTTGCCCATCTCGCGCATGACGGCGCGGACGTCGGCGAAGTCGAGGTTGATGAGGCCTTCCTTCACCATCAAGTCGGTGATGCAGGCAACGCCCGAATAGAGCACCTGGTCGGCCATCGCGAAGGCATCGGCGAAGGTGGTCTTCTCGTTGGCGACCCGGAACAGGTTCTGGTTCGGGATGATCAGCAGCGTATCGACCACCTTGTGGAGTTCGGTAATCCCGGACTCGGCGGTGCGCATACGGCGCTGGCCTTCGAAGTGGAACGGCTTGGTGACGACGCCGACGGTCAGGATGCCGAGGTCACGCGCGGTGCGCGCGATCACCGGCGCTGCGCCGGTACCGGTGCCGCCGCCCATGCCGGCGGTGACGAACACCATGTTGGCGCCCGAGAGGTGATCGCGAATTTCGTCGATCACTTCCTGCGCGGCGGCCGCGCCGACATCCGGCTGCGAACCGGCGCCGAGGCCCTGCGTCACTTCAGTGCCCATCTGGATGATGCGCTGGGCCTTGGTCATCGACAGCGCCTGCGCGTCGGTGTTAGCGACGACGAAGTCGACGCCTTCGAGACCAGCGGTGATCATGTTGTTGACCGCATTGCCGCCGGCGCCGCCGACACCAAAGACAGTGATCCGCGGCTTCAGCTCGCGAACATCAGGGGGTGTGAGATTGATGGTCATGGTTGCCTCTCGATTACGCG
>Ga0209952_1002307_pt1 | contig 14481 bp, 9 predicted proteins | sample ThiBiot_750_biof_2_FD_183951 | JGI IMG/M metagenome (GOLD analysis project Ga0209952, IMG submission 183951) | Wastewater bioreactor microbial communities from Cape Town, South Africa - Thiocy_cont_750_biof (SPAdes) | ecosystem: Engineered > Bioreactor > Thiocyanate-remediating >...
AAAATAAAACAACATAATGAAGAAATAAATTTCGTTTTTCTCTATCTGATTATTGAGACAACTTCCGTAATTTGAATTTGTTGTTGTTCAGTAAGACTGAGCTCGTGCTGTTGTTTTTCTAACGATGTCGGTGGTGTTGGTAGCCAAGAAAAACGATTGACAAGATTCGACAATGGACGATTGACGAGCGTCGATGGAATGAATTTCGGTCGTTTTTTGTAAACATTTTCCTACGAAAACAATTTATTTGCAAAAAAGAAAAACGAAAAACACGTTTTCTTACGAGTAGATCTAATGAGATATTATGTATTTGAATTGAATAGACTTCATCGGCGGGCACCGACGATGCTGGCCGTGACGCAGGATTAGGTATTGAATGAAGATTTTGTCCGTAGTAAAGAACATCGTAGAATGGTTTCATCCATTCAGTACAAATGTAGAGATCTTCATCATTTAACGCTAAGAAAAACGAAAGAAATCGGATCAGACAAACGGAAAAATGTCGTGGTTTTACAAGTAATCTGTTCGACAGGCCAATTGGGCTTGCAAAGAAGAATAGCAGTAGCTACTAAGATATTCTTTGGAAATTGCGAATATTCAATATCAAGTGAACAGAAATCGATTAGCTAGAAAACAGGAAAAAAAACATTGAACAATCGAATTGAAAACTGAAGAATAGAAATACTCGAACAACGAGATTAAATGTTTGCATAAACATTGATGTTCGATGAACATTGGTGAGAACTGATGTTTTCAAAAGATCACTGTTCGATGAAATTTTCAGAAGATTTGATACTGATAAACGTCGTTTTTTTATGCAACGATCATCGTGCGATGGTGTGACATTGGCTGTTGGCGATGAACTTTTATTTAAGTATTCGAATTCGCATTCAAGTTGAAGATAAAGCGACAACCAACTGATCGATGTCATCGGATTGATGTACCAATTCAAACACTAGATTCAAGTCAATTCAATTCATATATAATTAAATCTTTTGTTTGGACTCACATTCATAATATCTAATTCCATTTCGAGAATATCATTTTCACAATAGGCTTTGTCCGTGACATAGGCAAATTCAGATATACGTGGTGGATAGATTTCCTAATAAAAAAAAATTAAAAATAAAAAAAACTTTAGTTCTTTTGCTCTCGAACTTCGATCTTGGCTGCGATGAATAACGATGTGATGCCTAATAATTGAAGTTTGGATTTAGGTAAATTGCTTGTATTCGATAGGTATTGATCGATATAAGCAAGTGCGAGATGGTAACTCTCACGATGAAGATTATAAACTTCACAGACCTTGGAAAAACGAATTTATTTTCTTATAAATTTTCAGTAGAAAATTCGAATTTTACTTCAATTAGCCAATCGCAAAGGACACTTCGCATTTTAACGTTGATTGCTGGATGCGATTCGAGAAAATTCGGACGAGATTTGTATGTTTGATCGTAAGTTTTTGCGATCATATTTGTCCAAAGTGAATTCGAATGAAACCAAGGTAACGATGAATTCGATGATAATTCAGTGTCATCATCATCCTCTTCATCTTCAGTTGTCGATAATAAATGTTTAATCATAACCATTTCTGTACGGAAAATACTTTGAAAAACAAAACCGTTCACATCCTCAAAATCCGTCTTACCGATATTTTCTTTGTTTGTATTTTCATTCTCTTGTTGCTCAAACTAGAAGACAAAAAAGAAAAAATACCCAAATTTCAATGGTTCAATATCATCGGACACTTACACTCAAATGATCTATCGAATGCAACCGATTCTGTCTAATCATGAATAGTAAATTTCTTGTATTCTCTCTCTCTATCCTCCGTCTTTTTAGTTTTATTCTTATCGTCAAATGGAATCGATTCTTATATATTTGGATAAAAGAATAGGAAAAGAAACGAAAGCGCGCATACGGTTTTTCTCGATATATTCGAGGTATTCGAAGACCTCGATTGTAGACACATTCTCGTCTCTTACTTCGTATTTCACAAATTTAAATTTACGTTCCGTGGATGATGAATGTTCAGGCTAGAAAAAGAACAAATGAAAACGTAAATGAAAAATGAACATTTTCGAACATACAGAAAGTGAACGTTTTAGTGAACGCATTCCTCCATCAGTCATGATTAACAATTTATTTCCACTGATTCTATCGACAAAAGACGAATGAATTCAGTTCGACCGACGATCGTTGACATTCATTCGAATACTTGTTGTTTTTTCTTCAATCTTTGTTCTTTTCAAGCGCAGCCATCAATTGTTGAATACAAAGGATACAACCGATAAACATAGATGTCATTAGACATCGATATCATCCATTTAAAGAAACGATAATTACAAACAAGTCAAAAAATGTGTGTGTGCGTTGTCTATTCATTAGAGATCGGCTTTATTTGATGTTGAGTTTTCTTCTTCGAGAATCTCTCATTTCTAAAACGACATGGATTCAACCGAGATGAGTGTCAACGACGAGGTAAAGGGAAAAACAAAAGAACAGCCGAGAATTTGATTTGATTAGATTGAACATTGTGCGTGTTTTCTTGTTTTTGTAGAATCAAATAAATATTATTCGAAAGAAATCATCATTTTTACGTGATGGTTCATATCGAATATTTTATATAACAAAAAAGACTCAAGATGAAAATGAAGAAGAAGATGATGAATGTTTGACAAGAAAATCATTGAATCGAAATGGATTAGTATTTGCAAAGAAAACCGACTTCGAATTCTTAATTTTCTATGATTGATTTTGTCTTGTTTAGAAACAACTTTTATTCATGGATTTACCATCGAATGAAACGAAAGAAAATGCTCCGAATAATAAACAAAAAAATTCAACAATACGCAAGACAGTACAACATCGACGACGAGTAACAAACAAGTCAATTGAGATATTCAATTTAGACTTTTTCTTTTCTTTTCTGTTGCAGACATTTCATAATCTCTATCCTCAAACTCAAGCAAGTATTCATCGACGTCGACAACGATTTCTTGTCGCTTGTGCAACTGTTCTCATTGCATTGACAACGATCATAACAATTATTGTTTATGTGATTATTAAAACGATCAAATACAATACACAAATGAATCAACATCTACGAAATCATCCACGTTGAAAAGAAAAAAAGAAATAAATCGAAGAATTTCTTGTTGTTTTCTATTGTCTGGTGTTGTGTGTAAGATTTATTCGAAATAAATAAATTGAATTAAAAATTTAGAAAAGGCATTGTGGGCGGAATAAAGGACCGAAAGATTTTGAGTCGACGATCGATTGATTCGAGGAGATGTTGAATTTCTGAATGAGCATTGTCGAGTTCGGTTTTCGTTAACATTAACAAGAGTTCCGATGATTGATGAATGAGAACTTGTTGAATAATTTGAAAATATTCTTGTAGAAATTTCAGAATTTTGATTTTATTGGAAATATTCTTTTGATTTTGAAGGATTCTATCGATAAAATTCTCCTTCAAGTGTAATTTCGATATATGTCTATAGGAGAACAAAAATTATCAAAAAAAAAAACTATGAATGAATCAGTGAATTTACTTAATTAAATATTCAAATTCATGCCCAAAACCATTCGTCGAATCCAAGGATGATAAATGTTGATGTTCAGGTATTACAGATGTGATCAACGATGCCATCGAAACATCTAATGGTCTGCTATGAACATTGAATAAAAATAAAAGATTGACAAAAACAATGAACATCAACATAGCAGAATTGTTAACGATTGCTAAATGACTTGTCTTTTACTTTTATTTAATAGAGTAAAAATATAAATGTAATTAATCAAGTAAAAATAACATCCTATTGACAACAGAATCGTTTATTAGAATGCCTTCGTGAAATATTCTATTTTTAGCATTTGAGTTATTTTAGATTTGATAGTTTCATTGACAAATGCAGTTATATGTTGCAATTGAATTATTTAGCAGTTTGAGTAGAAAGAAAATAAATAATTTGTGGCAGGTCGATTTTGAATGATATTACCGAACCTCGTTGCCAGCAGAAATAGCGTAGGACAAATAATTAAAGAAATTCTTTTAGCAAATCAACATTTTGTACTAATAATTCACAGTTCATAGGTTTTGGTTTGAATGCATTCAAAATAGCAAAGGCTAAAATAGAATGCGTGGAAGTATATTAACCCTCGTAGGTATAGAGAATATCATGGCTGCCAATAGCAGATACTTTTTCCCTTTAAGTCTAAAAGATAAACCAGGGTTAATAACATTTTTCAATGTTTATTATCAAATGGAATTTATACATTCCAAAGCACCCGTGTTTAAAAAAAAACTTATGAGAAATCAATGGTAACTTTGATTAGGAAAAAAAATAAAAGGAAGAAGCAGATAGATGATTACTAGTCAACTAGAGTTTTGACAGCGAAATAGAAGATTATTTTTGCACTTGATTGTATTCAGGATGATTGGGTAGATTATCCAGTAATTGACTCGGTTTAAGTTCACCTTCACAGATCAAATAAGCATCACGAAACATCGGAAATTGATTGAGAAGATTTTTCGATTTCAAATAGAGATAAACTTCTTTGGCCGTTCCTGGACCTTGTAATAATTGTCCATTGAGATCTTCACGTTCGAAATCTTTCAATGATTTATTTTCTTCGACCATTTTCTTAGCACCATTGTAATTTCGTCCACCAAGAGCCGAAGCAATTAGATCAGCAATACCACATGATTCGAGATAAATATCTGGTGATGATTCAGTCGCGTACAAACGACAGAACCCGATCATTTCTCGAAAACCTAATCGAAGAATCTAGAAGAAAAAAACCAGAACGATGATAATAGAATAGTTCTTTTCAATGAACATACAGCAGCTCGAGTATTGAAACCGGCTTTTAATCCATCGGCAAAGCCAGCTAACATAGCAATGACATTTTTGACAGCACCAAGTATTTCAATGATTTCAACATCAGGATAAAAACGTAAACGAAAATGTGAACGATCAAATAATTGTCGAACAATTGAGCTGTGATTGTCATCACGTGAGCCAATGGTTGCCTCGCAAAAGATCTTGTCCGCAACTTCTTTTGCAATATTTGCTATAGGAAAAAGAATTTCGAGATTTCAAATCAACTAAACAATCATCACGCGTACCCCCCATTAAACAAGCGCATGGAATGTTCAAAGTTCTCTTGATAATTTCCGAAACAAGAAGTAATTCACTCGTGTTTTCGTCAATAAAAAAGCCCTCGAATCAAAACAATAATCTGTTGCTCTAGTTTTTACATTTTTTAATTTGTTTACTTTAATTAATGTCACAGCAAATGAGGTCGGTTTAACTTTGCCTACTAAATCGCTGCAAGCTTGTCTCGTGTATTGATGTGGCAAAACAAATATTAAAATATCAGCATTTTCAACTGCTTTGGCTAAATCCGATACGGCAACGATATTTGTCGGAAATTTTTGATTTGGTAAATATTTGACATTTTCATGTTGATCATTGATAACATCAGTTAAATTACTACCATCTTCTAACTGTTCTTCTTTGCACCACATTAACACTTCTTGATCGTATTCATTTGTTAATTCAGGTAGTTTTTCACCGATATGAATTGCTCTGAAATGTTTGTTCAATGATGAAAATTTGATCGTAGGAAAAGATCGATGTACTTACATGGCACTACCCCAATTTCCTGAGCCGATAATCGAGATTTTTTTTAATGTTGACATTGCGAAACTGAAAAGAAAAGAGAGAAGAAATTTGATTTCGTCCATTCTCAAGGCAAAAAGACGCAATATCCTGGATAGATTTATTTCATTCTTAATAACAATATACAATAGACAAAGGAATGTTTTAGAGTTGAGTTGATCGTCGAGAAACATTCAAACCATGAAGAAAGAATGTATAAGCAATCATGAGAATCAAAATTCCGTAAGCAGTGAGAATCGAAATTGAATATGTTGGATTTAAAGTTCGATTGAATAATGTCTGAAAAAAAACCAACGAAGATAAACGAAGAAAAGAGAATATTTTGATTGACATACGAGACAGGAAAAGAGCATATGCGAGAGAAGAACAACCAACGGACCGAGATATTTATGAATGCCACCTTTGTTCAACGAGGTGAAGAAGATGACGCCCCAAAATGTATTCAACAGAATAACAGCCAAAGTCAGAAAAGCTAAACAAACAATCGAAAGAAAGAAAATCGTCGTTTGTTTTTCTTCTTATTCTACCCGTAGCAAGAAAAAATTCTTGTGAATGTCCAAAGATTCCGATTGTACCCGGTCCGGTCATGTCACTTAAAACATTAACAATAGCAAATGTTCCACTGATAAAACCAAAGCCAAACCCAGCAGCTTAATAGACAAAACAAAAGATTATTTTTCCCCGCTGAATGACTCGATTCGTTTACCATAGGCAACAGCCGATCGATCGAAAACCATGCCTTTGTCGGTTAATTCTTGCATTTGTACTTTTTGAAGAGCGATCTCCGCTTTTCTACAAAAGAAAATACGACGTCAACAGAACGGAAAAGAGAGAACATAAGTCGACCTACTTAATAATCACATAGAATAAGTACCGAAAGATCTCTTGAAATAGTACGGCAAATGGTACAGAAAAGGCTAATTGATTTCTTAATGGTACAACAGCAAACCAAAGAAGAGACGAAACGAGCAGAGATAACAACCAAAAGAATGCGCTAGTCATTGAGATGATGATACGAAATGGATGATGAGCGATGGTGAACACAAACATTGAGAAAGGTATTCCGTACGCGATTAGAGTGCAACCGGCACATTCGATTAGAGTCATTATCTAAAAAAAAGAAAAGTCTAAGTATGTTTGTTTTTATTTTGAAAAATAAGAAAAACAAAAGCAATTTGATCATCGAACAGGTGTATCGATTCGATGTGGTTCGATTAAGTTATTCATTCGTTCGAACCACGGTCCTATTTTGGTATTTTTCATTAGATCATCGAATGCTTCGCATCCTCGAATAGCCGTCAGAATTCCGTAGACATTTAAATCAGCTAAGTTCGGTTCGAAACCCCCTAGACAGAAGAAAACAAACAGATAAAAACGAAGGTCAATCTGTCAACATACCGAGAAAATCCTTATCTCCGACGGCATTTGCCCATTCGTCTCCACATTCGTACAAAGATAAGCGAACATCGTCATTGAGTTGATATTTTTTCTTCAAACGTATCGCCACTAAACGCATGACAATCGCACCGGCGTAGACGATAAACCAACGTTGATACCATGGGAAAATGTCTTCCCATTCGCCGGCTTTTGAAAACCAACGAAATGTGTCTAAGGATTGTCGTAGTGTCCAATAGATGTTTGGAGAAAGGACGTGAATGAATTTATTGTCGACCCATTCGCGCCATTGACGTTCGAGTTGATTCTCTTCGAGAGAACGTTTCTGTTGTTTTGGTTGAACGGTAGGAGCAGTCGGTTTCGAACGCCAAAAGAATCGAGCAAAAAATGATTGTGTTTGTGTTTGTGGTTGTTCGTCGAGTTTAGCTGTTAGTTCTAAACGATTGACGAGCGGTGCTTCGACAATTTCATATCGATTTGGATAAGAAAAATTTAATTTTCCTTTCGGATCTTTTTCGACAATTGATTGATAGAGTTTCATAATGTTTTTAAATGTTTTTGTCGGCTCACGTAAATAAGATTCAATAGCTGATACGATCAAACTCGAATCGTTTAATTGCAAAGATTCATTTTCAACAACAACAATCGGTACTCGATCATAGAATGACCATTTCGTTTCGGTGTGTAAAACACTATTGACTTCGACAATATCGTATGGAATACGATTGTAATTGAGAAATGCTCGAACTTTACAACAAAACGGACTAGAAAAAAAACACACAAGGTCAAAATCGAAATCGAAGATTGGAGAAAACAAACCATGTTACATATTGATAGAGTGTAACATTGAATGGAAAATGTTGTCTTGGTGGAGCATTGAATGTCACACGTTTTGTTGCTGGAGGTGGCAATGGTCGAGATTCCATGGCTTTGCGCTCTAGCAAAGCTGGATTAGCGACGTATTCCGGTAGGACACCTTCGTGTTTTCGGACTTGTCGTAGAGCATAGATCGTGCCGATTAAGGCTCCTGTTGCGATTGACAGTAGATAATAATGATATCGTCGGACACGAGGTGACTGTTTGGGTGGTTGTTTTTGTTTTTCAGCTTGAACGAGGTCATTATTGATTGAATTCGAAGACAAGAAACGAACTGATGTGTTAATTAAACGTTGCCGACAAAGATTTCGGCTAGCTGAAAGAAATATTAGAGACATAGCTTTCAGTACAACAAATGTATTCTCTCGGTACACTATGTATTTTATCAAAATAGATTTCAACCAACGAAAATCACATGTCAAAAAGATGTCGCACATTTACTTCAAAACAAAAAGAAAAGGCTAAACTAAACTAGTTCAGTGAGATGTATTTCTTGTAGAAGTCGTTCGATAGCGTTGTGCCATTGTTCATAAACAGATTGAGTTACTTGCCAGCCGGCTTCGAATTCACCTTTGCCAGGAACTATATAACTTATAACTAAATGTGGACGATCAAGACGATAGAGACCATTAAACCCTTTGAAGAAATCAAGTCGAAATGATATACTTTTTCTTCTTCGAACTTACAAGCTTGATCTCGAACATCTCGAATCGATTGCAATGGAATATGTATATATCCTTTATCGCCACAACAATGCGTACCAATGATTTGAGAATAGATACCATCGATTGCTAAGACTAACTCCGCTTTGCCCAAAGTCTATTCATAGAATATAACAAAGAAAATGTCTTTGAAATGAATTTTTTACTTGAAAACGTCCTCGTTCCGTTGTACCATGATATCGAACATCATCTCCTCTGATTTCCAAGACAATATCGGACTTAATTTCGATATGATTAAGACCATTACTCGAACCGCAACACCCCATACTCGAAAGTAAATCTAATCCGCCCGGGTAAAATCTCGGATGATCATTTTAATTCGTTGATTATCGTCTAGCTCACCTTCGATAATACGCCAATCGAAGGATAAGCGAAACGCAAAAAAAAACACACATCATTTTGATTAGCAGATGTCATTAAAAAGAGAATAACAAATAAACAACCTTCAATTCACGCTCACGTGGACTTTTTTCTTACAGGAAAAGAAAAAAAGAGAGTTCATTTATTTTTACCATGCCTACGACTAACAACAACAATGATGATGATCAAAACCCTTTTGCTAATTTAACAGTAGAAACTTATGTACCGATTTATCATTCGAAATCAAAGAAAAAGCCAAAGAAACCAAATGAATCAATGCCATGGAATCGATCGAATATATATTTCGAAAATAGTACAAAAGAAAATGATTTTATTAAATTAGTTCCATACATTGGACCAAGTAATACAATGCATCTTAATCAATCACTCTATCTTCCTCAATTAATACCTAACGAACAACAACAACAACACGATTTATCCAATATTCTTAAGTGTTTTACTAAGGATTATGAGGAAATAACCAAATCGTATACTCCATCATCATATTCAGTTTATATTCGTTTTGGAATTTCCTATATAACTCGAGCAGCAAGTTCATTAATTAATGAAAAAATTCCCTTTAAACATTATCTTTATGCTCGTAATCATGGCAAAGAATTGAAAACATCGTTTTATACATGTAAAGGTGTTACATCTCCTAAACAACTCCTATCGACAATTGTCAAACAAAACTATGAATCAATCTGTTCGAATGCATATACATATGAAATACAGATCTATGGGAAAATTAATGATGTCAATTCGGTTTTACATTTTCAATACAATGAAGACTTTGAATGTCAATCGGTGTTTCATCGAATGGATTTTCCCGTGAATTTCGATTTTATTCGTGATAAAACGGCGAGTCAATTTCGTTCGATTGATGAATCCTATTCGGACATATTCGATTTTCGTGTTCAATTAGTTCGACAAAAAGAATTCTCGAAAACAGATCCAAAAGTTCTTCAAACTCTTCGCGATGTACCGATTGATCAAGTTCTTTCTATGGATCCATCGACTCAAATGCTACATGTAACCAGTAAACTTCAAAAGTTCGTCAAATATTTCAGATGTACACGTTCGAATAATTATCAAAATCTATCCGAACACATTTTAATCAGTATTGGTTCGTACGAAGAATTTCAATTAAATCATCGAGGTCAATGTCAATCGCTAATGAAAGCATCGAATACAATGGTCATTGAATTTCTCGATATGCAAACACCACCATCGGCAAAGAAACTTTTCGATATTGGCATGTGGTTTTCATCGTTATGTCAAACATGTGTCGATCTACCGACAGTAGCCGCTCATCAAATGAATATGCCGACGTTTAAATGGTTTTGTGATGTCGTAAAAAAACGATCCTATCAATCATCAGTGAAATCGATGGGTGTCAACGAATTAACAACGTATAAAACACAAAAATCTCAACAGACTTATACACATGAAGAATTGAAATTCGTTAAGCATATTCTACGAGAAGAAAATCTTCGAGAGATATTTATCAAATCAGATGATACCATCGAACAAATCGATACTTTAAATGAGAAATATAAAGACATAACTAATCGATTGAGAAATAGTGAAGTACCATCGGCTAAATTAGCTTTGAAAAAAGTCGACCGTGCTTATCATCTTATCATGAAAGAATCTTTTTTAATGTAGTATATATGTAACTACACTACACGTGTTTGCGGTGTTTTTTTTTGTTATTAAATATATGACATAATGTTTCTTTTGGTTTTAATAAGTTTAAGTTTGATTTCAATTGTTCATTGTCAAACATTGTATGATTCATTAAATGCATTGAAATTTCTCAATGAAGGTTTTGTATCAAATTCAGACATTTATCAATATCAATCCGAGTATAGTTTATACAGTGAACCGGAAAATGCAACACGAGCTCGATTTGCTTGGGCACAGGGGCCAATACGATCGTATTTATATCAAACTGATCCATTGCAACCTCTGCAATGTACGGCAAGTGCGTATTTAAACGAAACGAATTATTCTGGTGCTAATTTTCTTGCGGTTATCCCTCCGTCTGCTAATCCAGAGCATTGTACAACATTCTGTTGTCAATATATGTCATGTGCTGTATGGGTTTATACTGAATCAGCACCGCAGAATTATTTAAGTTGTGAAAAAGGCAAACCATGTTGTTATTTGAAATCTTATTTAACAACACCAACGCCATCGACTGTTTTCATGACAGGAATTATGAATCGAACATTCCCGTATAATCATCCACCGACAGGTTTACGATCCGCTGTGCCATTAGGTGGTGTTACAACTGGTTCGATTGAATTACGAGCTGACGGGACATTTCATGAATGGACCATTGAAAATCAATCGCCAGCAACAGGAACTAAATATGGTGTTGTTGATGACGCGTTATTAGCATTTCGAATTCAAAATTTACAAACAAAAAAAAGTGATATGCGAGTAATACGAACGCATCCAAGTCGAAAGTTCAATGGTATTCAATCGATTAAATATCACGGTGCTTATCCTGTGAGTAAATTCGAGTTTATCGATGAAACATTAATGGCAAATATGAATTTATATGCTTATTCGGCATTCAAAGCCGCTGATCTTAATCGTTCGATGACACCAGCAATTATCTTCTCTTTGAATGTTGAAAATACGAATTCATATCCAATTGAAATTGATTTTATGTACAATGCACCACTGTCAGTTCAGATCGATCAAAGTCGACAATCAAATAATACTCTACGACAAATTCTTACCGATACGTATACTGAATGTCTCGATCTTTGCACTGATCATCCTACGTGTGCATCATGGAATTGGCAATCGGTTAACAATCAATCGGTATGCATTCTATACAGTGATGTTCAATACAATGAATATCTCGATGGTTGTGTTAGCGGAATCCGTGGAGACTGGACATACAATCAAACAGGTCCATTGATTTTAAATCGGCCAGGTAATGCATCGTTTGCTCTATGGCCTGTTGCGTCTGTCAATCAAACAATGTCAGCAACAATTGACAATGATCTCAATCGTATTTTAAATGATTTTTCAAACAATGGTGGTTGGTCGAATTCAACACAAACGAGTGGTTCGGCAACGAATGGTGCTGTTTCGATTTCAACAATTTTACAACCAGGTGAAAAACGAACTCTATCCATCGTTTTTGCTTGGTATTTTCCACATCATACTTGGTTAGATTCTCCCTTAGATAATTACTATTCTCTTCTATTTACAAATGTAACATCAGTGGGACAATCAATCGGTATCGATAAAAACGAAAGTCAATTATCCAGTATAGTTAATGATATATCAACTTTACATAATATCTATTTGAATACGACTCTACCGGATTATTTAGTTGATTCATTGATTAACAGTGTATCACATATGCGAAGCGCAATGTATTTTTCAAATGGCGATTGGCGTCAATGGGAAGCGTACGATTGTAATGATGTTGATAGTGTACATAACGATCATCAACGTCATTTACCGTATTTATTATATTTTCCTCAAACAGAAAAAACGAAAATGTACGCTTGGGCTAAATATCAATTAACGAATGGCATGATTCAAGAATCGTTTACAACAGGTTGTACAGGCAGTACACAACCGTACGATCATCCAGGTGGACGACAAATGGGTGATGTAACAACGATATTTATCTTAGAAACACTTGAATTCTATCGTTGGACAAATGATAGGAAATTTTTAGATGACATGTATCCACATGTTGTTGCTGGTTTGCAATGGCAATTGAATGTATCGAGTAAATTAGGTTTACCTGAGAATTTAGAATGTACTTATGATATACCGGATATGAGTCAATATCCAACAACAACATTCAATTCATTTATGTATCTATCAGCGTTGAAAGCTTGTCTTGAATTAACGACTATTATGAATGATTCGATTACGTTTAGTAAATGCTATCGAGCTTTTAATACAGCTGTGAGTAAGATTAATGGACTGTTATGGTATATGGATTCTGATGAAACAGGATATTTTCTTGCGTATACAGGTGGTAAAGGTGAAAAAGCTATTTTTACTGATGCACTCTATGGTCAAGTATTAGCATTTACGTATGGTCTAGGTACTTTATTTGATTCAACGATGATGAAAAAACATTTAGATAGTGAAGTTCGGCTAGCAGATACACCGTACGGTTTACGAATGTTAACTGGACGAGAACCATTAACGAATCCTCAAGATAATACCATATGGATGGGTGCATCACAGGATTGGTCCGTATTAAATCTATGGTTAAATACCGATGTTGATAGTGCATTGATTCAATCACGAAAAGGTCTCAATCATGTTCGAGAAATTCTTCGAGATCAATGGAATGTACATGGTCTCTATGCAGGTGATGGTTACGGTGTTGGAGGTAAACCATGGGTCACATCACATTACGGTTTTCATATGGTTTTATGGCATTTACCATTTGCTCTTTCGGGACAATATGCTGATCTATCGAAAGGTATTCTAACGTTTACACCGAAAGTTCGTTCGCCATTTATCTTACCGGTACTTCTTCCGAATACATTCGGATCGATTGGTACAACACGATCGACAACTGATCAAAAGCTAATCTTTACATTTACTTTAATTATTGGAAATCTAAATTTAGGTGAACTTTCAGTCAATAATATTCAATCCAGGAACGGTTAATTTAACTGCAGGACAATCGGTACAATGGAATGAATAGACATTTTTTTCTTATTTTATTTTTAATAATTGTTGTCTATGCAAATATGCTTGAGTGAAAGCTTTCATAATATAATCAGCCGTTGAAAATTGATCATTGTCAAGCGTCCACCAGATATGTCCAGCAAAAGCTACAGTCATAAATTCGACTGATGTATTGCCACGGCAATTAGGCCATCGAAGATTTGTAAAATTGCCTGAATTATACGTTTGCATTTGAACATTGTCACAACCATTTCGAGTCACCCATCGACTTAAATTCTCTAAAGCTGAAGGAAGCCGTTCACGAGTATCGTGACCACCCGTCCACGGAACAGTTTTATCGTCTGTTCCATGAAAATGAAGATAATCAATATGAGCACCTTTGAATGATGCATCACAACTTGCTAGACCATCTTCATATCCACGACCGATGACAATCGAACTTGCATCGGGTGCAACACCAGCGAATACATCCCAAGCTTCACATCCTAAACGTTCAGTCAAATATCCACCATTCGACCATCCCATAGCATAAACTCGATCGGTTGCAATTGTAACTCGTTCGAGAATTAATTCTACGACAGTTTTAGCGTAGGTTACGTCATCAACAGGAATTGTTGTATTAAATAAACAACATGTACCTCCATTCCAACCGAGAACATGCGGAGGTTGAGCACTCGGTGTTCCTTCAGCAAGACCAAGAACGTAACCGTTGACTTCAGCATCATTGGTTTGATTGAATAGCATACCTTGTG
>Ga0209952_1002314_pt1 | contig 14456 bp, 12 predicted proteins | sample ThiBiot_750_biof_2_FD_183951 | JGI IMG/M metagenome (GOLD analysis project Ga0209952, IMG submission 183951) | Wastewater bioreactor microbial communities from Cape Town, South Africa - Thiocy_cont_750_biof (SPAdes) | ecosystem: Engineered > Bioreactor > Thiocyanate-remediating >...
CAATAATCATTTAGTAATGTAATTATCTTTATTTCGAGATATCTGAGAATACTTATTTGATTTCAATCAATATACAGGTCAAAAGTGTGTGCGTATGCATATGCATGCGATATTGAATTTGACAATTGTGAAAAGAGAAGAGAACGAAGAAAGGATTACATTAAAGTGGTACATTGCCCTTAGGTGTTGGGCAACAGGTCAAAAGAAAAAGAATTTCATTCAGTTGAGATGATGAATATGATATCGACAGAATTTTATTTTCTTACTGTATTCATCTTACTTATATTTCTGATAAATCTCATACAAATCTTATACTTAATTCTTTATAAAATTAATCAACAAAAGCGTTTTTATCATTCCATACTTTTTAATTATTCATTTGCATCATTAATAACATGCATATGGATTATTCCATTGTTCTATTTTCGTTTTGTTTGGTCAATTGATTCCAATGCTTGGCGTTTCTGGTCGTATCTATATCATATTGTTGATGCTGTTCAACTCTATTCATTTCTTTTATTAATTACTCATTTCAATACAATCGATCAAAATTTACAACGATCTTTACTTCTACTCAGTTGGTTAACACCGATCATAACCTATTCACCTATTCTTTGGTTATCATCATCGAATATATTTGATTATTTTCCTCATCGTCGTTTATCGACAAATATTCCTTGGTGGATATTTCCAATAGTTTACTCGTGTATGTATCTTGTACCTTTGTGTCTTTCGTTTGTATTAATTAGTTTAACATCGATGTATTCATGGTTGGAAAACTATCGAATGTCATCATCACAAAAACAATTAAATGAACATCGAGAAAATATGGCTGAATTAACAGATCTCATTGAGACTGTTCTTAGTTTTGAATTCGATTCATCATCATCATCATCATCGACTAGAAAATCAACGGATCAATTGAATTCGTCGATGTTATTCTTTCTTTCATGTTTATTCTCAATTTTACATTTGCCTTATGTAATCAGTTCGTTGTTAGATATTTATACATCGTATCAAATCGTATTTATTTATTTACATTGGTTTGGAACAATGATACTTCCATTGATACACATAAAACGAAATTCAATACGAATCCTTTCGATGCGAACTCTGACTGGTGTTCTGTTTGGCAAAATCGGGATTAAACTGTGAATTGTAACGACGTTTTCGATCGTCAATTTCAACGGATGGACTTGCCGATGGTGTTGATTCAGGTGTTGGATCATTGCCTGTAAAAACTCGAGAGAGATAAGCAGCAGTTTTAGTTCGCTCTTGAGCTTCACGTTTCATCCTAATTTTCAATTGTTTTTTCTCGTTTTATTGTCAAAATAAAAACTTTTTGTTTCAACGTACCTTTCAGCTCGTAATTGTTCAATACGTGACATTGATGACGATGAGGAGGATGATGATGAGGATGAAGTTGAGACTTTCTTCGTTGGTTTTGGTTCATCATCACGTTTTCGTTTTAATTCATCGACATATTTCGACATGTGATTGAGAGGATCTTGTTTTTCAATACGTAATCGATCACGTTCTTGTCTAATAAACAACAATCATCAATCATTGTTTTTCTATTTTCTTCTCTTCTCCCTACCGATCATTTCTCGTTGTTGTTTCTACAGGCACATTCCGCCTATTTCGGTCCGTCTCAAGGTACCATGGGACAGTTCCTAAGAGAGACTGATTTATAAAAAAAAGACTACGATTGTTTTTCTTTCATTAAGTACCTTTACTCTCGGTAATACTCCCACCAAGATATGTCAGCAGACCAATTTTCTTTTCAAATTCTTCGTTCTCAGCTTTTTTCTCCTTTTCATGTTCAGCATTGGTTGCATCAGTTGTTTTCAGCTATTTAAAAGTCAAAAGTTGTGAATGAATATTTCTAAATTAAAATTTTTTACTCCTTGTTCTTCGCGTTGAAATAGATTGACATGTTCATTGGGCTTTTGAGTGGTTTCAATCACTCGATCACCACGTTGTGAACGTAATTGATTCAACCGAGCTTCTTGCTCCTAAAAGAAATCAAATGCAATCGTCTTTCAATTCGCATTTTTCAACTCACAGCTAATGTTTTTCTTCGTAATGCTTTTTCGTCTTCTTCAGCAGCTCGTTTCTCATCGCGCAAAACTCGCGCAATATTATCTTTATTTCTAACATGCCAACGTTTCTTCGGTAGAATATTCATATTTTTCTAATCTGTAAAAAGAAACTGATTCGATTGGATTTTATTTGAATATATGTATAAGTTCTATGTAAAAAAAAACAGTTTTATTTCAATCAAATAAATGGAAAGTCAAAATCGAATTCAATTTGATGATGTTTGCTTATTATCGTCTGTTGTAGTTGGCTGTAAAGTATGATCCGTGTCAAGATTGAGTTGTGTTTTACGTAGATTCCAATGGAGAATGTCAGCCAACGATTCGAACCAATCGCCTAGCTGATCGAATCGGCAAATAGCTGGAACTGGATAGACACTTGTTGTTATTCGTACACTGAAACAAAATAAGTCAATCGATTGACAGAAGAGATAGCTCGTTCGTTACCTGTCTTGTTGCTGTAATTCATGACGATTTCGTCCATCGACTGAGAGCCAAGCCGTGAGACGTGTGTCTTCTGATACTTTCACTTTCAATTCGATACCAGCTGGAACAACAATCGGACGAAATGATAACGAATGTGGACAAATTGGACAAATGACCATTGCTGGAACGTTCGGATGAACCATTGAAGCACCGGCTAGAGAATAAAAAGAACTTATAAAATAAAATTCTTCAAGAGAATTTTTACCAGCCATTGCGTAAGCTGTTGAACCTGTTGGGGTCGAAATAATCAAACCTTTGGAAAAGAATACATGGAATTAATTGTTTTTTCGAGTCGAAATTTGATTTTACCATCGCCTTGAACTTTCGTTATAAATCGATCGTTAATATACAAATCCAAATTGGACAAATACGAATTTGGACCTCGATCGATAACAACTTCATTCAATGCTAAATGCGAAACCGAATCATCTTTGCCTTTTTGTTTGAAATCATCATCAGATGAAACCGAATGAAACGATGCATTCGATGAGGACTTCTTCTTTAAACCTTCTTTAACAATCGTACATTTCAAACGTGTACGTAAAAGAACAGCAACATTGCCAGATATAACTTCATTCAAGATTTTCTCGTGATATTTAAAATCGAATGGCGTAAGAAAGCCCAATGAACCCATAGAAAATGACAGAACAGGTGGACAACTCTTTTGAAATATACTCGACGCATGAAGAAGTGTACCATCACCACCCAAACAAATAATAAAATCAATTTTTGATATGTCATTTTCTTGATCGAATGCAAAACATCGTTGTGCATGTTCTTTCAGCTCTGAATTGGTGCCAAATGGCAGATGAATATGTTCAGATAATTCAATAAAAACATTTAATCGACGCTAAATTATCAACAAATAAGAAGAACGAAAGAGGAAAATTCGGTCGATTTACTTTCAATAATCGTAGAATCAACTGTTGAAATTCATTCATTGTTTGTGGACCTGGCTTACGTATGATAAGAATATTAGTTGGAGGTGATATCCAATGTAAACGTTGACTAGATGGATCTTGAATAACTCTATGAATTCAAATGATAGATTCGTGAGTTTTTTTTATTTCGAAAAATTCAATCTACATTAATTGATCATTGTTTTGCACTTTTTTTAATGTTCCTTTTGGACCAAAATTTGATTTTGGCGACGGTGCAAATGCCGAACGAGCACGCCTAAACAACATGAAATAGTGCATTGAAATGAAAGATAAGAATTCGAATCAAATTAGATGAATTATTTCGATATTTACGAATTAATGAGCAATTACCTCGTTTGACTACTATCTGCAGACATCGAAAATGTTCGTCTCGAAAACATTGATGTTACTCGGCTAGTTAATTTAATTTCGTGTTGAAGACAAATAACTGTATTCAAATACCCGAAAGTACGTCGATAGAAAAACATATTTGCACGTGCAGAAAGAACGAGAGAAAGAGAAAGAGAAAGAGAATCGCAATTTAAAAAGACAAAATTATATTTATATGTATAGAGAGAAAGAGCACTTGATTCTATTTATCAAAGCCAAATATTTTCCTTTTATTTTTTTTGTAATCTATAATAAAAAGCAGAATTTATTAGTCTTCAATACCTAGCCGAGAGATATGTACGCGCAAATTTTCGAGAGACAAGAAACAACGACTAACCAGCAAGTTTTGGCTGTAGACGGATGATCAGTTCGTGATAAAGGCGCACAAATATATCCGTTACTAACTTGACAGGCTTCATTCTGAGTGGAGATATGTTCTTGAGATTCAAATGGCGAGTCTCCAACACTAACAGATCGACGCGTTGGATTCATAGGTCGTAGAGACAAATCATCATCGGTCGAATCCGTCATTGAGATTTTAAAAAAAGTTCAAACATAAACATATAAAACAATCGAATATTTGTTGGGTGTTTTTTCTTTGAAAATCTGTAACAAAACAAAAACAATTCTTCTTTTTTTCTCGAGAAATTGATTTCTATAATTTCTCAATAATCATTTTTCCCGCATGACGTTTATTTATTTGTCCTAAACGATACTCATTATCCACACGTTTATTTGTGCCTAAACGTCGAGCATGAAAGTTCATTGCAGCACGTGAACAAACGACTGGCAATTGTCGATGTTCGTCGGGCAATGTCTCGTGACTGACAACACTCATCGACGGACATTGAGCAAATGTTCGAGCAGATCGAAGTGCATGTGTTGGCAGTTGAAGACGAGTCTTGGGCAAAAGACGAGCAATTTGAGTTTTATTCGCTTGTGTACGTGATGTCACATTGTCATCATTGTCGGGTTTAATTGCATTTATTGGCTGAATTGTGACCGGTTTTTTTGCTGGTTTCTCTTTTAAATCACGGAGAAATGGATCTTTGAATGATTTCTTGTTTTTCGAGAGTTTTTTTGTTAGAACTTTCTTTTTCTTCGGCTTGTCTGTCAATGATTTCTTCATGATTCTGACGACGAAATAAATAAAATTTCAGTTCATTTTTCTATTTGCAGATAATTATTTTCAATGTAGAAGTTTTCCACCAATGAAAACAACGGGCAATCGATAGATGTCGCAAAAGGTGATTATTGCATCATGATCAGAAAGAAAGAAAGGAAGGAAAAAACCCTTTTTACCATTTCGTAATAAATAGTGTCGTCATATGATGTGTTTCATACGTAGGCGTATCGTCATACGAAATTTCCTTTTGTCTGTTCTCTTATTTTTTCAGCGTCATCGAGAAAAATCGAGAGAGAAAATGAGAATAGAAGAGAGGGAAAAAGAGAAAAAGAAAGAGAATCGAGCATGAGTATAAAAGCAAGTCGCAACACAATGTATTTCATTTATGTCGTCGTTTACCATCGAGTTTGTTCTTCTCTCTCTCGCTTTCACTGTTTTTTCTCATCTCGATATGAAACAGCAAACATAAAAATCAACAACGAACGACGACGGTGAAATACCGCGTCGGTGGCCAAACAAGGTAAGTCAAATAAAGTTTTATTTCTCCTCCGTTGCGCCTGAAAAAAAAAACACTCCGCGATTGTCTTACGACAAACATCATCAACCTTTTCGTTTTTTAGTTATTCAACATTGAAACGAATAGAAAAATTCTTTCATCTAAATCACATATCACATGATTTGTCCTCTGGTAGGGCACTTTTCTTTTACTGCCCAATGTTGTTCTACTCTAGCGATGCTATACATTCATTATATTACACTGATATAAGAACTCTTCCCAATGGTGGTAGGATTCATTTATCTAATCGCAAGATTTTTTATGATATAGTTTACACTCGTGTAAAACACAAACAGAAAGAATTCCTATTCGCTAAAAATCATACAATGGTAAATCTTTGCAATCTTTAATCAAGATTTCGTTATTATATAGAACCAAAAACACCGCATACATACAAGCAATTTAATCGTTTCGCGTCTTAAATTTCAATATGATTTATTCTTAACAGAAAGGAATATTCACACATACACACGCATACATACATACATATGATATAGTCATTCTTCCAGGTAGAAATTTCATTATTACAATCAACTGTTTATTTCCATAGAAACATACACGCACATAACCAATGGACGTTTTTTATTCGTGAGCCTATTTGTTAATTGTCAAGAAGGTTGTAGGTTGTTCGCAACAGATCGACCGCAATTCAATCGCACATGTTAAAAGAAAAAAAGAAAACTACAGAGAAGCCAAAAATCTCTTTCGATTAGAATATATATTTTGGGTGGTTCGTCGTTTTCAGGGGAGCGTTCGTGCGCGCATAAAATCTTACAAGAAGTGGTCAGCCAAATGCCTGGATGAGTCGTATTTAGACTCTCTATGTGCAGCAATATATGTTCGTATTGTAAAAGATGTCTCAGTCACACACACACACACGCATTCATTCATTCATTCAACCTTGTCTATATGCCTATTCGGTGCAGTTTGCAAGAGAAATATTCTTATTACCAAATTCATATTCCGTAAGACAAATTTATATGTTAATTAAATCCGTTGATTTTCAAGGGACGTCAGTCGTGAGAATGTTTTATCACACAAATGCATTTTGGCAACTAACGAAATATCTTAAGAAAAAAAAAGGAAATAATAATATTCGCATTTATTCTTATTGTAAGTTAATATTCATCGGTGATTTATCTCGCAAGAAAAATATTCATATACATACGTATTTTCATAAGAAAATCAGATTAAGAAACTTACATGGCTGCTTTTTTGTCATTTCGCGCCAACTAATCTTCATTTAAGTACATTACAATTAGTGATTAGAAGAAATTGTAAGTTCCAAGCATTCCTCATTATATGTGTCAACAATCGATATACTTATAGAATTATCCGCAATATTCAAACATAAAATGAGAACATTGAATTTTCTTGTGGCTCATATGAAGATTTTTCTGTATTTGTCAACAACTGATCTTACTTCATTTGCTTTTTTTATGTGAAAGAATATCTAGTACTACTACATCTAAGCAATTATACACCATCTTCCTTTAATGATTTTTTTCCATTATATGGCATATGAAAAAGTATTTGCCAAGAGAAAATATATATTGTTCTACATGTACAAAATATTTGTTTAATATTGTCTCATATGCAAGTTAAGAGAAGTGATACGGTGAAGAGTGCAAGCGTTGTTTTTATTTGGATTATAATACACACGTTTACGTTCGTAGAAAGGGTAAGGTATAAGGAAAGTTTTTTAGGTTTCGTCGTTCGCAAGAAGAAATTACGTTTCGTTTCGTGCCGTTTGAATGTGAATTTATGTTATTGAAGGATAGAACACGTTGGAATTTGAAACAGGAAGTGCAATCGCATCATGTGTGTGTTGTTTGTTTATTCTTGTCCAATATTCGAATTTTCCATACATAATATCTCCAATTGTCAGATTCTCCTTTTTTTGTCCTCAACGGTCAGCCAATTGATCATCGCATAAATCCAAATGTTTAATTGAAGATTAAGAAAATGATTTTTTTGTCCATCAACACATTCCATCGTTTAGAAAATCTATTAGAAAAAAAACACAGCTACTAATTTCAACAATGAATGAATCAATCGATTTACTAGTCTCACTGTTAAACTAACAAGTATATTCAAGGTCTTATAATTAGAAGATATATCTGGTGAATAGCTTTGTTTACCTGTATTCTGGTTTTGCTTTTTTTAACATCAGCACGACATGTGTTATCATAGAAGTTATTCTCTCAGTGATTTCCTTTTTCAAGCACATTCTTTATATTCTGGTTTCAATTATCTCAATCAAACATATCCATCATGCATCTTCCTCTTCTTGATTTTTCTCGATAGCAAAACGAAAGTTTACATAGATTGATTTTGGCTAATGCTCATATACATACGTTACTTGCAATCATATTAATCTTATCTGAGAAAAGAATATGTATTCGCTCGGGTTAACATCTTTTGATTATTAATCAACTATATCGCTTGCAGTGTTTTTCTACATCTCATGCTAAACATCAATATTTACACCAGTTCTGCGATGTTCAACAGAATGAAATTATTATTTAATCGTAGTTGTGTTTCTGATCAGAGTTGTTTATTGAGTTCGTGTTAATCAAGTATTTATCGATCGTGTTCGCCGTGTTTTTCGTTTAAGTTTTAGGGTAAAGTATAGTAAGTTTTTAGGTTTTTAGCGGTTCGCTCGTTCGTTCGTTTTCTGATTACTGAAGAAGCCGATCTTTTTAACCTGATTTATCTTCCTGCACGTCGTCAAACGAAATTTACTTTTATATTTTATGCTTTAATATTAATTTATAATGATTTTGATGTCTGCTTGAATTCACTTTATTTTATCCAAGAGTTTTCTTAGAACACATCCATCCATACTTCTTTAACTTATCTGCTTCACACTAAGACCAATTTCCTACACAAAACAGAATAGTTAAATCAATGTTTTTGTTATTATCTTGCCTGGCTTGTTTGTTGTTAAACATTATCTATATGTCTATATGAAATAACTAGATCTCTATGTCAATATGCTATTCGAAAATTTGTGTTTCTCTTCGTGCGTGGTTATGGTATCTTGATTTGCTTGATTCAAATAGAAACGAAAGTTTATTTCGATAAGTTAACAAAAAGAAAACATGCTTGTTATTCGTACGAAATATCAACCCAAAAAAAGAAGTTTGTCTCTTATTTTAACCATATGTGCTTTATTCGGGGGAAAAGAAAGATTTGTTCTCTATTATCACAACAATATTGTGTTTTGTTTGCTCGCAATCAATCAATCAATCAATCAATTCTTCTGTGTGTTCTTAACTGTTCGTATGTTCGTTCTTTTCCCTTTCTTTCTTTCTTCTTTTTCGACTACTGTCTGACATCAGCTAAGCAAATGCTTGATGAATGATGACGTTATTTCTATTCAGTAGTCAAAGAAAAAAGATTTTTCGAGGGAATTGACAACAAACAACAGTAGAAATGGTAATCCTGTCAAATTCAATTCACCTTCATGAAATAAATATGTTGGACAATCTGTGCGTGTCTTTTTTTCTTCTTCATGGAAGTTTTTTTTTATTTCATCAATAAAAAATGAATTTATTTGTGCATAAAAAAAAGGAAAAAGATGATTTCATTTTGAATTTGCTCGTGCAGAGGTCTCTTGTGACCTCAATGAATATACACACATACTTGTATTTACTTCCGTTCGATTATTGTAATTTGAGTATCGTGAGTTTATGTGCATCGAACGAATAATAGTCGTAGTAATAATAATAATAAGAAATATGCTCAATCATTTGTAATCGAACAAGAGTGACAAGTAGCAGCAGCTAGTTTGCAAAGCTTTTGAACATGACAACGAAACACTATCGACGTCATTTTTCATTTATAAAATCGATAAAAAACAACGATCATCTAGGTATAAATTTATCCGAAACGACATCGAGTGGCTATTCAACAGGTGATTCGTCAGTAAAACAAACAAGTAAGTCAAAAAGCAATTCATCTTACTGTCTAATCTGTCTTCTGTGCATCGCAGATTTGAATAGTTTCGTAAAGAGATTGAAAAGTTTTATTCTACCGAAGAAATCGAAAACTACTACCATTGTTTCCTCGTCAAATCAACAACAAGAACAACAAGAAATCGATTTCGATCATATATCAATCTGGTTAGATCGAACATCTCAACGTACGTATCAAATTTAGCAAACACATTCGAACGAATTGATTCAATTTCAACATTGAAAATTGACTCAGATCATTTTCTTTTTCTTTTTTTTGTTCGAAACGAGGCCAAGTAAATATTAATAAATGTAATTATTTAAACAGACAAACGAATAGAATAGAAGAAAGAAAGAAAGAAAAAAGAGAAAAAGGAAACATTTTCTTTTCAATCGTTTACTTCTTGTTATGGCAACGAGCAAAAACTATTTGCATTGACATACTAAAATAACTTTGTCATATCTGACTCACCAAACGTCTTAAATTTGATTCTCTTTCTCTCTCTCTCTCTCTCGTTCCCCCGTCTCTTGTCATTTAATATAACATATACCGAAGATTTATATATTCACGTACATAGAAAAAAAAATCATTTTCATTCTTTAGCTATGATGAAAAAAACACCGAAGCGAAGTACATCGTTAGTATCGACTTTATCTCGGCCAGTAATCGAAAAACGAACGATTTCGCCTACGCCATCGTTTTCATCATCGATACTTATGCAAGGTATGTCCGAGAATCTTTCACATCTGTCATCACGTACGAGCATCATCGATACGAATGAACAATCGACAAGCAATCATCATCGTCGACGGTTGATTGATTTTTCACGTCGACGAACGATCACTGGTTTCAATGACCAAACGAATAATAAAGAGAATCGATTTGTAAATTCGCAAAAATATTATTTTCATCGAAATTCCAATGATTTACTTATGAATTCCTATGGATTGCAATTACTCGATCGTGAACAACAGCCGAAAGTTTATTCATCGAAAATCATAACTCATATTCAACCGAAAAAATTCGTCCCACACAATTATTCACCAGACGCGCTCGATGACTTGTTATGCGATCGAGAAGTCGAAAGCTATTTTTATCCATCGAAATCTCAGCATGTCTACATCAATCTTCAAACATCGATTCAAGGAACTCTTTGTTAAACAAATTTTTTTCTTCTTCGGTAGTCATATTTATCGGATTATTATTAGTAAATATTTCTATTTTTCAAATAAAACACACTCACACACGGACACACAGAGATTTATGTATTAAGATGTTTTAGCGTTTGATTATTTCGATGAGGTGAGAAGTAACTTCTGTATCTGACTTTCTAATTGTTTACGAGCTCGTCGTTCTTCGTCGAGTTCTTGTTGAAGTGTTTTATAAGCTAGACGAAGTTCGTTGAGCATATCTTGCATAGCACGACGTTCGCTAGAAATACAGAAAAAAAAACAAAAGAATGCAATGTTTGTTTATTCAAATTGTCTTATACAAATTGACATTTGTTGTCGTATCGATATTTCCTTGAATCGAATGACGAGCTTTTGTGAATAGATTATTGAGATTTGTTATTGCAGTTGCATTTGTCATCGTCGGAAGGCAATAAGCTTCGATAACGGAAAGTAATAATGAATCTCCGCCGCTTGTTTCAACTAGAAAAAATAGTAAAAACTATATTCGATTGAACATTGGTGTTGATTGATGAAACCTCGTTTTAGAAATTCATTCGCTTTGGATTTTTTCATTGTCATGAAACGTTTTAATGTTCGATTCGATCCACTTTCATTGATATTTGTTGTCGAGTCAGTTGTACCAATATTTGCCGATGGTACAGACGAACTATTGCCAATTGTCAATGGTGTATGTGGACGAAGGCAATTTTTCGACCAATGAGGATTTTTCAGAGGCATTTTCGGACTTTCGAGATTCATTGGCGCCGATTTTGATGCCGTCAGAGTCGATGGTGACTAAGAAACAATGGTTATTGGCTTTTATTTTTCGTAAATTTCGTCATACTTTAACGAGTGTTTGATTTTTATTGACTAAAAGTGAATAGAATTTCTCGCACCATTCCTGATATTCACTTGAACTCGGATAGGAAATGATGAATGATTGATTCGATGGAACTAAACGAATAGTACGTTGAAGAAAAAAAAGGTAAAGAAGAGTCGAATGAATATTTACGATTGATTTTTAATGCTCGTTTACTAATATCAACAATTTTACTAATCGTTATTTGATTGATCGGCAAACGATTCTTTGCAAAAAAGAAAAAAAAGCCAATTAATTGATTTCATTTGAAGTTTCGAAACAACAGACTTCAATTTGATATTCTTGCGAATTGTCTACAGTCGAAAGAAGCACTAATATCGTCGGATAAAGTATGGCGACACGTTCGAATGACGTCGAATTTGTATTTTCAATAAGGACATTAACAGGACTAAGACATAACGCATCACCATAGGCTGTCAAAGTCTAAACAAAACTTTCGATCAAAACGGAAAATACGTTTTTGCATTTTTATTTACTTCAGCACCAAGACTATGAATGATTTCAAGTTCCCATTCTTTTCGCTTTCTCCAATCAGCACCCGACGACTAATTGTAACGAAAAAAGTCAAATCAATGTCGATTCACAAATCGAATTCTCTTACAGCTAATTCAGTGTAATACTCAGCAGCTCGTTGTGCATCGCCACGATCGACATGAAACTCCTATTGGATACAAATAATTGAAAATTCTGCCTAAAAGAATTTCCTACTTCGAGATGATATAAATATTCTTTTAAAAATCCAGCTAATTTCTCCAAATGATTGACTGGCAACGAAAGATTTCTGATTAATTGTGCATAAGAATTCGTCTCATTCGATGAATCAAAAATCGAAACGATTTTATCTCTGCAAATTGAAATAAAATGAATGAATTGTTTTTTTTTCTGGTGTTTTACTTATTCTGATTGAGAAGAAAAAGTGCGTTGGCATGTTGAAAACAGTATTCTTCAAATATTGGTTTCAATGTTGGTGCAAGTTGAAGAAAAATCCCACCGATACGATGTTGATTTCTATACGAAGAATTGTGTTTCGGGTAAACAAAGAAGGAGAATTTACTTCGTCGAATCTTGAAGAACATGTAGAAGATGTCGATGAAATTTCAATAGATCATCGAGATTATGTACATCTAACGGTAGATTTGACCTGAGAAAGAAAATTTTTATTCTTTCAAAGTTCGTAAATTCTCGTACATTGTTAATGGTTGAATCATATTCGAAAGAAATTCTTCTAATTCATTGACATATTGTTGTTCACTTTCAACTAAATTCTCAAGAATCTAACAAACAAACAAACAGACTGAAACTATTTCGATTGTTAATCATTGTCATTACTATATCTCGTTGTTGGTGCATTTCGATGCATTGTTGTGTTGAAATATTCGGATTCGAAGCGATAGAATCTAACAACAAAAGAAAATTTTTCAAATACGAATTTGCTTTTTTTTATCTACCGGTTTTCTTCGCAGCTTGTTCAACATAATTCGATGGAAACCATCCTGTTTTGCCGTTCAATGTACCTTCCCACCATCCACCTTCTGTCGGTGTTTGAGTCAGAATAATTTTATCATTCTTTGCAAATGATAACTAAATCGAATAATCTTTCTATCGAACATATTATTCGTCGATTTCCTTTCTTACTTCGTCTGTATTCTGCGCTTTGAATGCGTATTTCGCAATAGCTGATAGTTTAACCTGTTGTTCGTCCATTTTTTAATCTAAAATATTGGTTATTAAAGCGACGAGATAAAGTTGTTAAATAGTAGATTACAAGACAAAAAAAAAGAGCGAGAGAACTTTTGATTCTATGTTAAAGAGAAAAGACAATGTAACAACAATGAAATTAAAAATAAATAATGTATATGATAATTTAGATAACTAATGAGACATTCCAGATCTAAATACAAGTTTTGTTTTTAATGAATATAGAATTAATTCGTGTTTACCTTAATTGTTCGATCAGTTCCGACAGTCATAAGAACTTTTTTCTTGTAATTTAAGTCGATTTTAATTGTACCTTGACGAAGATGATGAAATGTTGCCAATGCAACTGTTCTAGAAAATTCAAAGTCAATTGTTGAGCAAACTTGTTTTTTTTTTTAAACTATTCGTTTGTTTTCAATACTCGTTATGCTTTAAATTCTTCACACATTCATTGCAAACACGTTGAACTGATTCATAACCAATCAATGGAAGTGCCGTTCGAGTTTGAGAACATTGATCGCATATAGCTCGACCACATTTACGACAATGATGCTGAAAAAAAGACGAAATTTTAACAATTTCTATTGAACAAGATTGAGTTTTGTTTTTTACTTGTCTTAATCCGATCTGTTTCTGTGTCCACATTGCACGTATATTCCAAAAGAATGGCAAATGACATATCTGACAATTATCACTTTCGAGCCATTTCGGTGTTTCACCACGCTTGACATTCATGGGCCAGATACCTATTTGACCATCAGCGGAATATGTAAATAATTTATGTTGAGATTTTTCATAATAAATGCCAATAACACGATCTGAGTGACCGTTTAATTCGACAGCTATGCCTTGATGAGCGCCGATATCCCAAACAACAATCGATGTATCAAAACTTCCCGAAATCAACCATTCAGCTTCGGAATCCCAAAGAAGTGTTTGTACTCCACCTAGATAAAAATTCAAAAAATGATTGTTTTTATTCAATAATCAATCAGCCAACCTGTATGACCCGATAGGGTCGTTATTGTTTGACATTTATTATCATTCGTCAGTTTGAGAAATTGTATATTCCCACTGGCATCACCAATAAAACATTGCCGTGTTAAATCATCCATAGCTATTGACAAAGCCCATGCAGACAGATGATGAACACCACGAGGATGTTGGTG
>Ga0209952_1002331_pt1 | contig 14383 bp, 13 predicted proteins | sample ThiBiot_750_biof_2_FD_183951 | JGI IMG/M metagenome (GOLD analysis project Ga0209952, IMG submission 183951) | Wastewater bioreactor microbial communities from Cape Town, South Africa - Thiocy_cont_750_biof (SPAdes) | ecosystem: Engineered > Bioreactor > Thiocyanate-remediating >...
GGCATGGGAATCTGTCGAAGTTTAGCAAGGCCTCTCTTTTACGGGATTGCATGCAAGGCATCCATCGCTAGATTGGCGGGCCAGCCAGCATGCCCTCCAGATTGGATTTCCCTATGACCGTCCGCATTGTCGATATCCGCGAAGTCACCAAGCCGATCGCCTCGCCGATCCGTAACGCCTATATCGATTTCTCGAAAATGACCTCGAGCCTCGTCGCGGTCGTCACCAATGTGGTGCGCGACGGCAAGACGGTGGTCGGCTATGGCTTCAATTCCAACGGCCGTTACGGGCAGGGCGGCCTGATCCGCGAGCGTTTCGCGCAGCGCGTGCTGGAGGCCGATCCGAAGACGCTGTTGGATGAGAGCGGCGATAATCTCGACCCGCACAAGGTGTGGGCGACGCTGATGATGAACGAAAAGCCGGGCGGTCATGGCGAGCGTTCGGTGGCGGTCGGTACCATCGACATGGCGGTGTGGGACGCGGTGGCGAAGATCGCGGGCAAGCCGCTGTTTCGCCTGCTGGCCGAACAGCACAAGCGCGAGGCCGATCCGCGCGTGTTCGTTTATGCAGCGGGCGGTTATTACTATCCCGGCAAGGACAATTCCGCGTTGCGCGCGGAAATGCGCGGCTACCTCGATCGCGGCTACAATGTCGTGAAGATGAAGATCGGCGGCGCGCCGCTGGAGGAAGACCGGCAGCGCATCGAGGCGGTATTGAAAGAGATCGGCAGCGACGCGCAACTCGCGGTCGACGCCAACGGCCGGTTCGACCTCGAGACCGCGATCGCCTATGCCAAGATGCTGCGTGATTATCCGCTGTTCTGGTACGAGGAAGCAGGCGATCCGCTGGACTATTCACTGCAGGCGGCGCTCGCCGAATTCTATCCGCGCCCGATGGCGACCGGCGAGAATCTGTTCAGCCATCAGGATGCGCGCAACCTCATCAAGTATGGCGGCATGCGGCCGGATCGCGACTGGCTGCAGTTCGATTGCGCGCTGTCCTACGGCCTCGTCGAATATCTGCGCACGCTCGATGTGCTGAAGACCCACGGCTGGTCGCCATCGCGCTGCATTCCGCATGGCGGGCATCAGATGTCGCTCAACATCGCCGCCGGTCTCGGTCTCGGTGGCAATGAAAGCTACCCGGACCTGTTCCAGCCTTACGGCGGCTTCCCGGACGGCGTGCGGGTCGAGAACGGGCACATCACCATGCCGGACCTGCCGGGCATTGGCTTCGAGGGCAAGTCCGACCTCTACAAGGAGATGAAGGCGCTGGCGTCATAACGCCGCGTCTTTTGGCGGCAAATCGCGTCGGCGGGGCGGCTGTAATTTAAAACCGTTCTAATCTTGCGCGGAATCAAGCTCCATTGACTTGATCGCGACCGATCCTTGGGCCAGTTGATATCTCAAGGACATCGGACATGAAGAACGACCACAAGCCGAACGGCGGCCACGGACCGATCTGCCTCGGGGACACCCTGCGTGGCTTTCGTGGCCTGATCGAAGCCATCACCGTGACCGGTGATCATAACGGCGTGCCCGCGGCGGAGATCGCGCGGGTCGAAGTGCTGCATGAAGGCCCCATCGCGGGCGACCCGATTGCCGTGCGCGTTGATAACAATACCATCGCCCTGCGCCGCCGTGAGGCGATGTCGATTTTCGTGGCCTGATCGGAACGGGCATGACCAGCATTACCGAGACCCGGTCGTGGCGCTTTGCGCTGGTCGGCACGCCCAACAGCGGCAAGACTGCGCTGTTCAACGCGCTGACCGGCAGTCGTCAGAAGGTTGCCAATTATCCTGGCGTCACGGTTGAGCGAAAGACCGGCATATTCCAGACGCCGTCGGGCCACCGCATCGACCTCGTCGATCTGCCTGGCACTTATTCCTTGCGCGGCCGCAGTCCCGACGAGGAGGTGACGCGCGACATGGTGCTGGGCCGCATCAATACCGAAGCGCAGCCCGATCTTCTGTTGTGCGTCGCGGATGCCACCAATCTGCGCGTGGCGTTACGCCTCGTTACCGAGCTCAAGCGCGCCGGACGGCCGATGCTGCTGGTCCTCAACATGATCGATATTGCCCGCCATCGCGGCATCGAGATCGATCTGGAGCGTCTGTCCGCCGAACTCGGCATTCCGGTGGTGACGTCCACGGCCGTGCGCCGGGGCGGCACCGAGGAGTTGCTGCGCCGTCTCGATGAACTCGCCGCCAACGGCGCAGGTGAGGTCGGCGAGAACAAATGGACCGCGCCGACCGCCGCCGATCTGCGGGCGGCGCAGCGCGAAGCCGATCGCGTCATCAAGGCTGCCGTCAGCGAGCCCGCGCGGCCCGATACGCTGACCGGCCGTGTCGATGCGGTGCTGCTGCATCCTGTGGCGGGACTCGTGATCCTGCTCGCGGTGCTGTTCGTGATGTTCCAGGCGGTGTTCGCCTGGGCGCAGCCGGTGATGGATCTGATCTCCGGCGGATTCGACGCGTTCGGCACGTTGGTTCAGGCCATGCTGCCGGACGGATTGCTGCAGAGCTTCATCCAGAAGGGCGTGATCGCGGGCGTCGGCAGCGTCATCGTGTTCCTGCCGCAGATCATGATCCTCTTCCTGTTCATCCTGCTGCTGGAAGATCTCGGCTACATGGCGCGCGCGGCCTTCCTGATGGACCGCATCATGGGCGGCGCCGGTCTGCACGGGCGCGCCTTCATTCCGCTGCTGTCGAGTTTCGCCTGCGCCATTCCCGGCATCATGGCAACGCGGGTGATCGACAACCGGCGCGACCGCCTCACCACCATCATGGTCGCGCCGCTGATGACGTGTTCGGCGCGCATTCCGGTCTACACGCTCATCATCGGTGCGTTCGTGCCGGATCGCACGGTATGGGGCATCGTCGGATTGCAGGGGCTCGTGATGTTCGGCCTCTATGCCATCGGTATTTTCAGCGCGCTCGCGGTGTCGTTCGTCGCCAATCATTTTTTCTGGCGCGAGAGCGCGACGCCGCCCTTCATGCTCGAATTGCCTGACTACAAGCTGCCGCAACTGCGCAGCGTGGCGATGGCGCTCTACACGCGTGTGATGATGTTCCTCAAGCGTGCGGGTACCACGATCTTTTCGATGATGGTGGTGATCTGGTTCCTGGCATCGTTCCCGCGTCCGCCCGTGGGCGCGACCGAGCCTGCCATCGATTACAGTCTCGCTTACATCCTCGGCCGCTGGATCGAACCTGCCCTCGCGCCGATTGGCTTCAACTGGCAGATCAGCGTCGCTCTCATTCCCGGCATGGCCGCGCGTGAAGTCTCGGTCGCCTCACTCGGCACGATCTACGCCATTGGTGGCGGCGGCGACGAGGCGACGGCGCAGATCGGTCAGGCGCTCGCCGGCAACTGGAGCCTTGCCACCGCGCTTGCCTTCCTCGCGTGGTTCATCTTCGCCCCGCAATGCGCCTCGACGCTTGCGGTGATCCGGCGCGAGACCGGCGGCTGGCGTTGGATGTTCATCACCTTCTTCTACATGCTGGCGCTGGCCTATCTCGCGGCCTTCGTCACCTTCCGCATCGCCACGGCGCTGGGCTGGGGTTAGCTCAGGCTATTCGTGCGGCGAGCAGGTCGTTGAGATCGAGGCGGCGCGTGAACATCGCGAGCGAGCCGTCGGCATTGCGCGGCCATTCTTCTTTCGGCCGATCCCAATAGAGTTCGACGCCGTTCTGGTCCGGATCGCGCAGATAAAGCGCCTCGCTGACGCCGTGATCGCTCGCGCCGTCGAGCGGAATGCCGGCTTCGAACACGCGATGCAGCGCATCGGCCAGATCGGCGCGGGTGGGATAAAGGATCGCGGTGTGAAACAGGCCTGTGGTGCCGGACGCCGGCGGTGAGCCGCCTTTGCTCTCCCAGGTGTTGAGGCCGATGTGGTGGTGATAGCCGCCTGCCGAGATGAAGGCGGCCTGATCGCCGTAGCTCTGCATCAGCTCAAACCCGAGTACGCCGACATAGAAGCCGAGGGCGCGGTCGAGGTCCGCGACCTTCAGGTGGACGTGACCAATCCGCGTGCCTGCTGCAATTGGTTGTGGCGTCGTCATGCAAATGTCCTCAGCGGATCGGTGGTGCGTATTGGATGCCGCCCGCGTTCCAGAGCTGATTGAGGCCGCGCGGAATGCCGAGCTTGGAGCCCAGGCCGACATTGCGCTCGTAGACCTCGCCGTAATTGCCGACATGGCGGATGATCCGTGCCGCCCAGTCCTTGGTGAGACCAAGCTCTTCGCCATAGGTGCCCTCGGTGCCGACAAGCCGCATCACGTCCGGCTTCTTCGACTTCAGCGCCTCGTCGATGTTCTTCGAGGTCACGCCAAGCTCCTCGGCGTTAAGCATCGCATAGACCGCCCACTTCACGATCAGCATCCACTGGTCGTCGCGCTGGCGCACCACGGGCGCGAGCGGCTCCTTGGAGATAATGTCGGCGAGAATGACATGATCGTCGGGCTTGGCGAGATTCTGCCGGTAGGCATAAAGCTGCGAGGTGTCGGTGGTGAGCACGTCGCACTGGCCGGCCTCGTAGGCCTTGAGAAGCTCGCCGATATTACCGAACTTCATCTCGTCATAGGTCATGTTGTTGACGCGGAAATAATCCGCGAGGTTGAGCTGCGTCGTGGTGTCGGACTGCACGCAGATACGGGTGCCACCGAGTTCCAGCGCGGAATCGACGTTGCGCGCGCGCCGCACCATGAAGCCTTCGCCGTCATAATAGGACACGGCTGCGAAGGTCAGGTCGTAGTCAACCTCGCGTGACATGCTCCATGTCGAATTGCGCGACAGGATGTCGACCTTGCGGTTCTGCAACTCCTTGAAGCGCTGGTTGGTGTCGAGCGGGATGAAATTGACCTTGGTCGCATCGTCGAAGACCGCGGCTGCGACTGCGCGGCAGATATCGACGTCGAAGCCCGACCAGTTGCCGTTCGCATCCTTGTTGGAGAATCCGGGGAGTCCAGCGTTGACACCGCAGTTCACCGCGCCGCGCTTTACCGTGCGTTTCAGTGTCTGGGTATCGTAACGGTCGAGGGCGATGAATGCGCCTGCTGCGACGATCAGCGCTACGAGAAGTCCGAGCAGGAGCCCGGAGCGGAAGGTGCGTGAGAAGATGGCCATGTCGGTGCCCCGTGTCCCCAATCGGTCAAGACTCTAGCGAAATCAGATCTGCGGCTTCTGCCGGACGACAACTTTGGTGCCGACCGGAATGCGGTCGTAAAGGTCTTCAATGTCGGCATTGACCAGCCGGAAGCAGCCGGACGACACTGCGGTGCCGATGGTCTGCGGCTGGTTGGTGCCGTGAATTCGATACACGGTGGTGCCGAGATAGAGCGCGCGTGCGCCCATCGGGTTGCCGGGGCCGCCCGCCATGAAGCGCGGCAGATAAGGCTGGCGTGCGATCATCTCCGGCGGCGGCGTCCAGTCCGGCCATTCCTGCTTGCGGGTGATCTTCAGAAGCCCCTGCCACTGAAAGCCTTCGCGTCCGACGCCGATCCCGTAGCGGAGCGCGCGGCCATTGCCCTGCACGACATAGAGGAAACGCTCGGAAGTCGAGACGATGATGGTGCCCGGAGCTTCGGTGGTGCGATAGAACACCGTGGTCCGTTTGAACTCCGGCGGCAGCTCTTCTTCCGCTTCACTCGGCACGTAGCCGGGCTGATCGCCGTCGACATATTTCGTCGGATAGCGGCCCTGGGCGGTGGCGGACGGAATCGACAGCACACTGAGCGCCGCGACGCAGGTGAGAAGGGAAAGCAGTCGGGATGCGATCATGAGAAGCTCCGCTCTAGAACCGCTATCAAATCCGACCGCTGCGGCACTGGCAAGCCATCCGCGGCTTGATCGGGCGAAGGTTTTGGTTCGTTCAAATTTTAAGGGAGCAGTCTCTTACCGGTGCGGTGCGATCCAGAGGCGCAGGATGTAGGAGATCAGCGCGACGGTGCCGACGCCACCGAGCCAGAGCGCTACGAACCATGCGAGGCGCTGGAGAAGGCGAGGCGGCTGGTGCGATGTGTTCAATGGTAACCACTTCCCGCCTGGACCTTGCCGCGAAAGACCCAATAGGCCCATGACGTGTAAGCCAGAATGAGCGGAACCAGGACGGCGACGCCGACCAGCATGAAGGTCAGGCTCTTTTCCGGAGCGGCGGCCTGCCAGATCGTGATGCTGTTGGGCACCACGTAAGGCCACATGCTGATGCCGAGCCCGGCATAGGAGAGCGCGAAGAGCAGGAGGGTCAGGAAGAACGGCCGATAGTCGTGGCGGTTCTTCAGGTTCACGATCAGCAGCACGGTGACGATCGCGACTGCGAGAGGAACCTGTGCTGTCAGCATCACGTTCGGCCATGCAAACCAGCGCTCGGCATAAGCATTCTGCAGGAAGGGCGTCGCGAGGCTAACCGCGCCGATCGCGGCCAGGGTGGCGAATAATAGCCGCCAGCTCAAATGATAGGCGCGCTCGCGCAAGGCGCCCTCGGTTTTCATCACGAGCCAGGTCGCGCCGAGCAGGCTGTAGCCTGCGACGACCGACAGTCCGGTCAGGATGCTGAATGGCGTCAACCAGTCCCACCAGCCGCCGCCGTAATGCCGGCCTGCGACAGGCACGCCCTGCAGGATCGCGCCGAGCGCGATGCCCTGTGCCAACGCTGCGAGCAGCGAGCCGCCAGCGAACGCGGTGTCCCAGCGGTTGCGGTCGCTTTGCAGCGTGCGCCAGCGGAATTCGAAGGCGACGCCACGGAAGATCAGGCCGATCAGCATCGCGATCATCGGCGTGTAAAGAGCGGGCATCAGCACGGCATAGGCGAGCGGAAAGGCGGCCATCAGCCCGCCGCCGCAGAGCACCAGCCATGTTTCGTTGCCGTCCCAGACCGGCGCGACCGAATTCATGATGACGTCGCGGTCTTCCTTGGCGGGAAACAGCGGAAACAACATGCCGAGTCCGAGGTCGAAGCCGTCCATCACCACATACATGAACACGGCAAAAGCGATGATGAATGCCCAGATCGTCGGAAGGTCGATCGCGATGTTCATGAGCGATGCTCCTGCGCGACTGGTGCCGGGCCGGGCATGATGCCCGCGGCGCGGACCGGCGTATCACGGCTCGGCCCTTCCTCGCCATGATGTGGCGGCTGGGCCATCAGGCGCAGAATGTAGAAGATGCCGATCGTGAACACGGCAAAGTAGACGATGATGAAGGCAATCAGCGAGGAGGCGACGGCGGGCGCGTCAAGCGGCGAGGCGCTGTCGGCGGTGCGCAGCAGGCCCCAGACGAGATAGGGCTGTCGTCCTGCTTCGGTGGTGATCCAGCCTGCGAGCACGGCGATGAATCCGGCAGGTCCCATCACCAGCGCGTAACGATGCAGCCAATGCGATGTGTACAGCGTGCTGCGCCAGCGCTCCCACAGGCTGAACAGACCAAGGCCGAGCATCAGGAAGCCGATGCCCACCATGATGCGGAACGACCAGAAGATCAGCGGTACGTCCGGCCAGTCCTTTCGCGGTACGGTGTCGAGACCTTTCAGTGGCGCATCAAGGGAGTGTTTGAGGATCAGCGAGGAGGCCTTCGGCACCTCGACGCTGTATTTCACGCGTGCGGTCCTCTGGTCGGGCCAACCAAATAAAATCAGCGGTGCGCCGTCAGGGTGGCTCTGGAAGTGTCCTTCCATCGCCATCACTTTCGCCGGCTGGTGTTCAAGCGTGTTGAGTCCGTGCTGGTCGCCGGCGAGAATCTGGATAGGCGCGACGAGCGTCGCCATCCACATCGCCATCGAGAACATCATGCGCGGGGCTTCGCGCGAGGAATCGCGCAGCAGATGCCAGGCGCCCACGCCGCCGACAACGAGGGCGGTGGTGAGATAGGCCGCGAGCACCATATGGACCAGCCGGTAGGGGAAGGACGGATTGAAGATCACCTCCCACCAATCGGCCGGTACGAACTGGCCGGCGGCGTTGACGGCGTAGCCGGCGGGCGTCTGCATCCAGGAATTCGCCGACAGAATCCAGAACGCCGAGAACAGCGTGCCGGCGGCGACCATCAGCGTCGCGAAGAAATGCAGTTTATGTCCGACGCGCTCAAGCCCGAACAGCATCACGCCGAGGAAGCCCGCTTCGAGGAAGAATGCGGTGAGTACCTCATAGGCCATCAGCGGCCCGATCACGGGGCCGGCCTTGTCCGAGAAGCCCGCCCAGTTGGTGCCGAACTGGTAGGACATCACGATGCCGGAGACGACGCCCATACCGAAGGCGATGGCGAAAATCTTCAGCCAGTAATTGAACAGGTTGATGAAGACCTCACGGCCGGTCCACAGCCAGAGCGCTTCGAGCACCGCGAGATAGCTGGCGAGGCCGATCGAGAAGGCCGGAAACACGATGTGGAACGACATCGTGAAAGCGAACTGCGAGCGTGCCAGATCAATAGCGCTGATACCGTCCATCATCGCGATATCCATTCAGCCCAGCATGTAAGGGATATAGCACGCCGGACGCGTCGTTCAACGCCCGGTCTGCGTTGCGTTCTGCGAATAAAACGGAATGTGAAGATCTAGCGCACGTCGATGCGGCGAAATCCGTTCCATAATGCTGTTGCAGCACCGGATGTAAGGACCGACAGCGCGCGTTCAGTTTGGAAATTGCCGTTGAGCGACAGTCGCGGCAACGCGTTCAAATGATCGGCATGCGAGGGAAACAGCATGCCAGGCCGCGTCGTCACCGCGCTGTGGAATCCAAGCGCTGCGGTGGTGTCGAACTCGCGACGCCCGGCGGCAGCCTTGTCGCCGTAAGGGTAAGCAAAATGGTTGACGGGTTGCTCCAGCACGGCGGCGATGCGCTCGCGACTCGCGGCGATTTCGCGGCGCGACTGATCGGCTTGTTCATGCGCGAGATTGCAATGCGTGATCGTATGCGCGCCGATCGTCACCAGCGGGTCGGTGGCAAAGGCTTTCAACTCGTCCCACGACATGCACAGCTCGCGGCTGATCGCTGCATCGTCGACGCCGCAGCGCCGCGCCAGCATGCCGACGGCGGCATTGATGTCGCGATCCGTCGGCAGGCGGCGGAAATGATCGTGAAGACGGACAAACGCGTCCTGCTTCTGAGCATCCGTCGCGGCTTCGATCCGCACCTCGACGCCGTCGAGGGGAAGGGTGATCGCTTCGCTTTTTGCTACGATGCGCTCCAGCGCCACCCACCATAACCGGCCCGTACCTGCGGCGAAGTCGCTCGTCGCATAGACCGTCATGGGCGCATCGAAACGCCGCATGATCGGCAGCGCGTAATCGCGGTTGTCACGATAGCCGTCATCGAACGTGAAGGCTGCGAAGCGGCGCTCGAACTGCTGCACAGTGAGACGCCGACGCGCTTCATCGAGGCTGACGATATCGATACCGCGCGCGCGCAGATTCGTAAGCACGGCTTCGAGAAAGTTTGGGGTGATTTCAAGATGCCGGTTGGGCTGGAAGCCCGCCGGTTTGGCGGGCCGGACGTGATGCAGCATCAGGATGAAGCCGACGCCACCGGTAACCGGGGCGAGCAGCCGGTATGCTCCGGTCGCCGCCATCGTTTCCAGACCGAGCCGGATCACCGTGCCGCGCAGCTTTTTCATGCATCCGTCCAAAACCGGGTTTGAGAGCGGATTTTGTGACAGAATCGGCTGAAGAATAGGTTATCCAGAGGCCCATCCGCGCATTGCGCGCCAGGCGGCATCTTCCAAATTGACACTGCCGCAAGGGTTTGATTTTTCTCATATCTCACGCAAAGGATGGGAATGAGCGAGTTTTCCAACTGGGTACGGAAATGGTGGCCCGGGCTGATCCCGCTGGCCGCCTTGTGGGTGGCGGCGATCTGGACCGGAACCGTGCCGATTGAACAGCACCTGACCGTCCAGGCCGCAGCGGCGCTGAAGGACTCGGTGCTGGACAAGACCCAGATCGAGGTCTCCGGGCGTGACGTCCGGCTGTCGGCGGATGCGTTCTCCGAACAGGGCCGCCGCACCGCCGTCGATCAGGTCGCGAGCGTACCGGGCGTGCGTCTCGTTACCGACCAGACCCAGCTGATCGCGGAGGTGGTGCCCTTCACCTGGTCGGTCGAGCGCGACGTCGTCCATGTGACGTTGAGCGGCAACGTGCCGTTGCCGGCGATCAAGGCGCGGCTGCTCGAAGCGGCGCATAATGCTGCGAACGGCACCGAGGTTGTCGACCAGATGGCGCTCGCGCGCGGTGCACCGGTACGGTTCGACGCGGCCGCGTTGCTCCTGATCGACCAGATATCGAAACTGAAAGAAGGCAAGATCTCACTGGCGAACACCAAGGTGACGCTGGAGGGTTCGGCGCGCGAAATCGGCGGACGCGAAGCGATCGCGGCGGCGCTAAAAAATCTTCCCGAGGGTTATACGGTCGAGAAGAACGCGCTTTACGCGCCGCCCTATCTTTTTCAGGTCAACAAGGATCCGGTGGCATCGACGCTGACGCTAAGCGGCTATGTGCCGGACAACAATGCGCATGCTGCCATCCTCAGTGCAATCGAGCGCAAATTCGTCGGCGAAAAGGTCGATGACAAACTTAAGGCGAGCGCCGGTGCGCCCCAGGGCTTTCTTGCCGCAACGACAGCGGCGCTCAGCGCGCTGTCGCGACTGTCCACCGGGACGCTGACGATACAGGACCGCGACGTCACGCTGGCCGGCGACGCTCTTTATCCCGGTGCGAACACGCGGATCAGCGATGAACTCGCCGCGAAGTTGCCGCAGGGCTGGAAACAGAAGTCGGAATTGACGGTGAAGCCGGTCGCCACACCGGTGAATGCCACGATCTGCCAGCAATTGCTGACGGGGTTGCTCGCGAAAGGCACCATCCGCTTCGAGACCGGCAAAGCCGTGATCGATCCGGATTCGGCGGGGCTGCTCGATCGCTTGATCGAGGCGGTGCTGCGCTGTCCGACATCGCAGATCGAGATTGCGGGCTATACCGACAGTGACGGCGACAAGGAGGCCAATCTCGCGCTGTCGACCCGTCGCGCGCAATCCGTCGCTGACTATCTCATCAAGGCCGGTATCCCCAAGGAACGCATCTCTGCGGTCGGCTTTGGTAGCGAGCGGCCTGTGGCCAGCAACGACACCGAAGAAGGCAAGGCGCAAAACCGCCGCATTGAATTCGTGGTGAGGTGAGACATGAGCTTTCTCGTTGCGTTCAACTGGGGATGGATCGCGGGCGCTGCAGCGCTGGGTTTTGCGACGGGATGGGTTTCGCCGATCTCTCGCGTCCGCAGTCTGTCGACCATGACGATGCGCACGAGCTTCGCAGTGGTCGTGGCGTTGGTGGCGGTGTCGTTGTGGCGGGTGCTGCCGGGGCGGCCGGGCTACTGGCTCGACCTTGGCCTGGTCATGTTCGGAGCCTATTTGCTGGGTGGTGCCGTCGGCTCCTGGCTGCGTTATGTGCTCCTGCTGCGGCCGGACAGGCCCCGCGGCGAAGAGGGCTGAGCGTCCGGCCTTCGGCCGGCCGCGAAATGCCGCAATCCTCGCGCTTTGTCTCGCGATCCGACGAACGGTCTGCTAGGACGGTGTCGGGGACGGAGAGGCTTTGAGGATTTGATGCTTGAACCTGTGCGCAGAGCGTTGGCGTTTCTGCGAGAGAGGCAAATCCTGCACAAGCTGGGCGTCGCGCTGAGCGTCACCGTTATCGGCTTTGCCCTCTATATTCTCTATCAGATGCTGCGGGACATCGATCTCGACGACGTGCTCAGTGCATTGAGCGGGACCGAGACCCGAACCATCGTCCTCGCTGGATTGTGCGTCGCGGCGGGATATTTCACGCTGACGTTTTATGACTTCTTCGCGTTGCGGGCGATCGGCCGAACCGAAATCCCATACCGCATTGCGGCCTTCGCCGGTTTCACCAGCTATTCGATCGGCCACAATGTTGGCGCGAGCGTCTTCACCGGCGGTGCTGTCCGCTACCGGATCTATTCTTCCTGGAACCTGACCGCGATCGATGTCGCCAAGGTCTGCTTCCTGGCCGGATTGACCTTCTGGCTTGGCAACGCCGCCGTACTCGGCATCGGGGTGGCCTATCATCCGGAAGCCGCATCCTCGATCGACCAGTTGCCGATCTGGCTTAACCGCGTGCTGGCTGTGCTGCTGCTTGCGGTCCTTGCGGGCTACGTCGTCTGGGTTTCATCGCGTCCGCGCAATGTCGGACGCGGTAACTGGACGGTGACGCTGCCGGGCGGCAGCCTGACGCTGGTGCAAATTCTGATCGGCATCGTCGATCTCTCCTTTTGCGCGCTCGCGATGTACATCCTGATGCCGGACGAGCCCCATGTCGGCTTTGTCGTGGTGGCGGTGATCTTCGTTTCCGCCACCCTTCTGGGATTTGCCAGCCACTCGCCCGGTGGACTTGGCGTGTTCGACGCCGCGATGCTGTACGGCATCATGCATTTCGACAGCCAGTTCGATAAGGAAGAACTGCTGGCCGGGATGCTGCTGTTTCGCCTGCTGTACTATATCGTGCCTTTCGTGATCTCGGTCATGTTGCTGTTGTTTCGGGAAGTCATGCTGGGCGCCAAAGCACGGCGTGAGTCGGGCTTGCGCAAGCATGACGATATCTCCACGTCAGAGTCTTAAACGCCGGGACCCTCATGACGGCCGATGCATCCACCCCGCCACCCTCGACGCCGTTCTGGTTGAAACAGTTGCGGCGCTCGAGTCTTGTCGTGCTCGTTGCGGGCTTCTCGCTCGGCGCGCTGGTGGCGATGCACGATCTGAAGCTATCGAGCGCGCTCCTGGTGTTTCTGTGCATCGCGGGTGTCTCGCTGGTGCCGCTGCAACTGCACGACGGCGTGCGGACGCGCGAAGAGAAGGGCGGCGACAGGCTGACGGAAGGCGCCGCGGTGCGCGCCGTGATCGGCGCCATGCCGGAGCCGACGGTGCTGCTCGACCGGGTCGGGCGTGTGCTGTATCTGAACGCGCAGGCTGCGCAGCTTGCGCCGGCACTGCGCCGCAACGAGTTGGCTTTGTTCGCACTGCGCTCGCCGGAAATCATCACGGTGCTGCGCGACGCGATCGCGACGCTGGAGCCCCAGCGCGTCACCTATGTCGAACGGGTGCCGGTTGAGCGCTGGATGGAGTTGATGGTCACGCCGGTTGCGGTGCCGACCGACTTCGGCGGCAGCGACAATTGCTTCCTGATGACCTTCCGCGACCAGACGCCGCTGCGCCGCGCCGAGGAAATGCGTGCCGACTTCGTCGCCAATGCGAGCCACGAATTGCGCACGCCGCTTGCCGCGTTGTCCGGCTTTATCGATACGCTGCAGGGCCCGGCCCGCGATGACGTCAAGGCGCGGGAGCGCTTTCTCGGGATCATGCACGCGCAGGCGACCCGCATGGCACGGCTGATCGACGATCTGCTGTCGCTGTCGCGTGTGGAATTGAGCGCGCATGTGCGGCCTGAGGCCCGGGTCGATCTGGTCGCGATCCTGCGGCAGGTGATCGACGGGCTGGAGGTGCTCGCCGACGAGCGCGGCGTCGTGATCGAAACGCAGTTTCTGCAGGGGCCAGTGTTCATCGCCGGCGACACCGAGGAATTGCTGCGCGTGTTCGAGAACCTGATCGAGAACGGCCTGAAATACGGTGCATCCGGCGGCAGGGTGACGGTGTCGCTGGCGCGGATCGCACCCGAGGAAGGGCCGGGCGAGATTCGCGTTGCGGTCCGCGATTATGGCCCGGGCATCCTGCCGCGCCTCACTGAGCGCTTCTACCGCACCGATGTCGGCGACAGTCGCGCACAGGGTGGCACCGGTCTTGGCCTGTCGCTGGTCAAGCATATCGTCAGCCGCCATGGCGGCCGCCTACTGATCGAAAGCGTTTTCGGCAAGGGCGCGACTTTCACCGTTTGTTTTCCCCCGCTGGCCTCACCTCCCGGCGCATAAAATGCAGCGATCTCAGTGGCCTGGCTGTGTCACATGAGTGTCATTCAACCTTTATAAAAGCTGCACGGGGCGCCTCTAAAGCGGGCGCCGCGGGCCAGATCGGCCCACGCTGATCACAGGGAGACAGCCAGTGAATTTCATCAAGACTATCGTTGCGGCCGGCCTGGTTGCGGCCTCGACCTCCGCCTTCGCGGCGGACATCACGGGTGCGGGTGCGACGTTCCCGTTCCCAGTTTATTCGAAGTGGGCTGATGCCTACAAAAAGGAAACCGGCAACGGCCTGAACTATCAGTCGATCGGCTCGGGCGGCGGTATCAAGCAGATCCAGGCCAAGACCGTGACCTTCGGCGCGTCCGACATGCCGCTCAAGGCTGAGCAGCTCGAGAAGGACGGCTTCGTCCAGTGGCCGATGGTGATGGGCGCCATCGTTCCGGTTGTGAACCTCGAAGGCGTGAAGGCCGG
>Ga0209952_1002340_pt1 | contig 14353 bp, 15 predicted proteins | sample ThiBiot_750_biof_2_FD_183951 | JGI IMG/M metagenome (GOLD analysis project Ga0209952, IMG submission 183951) | Wastewater bioreactor microbial communities from Cape Town, South Africa - Thiocy_cont_750_biof (SPAdes) | ecosystem: Engineered > Bioreactor > Thiocyanate-remediating >...
CAACCACGTCCGCCCGCACGAGGCGATCGCCTGGAACCGGCCCGCCGACGTCCACCTCGGGCTCGCAAGCCCGACCATCCCCAACTTCGAAATCGAAGAAACCCTGCCAACTTCTTGACGCGGGACACTGCAGCCGCAGCTCTCGCCCTCACCCTCACCGGGTGTGGCAGCAGCGGAGCAGGCTCCGGCACCACGCCGGGCGACGTGAACCCATCGGGAGCGATCGTCCCCCGCGCGATCTCGTGGCTGCTGTCACGACCGGCGGACGGCGGCGTCATCACGGCGATGAAGCAGATTGCCGACGAGTATGCGAAGAGCCACCCCGGGTTCTCGCTGAACTTCATCACCACCCCGGACCGTCCCTCCTACATCCAGAAGTACGAAACCCTCGCGGCTGCGAATAAGCTCCCGGAGCTCTTCGACACCGACGCGACCCCCTTCGCCCAGAAGCTCGCCAAGCAGGGCAACATGGTCGACGTTGACAAGCTCCTGAAGGACCTCGGCCTCTACGACTCGTACCGTCCGGCGGCGCTGGACTACCAGCGCTTCGACGACGGGTCGCTCTATATGATCCCCTTCGAGTTCCAGATGGAGTTCTTCTGGTACAACAAAGCCCTGCTGCAGCAGGCGGGTGTGAGCGTGCCGACCTCGCTTGACGACCTCCCCGCGACCTGCACCGCCCTGCGGAAGGCGGGGATCACGCCCATCGCGCTGGACGGCCAGGACCAGTGGCCGCTCGAGCGGTACATGGCCTACCACCCGTTCCGGACGGCCGGACCCGACTACATCAAGAACCTGAAGAAGGGCCAGGCGAAGTTCGCCGACGACCCCGGCTCGTCGGCGGTCGACTGGCTGAACCAGCTCGGTCAGGCGAAGTGCTTCGAGGACGGGTTCTCCTCGACGGGCTACTCCGACGCTCAGGCGCTGTTCACCTCCGGGAAGGCGGCGATCTACAACATCGGGACTTGGGAGCTCAGCAGCCTCGCGACGGACAAGCTCGACCCGTCAGTCCGCAGCAACGTGGACTTCTTCACGCTCCCGACCACGGCGAACTCGGTCACGCAGGCCAATGAGTTCGTATCCCCGTCCGGCATTGGGATGGCGGTGAACGCGAAGACGTTCGACCCGCTCGTCCGCGACTTCCTGAAGTTTGCCCTGACGGAGTACCCGAAGGTGTACGCCGCGACGGGTGCGCTGTCGCCGACCACCGACGTCCAGACGACGATCCCCAGCAACGCGACGCCCCTCTACCAGAAGGCCGTCGACGAGGCGAGCAACCTCGGCAAGCAGCTCGCCATGCCGTGGGACACACAGCTGGACCCGACCTCCAACACCCGTCTCCAGCAGGAGCTGACCCTTCTGCTGCAGGGGAACGTCAGCCCGAGTGACTTCATCAGCACGATGGATCAGACCATCGCGGAGAACGGGCCGAAGGCCTTCCAACAGTAAGTCGTCCATCTAGGTGGGGCGCCGATAGGCGCCCCACCCGCTCGAAAGGCCCCGCCCATGCTGCCCAGGCGATCTCGACTCTCCGTCCTCATCTTCCTCCTCCCGCCGGTCGCTCTCTACTGCATCGCGGTGCTCTTCCCGATCCTGCAGTCCCTGTTCCTCAGCTTCTTCAGCTGGGACGGGATCAGCGACCTGCAGTTCATCGGACTCGACAACTACGTTCACATGTTCACCGGCGACGTCGTGTTCTGGCGCTCCTTCGCCAACGCGATCGGCTACCTCGTCATCTGCCTCGTCCTCCAGCTCGGCGGCGGCCTCATCGTCGCGAGCCTCCTCACGACGCTCCGGCGTGGGCGCGAGGTCGTCAAGACGCTCTACCTCCTCCCCGCGGTGATCTCGACCGTCGCCATCGCCTTCCTCTTCCAGCGCATCTACTCCGTCGACCCCGTGGGCCTCCTCAACCAGGTCCTCCAGTGGGTGGGGCTCGGCGGGCTCGCCCGCCCGTGGCTGAGCGACGTCAACACCGTGCTCGCCGCGGTCTCCGTGCCCGAGGGATGGCGCTTCACGGGTCTGTACGTCCTCATCATCTACGCCGCCCTGATCGCCGTGCCCGCGGAGCTCGAGGAAGCGGCGCGTCTAGACGGCGCCAACGCGTGGACCGTGTTCACGAAGATCCGGTTCCCCTACATCCGACCGGTCTGGATCACAACCGTCATCATGGCCACGACCTACGCGCTGCGCGGGTTCGACATCCCCTATCTGCTCACCAACGGCGGGCCCGGCCAGTCGTCGGAGTTGCTCACCACCTACATGTACAAGACGGCTTTCACGAGCACGAACTACGGGTACGCGAGCACGATCTCGGTCTTCATCGTGGTCGAGTGCCTCGTCGCCGTCGGACTGATCGTCGTCCTCCTGCGCCGAAAGGCAGACGCATGACCTCCGTCACAACCGCACCTCGCTCCACCCCGATGACGCCCCGCCGCCGCCGGAAGCCGTTCTCCGTCTCCCGGTCGATCAACAGCCTCCTCATCGTCGTCATCGTCATCGTGCAGGTCTACCCGCTCGCGTGGCTGTTCCTGACCAGCGTGCGCACCGAGCACGACTTCACCACCGGCGACCCGTTCGCGCTGCCCACGTCGTTCACGCTCGACAACTATGCGCGGGCCTTCGGCACCGGCAACCTGGGCCTCAACATCCTCAACAGCCTAATCGTCACGATGGGCGCGAACGTCCTCATCGTCTTCCTCGGGATGATGGCCGCCTACGCCCTCCAGGTGCTCGGATTCCGGTTCAGCCGGCTCGTGAGGGGGGCGTTCCTAATCGGGATCATCGTCCCTGTGCAGATCGCCCTCGTCCCGCTGTTCATCGACTACTCCTCGGTCGACCTGCTCGACACCTACCAGTCCATGATCATCCCGCTCGCGGGGTTCTCGCTGCCCATGTCCGTGTACCTGTTCTCGTCCTTCTTCGAGTACATCCCTCGCGAGACCTACGAGGCCGCCTCCCTCGACGGGGCCGGACCCTATCGGATCTTCGGGCAGATCACCTTCCCGCTCTCGGTTAACACGATCGTCACGGTCGTGCTCGTGAACAGCATCTTCATCTGGAACGACTTCATCTTCGCCAACACGTTCGTGCTGTCGGACGGCCTGAAGACCATCCCGCTGGGCCTGCAGAACTACATCGGGGCGATGGGCAAGATCGACTGGACCGCCACGTTCGCGGCCGTCTGCGTGACGATCACCCCCCTACTGCTCGTGTTCCTCATCCTCAACCGGGGGATGCGATACGGGCTCGAGAGCGGTGCTACAAAGGGATGACGCGCCGCCTCAGGGCGTGACTATGGAGGACAGATGACGACGGCGTCGGCGAACGGGCAGCCCGTCACGATGCGTGACGTGGCGGATGCCGCGGGCGTCTCGGTCGCCACCGTCTCCCTCGTCGTGAACAAGAAGAAGTCCGCGCGGATCGGGGACGCGACCCGTGCCCGCGTCAACCACGCGATCAAGACCCTCGGATACCGCCCCAACGCGCTCGCCAAGAACCTCGTCAGCGGCCAGTCGAAGTTCATCGGACTCGTCGCCGATGCGATCGCCACGACGCCGTTCGCGGGTCAGATCATCCACGGGGCCCAGGACGAGGCGTGGAAGCACGGGTTCGTTCTCCTCGTCGCCAACACCGAGGGGAACGACGACGCGGAGCGCGAGGCCATCACCATGATGCTCGAGTACCAGGTCCGCGGCGTCATCTATTCAACCTGGTATCACCGTGCCGTTGAGGTGCCGGCTCCTCTAAAGGAGACCGATTTCATTCTCGTCAATTGTTACGAGACATCCCGGACCCAGCGTGCCGTCGTGCCGAACGAATTTCAAGGGGGGTATGCCGCTACCCGAATTGCTATTGAGCGCGGGCATCGACGCATTGCTTTCATCAATACCCTCACACATTCGCCGGCGCGGGACGGTCGGCTGGCTGGATACCGTGCGGCTCTTTCTGAGGCACGTATTACCTCGCACGGAGAAATCGTCATAGATTCGACTCCAGAGCAAGAGGGTGGATACGCGGCAACGCGCGAAGTCCTACGGTCCGGCGCAACCGCAGTTTTTTGTCACAATGATCGAGTAGCCATGGGCCTATATGACGGGCTGAGGCGCCGCGGCGTCGACATTCCCGGCGACGTGGCGGTCGTTGGGTTCGACAATCAGGAGGTAATTGCCGCACACCTCCGACCACCGCTGACTACAGTCCAGCTTCCACATTACGAGCTCGGCGCAACCGGCGTCCGTCGTCTATTAGGAGTGAGTCAATCGGTGGACAATACGCCTGCGGTGACAGAGATCGATTGCCCGCCAGTCATTCGCCAGTCAACTTGATGAGGGTAGTCGACAGATTGATCGCGGTTACCCAGTTTTTCAGGGAAACGTAAGCGACAAAGGGCAACCCTTGACGGCGAGTCCGTGTCGCCGGTCAGGTGGAGCCTATCGATTGAGTCATATTCTCTATTGTGCTGTGGCGTGCGGTGCGCGCCAGTCAGACATTCAACCGCCCTCGACGTCTAGTGGGCACATGATGCCTCCGTCTAGTCAGCCAATCTAGTACTCCCTCCCGATGCCGCTCGCGACAGGAATCAAGTCTGAATCGCCTCACACGGAGTCGTGATATCAAGCGTTCGACACATCGCCGTCGCGAGTGAACATCCAATTCAGAGACGCTGTCGAATAGTGTCCGCGCAAGTGGCCTCTCTGAGGGATGTTCAGTCGCGCTGAGAACTTCAACACGCATCCCATGTTTATCGCTCGCTTGTGAATTGGCCCGCACCCCCGTGACTCGCGGCATGAAGATTGACAGTCTGTGCCTTGAGTCGCCCGTTGCACTATCACCTGCGGCCGCGTCGCTGAATCTTGACGATGAGGTCATGTGGGACCACCGTATTACGGACCCAGTGAATTCAGCCTCGAGGTCGAGGACGATCTCCTGGCACACGTAAAGGTGGTGACTGCGACACGGCTCCGGAGAGGCGAGGCGTTCATGTTGTCGTGGTCCTCGCCGTATGACGGCGGCAAAGACATGGCCGGTTCGCTATGGATTCACGCCTCCGTGCAAGTTCGATTCGTGGTTGATACCCCCGATCCGCTGCTGCTTCTTTCTCGGGAGCGCCTCGACGAACTCAATCGAGCCGCGCAGCTCGGCGGAGAGTTGAACATACTCGCCACACCAACATGACCCGCCGACCCACGAATTTTTCACGCAGAGAACGGGGAGCCCAACAACCCGATAAATGGCCTCAACGCCATGGAGGCGGGAGATGTCTCCAGTGCCACGCCCGAAGGGCGATATCGCATTCGACCCTGCATGACGGGGCGTGACACGAATTGCTCGGCGATGATGTCGATCTTGCGGAGTTTGTTCATTCCATCCGCCATTTGGTTGTGCACGCTCGCCGGCAGGCCCGATCTTTCCCGCGGGACGGGGCGATCCCGCCGCCGTAGCGGACCCGTGCATACGCGACCCGGATGGGTCGGAGTGACGATCCGCGGCCGCGCCACTTGACAAGCACTCAACCTCGCTAAACGGAGGTGGTGGTGCGACGATCGGGTGGATCCGTCGCGAGTGCCGCATTCGGATCGAATCACGGGTGTGGTTTCGCGCTTCCGACTCCGTGTCGAGCGCGCTCGCGGACTGGGGTGGCCGGGGCACGCCTCGAGCGCCCAGACAACGAGCTGGCGCTGGCGGACATCGATGGCAAAGCAGTGGTGTCTCTTCTCTTCGCGGGGACGCTCCGTCCGACTGCCACAGCGACTCGGAGCGGTCGCGGTGACGATCTGGTGACCAGTTCCATGGAATGAGGAGGGCTTCGCGAGTGCCGTGCATCTTGCCCATGCCGGCCGGCTCGCGCTCGCGCTGGCAGATCGCCATGCGCGCCGCCCGGTCCGGATGGACGCCGAGCCAAGCCCATGAACGAGCCCGGTGGACGCCGAAGTGATGGTGGGCGGCAACATGTGTTCGCGATGTCACTTGAATGCACCTCGTGTCGGACCGTAGGTTGACGCACCGGACATCGCACCACGCCCGGCAACGGCGGTCCGCGACGCGCACGAGACGTCAAACAGGCAGTTGCGATGCTGATGCCGACTATGTTCAGTGCCGTGACGACCAGGAGTTGCCGTTGGGTGGATCCAATGCCCGTTAGCGTTGACGCGGTGAGGAGGGTCGTGAGGAGTCCATCCTCCAGCTCCCGATCCGCAGGGGCGCATCGGCCGACAGCGCGGTTCGCACGCAATGAACCTCGTCAGCATTGATGCGACGCTGGCCACGCCATGGACAGGACACGGCTGGCGCAATCCCGGCTCCGCGCGCAGCGGGCAGTGTCAATTCGTCGAAGCAACACCAGGCTCTTCTATGAGGAGTTGCTCGAACGCTTCCCGGGGCGTCAGGAAGTCGAGGGCGGCTCGGGGCCGGTCGTTTAGCTCTTCGGCGATCGCGTCGAGGTAGGGCTGGTGGTCCGTGATCTCGGTGCCCCTCGGGAGGTATTCGCGAATCAGCCCGTTCGTATTCTCGTTCGTGCCCCGCTCCCAAGGACTGCGCGGGTGGGCGAAGTAAACCGGCATCGAGGTGGCGAGGGTCAGGGCCGCGTGGCCGGCCATCTCCGAGCCCTGGTCCCAGGTCAGCGACTAGTGCATCAAGGCGGGCAGCTCGTTGAACTCCTCGATGAGGATGTCTTTCAGCGCGATGGAGTCCTTCGCCTTCGGCAGCGCCTTGATCACCGTGAACCTCGTGGTGCACTCCGCGAGGGTTGCGACCGCGGTCTGCTGGCCCTTGCCCGTCACGAGATCGCCTTCCAAGTGCCCTGGGACGCGACGCTCCAGTACCGACGGATCATGGGCGTCGATCGACACCATCCCGGCGAGCCGGAACCGCTCTCCGGCCTGACGCTGCGGGCGACGCCGGGTGCGCTTCGACCTGAGCATGATCCCGCTCGCGGCCAGCTCGCGCTTCGGCAGCGCGTAGATGTAGCGGTAGATCGACTCGTGCGGCACGGTCTTGCGATCGACGCCCGGCGATTTCCCCATGCGTCTCACCCTGGGGTCGATCGCTTCATTCCTCAATCGACCAGCGATCTCCCTCTGCGTCCTGGACCGGCGCAAGTCCCACCGCACCCGGGCCAGCAGCACCTCGTCCGCGGCGACCTTGAACGCCTGCGGACGGCGACAGCGCCGCCCGGCCCGAGCGTGAGCTGTCGAGGCGTCGAAGCCACGGTCCAGGTTCTCGTTGCGCGCGATCTCACGGGACACGATCGACGGATGCCGGATGATCAACCGCGCGATCTCCCGCACACCGAGCCCGGCTTCCACCCCCGCCGAGATCTCCACACGATCACCGAACGACAACCGCACCCAACTCACCCGATCCCCCAACGGCAACCGGATCAGACCCCGGTGTTGCTTCGGCGGTATGACACCGCCAGCAGGATCGGGCGAGCGCGACAGCGGCGAGACGGTCTACCGACGGCTCATTCCCGCAAGGAGCTCGGGAGTCCGGCGTGCGCGGGATGCGGATTCCTGCGCGAGCGGCGCAGCGCCGCCTCCCGGTGGTGTCGGTCGCGCAGGGCTGACATGTGAGCACCCGCTGAGCGGTTCGTTCTGTGCGCAGTCGCGACGCTCGGCGGAACGGCGTGCGCGCTCCCGTCGTGTACGCCGATTTGGGTCCACTATTGGTCCACTTATCCCATTTGGGTCCGGTTTGCGCTCCGTACCAGCCCGTAGTCGAACACCGCGAATCCGGTAAGTTCAGTGCCAGTAAGGGGTGCGCTGTCCCCTGAGCCTGAAACGGGCGGTTGCGGGTTCAAGTCCCGCTGTCGGCTCCATTCCTGATTCCCGCACTGTTTTTCCCTGCTCCTGCGGTGGCTGTCCGTGCGCGGGTGCGCCATCATTCGGAGGGCTATCCTGCGCAGCAGGGGCTTTGTGGGAGAGGGGAACCCGACATGACGCACGACCACGCCCATCCGCGGGGAAAGCAGCCGACCGACGCGACGCTGCGCCGACGCCAAGAGGTGGCGGCACAGCTGCCGTTCGACGACGACCGCGATCTCGCGGAGGCTCGACGCGGGTTCCTCGCCGCTCCCGAGTATCGGCAGATCCTCGCCGAGGCGGGGCACGTGGCATGGAACATCGGGGACTACGACTTCCTGCTCGGCGATGAGGACTTCGCCTCCATCCACCCGTCGCTGCAGCGTCAGGCGCGGCTGAACATGGAGTACGGCCTGTTCGAGGTGGTGCCCGGCCACATCTACCAGGTGCGCGGGTTCGACCTGGCGAACATCTCGTTCATCCGCTCCGACACGGGCTGGATCGTGTTCGACCCGCTGACGGCGAAGGAGACGGCCGCCGCCGCCCTCGCTCTCGTCAACGAGCACCTAGGCGAGCGTCCGGTCGTCGCCGTGGTCTACTCCCACTCGCACGGCGACCACTTCGGCGGCGCTCATGGCGTGGTGGATGTCGCGGACGTGCACAGCGGTGCGGTACCGGTCATCGCCCCCGTCGGCTTCCTCGAGCACGCGGTCTCGGAGAACGTGTACGCGGGCAACGCCATGGTGCGGCGCATGTTCTACCAGTACGGCACGCTCCTCGAGCGCGGACCGTTCGGTCACGTCGACCAGGCGATCGGGAAGGGCGTCGCCGCGGGCACCGTCGGCCTCATCGCACCCACTGTCGACATCGTCGACGACATCCAGGAGCTCACGATCGACGGCGTGCGCATGGTGTTCCAGAACACGCCGGGCACCGAGGCTCCCGCCGAGATGAACACCTGGTTCCCCGACCTCAAGGCCTTCTGGGCGGCGGAGAACATCGTCGCCACGATCCACAACATCTACACGCTGCGCGGGGCCCTCGTGCGCGATGCGCTGGAGTGGTCGCGTCAGATCAACCGGGCGCTGCACCTGTTCGGGCAGGAGGCGGAGGTGATGTTCGCTTCCCACAGCTGGCCGCGCTGGGGCAACGAGCGCATCCAGGAGGTCATGCGCACCCAGCGCGACACGTACGCGCACCTCAACAACGGGGTCATGCACCTCGCCAACCAGGGCGTGACGATCAACGAGATCCACCGGGTCTACCAGGTGCCCGACTCGCTGCAGCGCAGTTGGGCGGCGCGCAGCTACCACGGCTCGGTGGCGCACAATGCGCGCGCGGTGGTGAACCGCTACCTCGGCTACTGGGACGGCAACCCCTCGACCCTCATCCCGCTCACGCCCCGCGAGTCCGCGCCGCTGTATGTGGAGCTCATGGGCGGTGCGGAGCGCATCCTCGCGCGCGCCCACGAGCTCATCGCCGCGGGCGACGACCTCCTGGCCGTCGAGATCCTGAACAAGCTCGTCTACGCGGAGCCGGCGAACGAGGCCGCGCGCGATCTCCTCGCCGACGCGTTCGAGCAGATCGGCTACCAGCAGGAGAGCCCGAGTGTGCGTAACAGCTTCCTGGCGGCGGCGTTCGAGCTGCGCTCGGGCATCCCCGAGGGCCAGACGGCGAACGCGACGAGCCCCGACCTCGTGCGGGCGCTCAGCACGCAGCAGTTCCTCGACTACCTCGCCATCCGACTCGACAGCACCGCGGCGGGCGAGGCTCGCGGCATCCTGAACCTGCGGGTGACCGACATCGGCGAGGAGTTCGTCGTCGAGGTGAGCAACGGCACGCTCACCAGCGTCGAGGGATTCCAGTCGGCGTCGCCGGATGCGACTCTCACGGTCACGCGCGCCGCGCTCGAGGACCTCATGGTCGGTGCCACGACCGCCCCCGAGCTGCTCGCCGCCGGTCGGGCGACGCTCGAGGGCGACCCGAGCGCGTTCCTCGCCCTGGGGGGAGCGCTCGTCGAGTTCGCTCCCGGCTTCCCGATCATGCCGGGCACCACCCCGTCGGGTCCCGCAGTGCCGGCGGACGGGTTCGGCTACCACGCGTGACCGTGCCGTCCGGGGGAGCCGGCCGGCGCAGGCCGTGCGCTCCGCCTCTTGACGGCGACAGGCGTGTCGCGCCATGATCCGAGCACCTGCACACCTCGGAGTCACCTATGCGCGCACGCAACGCCGCGGCATCCGCTGCTCTCGTCCTCATTCTCGGTCTCGCCGGATGCGGAGGGCCGAGCGGGGGCGCCGTGACGCCGACGCCGACGACGACGGCATCCGCCGGCACGTCGGCATCCGCGACCCCGAGCGCCTCGCCCACCGCGACCGCGTCCCTGCCGACCGACTGCGCGAAGGTCGGCTCCGATGCCACCCGGGCGTCGACGCTCGACCAGATGTCGCTGCAGGGCGACGGCAAGGGCTTCGTCCGCCCGGCGCCGACGGGCGCGACGCTCGCTCTCGGCTGCAACTGGATCGAGGGCGACGCGACCGGGGTGCTGCTGCTGATCAGCACGGTCGACCCGGATGCCGCCGTCTCGTATGCCCAGTCGACCCTTCCGGGGCAGGGCTACACGTGCACGGTCGGGGACGTCGGCGAAGAGGTCTGCCAGCTGTCCAAGGAGAGCACGCAGTACCCGGTCACCGTCACGCAGACCGCGTATGCGCGCGGAGACGTGTGGATCTACCTCGAGACGTCGAACGTCGTGCCCGAGCAGCTCCTCGACGACCTCGTCGCCGAGATCTGGGGCAGCTGAGCGCACCGCCTACGATCGGAGGGTGAGCGCGACGCAGCCGGTGATCCCCGAACACCGGCGGATGCCGCGGGCCGTCGCCCTCGGCGGAGCGGTCGCGGTCGGCATCCTCACGGCCCTGCAGGCCCGCGTCAACGGCTCGCTCGGTCACGAGATGGGCGACGGCTTCGTCGCCGCGTTCGTCTCGTTCTCGTCGGGGTTCGTGATCCTCGTCGTGCTCTCGCTCGCCCTCCCCGCGGGCCGTGCCGGCCTTCGGCGTCTCGCGACCGGCGTGCGACACGGTCACGTGCCCATATGGATGCTGCTCGGTGGCCTCGCCGGCGCCCTCACCGTCGCGACGCAGGGCCTCACCGTCGCGATCATCGGAGTGGCGCTGTTCACTGTCGGCGTCGTCGCGGGGCAGACGGTCAACGGACTCGTGCTCGACCGGGTCGGCTACGGTCCCGCCGGGGTCGTCCCCCTGACATGGGGGCGCATCGTCGGCGGCGCCGTCGTGCTCGCGGCGGTCGTGGTGCTGGTGAGCTCGGAGGGAACGACGGCCGTCCCCTGGTGGATGCTGCTCCTCCCGTTCGTCTCGGGCGCCGGGATCGCGTGGCAGCAGGCCACGAACGGGCGCCTCCGTCAGGCCGTGGAGTCTCCGCTCACGGCGACGCTGGTGAACTTCGCCGGCGGCACGGCCGCCCTCGCGATCGCGGGCGGCGTGCACGGGGCGCTCTCGGGGCTGCACGTCACGGTTCCCGGGGCGGGCTGGCTCTACCTCGGCGGTGCGATCGGCGTCGTCTACATCTTCCTGTCGGCCGCACTCGTGCGGCACACGGGGGTGCTGCTGCTCGGTCTCGGATCGGTCGTGGGACTGCTCGCGACATCCGTCACGCTCGATGCGATCTGGCCCCCGGAGTCGGGTCCGAACCCGGCGATCGCCCTCGCCGGTGTCGTGGTGGCTCTCGCCGGTGTCGTGATCGCCGCCGCGCGCCGCCGTCAGCGGGCCTGAGGCAGCGCGGACAGAACCTCGGCGGGGTCGACGCCCCGCTCGTGACCGGTGCGGTCACTCGCCTCGGGCTTGCCGCCGACGTACAGCCAGCCGAGCAGGTGCTCCTCGGGACCGAGCCCGTGCAGGGCCGCGACCTCCCGGGAGCGCGTGTAGCCGCCCGTGCGCCAGATGACGCCCCAGCCCGCTTCGTCGAGCAGCAGCGAGAGGGCGTGTCCGACACCGGATGCCACGGCCTCCTGCTCCCACGCCGGCACCTTCTCGCTCGCGCGCACGCTCGTCACGACCGCGACCAGCAGCGGCGCGCGCAGGGGCTTCGGCGACGGCTCGTCCGCCCCGGTCGCCGCCGCGATCGCTTCGCCCAGGCGCACACGGTCGTCGCCGCGCAGGGTCACCAGGCGCCACGGCCGCAGGGACGCGTGGTCGGCGACGCGTCCCGCGGCCGACACGAGGGCGGCCAGCTCCTCGTCGGAGGGGGCCGCCTCGGTCAGCTTCGACCAGCTGCGCCGCGCGAGCATCGCCTCGCGCGCGCTCACGCCTCCTCGGCCGGAGTGAAGTCGAGGGCGATGGAGTTCATGCAGTACCGGTCGCCGGTGGGAGTGCCGAACCCGTCGGGGAAGACGTGGCCCAGATGCGATCCGCAGTTCGCGCAGCGCACCTCGGTGCGCACCATGCCGTGGGTGCGGTCCTCGATGAGCTCGACGGCCTCGGGCCGCACGGACTCATAGAAGCTCGGCCACCCGCAGTGCGAGTCGAACTTGGTGCCGCTCTGGAAGAGCTCCGCACCGCAGGCTGCGCAGGTGTAGAGGCCGGCGCGGTCCTCGTCGAGCAGCTCGCCGGTCCACGGCCGCTCGGTCGCGGCCTGGCGCAGCACCGCGAACTGGGTGTCGCTGAGCTCCTCGCGCCACTGCGCGTCGGTCTTGTTCACGTTGTACGACATCGGGTTCTCCTTGCGTCACCTCATTCAACCGCGTCGGCGCCAGGGCTGTTCCGCGCGTGCCTGAGAATGTGACCATGTCCGACCAGACCGATGCCGTCGTCGACCGCTACGGTCGGTTCGCCCGCGACGAGGCCCCCGGCCGGTCGGCGCTGTACGAGGAGTGGGCGCGCGGCATCGCGGAGGATCGTCGTGTCGCGGCGCTGATCGCCCGCATCCGTGACACCCGTCGGCAGCCGCCGCTCGTCTTCGCCGTCTCCCGTCTGCTCGGCGCCCCCGAGTCGGGGTTCGCGTCGTGGGCTGAATGGGTGAGGGCGCACATCGAGGACCTCGTCGTGGGCTGCGAGAGCCGCAGCATCCAGACCAACGAGCCGTTGCGCTGCGCGGCGCTGCTCCCGGCCCTCAGCGCCGTCGACGGCCCCATCGCGCTTCTGGAAGTGGGGGCGAGCGCCGGGCTCTGCCTCTACCCCGACCGCTACTCCTACCGCTACGAGGCGCCCGACGGGGTTGTCGCCGTCGATCCCGCCGGCGGCGAGAGCCCCGTCCTCCTCCGCGCGTCGTGGCGGGGGAACATGCCGCGCCTGCGCCTGCCCGAGGTCGTCTGGCGGGCAGGGATCGACCTGAATCCCCTGGATCCTCGGGATACAGCCACCCGCCGCTGGCTGACCGCGCTGGTCTGGCCCGGCGAGAGCGGGCGTGCGGAGCGCATCGAGCGGTCGCTCGACATCGCCGCCGCCGATCCGCCCCTGCTGCGCGCCGCCGATGCCGCGGACGGCGCCATCGGCGAGCTGGCGGCGCTCGCGCCGACCGGTGCCACCCTCGTCGTCACGACCCCCGGGGTGCTCGCGCACGTGCCGCGCGCTCGCCGAGGTCTCGTCATCGATGCGGCTCGGGCCGCGGGCACCTGGATCACCCTCGACGACCCCGGGCTGCACGACGGCTGGAACGCGCCGATCGATCCCGCCACGTGGCCCGCCGGCCGGTTCGCGCTGTCCCGAGACGGCGAGGTGCTCGCGGCCGTCGACCCGCTCGGCGGGTTCGTGGAGTGGCGGGCGGATGCCGCGGCATCCGCGTCGTAATCTGACGCCGTGCCCCTCTCCGAACGCGACCGGTCGATCCTCGACTTCGAGGCGCGGTGGCTGCGGCACGGAGCCGGCAAAGAGGAGGCGATCCGAGCGGAGCTCTCGCTCGCCCCGGCGCGCTACTACCAACTCCTCGGGCGCCTGATCGACACCGACGACGCGATCGCCGCGGAGCCCATGCTGGTCGCCCGACTGCGGCGCCTGCGCACAGCCCGGGTCGATGCCCGGGCCCGGCGCACCTCCGGGCTGTCGGCCTGACGTTCGCACGGCGAACGTCGAGCGGAGTGAGGGCACCGTACTTGTACGATGCACTGGTGTCCAGGCAGACCTACCCTCGCGATCGCTTCGACGGCGTCTCCGCCGCGTCCGGCCGCGTCGGCGCTCACCGCGCCGAGAACCCGCGCATGCGCGCCGGCCTCGTGCTCTTCTGGGCCGCGATCGCAACGGTCGTCCTCCTGGTCGCCGGCATCTTCGCGTCGATGGTCTACACGGGCCGCATCGACCTCACGCCGCAGACCGCGCCGAGCTACTCCGACACCCCCGAGGTTCCCGCCGTGCGCGACACGTCGTACTCGATCCTGGTGCTCAACGGCACGGCCAATCCCGCTGCGTCGACGGATGCTGTCGCCCGGCTCGAGGCCGCCGGGTGGACCGCCGACAAGGTGATCGCCGGTGCCGCCTCCACGACGAGCTTCGCCACGACCACCGTCTACTACTCATCCGACGCGGACCTCGGTGCCGCCAAGGGCC